>Ga0209369_1000701_pt1 | contig 29018 bp, 24 predicted proteins | sample EBPBio142010_DNA_FD_185865 | JGI IMG/M metagenome (GOLD analysis project Ga0209369, IMG submission 185865) | Wastewater treatment Type I Accumulibacter community from EBPR Bioreactor in Madison, WI, USA - Reactor 1_10/4/2010_ DNA (SPAdes)... | ecosystem: Engineered > Bioreactor > EBPR >... | reverse complement strand
GCCGGGCCGGGTTGCACCACGCCGCCCACCTCGATGAAGGCGCCGCGCGCCTGCGCGTGCGGATGGCGCGGCGCTTCCTCGATGCTGAGCACCGGCGCGAAGCAGGCGTCGCTGCCTTCGAGCAGCGTGCTCCATTCGTCACGCGTCTTGCTGCGCACGATGCGCGTCATTTCGGCGCGCATCTCCGGCCATAGCTTGCGGTCGTACTGGCCCTTGATGAAGCGTGCGTCCAGGCCGATGCGCTCGGCCATCTCGGCAAAGAACTTGGGCTCCAGCGCGCCGATCGACACGTACTTGCCGTCGGCCGTTTCGTAGGTGTCGTAGAAGGGCGCGCCGCCGTCCAGCAGGTTGTCGCCGCGCTTCGGCGTCCAGCGGCCGCTGGCCGTCATGCCGTAGAAGATCGAGGCCAGCGAGGCCGCGCCGTCGACCATTGCCGCATCCACCACCTGGCCGCGGCCGGATTGCGTGCGCTCGTGCAGCGCGGCCAGCAGGCCCATCGCCAGGTACAGCGCGCCGCCGCCGTAGTCGCCCACCAGGTTCAGCGGCGGCACCGGCTTGCCGCCGGCCGGGCCGATGGCGTGCAGCGCGCCGGTCAGCGCGATGTAGTTCAGGTCGTGGCCGGCGGCCTGCGACATGGGGCCGCTCTGGCCGAAGCCGGTCATGCGGCCGTACACCAGCCGCGGGTTCACGGCATGGCAATCGGCCGGCCCCAGGCCCAGGCGCTCGGCCACGCCGGGGCGGAAGCCCTCGATCAGCACGTCGGCCGTGGCCACCAGGCGCTTGACGGCATCGCGCCCGGCGGGCGACTTCAGGTCCAGCGCCACCGAGCGGCGGTTGCGGCCGTTGATGTCGAAGCGCTTGTCCATCGGCACGCCCAGGTCGCTGGCCTCGGTGCGGTCGACGCGGATCACGTCGGCGCCCATGTCGGCCAGCAGCATTGCGCAGAACGGCCCGGGGCCGATGCCGGCCAGCTCGATGACGCGCAGTTCCTTCAACGGTCCCATGGTGTGCTGTCCCCTGCAGTGCGCCGCGGCACGCGGCCAAACGCCGAGTGTGCACGATGTGCCCAGCGCGTCGCTGTCGCTTTGGTGAAGGGGCAAGCCCGGGTTGTCCGGGGGCGGGGCTTCGCCTAGAGTCCGCCGCTCCGTCCCCCCGCGCCATGACCCACGCAACGCCCAACCCCCTGCTCGGCACCTGGCATCTTCGGCGCTGGGAGATCAGCTACAGCGACGGCCGCGCGCCGACGCTGCCCTTCGGCCCCGATGCCGTGGGCCTGATCCAGTACACCGCCGACGGCGGCATGAGCGCCTGCATCGCCCGCGCCGGGCGGCCGCCGCTGTCGTCGGAAAGCATGCGCAAGCTGCCCACGGCCGAGGCGGTGGCCGCCTTCGAAAGCTTCTTCCAGTACGCCGGCCGCTATGTGCTGCGCACGCACGAAGGCCGGCCGCAGGTGGTGCACCAGGTGACAATGTCGCTGAACCCCAGCTTCGTCGGCAGCGAGCAGGTGCGCGACATGCACTTCGATGCCGAGGGCCGGCTCACGCTGTCGGCCTCGGACACGCTGCCCGGCAGCAGCGTCCTGCGCCACCACCGCCTGCAATGGGAGCGTCGCCCCGCATGAAGCCCACCCTCGTGCTGCTGCACGGCCTGCTGAACGACGAACGTGTCTGGGAACCGGTGGCCTCGCGGCTGCGCGGCCGTGCCGACATCGTCATCCCCAACCTGCGCACCCAGGACAGCATGGCGCAGATGTCGCGCGATGCCTGGGGCGCGCTGGCCCTGGTGCCCGAAGACGTGCCGGTGGTGCTGGCCGGCTTCTCGATGGGCGGCTACGTGGCGCTGCAGATGCTGGCCGACGCGCCGCGGCCGGTGGCCGCGCTGGCACTGGTGGACACCAGCTGCCGGCCCGAGGCGCCGCAGAACATCCCCGTGCGTGAGGCCCTGATCGACGGGCTGCGCAGCGACTTCGGCGCCACTGCGCTGACGCTGCTGCGCCGCGGCGTGCATTCGGATCGGCTGGCCGACGTGATGCTGATGCTGCGCTGCCAGCACATCATGCGCGACGTCGGTGCCGAAGCGGCGGCCGGCCAGATCCGCGCCATCATCGGCCGCGCCGACCACCGGCCGATGCTGGCCACGCTGCAGATGCCGGTGGCCGTGCTGTGCGGCCGGGTCGACCAGATCACGCCGCTGACGCTGTCGCGCGAGGCGGCCGAGCTGATTCCTGGCGCGCGGCTGCACATCATCGAGGACGCCGGCCACTGGACGCCGCTGGAAAAGCCGGACGAGGTGGCCCAGCACCTGGGCCGCCTGCTGCAGGCCCTGCCCTGACGCGGCGCGGCGCCCTGGCCATGCCGCACCGCGCCGTCCCGCCGCGCGCGCTGTTCCTGCTGGTGGTGCTGACCCTGGTATGGGGCACCAACTGGCCGCTGTTCCACTTTGCGGTGCGCGAGATCTCGGTGTGGACCTTCCGCGCCGTGGCCGTCACGCTGGCCGGCGTCACGCTGCTGGCGGTGGCGCGGGCGCGCGGCCAGTCGCTGGCCATTCCGCGCGATTACTGGCCGACCATCGTGGTCGCCACCTTCTTCTACCTGGTGTACTGGAACATCGCCAGCACCTACTCGGCCATCCTGATCCCGTCGGGACAGGCCTCGGTGCTGGGCTTCACGATGCCGCTGTGGTCGGCGCTGATCTCGTGGGCGGTGCTGCGCGAGCGGCTCAGCGGCCGCATGCTGCTAGGCCTGCTGTTCGGTGGCGCAGCGGTGGGCCTGCTGATGGTGCCCAGCCTGCAAGCCTATGCCAGCGCGCCGGCCGGCTTTGCGCTGGGCCTGTCGGCCGGCCTGGGCTGGGCCATCGGCACGCTGATCCTCAAGCGCCGCGGCGTCATGGTGCCTGCCACTGTGCTCACCGGCTGGCAGCTGCTGATCACCGCGGTGCCCACGACGGCCGGCGCGCTGCTGCTCGGCGACGGGCAGTGGTTCATGCCCTCGTGGCAGACCATCCTGGTCGTCGCCTACATCGCGCTGGTGCCGATGAGCGTGGGCAACGTCGCCTGGTTCTCGATCGTCGGCATGCTGCCGGTCAACGTGGCCGGGCTGTCGTCGATCATGGTGCCGATGGTGGCCATGGTGTCCGGCGCGCTGGTGCACGGCGAACCGCTGGGGCCCACCCAATGGGCGGCGATGCTGTGCTGCGCGGTCTCGCTGTCGCTGGTGCTGCTGAAACCTTCGGCGCCCAAATAGGCGCCAGTTCCTTCAGCTGCCGGCCACGTGCCGATCGCGCAGCTCGCGCTTCAGCACCTTGCCGATGTGGCTGCGCGGCAGCTCGTCGATCAGGTGCACCGCATGCAGCCGCTGCGTCTTGCCGACGCGTGCGTTGCACCAGTCGCGCAGCTCGGCCTCGGTGGCTTGGGTGCCCGGCTGCAGCACCACGTAGGCCACCGGCGTCTCGCCCCATTCGGTGCTGGGCACGCCGACCACCGCCGCCTCCAGCACGGCCGGGTGGCCGCGCAGCACGCCTTCCAGGTCGCTGGGGTAGATGTTGAAGCCGCCGCTGATGATCATGTCCTTGCGGCGGTCGAACAGGATCAGGAAGCCGTCGGCATCGAAGCGGCCGATGTCGCCGGTGCGGATGTAGCGCCGGCCCTCGCTGTCGAACCATTCGACCTCGCGCGTCTTCTCCGGCTGGCCGTGGTAGCCGCTCATCATGCCGCCCGAGCGGCCGACCACCTCGCCGGCTTCGCCGGGCGGCACCTCGCGGCCGGCCTCGTCGATCAGCCGCACGTCGCTGCCGGCGGCCGGGCGGCCCACGGTGTGCAGCTTGTCGGGGTGCTCGTGCGCGTTCAGGATGCAGCTGCCGCCGCCTTCGGTCATGCCGTAGAACTCCACCAGCCCGCCGGGCCAGCGCTTCAGCACATCGGCCTTCAGCGCGGCGTTGAAGGGCGCGCTGGTGCAGAACTTCATCTTGTAGGACTGCAGGTCGTAGCCGTCGAAATCCGGCCGCGCCATCAGCCGCTGGTACTGCACCGGCACCAGCATCGTGTGCGTGACGCGCAACGCCTCGGCCAGCTTCAGGTAGGCCGCCGCGTCGAACTTGGGCATCAAGTGCACGCTGCCGCCGTAGGCCAGCGTGGGGAAGAAGATCACCAGCGTGGTGTTGCTGTACAGCGGTGTGGACAGCAGCGTCACCGTGTCGGTGCCGTAGCCGTAGTTCATGCCGCGCAGCACGTGCGCCCAGCGCATGCCGTGCGGCTGCACGATGCCCTTCGGCGTGCCGGTGGTGCCGCTGGAATAGATGATGTTGAAGGCCCACTCGGGCTGAATGGCCACTGGCGCCGGCCGCGTGCCTTCGGGCGGCAGCCAGTCGGCCAGCGTGGGCCCGGGCAGCGAGGCATTCATCGCCGTCAGCGGCACCGCTTCGGGCCGCGCCGGCAGCAGCGCGGCCGCGGCGTCGTCGGCGAAGAGCCGCTTCGCACCGGCATCACGCACCATCGCGCCGAACTGCTCGGCCGTGACCGAGGGCGCGATCGGTGCCACCGCCACGCCGGCGCGCAGCGCGCCGAGGAACAGCGCCGCATAGCGCGGCGAGCTGTGCGCGCAGATGGCAATCGTGTCGCCAGGCTGCAGGCCGTCGCGCTGCAGTGCCGCGGCGATGCGGTCCATCAGCGCGTCCAGCGCCGCATAGTCCAGCCGCTCGTCGCCGCTGGCCAGCGCCAGTTGCTGCGGCCGCTGTGCCGCATGCCGGCGGATCAGATCGGGGATCGTCTGGAAGGCGGTGTCCATGGCGGTGGCGGGTGCGTTCATTTGGCGGCCAGCCCCAGCTTCTCGATGAAGCGCTTTTCCTTCACGTAATTGACTCGCACCCACTGCGCATAGGCGTCACTGCTCTGGTACCACAGGTCCTGGCTCAGCTGGGCCAGCAGCTCCAGGTGCTTCGGGTCGTCCATGGCCTTCTTGAAGGCATCGTGCAGGGTCTTGATGACCGCCGGCTCCATGCCCTTGGGGCCCACCAGGCCGTAGGGCGAAGTCGATACCACGCCGTAGCCGAGCTCGGTGGCGGTGGGCACGCTGGGCCAGCGCTTGGTGCGCTTCTCGCCGAAGGTGACCAGCAGCCGCATCTGGCCGCCGTCGACGTACTTGTCCCAGCCGCTGGCATCGCTTTGCGCCATCACGTGGCCGCCCAGCAGCGCCTGCGTCAGGTCGGCATTGCCCTTGAAGGGGATGTGGTTCAGCGTGACGCCGGCGTTCTGCGCCAGCTCTTCCATGTGCAGGTGCGGGCTGCTGCCCACGCCGGTGGAGCCGTAGTCGATCTTGCCGGGCTGCTTGCGCGCGGCCTCGATGTATTCCTTGAAGCTCTTGTACGGCGAATCGGTGCGCACCGTCAGGCCAAAGGTGTAGCCGCTGATGCCGATGATGAAGCTGAAGTCGGTCAGCGGGTTCCAGGCCGTGCGCTGCATGTGTGGCACGCGCAGCATGCCCATCGGGAACTGCGCGATGGTGTAGCCGTCGGGCTTGGCGTTCAGCGCCATGTTGCCGGGGCCGGTGGTGCCGCCGCCGCCGGGGCGGTTCTCGACCACCACGTTCTGCCCCAGCTGCTTGCCGGCCAGCTCGGCCAGCAGGCGGAAATGCCGGTCGGTGGAGCCGCCGGCCGGGAAGGGCACGATCAGCGTGATCGGCCGCGTCGGGAAGGCGGACTGCGCAGCGCCGTGGCCGGCGGCGGCCAGCAGGCCGGCGCCGGCGGTGGCCTGCAGCAGCCTGCGGCGGGTGGGGTTCGTGGGCATCGGGTCTGTCTCCTGTGGGGCGCCTGTGGCGCAGCCGCACATTCTGCAGCCCGCGCGCCTACAGCTCGTTCTTGTAGAGCTGGCCGTCCTTCATGATCAGCTTCAGCCGGCGCGTCGGGTCGAGCAGCACGCCGATGTCCGTCAGCGGGTCGCCGTCGACCACCAGCAGGTCGGCGCAGGCGCCTTCGGCCAGCGTGCCCAGGCGGCCCTGCTGCATCAGCAGCGCGGCATTGATGGCGGTGGCCGAGCGCAGGATGGCCACCGGCGTGTCCAGGCCGCGGCGCAGCTCGAACTCGCGCAGTTGCTCGCGCTGCGCCTCGGGGCCCCACAGGTCGGTGCCCAGGCCGATGGGCACGCCGTGCTTGCGCGCCCAGCCGTAGACCTGGTGGCCGCGCTCGATGGTGCGCTGCAGGTTGTCGACGATGGCCGGCGGCAGGCCGTGCGCGGCCGCGCTTTCCACGCGCTGCACCAGCGAGATGAAGGTCGGCACCAGGTAGGCGCCGGCGCGGGCCATCATCGCCACCGTTTCCTCGCTGATGAAGTTGCCGTGCTCGATCGAGCGCACGCCGGCCGCCAGGCAGCGGCGCACGCCTTCGTCGGTGTAGACGTGGGCCATCACATAGGTGCTGCGGGCCTCGGCCTCCTCGACCGCGGCGCGCAGTTCGGCGTCGCTGAACTCGTAGCGCGTGGCATGGCCTTCGGCCGGGAAGACCACGCCGCCCGAGGCGAAGACCTTGACGTGCGCCGCGCCCTTGCGCAGCTCTTCGCGGGCGGCGCGGCGCACCTCGTCGACACCGTCGGCGATGACCGACATCACCGAATGCGGCCCGACATGGCCGCAGGGGTCCAGGTGCTCGTCGGGGGTGCGGAAGTCGGCGCCGCCGCCGGTCTGCGTCAAGGCCTTGCCGGTGTAGAACAGCCGCGGCCCGATGGCCGAGCCTTCGGCCAGCAGGCGGGCGGTGCCGTGGTCGGCGCCGCCGGCCTCGCGGATGGTGGTGAAGCCGTCCATCAGGCAGTTGCGCAGGTAGCTCACCGAAGCCATCGCGATCTCGGCCGCCGGCTGGGCGATGTTCTTCGGCGACAGCGACAGCCCGGTGATGTGCGCATGCGCGTCGATCAGCCCCGGCATCAGCGTGCGGCCGCCTGCGTCGATGACCTGGGTGGCGGCCTCGCGCGGCAGCGGCGCGGGGCCGACCGCGACGATGGTGCCGCCGTCGACCAGCAGTTCCAGCCCGTCTTGCAGGTGGTCCTGGCCGTCGAGCACCAGCCGTGCGTTGCTGAACAGTGTGCGTGCCATGCCTGCCCCCGCTGCGCGAACCCGCGTCGCCGGCATGGTACGCGGCGCGGCACGGTGTTCTGGCAAGATCGTCGCAGACACGCGCGACTGCAGGAGCCGACCATGAAACGAGCCATTGCCATGCTGAGCCTGCTGGCCGGATTGGCGCAGCCCGTGCTGGCCGCGCTGGACGTCGGGGATGCGGCGCCCAACTTCAGCGTGCCCGCGGCGCTGGGCGGCAAGACCTTCCAGTACCAGCTGTCCGACGCGCTGGCCAAGGGGCCGGTGGTGCTGTATTTCTTCCCGGCGGCTTTCTCCGAAGGCTGCTCGATCGAGGCCCACCAGTTTGCCGAGGCGATCGGCCGCTTCGAGGCGCTGGGCGCGTCGGTGATCGGCGTCTCGGGCGATGACCTGCCGCTGATCACGCGCTTTTCGGTGCAGGCCTGCCAGGGCAAGTTTCCGGTGGCGGCCGACGAGAACAAGGCCGTGATCAAGGCCTACGACGCGGCCATGCAGTCGCGGCCGGACTTCGCCAACCGCGTGTCCTACGTGATCGCGCCCAACGGCAAGGTGGTCTACAGCTACCTGAGCCTGAACCCGACCCAGCACGTGGAGAAGACGCTGGCGGCGCTGGCGCGCTGGGCCAAGGACAACCCGCGTCCGGCGGTGCGCTAGACTGCGCGCCATGTTCACGTCCCGCAAGCACAGGTCGCTCGACCGGGGAGCCTGGCCCTGGCGCCGCTGGCATTCGCTCGGCTAGCTTGCTGCCGGCTCCGTGCCGGTGTTGGACCCCCTTGCAGATTGGATGTGCCGTGACCGGGCCCCGCCCGGCTGCCCCGCGGTCTGCAGACTTCGAGGAAACGACGTGATCACCGAACTGGAATTCAAGAGCCTGAGTGCGCAGGGCTACAACCGCATCCCGCTCATCGCGGAAGCCTTCGCCGACCTGGAAACCCCGCTGTCGCTGTACCTGAAGCTGGCGTATGCCAGCGGCGGCGGCAAGCACAGCTTCCTGCTGGAAAGCGTGGTCGGCGGCGAGCGCTTCGGCCGCTACAGCTTCATCGGCCTGCCGGCGCGCACGCTGCTGCGCGCTAGCGGCCCGCGCACCGAGGTCGTCACCGACGGCGAGGTGGTGGAGGTGCACGAGGGCAACCCACTGGACTTCATCGCCCAGTACCAGAAGCGCTTCAAGGTGGCCTTGCGGCCGGGGCTGCCGCGCTTCTGCGGCGGGCTGGCCGGCTACTTCGGCTACGACGCGGTGCGCTTCATCGAGCCCAAGCTGGCCGCCACGCAGAAGAGCGGCGGCATCGGCACGCCGGACATCCTGCTGCTGCAGTGCGAGGAGCTGGCCGTCATCGACAACCTGTCGGGCCGGCTGTACCTGATCGTCTACGCCAACCCGGGCGAGCCCGAGGCCTTCTCGAAGGCCAAGCGGCGATTGGCGGCGCTGAGCGACAAGCTGCAATACAGCGTCACCGCGCCGGCGGTGAAGCGCGGCGCCAGCCATTCGGTGGAACGCGAATTCGCCAAGGCCGACTACCTGGCGGCGGTGCTGAAGGCCAAGGAGTACATCGCCGCCGGCGACATGATGCAGGTGCAGGTGGGGCAGCGGCTGCGCAAGCGCTACACCGAAAGCCCGCTGAGCCTGTATCGCGCGCTGCGCTCGCTGAACCCGTCGCCGTACATGTACTTCTACGACATGGGCGACTTCCAGATCGTCGGCGCGTCGCCCGAGATCCTGGTGCGGCAGGAACACACGCCCGAGGGCGAGAAGGTCACCATCCGCCCGCTGGCCGGCACGCGGCCGCGCGGCGCCACGCCCGAGCAGGACAAGGCGCTGGAGGCCGAGCTGCGTGGCGACCCGAAGGAGCGCGCCGAGCACGTGATGCTGATCGACCTGGCGCGCAACGACATCGGCCGCATCGCGCGCACCGGCAGCGTCAAGGTGACCGAGGCCTTCGCCATCGAGCGCTATTCGCACGTGATGCACATCGTCAGCAACGTCGAGGGGCTGTTGCTGGACGGCATGAGCAGCCTGGACGTGCTGCGCGCCACCTTCCCGGCCGGCACGCTGACCGGCGCGCCCAAGGTGCGGGCGATGGAGATCATCGACGAGCTGGAGCCGGTGCAGCGCGGCATCTACGGCGGCGCCTGCGGCTACCTGAGCTTTGCCGGCGACATGGACGTGGCCATCGCCATCCGCACCGGCATCGTCAAGGACGGCACGCTGTACGTGCAGGCGGCGGCCGGCGTGGTGGCCGATTCGGTGCCCGAGCTGGAGTGGAAGGAAACGGAAGCCAAGGCGCGCGCGTTGATGCGCGCGGCGGAGCTGGTCGAGGAGGGCTTCTGACATGCTGCTGATGATCGACAACTACGACAGCTTCACCTACAACCTGGTGCAGTACTTCGGCGAGCTGGGCGAGGATGTGCGCGTCTACCGCAACGACCAAATCACGCTGGAAGGCATCGCCGACCTGAAGCCGGATTCGCTGGTGCTGTCGCCCGGGCCCTGCTCGCCGGCCGAGGCCGGCATCTGCATCGAGGCCATCCGCCACTTCCAGGGCAAGCTGCCGATCCTGGGCGTCTGCCTGGGGCACCAATCGATCGGCGCGGCGCTGGGCGGCCAGATCGTGCGCGCCAAGGTGCAGATGCACGGCAAGACCAGCGTCATCAGCACCGACGAGCGCGGTGTCTATGCCGGGCTGCCGAAGCAGTTCACGGTCAACCGCTACCACTCATTGGTGATCGAGCGCGACAGCCTGCCGGCGGAGCTGGAGGTCAGCGCAACCGCCGATGACGATGGCGAGATCATGGGCGTGCGCCACCGCGCGCTGGCCGCCACGCGCACGCCGCTGGAAGGCGTGCAGTTCCATCCGGAATCGATCATCAGCGAGCATGGGCATGCGTTGCTGAAGAACTTTCTCGCGGCCGCGCGATGAAGCCCGTCGACCTGCGCAGCGACACCGTCACGCGGCCGACCGCGGCGATGCGCGAGGCGATGGCGCTCGCCGAAGTCGGTGATGACGTCTTCGGCGACGACCCCTCGGTCAACGCGCTGCAGGACAAGATCGCCGCGATGCTGGGCAAGGAAGCGGCGCTGTTCATGCCCAGCGGCACGCAGAGCAACCTGGCCGGCATCATGAGTCACTGCGGCCGTGGCGACGAGTACATCGTCGGCCAGGGCGCCCACACCTACCGCTACGAAGGTGGCGGCGCGGCGGTGCTGGGCAGCGTGCAGCCGCAGCCCTTGCCCCACCAGCCCGACGGCAGCCTTGCGCTGGCCGACATCGGGGCCGCGATCAAGCCCGACGACCCGCATTTCGCGCGCAGCCGCCTGCTGGCGCTGGAGAACACCTTCGGCGGCAAGGTGCTGCCGATGGACTATCTGGCGGCGGCCACCGCGCTGGCGCGCCGGCGCGGCCTGGCCACGCACCTGGACGGCGCGCGGCTGTTCAATGCCGCAGTGGCGATGGAGGGCGATGCGCGGGCCCACGCGAGGGCCATCGCCGACCATTTCGACAGCGTGTCGGTGTGCTTCAGCAAGGGGCTGGGGGCGCCGGTCGGCTCGGCGCTGGTGGGGTCGCGAGACCTGATCCAGCGTGCCCATCGCTGGCGCAAGATGCTGGGCGGCGGCCTGCGTCAGGCGGGAGTGCTGGCCGCTGCGGCAAGCCATGCGCTGGACCATCACATCGACCGCCTGGCCGAGGACCATGTGCTGGCGCGGCGCCTGGCCGAAGGGTTGCAGGGCCTCGCGGGCCTGCAGCTGCAGATGCCTCACACCAACATCGTCTTCGTGCAGGTGCACGGCGGCCGCGGGCCGCAACTGGTGGCGCACCTGAAGGAGCAGGGCGTGCTGGTCACCGGTCAGGACTCGCTGCGCTTCGTCACCCACCTGGACGTGGACCGCGCCGGCATCGACCGGGCGATCGCCGCCGTGCGCGGCTTTTTCGGGGAGCCATGACATGCCGATCACTAACACCGAAGCGCTGACGCGCTGCATCGACCACCGCGAGATCTTCCACGACGAGATGTTGTCGCTGGTGCGCCGCATCATGAGCGGCGAAATGTCACCGGTGATGATGGCCGCGCTGCTGATGGGCCTGCGCGTCAAGAAGGAAACCATTGGCGAGATCACGGCCGCCGCCCAGGTGATGCGCGAATTCGCCACCAAGGTCGAGGTGGCCGACCGCAAGCACCTGGTGGACATCGTCGGCACTGGCGGTGACAGCTCGCACAGCTTCAACATCAGCACCTGCAGCATGTTCGTTGCGGCTGCCGCCGGCGCGCGCGTCAGCAAGCACGGCAACCGCGGCGTGAGCAGCAAGTCGGGCAGTGCCGACGTGCTGGAAGCGCTGGGCGTGCCGATGACGCTGACGCCGCAGGCCATCAGCCGCTGCATCGCCGATACCGGCATCGGCTTCATGTTCGCGCCCAATCACCATCCGGCGATGAAGAACGTGGCGCCGGTGCGTCGCGAGTTGGGCGTGCGCACCATCTTCAACATCCTGGGGCCGCTGACCAACCCGGCCGACGCACCCAACATCCTGATGGGCGTGTTCCACCCCGACCTGGTGGGCATCCAGGTGCGCGCGCTGCAGCGTCTGGGTGCCGAGCATGCGGTGGTGGTCTACGGCCGCGACGGCATGGACGAGGTGTCGCTGGGCGCGGCCACGATGGTGGGCGAATACAAGGACGGTGGCATCCACGAATACGAGATCCATCCCGAGGACTTCGGCCTGACGATGGCCAGCAACCGCGCGCTGAAGGTCGATTCGGCCGAGGCCTCGAAGGCGCTGCTGCGTTCGGTGCTGGACGACGAGCCCGGCCCGGCGCGCGACATCGTGCTGCTGAACGCCGGCGTGGCGCTGTACGCCGCCAACTTGACGCCGACGATGGCCGAAGGCGTGGCCCTGGCGCGCGAGACCATCGCCTCGGGCAAGGCGCTGGCCAAGATGCACCAGTTCGTGGCCCGCACCAAGGAGCTGGCCGCGGCATGAGCGACATCCTGCAACGCATCGTCGCGGTCAAACAAGAGGAGATCGCGGCGGCCAAGGCCCGCTGCGACGCCGCGGCGATGCGCCGCGCTGCGCAGGCCCAGCCGGCAGCGCGCGACTTCGTCGGCGCGTTGCGCGCCAGGATCGGCGCCGGTCAGCCGGCGGTCATTGCCGAGATCAAGAAGGCCAGCCCCAGCAAGGGCGTGATCCGCGAGCATTTCGTGCCCGCCGAGATCGCCGCGTCCTATGCCCGGCACGGTGCCGCCTGCTTGAGCGTGCTCACCGATCAGAGTTTCTTCCAGGGCGATGCGGCGTATCTGCAGCAGGCGCGCGCGGCCTGCAGCTTGCCGGTGCTGCGCAAGGACTTCATGGTCGACGCCTATCAGGTGGACGAGGCGCGGGCCTGGGGCGCCGACTGCATCCTGCTGATCGCCGCCTGCCTGGACGACGCGCAGATGGCCGATCTGGAAGCCCAGGCGCTGGCGCTGGGCATGGCCGTGCTGGTGGAAGTGCACGACGCCGCGGAACTGCAGCGTGCGCTGCGCCTGAAGACGCCGCTGCTGGGCATCAACAACCGTAACCTCAAGACCTTCGAGGTCACGCTGGACACCACGCTGGGCCTGCTGCCGCAGGTGCCGGCCGACTGGCTGCTGGTTACCGAAAGCGGCATCCTCGGCCGCGCCGACGTGCAGCGCATGCGCGACGCCCATGTGCATGCCTTCCTGGTGGGCGAGGCCTTCATGCGTGCACCCGACCCGGGTGCTGCGCTGGCCGACCTGTTCGCGTGAGCGCGGCCGCCGGCCCCGGCAGGCTGACGCGGCCGCTGGGCGAACTGCTCGACGCCTTCGGGCCGGCCGACGAATGGACGCCGCTGCTGCGGGCCTGGCGCCACAGCCCGGCCGGCCGCCGCCTGATCGATGCGGTCGACGCCCGGGTGGCCGCCGGCGCCACGGTCTACCCGGCCGAGGTGTTCCGGGCACTGGCGCTGACACCCCTTTCGCGGGTGCGGGTTCTGATCCTGGGCCAGGACCCGTACCACGGCCCCGGTCAGGCCGAGGGGCTGGCCTTTTCGGTGGCACCGGGGCAGCGCTGGCCGCCCAGCCTGCGCAACATCCTGGCCGAACTGCAGCGCGATCTGGGCCTGCCGCTGCCAACGCACGGCAGCCTGCTGCCGTGGGCGCGGCAGGGCGTGCTGCTGCTGAACACCTCGCTGACGGTGGAAGACGGCCAGCCCGCCAGCCACGCCAAGTTAGGTTGGGAAGTGCTCACTGACGAAATTGTCTCTGCAGTGGCAAGCGACCCTGCGCCGAAGGTGTTCTTGCTGTGGGGTGCCCATGCGCAGGCCAAGGCGGGCCGGATCGAGGCGGCCGGTCGCGGCCACGCGGTGCTGCAATGCAACCATCCGTCGCCGCTGTCGGCGCGGCGGCCGCCGGTGCCCTTCGTCGGCTGCGGTCACTTCAGCCGCGCCAATGCCTGGCTGGTGGCGGCCGACCCGGCCGCCGGCGGGGTGGACTGGCGGCTGGCCGGGCCCGCCTGAACGCCACACCCACGCCGAAAAACCAGCGAACGGTGGTATAGTCTACGGTTCGCCTCGGAGGGGTGCCCGAGTGGCTAAAGGGGGCAGACTGTAAATCTGTTGGCTTACGCCTACGCTGGTTCGAATCCAGCCTCCTCCACCAGGCGACTGGACTTGTCGTGTTCCGCGTGCGGGGCTGGCCAGGCGGGAGTAGTTCAATGGCAGAACCTTAGCCTTCCAAGCTAATGACGCGGGTTCGATTCCCGCTTCCCGCTCCAGTGGCGGAGCCCGTCGCCACAGGCCTGGATACATCGGTGTCCAAGCCCGTGTCGATGCCCATGTGGCTCAGTGGTAGAGCACTCCCTTGGTAAGGGAGAGGTCGCGCGTTCGATCCGCGCCATGGGCACCAACCAACTGCATTGTCTGGATTGTCGATTTCAGGAGAAGACGAAATGGCAAAAGGAAAATTCGAACGGACCAAGCCGCACGTGAACGTGGGGACGATTGGTCACGTGGACCATGGCAAGACCACGCTGACGGCGGCGATCACGACCGTGCTGTCGAGCAAGTTTGGTGGTGAGGCGAAGGCCTACGACCAGATCGACGCGGCGCCGGAAGAAAAGGCGCGCGGCATCACCATCAACACCGCGCACGTCGAATACGAAACTGCCAACCGGCACTACGCGCACGTCGACTGCCCCGGGCACGCCGACTACATCAAGAACATGATTACCGGCGCGGCGCAGATGGACGGCGCCATCCTGGTGTGCTCGGCCGCTGACGGCCCCATGCCGCAGACCCGCGAGCACATCCTGCTGGCCCGCCAGGTCGGCGTGCCGTACATCATCGTCTTCCTGAACAAGTGCGACATGGTCGACGACGCCGAGCTGCTCGAGCTCGTCGAGATGGAAGTGCGCGAACTGCTCAGCAAGTACGACTTCCCCGGCGACGACACCCCCATCATCAAGGGCTCGGCCAAGCTCGCCATGGAAGGCGACAAGGGCGAACTTGGCGAAGGCGCCATCATGAAGCTGGCCGAAGCGCTGGACAGCTACATCCCCACGCCCGAGCGCGCCGTCGACGGCGCCTTCCTGATGCCCGTCGAAGACGTCTTCAGCATCAGCGGCCGCGGCACCGTCGTCACCGGCCGTGTCGAACGTGGCGTCATCAAGGTCGGCGAGGAAATCGAAATCGTCGGCATCCGTGCCACGCAGAAGACCACCTGCACCGGCGTCGAGATGTTCCGCAAGCTGCTCGACCAGGGCCAGGCGGGCGACAACGTCGGCATCCTGCTGCGCGGCACCAAGCGCGAAGACGTCGAGCGCGGCCAGGTGCTGTGCAAGCCCGGCAGCGTCAAGCCGCACACGCACTTCACCGCCGAGATCTACGTGCTGAGCAAGGAAGAGGGCGGCCGACACACCCCGTTCTTCAACAACTACCGGCCGCAGTTTTACTTCCGCACCACGGACGTGACCGGCGCGGTGGAGCTGCCGAAGGACAAGGAGATGGTGATGCCGGGCGACAACGTCAGCATCACGGTCAAGCTGATCGCGCCGATCGCGATGGAAGAGGGCCTGCGCTTTGCCATCCGCGAAGGCGGCCGCACCGTCGGCGCCGGCGTCGTGGCCAAGATCATCGAGTAACGGAGTTTTCCGCAGGGGCATAGCTCAACTGGCAGAGCGTCGGTCTCCAAAACCGAAGGTCGGGGGTTCGATCCCCTCTGCCCCTGCCACCCGATCCTGATGCAGCCGGCGCACGCTGGCCGGCCGGGGGCCTCGGCCCCAGGTGGGCCCTGGCGCCGCAGGGCTTCGGCCCGGAAGAGAAGTTGATGAGCACCAATACCCAAGTCGAAACCGTTTCAACGGGTGCGGACAAGGCCAAGCTAGCCGGCGCAGCCGTGCTGCTGGTCGGCGCGGTGGCGGTGTTCTATCTGCTCGGCAAGCAGGACCTGTGGATGCGCGTGCTGGCGCTGCTGGCTCTGCTGGCGGCGGCGGTGGGTGTGTTCTTCACCTCCGAGCCTGGCAAACAGCTGATCGCCTTCGGCCGCGATGCCGTGCGCGAAACCAAGAAGGTCGTCTGGCCCACCCGCAAGGAGGCGATGCAGATGACCGGCTACGTCTTCGCCTTCGTCTTCGTGATGGCCCTGTTCCTGTGGCTCACCGACAAGACGCTGGAATGGGTGCTCTACGACCTGGTTCTGGGCTGGAAACGCTGAAAGGTTGGTCATGAGCGAGCAAGCTGAAGGCAACAACCCCGCCGCGGAAGCCGTGGCCGCGCCTGCCAGCGCCCTGCGCTGGTACGTGGTGCACGCCTACTCGGGCATGGAAAAGGCCGTCGAGCGCAACCTGCGCGAGCGCATCGAGCGCTCGGGCATGCAGGCCAAGTTCGGCCGCATCCTGGTGCCCACCGAAGAAGTGGTGGAGCTGAAGAACGGCAAGAAGTCGGTCACCGAGCGGCGTTTCTTCCCCGGCTATGTGCTGGTCGAGATGCTGATGGATGACGACAGCTGGCACCTGGTCAAGCACACTAGCAAGGTCACCGGCTTCGTCGGCGGCGCGCGCAATCGCCCAGCCCCGATCTCCGAGGCCGAGGTGATGAAGATCGTCAACCAGATGCAGGAAGGCATCGACAAGCCGCGGCCCAAGGTGCAGTGGCAGGTGGGCGAGCTGGTGCGCGTGAAGGACGGCCCGTTCACCGACTTCAACGGCGCGGTGGAGGAAGTCAACTACGAGAAGTCCAAGGTGCGCGTCTCGGTCACCATCTTCGGCCGAGCCACGCCGGTCGAGCTGGACTTCGCGCAGGTCGAGAAAGTGTGATTCCGGTCCCAGGCGTGTCCGACCCGGCGCCTGGGATGTCGTTTCGACGGGTCCAGCACGAGGAGCCTGCTTCGGCGGGCGCTTGAACTCGATAGGAGCCACTCATGGCAAAGAAAATCGTCGGCTTCATCAAGCTGCAGATTCCCGCCGGCAAGGCGAACCCCTCGCCGCCGGTCGGCCCGGCACTGGGCCAGCGTGGCCTCAACATCATGGAGTTCTGCAAGGCGTTCAACGCCCAGACCCAGGGTGTCGAGCCGGGCCTGATGCTGCCGGTCGTCATCACCGCCTTCGCGGACAAGTCTTTCACCTTCGTCATCAAGACGCCGCCCGCGACGGTGCTGATCAAGAAGGCGATCAAGCTCGACAAGGGCTCGGCCAAGCCGCACCTGGACAAGGTGGGCAAGATCACCCGCGCCCAGCTCGAGGACATCGCCAAGACCAAGATGAAGGACCTGACGGCGGCCGACCTGGACGCCGCGGTCAAGACGATCGCCGGTTCCGCCCGTTCGATGGGCGTCACGGTGGAGGGGGTCTGAGATGAGCAAGCTGACCAAGAAGGCCAAGGCCCTGCAGGGCAAGGTCGACAGCAACAAGCTGTACCCGATCGGTGATGCGCTGAGCATCGTCAAGGACTGCGCCACCGCCAAGTTCGACGAGTCGATCGACGTCGCCGTGCAGCTGGGCGTGGACGCGAAGAAGTCCGACCAGGTGGTGCGTGGCGCCGTGGTGCTGCCCAACGGTACCGGCAAGACCAAGCGCGTGGCCGTGTTCGCCCAGGGTGCCAAGGCCGAGGAAGCCAAGGCTGCCGGCGCCGACGTGGTGGGCATGGACGACCTGGCCGCCGAGGTCAAGGCTGGCAACCTGAACTTCGACGTGGTGATCGCCTCGCCGGACACGATGCGCATCGTCGGTACGCTGGGCCAGATCCTGGGCCCGCGCGGCTTGATGCCGAACCCGAAGGTCGGCACGGTGACGCCCGACGTGGCCCAGGCCGTGCGCAACGCCAAGGCCGGCCAGGTGCAGTTCCGCGTCGACAAGGCCGGCATCGTGCACGCCTCGATCGGCCGTCGCTCCTTCGAAGCCGACAAGCTGACGGGCAACCTGCGCGCGCTGATCGATGCGCTGAACAAGTCCAAGCCGGCGTCGAGCAAGGGTGTGTACCTGCGCAAGGTGGCGGTGTCTTCGACGATGGGGGTCGGTGTCCGCGTGGACACGGCTTCGCTCGCCGAGCAGGCCTGACGAATGGAAAGCGCGGCGTGCCGGGTCTGGGCACGCTGCGGCAAGGAGTTGGTGGGCTGCCGCCTCCCCGTGGGGCGGCAGGTCATCCAAGACCGCTGGTGCGGTAGCCGGCCTTCACGGGCTGGCGGCCGCTTAATCGGCAGGCCTTCGGGCCTGCGGCCAGCGCAGATGGCGGTCCCGCCGTACAGGATTTGGGGCCGGCAGGCGCCGCAGGGCGCGTGGCCGGTCCGGGGTTCTGGAGGGCAAGGTCGCTGATTTCGTAGTGCCCCAGGGCCCGCAAGGGCCGCAAGGCAGCTGATGTGAGGAGAGGACCTTGAGTCTGAATCGCAACGAGAAGGCAGCCGTGGTGGCGGACGTGTCGGCGCAAGTCGCACGCTCGCAGACCCTCGCGCTGGCCGAGTACCGTGGCCTCACCGTGGCGCATCTCGATACGCTGCGTCGGCAGGCGCGCGACAAGGGCGTGTACCTTCATGTACTGAAGAACACGCTCGCCCGTCGCGCGGTGGCCGGCACGCCCTTCGAGGTGGCCCAGGAGACCATGGTCGGCCCGCTGATCTACGGCTTTTCCGAGGACGCCGTCGCCGCGGCCAAAGTCATCGCCGACTTTGCCAAGGGCAACGACAAGCTCGTCATCAAGGGCGGTGCCTATGCCGGCAAGGCGCTGAACGCCGAGGGTGTCAAGACCCTGGCGGCCGTGCCCAGCAAGGAAGTGCTGCTGTCGCAACTGCTCGGCCTGATGCAGTCGCCGGTGGCCCGCTTCGCGCGCGTGCTGGCGGCCGTGGCCGAGAAGAAGGCCGAAGCCCCCGCGGCGGCCTGAGGCTGACACCCCCTTATCCGTACAGAACCCCAACTTTCAGAGGTAATCCAAATGGCATTCGACAAAGACGCATTCATGACCGCCCTGGACAGCATGTCCGTCATGGAACTGAACGACCTGGTCAAGGCGATCGAAGAGAAGTTCGGCGTGTCCGCCGCGGCGATGGCCGCGCCGGCGGCCGGTGGTGGCGGCGGCGCCGCGGCCCCGGCGGCCGAAGAGCAGACCGAGTTCACGCTGATGCTGACCGAAGTCGGCGCGAACAAGGTGTCCGTCATCAAGGTGGTGCGCGAGCTGACCGGCCTGGGCCTGAAGGAAGCCAAGGACCTGGTGGACGGCGCGCCGAAGCCCGTCAAGGAAGCCATGGCCAAGGCCGACGCCGAAGCCGGCAAGAAGAAGCTGGAAGAAGCCGGCGCCAAGGCCGAGCTCAAGTAAGCACGGCAAGTGTGTCTGCGGCCGCCTGGCGGCCGCGGGCGCTGCGAGAGCAGCGCCAAGCCTGCGGGCTTGGCAGTGTTCTCTGATCCGACTGCAGAGAACCGGTTTGGTCGGGCTGGGGTGCAATGCCCCGGTTGTCCGCCAGCGGCTGGTAGTGGCCAGCCACCAAGCTTCGGACGCAACGTCCGGGTCGCCAGTCGCCGACGACACATGGGCCACCTGTCAGGCCCAGGTTCAAGGGCACGGAGTATTCATGGCGCAAGCATCCCCCTACAGCTTCACCGAGCGCAAGCGGATTCGCAAGAGCTTCGGCAAGCGCGAGAGCGTTCTCAATGTTCCCTACCTGCTGACGATGCAGCGGGAATCCTATGTGGCCTTCCTGCAGAAGGACGTGCCACCGCAGAAGCGCAAGCCCGAGGGGCTGCAGGCGGCGTTCCTGTCCGCTTTCCCGATCGTGTCGCACAACAGCATGGTCGAGATGAAGTTCATCGAATACAACATGGCCAAGCCGGCCTTCGATGTACGTGAATGCCAGCAGCGCGGCCTGACCTTTGCCGCCGCCGTGCGCGCGAAGCTGCAGATGATCATCTACGACCGCGAGTCGCACCCGGCCAAGGTCGTCAAGGAGATCAAGGAACAAGAGGTCTACATGGGCGAAGTGCCGCTCATGACCGACTACGGCTCCTTCATCGTCAACGGCACCGAGCGTGTGATCGTGTCGCAGCTGCACCGCAGCCCGGGCGTGTTCTTCGAGCACGACAAGGGCAAGACGCACAGCAGCGGCAAGCTGCTGTTCAGCGCGCGCATCATCCCCTACCGCGGCTCGTGGCTGGACTTCGAGTTCGACCCGAAGGACATCCTGTACTTCCGCGTCGACCGCCGTCGCAAGATGCCGGTGACGATCCTGCTCAAGGCCATCGGCCTGAACCCCGAATCGATCCTGGCGCATTTCTTCGTCAACGACAACTTCCGCCTGATGGACACGGGCGCGCAGATGGAGTTCGTGCCCGAGCGCCTGCGCGGCGAGGTGGCCCGCTTCGACATCACCGACAAGAGCGGCAACGTCATCGTCGAGAAGGACAAGCGCATCACCGCCCGCCACGTGCGCCAGCTGGAGCAGACCGGCACCGACCACGTCTCGGTGCCCGAGGACTTCCTGGTCGGCCGCATCGTTGCCCGCAACATGGTCGATGCCGACACCGGCGAGATCATCGCCAAGGCCAACGACGAGCTGACCGAAGCGCTGCTGAAGAAGCTGCGCGCCGCCGGCATCAAGGAACTGCAGTGCCTGTTCACGAATGAGCTGAACCAGGGCGCCTACATCAGCCAGACGCTGGCCAGCGACGAGACCACCGACCAGCTGGCCGCCCGCGTGGCCATCTACCGGATGATGCGCCCCGGCGAGCCGCCGACCGAGGACGCAGTCGAGGCGCTGTTCCACCGCCTGTTCTACAGCGCCGACACCTACGACCTGAGCCGTGTCGGCCGCATGAAGTTCAACGCCCGCGTCGGCCGCGACACGCCCGAGGGCGCGATGACGCTGTCCAACGAGGACATCCTCGACGTGGTGAAGATCCTGGTCGATCTGCGCAACGGCAACGGCGAAGTCGACGACATCGACCATCTGGGCAATCGCCGCGTGCGCTGCGTCGGCGAGCTGGCCGAAAACCAGTACCGCTCGGGCCTGGCGCGCATCGAGAAGGCCGTGAAGGAGCGCCTCGGCCAGGCCGAGACCGAAGCGCTGATGCCGCACGACCTGATCAACAGCAAGCCGATCAGCGCGGCGCTGAAGGAGTTCTTCGGGGCTTCGCAGCTGTCGCAGTTCATGGACCAGACCAACCCGCTGAGCGAGATCACGCACAAGCGGCGCGTCTCGGCCCTGGGCCCGGGCGGTCTGACCCGCGAGCGTGCCGGCTTCGAGGTGCGCGACGTGCACCCCACGCACTACGGCCGCGTCTGCCCGATCGAAACGCCGGAAGGCCCGAACATCGGCCTGATCAACTCGCTGGCGTTGTACGCGCAGCTCAACGAGTACGGCTTCCTGGAAACGCCGTACCGTCGCGTGGCCGACGGCAAGGTGACGATGGACATCGACTACCTGTCGGCCATCGAAGAGGGCAAGTACGTCATCGCGCAGGCCAATGCCTCGCTCGACGCTGGCGGCAAGCTGGTCGACGAGCTGGTCTCGGCGCGCGAGAACGGCGAATCGGTGCTGGTCTCCCCCGAGCGCGTGCAGTACATGGACGTGGCGCCGACGCAGATCGTGTCGGTGGCGGCCTCGCTGGTGCCCTTCCTGGAGCACGACGATGCCAACCGCGCGCTGATGGGCGCCAACATGCAGCGCCAGGCCGTGCCGACGCTGCGCCCCGAGAAGGCGCTGGTCGGCACCGGCGTCGAGCGCGTGGCCGCGGTCGACTCGGGCACCGTGGTCACCGCGCGCCGCGGCGGCGTGGTCGACTATGTCGACACCAACCGCATCGTCATCCGCGTCTCCGACCAGGAGACAGTGGCCGGCGAGGTGGGCGTCGACATCTACAACCTGATCAAGTACCAGCGTTCCAACCAGAACACCAACATCCACCAGCGTCCGATCGTCAAGCGCGGCGACGTGGTGGCCAAGGGGGACGTGGTGGCCGACGGTGCCAGCACCGACCTGGGCGAGCTCGCGCTCGGCCAGAACATGCTGGTCGCCTTCATGCCCTGGAACGGCTACAACTTCGAGGACTCGATCCTGATCAGCGAGCGCGTCGTCGCCGACGACCGCTACACCAGCATCCACATCGAGGAGCTGGTGGTGATGGCCCGCGACACCAAGCTGGGCAGCGAGGAAATCACCCGCGACATCCCGAACCTGAGCGAGCAGCAGCTGGCGCGGCTGGACGAATCCGGCATCGTCTACATCGGTGCCGAGGTCAACCCCGGCGACGTGCTGGTGGGCAAGGTCACGCCGAAGGGCGAGACCACGCTGACGCCGGAAGAAAAGCTGCTGCGCGCCATCTTCGGCGAGAAGGCTTCGGACGTGAAGGACACGTCGCTGCGCGTCGACCAGGGCACCAGCGGCACCGTCATCGACGTGCAGGTCTTCACCCGCGAAGGCATCGTGCGCGACAAGCGCGCCCAGCAGATCATCGACGACGAGCTGAAGCGCTTCCGCCTGGACCTGAACGACCAGCTGCGCATCGTCGAAGCCGACGCCTTCGACCGTATCGAGAAGCTGCTGATCGGCAAGGTGGCCAACGGCGGCCCGCAGAAGATCGCCAAGGGCACGGTCATCACCAAGGCCTACCTCGACTCGGTGGACAAGTTCCACTGGTTCGACATCCGCCCGGCCGACGACGACGTGGCCAACCAGCTGGAAAGCATCCGCAACAGCAACGAGCAGACCCGCCACGGCTTCGACCTGGCCTTCGAAGAAAAGCGCAAGAAGCTGACCCAAGGCGACGAGCTGCCGGCCGGCGTGCTGAAGATGGTCAAGGTCTACCTGGCCGTCAAGCGCCGCCTGCAGCCCGGTGACAAGATGGCCGGCCGCCACGGCAACAAGGGCGTGGTGTCGAAGATCGTGCCGGTCGAGGACATGCCCTACATGGTCGACGGCACGCCCGCCGACATCGTGCTGAACCCGCTGGGCGTGCCCTCGCGCATGAACGTCGGCCAGGTGCTGGAAGTGCACCTGGGCTGGGCGGCCAAGGGCATCGGCCAGCGCATCGGCAACATGCTGCAGGAGCAGGCGCGCGTGGCCGAAGTGCGCAAGTTCCTGGACGAGCTGTACAACCGCTCGGGCGGCAAGCCGGCGCAGGTGGACGGCATGAGCGACGAGCAGGTCCTGGAGATGGCGCACAACCTGCAGCACGGCGTGCCCTTCGCGACGCCAGTGTTCGATGGTGCCGCGGAAGAGGAAATCCGCGCGATGCTGAAGCTGGCCTATCCGGACGACATCGCCGCCGCCAAGGGGCTGACGGACACCCGCACGCAGGCCTGGCTGCACGACGGCCGCACCGGCGAGCGCTTCGAGCGCCCGGTCACCGTCGGCTACATGCACGTGCTGAAGCTGCACCACCTGGTCGACGACAAGATGCACGCCCGCTCCACCGGCCCGTACAGCCTGGTCACCCAGCAGCCGCTGGGCGGCAAGGCGCAGTTCGGCGGCCAGCGCTTCGGCGAGATGGAGGTCTGGGCGCTGGAGGCCTACGGCGCCAGCTACATCCTGCAGGAGATGCTGACCGTCAAGTCCGACGACGTGAACGGCCGCACCAAGGTGTACGAGAGCATCGTCAAGGGCGAGCACGCCATCGAGGCCGGCATGCCGGAATCGTTCAACGTGCTGGTGAAGGAAATCCGTTCGCTCGGTATCGACATCGAGCTCGAGCGCAACTAAGGAAGGAAAAGGGAAAAGACCATGAAGGGACTACTCGACCTTTTCAAGCAATTCACCCCGGATGAGCATTTCGATGCCATCAAGATCGGCCTGGCGTCTCCGGAGAAGATCCGCAGCTGGTCCTTCGGCGAGGTGAAGAAGCCCGAGACCATCAACTACCGCACCTTCAAGCCGGAACGCGACGGCCTGTTCTGCGCCAAGATCTTCGGCCCGATCAAGGACTACGAGTGCCTGTGCGGCAAGTACAAGCGCCTGAAGCACCGCGGCGTGATCTGCGAGAAGTGCGGCGTCGAGGTCACGCAGACCAAGGTGCGGCGCGACCGCATGGGTCACATCGACCTGGCCGCGCCCTGCGCGCACATCTGGTTCCTGAAGAGCCTGCCGTCGCGTCTGGGCCTGGTGCTGGACATGACGCTGCGCGACATCGAGCGCGTGCTGTACTTCGAAGCGTATGTGGTCGTCGACCCGGGCATGACGCCGCTGAAGAAGTTCTCGATCATGACCGAGGACGACTACGAGGCCAAGCGCACCGAGTACGGTGACGAGTTCGTCGCGCTGATGGGTGCCGAGGGCATCAAGAAGCTGCTCGAAGAGCTGGACCTGGACGTCGAGATCGAGAAGATCAAGAACGACGCCACCGGCAGCGAACTGAAGATCAAGAAGAACAGCAAGCGCCAGAAGGTCATGGAGGCCTTCAAGAAGAGCGGCATCAAGCCGCACTGGATGGTGATGCAGGTGCTGCCGGTGCTGCCGCCGGACCTGCGCCCGCTGGTGCCGCTGGATGGCGGCCGCTTCGCCACGTCCGACCTGAACGACCTGTACCGCCGTGTCATCAACCGCAACAACCGCCTGGCGCGGCTGCTGGAGCTGAAGGCGCCGGAGATCATCGTGCGCAACGAGAAGCGCATGCTGCAGGAGGCGGTGGACTCGCTGCTGGACAACGGCCGTCGCGGCAAGGCGATGACCGGCGCCAACAAGCGCGCGCTGAAGTCGCTGGCCGACATGATCAAGGGCAAGAGCGGCCGCTTCCGCCAGAACCTGCTGGGCAAGCGCGTCGACTACTCGGGCCGTTCGGTCATCGTGGTCGGCCCGACGCTCAAGCTGCACCAGTGCGGCCTGCCCAAGCTGATGGCGCTGGAGCTGTTCAAGCCCTTCATCTTCTCGCGCCTCGAAGCCATGGGCATCGCGACGACGATCAAGGCGGCGAAGAAGGAAGTCGAATCCGGCACGCCGGTGGTGTGGGACATCCTGGAAGAGGTGATCAAGGAGCACCCCGTCCTGCTGAACCGCGCGCCGACGCTGCACCGCCTGGGCATCCAGGCCTTCGAGCCGGTGCTGATCGAAGGCAAGGCCATCCAGCTGCATCCGCTGGTGTGCTCGGCCTTCAACGCCGACTTCGACGGCGACCAGATGGCCGTGCACATTCCCCTGTCCATCGAAGCGCAGATGGAAGCCCGCACGCTGATGCTGGCCTCCAACAACGTGCTGTTCCCGGCCAACGGCGAACCGTCGATCGTGCCGTCGCAGGACGTGGTGCTGGGCTTGTACTACGCCACGCGCGAGCGCACCAACGGCAAGGGCGAGGGCATGGTGTTCTCGGACGTGACCGAGATGCTGCGTGCGCTGGACAACGGTGCGGTGGAGATCACGGCCAAGATCAGCGTGCGCCTGACCGAGTACGTCAAGGGCGCGGACGGTGAGTTCGAGCCGGTGACCAACCTGGTGGCCACGACCGTGGGCCGTGCGCTGCTGAGCGAGATCCTGCCCAAGGGCCTGCCCTTCAGCAACATCAACAAGGCGCTGAAGAAGAAGGAGATCTCGCGGCTGATCAACGTCAGCTTCCGCAAGTGCGGCCTGAAGGAAACGGTGATCTTCGCCGACAAGCTGCTGCAGAGCGGCTTCCGTCTGGCCACGCGCGCGGGCATCTCCATCGCCATCGACGACATGCTGGTGCCGAAGGAGAAGGTCAAGCTGATCGAGCGCGCCGAGAAGGAAGTCAAGGAGATCGAGCAGCAGTACGTCTCGGGCCTGGTGACCGCCGGCGAGCGCTACAACAAGGTGGTGGACATCTGGGGCAAGACCGGCGACGAGGTCGGCAAGGTCATGATGAGCCAGCTGTCCAAGCAGAAGGTGCAGGACCGCCACGGCAAGGAAGTCGAGCAGGAGTCCTTCAACTCCATCTACATGATGGCCGACTCCGGCGCCCGCGGTTCCGCCGCGCAGATCCGCCAGCTGGCCGGCATGCGCGGCCTGATGGCCAAGCCCGACGGCTCGATCATCGAGACGCCGATCACGGCCAACTTCCGCGAAGGCCTGAACGTTCTGCAGTACTTCATCTCCACCCACGGCGCCCGCAAGGGCCTGGCGGACACGGCGCTGAAGACCGCGAACTCCGGCTACCTGACGCGGCGCCTGGTCGACGTGACGCAGGACCTGGTGGTCATCGAGGACGACTGCAGTACGCAGAACGGCATTGCGATGCGCGCGCTGATCGAAGGCGGCGAGGTCATCGAATCGCTGCGTGACCGCATCCTGGGCCGCGTCACCGCGGTCGAGGTGCTGCACCCCGAGACCCAGGCCACGCTGCTGCCGGCCGGCGAGATGCTGGACGAAGACGCGCTGGACACGCTCGAGGCTGCCGGCATCGACGAGGTCAAGGTGCGCACGCCGCTGACCTGCGAGACGCGCTTCGGCCTGTGCGCCAAGTGCTACGGCCGCGACCTGGGCCGTGGCGGCCTGGTCAACGTCGGCGAGGCGGTGGGCGTGATCGCCGCGCAGTCGATCGGCGAGCCCGGCACGCAGCTGACGATGCGTACCTTCCACATCGGTGGTGCGGCGTCGCGTGCGGCGGTGGCCAACAGCGTCGAGGCCAAGAGCGACGGCATCGTCGGCTTCAACCCGACCATGCGCTACGTGACCAACGGCAAGGGCGAACTGGTGGTGATTTCGCGTTCCGGCGAGATCATCATCGCCGACCAGCATGGCCGCGAGCGCGAGCGCCACAAGGTGCCCTACGGTGCGCTGCTGAACGTCAAGGCCGACCAGGCCCTGAAGGCCGGCACCGTGCTGGCCAACTGGGACCCGCTGACCCGCCCGATCATCACCGAGTTCGCGGGCAAGGCGAAGTTCGAGAACGTCGAGGAAGGTGTCACCGTGGCCCGCCAGCTGGACGAGGTGACGGGCCTGTCGACGCTGGTGGTCATCGACCCGAAGCGCCGTGGTGCCACCAAGGTGGTGCGCCCGCAGGTCAAGCTGCTGGACGCCGCCGGCAACGAGGTGAAGATCCCCGGCACCGACCACTCGGTGACCATCAGCTTCCCGGTGGGCGCACTGATCCAGGTGCGCGACGGCCAGGACCTGATGCCCGGCGAGGTGCTGGCGCGCATCCCGATGGAAGGCCAGAAGACCCGCGACATCACCGGCGGTTTGCCGCGGGTGGCCGAGCTGTTCGAGGCGCGTTCGCCGAAGGACAAGGGCACGCTGGCCGAGATCACTGGCACCATCAGCTTCGGCAAGGAGACCAAGGGCAAGGTGCGCCTGCAGATCACCGACCCGGATGGCAAGGTGTACGAAGAGCTGGTGCCGAAGGAGAAGAACATCCTGGTGCACGAAGGCCAGGTGGTCAACAAGGGCGAGTCGATCGTCGACGGCCCGGCCGAGCCGCAGGACATCCTGCGCCTGCTGGGCGTCGAGGAACTGGCGCGCTACATCGTCGACGAGGTGCAGGACGTCTACCGTCTGCAGGGCGTGAAGATCAACGACAAGCACATCGAGGTGATCGTTCGCCAGATGCTGCGTCGCGTGCAGATCACCAACCCCGGCGACAGCAGCTACATCAGCGGCGAGCAGGTGGAGCGTTCCGAGCTGTTCGGCACCAACGACGCGTTGCGTGCCGACGGCAAGGTGCCGGCCACCTATGCCGACCTGCTGCTGGGCATCACCAAGGCCTCGCTGTCCACCGACTCGTTCATCTCGGCGGCCTCCTTCCAGGAGACCACCCGGGTGCTGACCGAGGCGGCCATCATGGGCAAGCGCGACGAACTGCGTGGCTTGAAGGAAAACGTCATCGTCGGACGCCTGATCCCCGCGGGCACCGGCATGGCCTTCCACCAGGCGCGCAAGGCCAAGGAGGCGATGGACGAGACCGAGCGTCGCTCGATCGCGCTGCAGGAGGCCGAGGAACTGGCCGCCGTGCAGATGGCCAACGTCGACGCGGCAATGGCGGCGCAGGCTGCCGGCAACGGCGAGACGGCCGAATAAGTTCGGGCGCCAGTGCAACATGGGGCGGCCTGCGGGCCGCCCTTTTTCTTGGCCGGCGGCCTCAGGTCGGGTGCTGGCGCCGCCACTGCGCCGGGCTCAGCACCTCCACGCCCCAGGGCCGCAGGTCGCGCGCCCGCTCCAGCACGGCCTGGTCGCGGCTGAACAGCCAGCGCGCAGGCAGCTGGCAGGCCAGGTCCAGGAACTTCTGGTCGTCCGGGTCGCGGCAGGCGCGCCGGGCGTCGGCGCCCGGCGGCAGCGGTGCGGCGCCGACGATGACGGCTTTACGATCGAATTTAGTAAGCGTGTGCTCACAAACAATGGCGCTGCCGCGCCATGTCAGCCGCGGCAGCACGTCGGCAAGTTCGGCGCGCATGGCCGCTGTGGCGTGCCAGGCCCACGCGCCGCCGTCCAGCTGCGCGGCCAGCGGCGCGAAGCCGGGATCGCGGAACACCAGCCAGTCCAGCACCACGTTGGTATCCAGCACCACGACCACGGCGTCGGCTGCAGGGCACAAGCGTGGGCCTTCCTGTTGCTGCATGGCTGTGCAGCGAATATAATGGAAGGCTTTTCAGCAGATCGAGAGCCGATTGCTGGATGCGCTCTTTGCAGAGCGGCCCGCCCTGGGCATGCCCCAGCCGTCACGTGCGGGGCGGCCTTCCGGTCTGGAGCCTGCCTCCCGCTGCGGCGCACCCTCGCGTCGATCCGCCGAGCGTAGAACGAAGAGTCTGACTTCAACCGGAAACAGGTTACCTATGCCAACCATCAACCAGCTCGTGCGTCAGGGTCGCGAGACCGAGACCATCAAGTCCAAGTCGCCGGCCATGCAGGGCAGCCCGCAGCGCCGCGGCGTGTGCACGCGCGTGTACACCACCACGCCGAAGAAGCCGAACTCGGCTCTGCGCAAGGTGGCCAAGGTGCGCCTGACCAACGGATTCGAGATCATTTCGTACATCGGCGGCGAAGGCCACAACCTGCAGGAGCACAGCGTGGTGCTGGTGCGTGGCGGCCGTGTGAAGGATCTGCCGGGCGTGCGCTACCACATCGTGCGCGGCTCGCTGGACCTGCAAGGCGTCAAGGATCGCAAGCAGTCCCGTTCGAAGTACGGCGCGAAGCGCCCGAAGAAGGCGTAATCCCGCGCCCCACCCGAGAGCCGGCCGGTTTGCCGGCTCAGTAAGTGAAGGGTCCTGATGGCCCTTCGAGGCGCCGGTGCCAAGCACCCGGTGCCAGCTGAAACCAGAGAAGGAAGAGTCCCATGCCGCGTCGTCGCGAAGTTCCCAAGCGTGAAGTGCTGCCCGATCCGAAGTTCGGGTCGGTCGATCTGTCCAAGTTCATGAACGTGATCATGGAAGGCGGCAAGAAGGCCGTGGCCGAGCGCATCATCTATGGCGCCCTCGACCAGATCGAGAAGAAGGTGGGCAAGGATCCGCTGGAGATCTTCGTCGTCGCGCTGAACAACATCAAGCCGATGGTCGAGGTGAAGAGCCGTCGCGTCGGCGGTGCCAACTACCAGGTGC
>Ga0209369_1000700_pt1 | contig 29019 bp, 26 predicted proteins | sample EBPBio142010_DNA_FD_185865 | JGI IMG/M metagenome (GOLD analysis project Ga0209369, IMG submission 185865) | Wastewater treatment Type I Accumulibacter community from EBPR Bioreactor in Madison, WI, USA - Reactor 1_10/4/2010_ DNA (SPAdes)... | ecosystem: Engineered > Bioreactor > EBPR >... | reverse complement strand
CCGAGACCCTGGCCGAGATGGACAATCTGGTCATCGCCACCGGCCGCGCGCGCCCGCCGATCGAGATCCACGCCTGGGGCGACCTTCTCTGGGCGCATGGCGCGGCGGCGCTGGCGCTGTCGACCCTGACCGATGCGATCCTGGCGCCCGGCAGCCGCGAGATCGCGGCGCAATAGCGCTTAGCCCTCGCTACGCCCGTCGCTTTCGCGGTTGTGGTCATAACGCCTTGTGCCGGGAAATTCCGGCAACCAGGCCTCGCGTCGCACCATCCACAGCTCGTAGGTCGGCTTCAGCCGGTCGGGTTCGTCCAGCGTGCCCAAATTCACCCCGATCTCATCCTCGATATGGGCAAAGACCGGCGAACCGCAGGTCGGGCAGAAGCTGCGCCCGCCCCAGGTCGCGACGGGGCCGGTGATCGTGACGGCGGTTTCGGGGAAGATGGCCGAGGCATGGAAAAGCGCGCCATGGTTCTTGCGGCAATCCATGCAGTGGCAGATGCCGACGCGGTAGGGCTGGCCCGTAGCGACATAGCGCAAGGCCCCGCACAGGCAGCCGCCGTCATAGCGTTCCATGATCTTTCCCCCTCAGTCCCCCGCCAGCAAGGCCGCCAGCCCGGCCCGGTAATCCGGGTAAAGCAGCTTCACGCCCAGCTCTGCCTTGATGCGGTCGTTCCGCACCCGTTTCGATTCCGCATAGAAGCTGCGCGCCATCGGCGTCATTTCCGCCTCGTCATAGGCGATGGCGGGCGGCTCGGGCAGGCCCAGCAGGGCGGCGGCATGGCTCAGCACGTCTTCGGGCGGGGCGGGGTCGTCATCGCAGACATTGTAGACCGCGCCGGGGTTGGGGTGGCGGATCGAGGCTTCCAGCACCTGCGCGATGTCATCGACATGGACGCGGCTGAAGACCTGCCCGGGTTTCAGGATGCGCCTTGCCGTGCCGTCGCGCACCTTTTCAAATGGTCCGCGGCCGGGGCCATAGATCCCGGCCAGGCGGAAGATGTGCAAGGGCAGGCCGGTCGCCTGCCATTGCGCCTCGGCCAGAACCCTTTGCCGCCCGCGTTCGGTGCCGGGGGTCAGGGGTGTCGCCTCGTCGACCCAGCCGCCGTCATGGTCGCCATAGACGCCGGTCGTGGACAGATAGCCCAGCCATTCGGGCCGCGCCCCGCCAAGGCCGGGCAGGGCCGCAAGGAAGGGATCGCCCGCCCCGTCCGGCGCGGCGCAAGCGAGGATATGGGTCGCGTCAGCCAGGGCTGGGCCAAGATCGCCGGGCCAGAGCAGCGGCTCAACCCCCTGCGCGGCCAGCGCATCGGCGCGGCTGCGGGTGGTGCCGATCACGCGCCAGCCCTGCGGGATCAGCCGCCGGGCCAGCGCCGCCGCACTATAGCCATGTCCTAGAGAGAGAAGGGTTTTCATGCCGGCATTATCCCTGCGCCCTGCTGCGGCTGCAAGGCCGTCATCCAGCCTTCACTTGCGCCGGGCTGTCGCATCGGGCATATCTGCGGCGATCCATCCCCAAAGGGAAGATCACCTTGGAAGACCAGCTTTATCTCCTGCCCGACCATCCGACTCCCGAAGATTTCTTCGATGCCGAAGCCGCCGTCACGCGGCTGGAAGAGCTTTACGCCCAGTCGGTCGCCCATCTGACCCATGCCTTCAATCAGGCCCTGTCGAAAGGCCGCCCGGCGGCCCGCATTCGCGCCTGCTATCCCGAAGTGCGCCTGACCGTCACCAGTTTCGGCGCCATCGACTCGCGGCTGTCTTTCGGCCATGTCAGCCAACCCGGCACCTATTCCACCACGATCACCCGGCCCGACCTGTTCCGGCAATATCTGATCCAGCAACTTGGCCTTCTGATCCAGAACCATGGCGTGCCGGTGCGCATCGGCATTTCTGACACGCCGATCCCGGTGCATTTCGCCGTGGCGGGCAATGCCGAACTTTCGGTGCCGCAGGAAGGCGTGCTCGACTTTCCGCTGCGCGACGTTTTCGACGTGCCGGATCTTGCCACCACGAATGACGATATCGTCAACGGCATGTTGTCGCGCTTTGCCGATGGCTCGGCACCGCTGGCCCCCTTTACCGCGCAGCGGGTGGATTATTCGCTCGCCCGTCTGGCGCATTACACCGCCACCGATCCGGGCCATTTCCAGAACCACGTCCTGTTCACCAACTACCAGTTCTATGTCGACGAGTTCGAGGCCTATGCCCGCGCCGCGCTGGGCGATCCGGCTTCGGGCTATACCGCCTTTGTCGCGACCGGCAATCAAGAGATCACGACCCCCGATGGGGTGATCCAGCCCTTCACCCGGCTGCCGCAGATGCCGACCTATCACCTCAAGCGCGCCGATGGGCAGGGCATCACGCTGGTCAATATCGGCGTCGGCCCGTCGAACGCCAAGACCGCGACCGATCATATCGCCGTGCTGCGCCCGCATGCCTGGCTGATGGTCGGCCATTGCGCCGGGCTGCGGAATACCCAGGCGCTGGGCGATTTCGTCCTGGCCCATGCCTATCTGCGCGAGGATCACGTTCTCGATGACGACCTGCCGGTCTGGGTGCCGATCCCGGCTTTGGCCGAGATCCAGATCGCGCTGGAAGACGCGGTCGAGGCGGTGACCCAGCTTGAAGGCTATGAGCTGAAGCGGATCATGCGCACCGGCACTGTCGCCACGATCGACAACCGCAACTGGGAACTGCGCGACCAGTCCGGCCCCGTGCGCCGCCTGTCGCAGAGCCGCGCCGTCGCGCTGGATATGGAAAGCGCGACCATCGCCGCCAACGGCTTCCGCTTCCGGGTGCCCTATGGCACGCTGCTCTGCGTGTCCGACAAGCCCCTGCATGGCGAGCTGAAGCTGCCCGGCATGGCCAGCGCCTTCTACAAGACCCAGGTCAGCCGCCACCTGCTGATCGGGGTCCGCGCCATGGAGTCTCTTCGCGAGATGCCGGTTTCGCGCATCCACAGCCGCAAGTTGCGCAGCTTTGAGGAAACCGCTTTCCTCTGAACGTGGCGAAATTCGCCTCAAATCCAGCCGAACCTGCGTTCCGGTCTTGATTTCAGGCCGGAAAGCGGGCTTCTGGGCGCTGGCCCCGGAAATCGGGGGGTGGGCTGCGGCAAGGCGGCCCCAGAATCCGCGGAACAATAAAGGGATGGAAAAATGTCCAAGCCGATGACCAAGACCCAACTCGTGGCCGCTCTGGCCGATGCGATGGGCGCTGACCGCAAGACCGCTGGCGCCGCGCTTGACGCGATTGCCGCCGTGGTCGCCAAGGAAGTCGCCGCCGGTGGCGCCGTGACGCTGCCGGGCCTCGGCAAGGTCGTCTGCAAGGCGCGCCCCGAGCGTCAGGTCCGCAACCCCGCCACCGGCGAGACCATGACCAAGCCTGCCGACAAGCAAGTGAAATTCGCCATCGCCAAGGCGCTGAAGGATGTTGTGAACGGCTGATCGCCGCGCAGCTTTCCTGATCCGTTCGGGCCGCCCGCAAGGCGGCCCTTTTTTATCGGAGCCCCGTCTTGGATCTGCGTTCCGCCCTGATCGGCCTGATCTTCGTCTTCTTCTGGTCCTCGGCCTTTGCCACGGCGCGCATCATCGTGGCCGATATGGCGCCTCTGGCCGCGCTGGCCCTGCGCTTCCTGATCTCGGGCCTTCTTGCCCTGGCCATTGCCCGGGCGCTGGGCCAACGCCTGCGCATCAGCCGCGCGCAGGTCGTGCCGGTCGTGGTCTTCGGCCTGTGCCAGAACGCGCTTTACCTTGGGTTGAATTTCATCGCGCTCCAGCGGGTCGAGGCTTCGGTCGCGGTGATCATCGCCGCCACCATGCCGCTGCTGGTCGCCGCCCTGGCCTGGGCGATCCGGGGCGAACGCCTGCCCGCGCTGGGCACGGCGGGGCTGCTGGCGGGCTTCGCCGGGGTGGCGCTGATCATGGCGCATCGCTTGCAGGGCGGGGCCGATCTGCCTGGCCTACTTCTTTGTGGGCTGGGGGCGCTGGCGCTGGCCGTGGCCACGCTGACCTTACGCGGCGCGGCGGCCGGGGGCGACAACCTGCTGACGGTGGTGGGGATGCAGATGCTGGTCGGCTCTGCCGCGCTGGCGCTGGCGGCGCTGCTGTTCGAGCCGTTCCGCTTCACCCCGACCCTGCCGCTTGCGCTGGCCTTCCTGTGGCAGATCGCCGGTCCGGGCCTTGCCGCTACGCTGATGTGGTTCTGGCTGGTCGGCCGCATCGGCGCCACCCGCGCCGCGACCTTCCATTTCCTCAACCCCTTCTTCGGCGTGGTCGCCGCGGCAATCCTGCTGGGCGAACATATCTCGGCCTGGGATCTGGCCGGGGTGGCGGTGACCATGGCGGGGATTCTTGCCGTGCAACTGTCGCGCCGCCCGGCGGGCTGAGCAGCAAAGGGAAGCGCGGGCGGCCGCGTTTCCCAATGTCAGGCCTGCGGCAATCAGGCCGCGCGCAGGGCCGCATCCTGCTCCAGCGCGCGCAGGCGCGCGGGCCGCGCCATGCAGCGTTCGACCCAGTCCCGGATCAGCGGGTCGTCAGGCGTCGCGTCGCGGAACCATGCATAGGGCGCATGGACCAGAAGATCGGCGGCACTGAAAGTCTCGCCCATCAGCCAGGGCGATGTTTCCAGCGCCGCCCGGATGCGCGCGACCGCCGTCTTGTGGTCGCGGAAGGTTGCGGTCAGGGCCGGATGGCTGAGACCCGCGAATTCATGGATCATCACCGGCTCCAGCACGCCCTGATACCAGCTCAGCCAGCCCAGAAAGACGCCCCAATCCGGCGTGAAGGGCGCGGGCGACAGGCCGCTGTCGGGGAACAGCCCGCAAAGATGGGCAATGATCGCGCCACGTTCGGTAATCAGCCGCCCGTCATGCAGCAGGGCGGGCACCTTGCCTTCGGGATGGGGGTTCGCCTTGTCGCGCGCGCCGGTGCCATCGACCCGGGGGATCGAGACGATCCGCAGGTCTATCTTGTCGGCGATGCCCATTTCTTCGATCAGCGCGACGATCGCGGTCGAGCGGCTTTGCGGGCTGTGGAACAGGGTCAGCATCGGCGTTACTCCTTTTGCCTTGCGATGGGGCTGTTCTAGCGCCACCCTCCTGTCAGAACCCGTCAGGAGTGCCCATGGCCCGCGCCGATCGTCTGTTCCGCCTGCTGACCGCCCTGCGCAGCCTGCCGCAGCCGGTGACCGCCGCAAGGCTGGCCGAGGAAACCGGCGTCTCGCCCCGCCAGCTCTACCGCGATATCGAGGCGCTGCGCGCGGGCGGCGCCCTGATCGACGGCGCGGCGGGCTATGGCTATACCCTGACCGAAGACCCCGCGCTGCCGCCGCAGATGCTGACCCGGCTCGAGGTCGAGGCGCTGACCCTGGGCCTGGCCGAGATCCGGCTGGCGGGCGACCCGGCGCTGGCCCGTGCCGCAGATTCCGCGCTGGCCAAGATTGTCGCCACCCTGCCCGACCGGGTTCAGGCCCAGGCGCTGCACACCGCGCACCAGCTTTATCGCTATGAAACCCGGCCGCCCGTGCCTGCCCATCTGGCGCAACTGCGCGAGGCGATCTGGGACGAGCGCGCGCTGGACATCACCTATACCGACCGCGCGGGCAACCGCACCCGCCGCCGGATCTGGCCCCTGTCGATCGTCTTTCTCGACCGTTCGCTCATGTGCCTTGCGCAATGCCGGTTGCGGATGGATTTCCGCCGCTTCCACCTGGCATCCATGTCCGAGGTGACCGAGACGGCAGAGTCCTTCCGCCCCCGCCGCGTCGCCCTGCTGCGGGCTTTCCTTCAAGAGATGCGCAACCGGCCCGCCGCAGGGTCAAAACCTTAACAGAACGTGAATCCTGCTTTGCCAAGTCATTGAAAACAGGGGATCAGGCCCTTGTCCCACCGTGGGACATCAGCCGATCACGCCCCTTTGCCCGCCGGTCTGGGCGCGGTCCAGCAGCAGGTGGTCCAAAAGGGCACAGGCCATCATCGCCTCACCCACCGGCACGGCGCGGATGCCGACGCAGGGGTCGTGGCGGCCCTTGGTCACCACTTCGACCGGCTGGCCCGTCACATCGACCGAGGCGCGGGGCGTCAGGATCGACGAGGTCGGCTTGACCGCGAAGCGGCAGACCACCGGCTGGCCGCTGGAAATGCCGCCTAGAATGCCGCCCGCCTGGTTCGAGCCGAAGCGCAGCCCGCCCTGGCCGTCGGGACGGATCTCATCGGCATTCTCGGTGCCGCGCAGCGCCGCCGCCGCCATGCCCGCGCCGATCTCGACCCCCTTCACCGCGTTGATCGACATCATCGCCGCGGCAAGGTCCTGGTCCAGCTTGCCATAAAGCGGCGCGCCAAGGCCCGCGGGCACGCCTTCGGCGACAACCTCGATCACCGCGCCCACCGAATCCTGCGCCAGCCGGATTTCCTCAAGATATGCGGCCCATTCTTCCGCCATCACCGGATCGGGGCACCAGAAGGGATTGCGGGCGATTTCCGCCGCGTCGAACCGGCCGCGGTCGATCGCTTTCGTTCCCACCTGCACCAGATAGCCGGTGATCTTCAGCTCCGGCATCAGCCGCGCCAGCACCGCCCGCGCCACGCCGCCCGCCGCCACGCGGCTGGCCGTCTCGCGCGCGCTGGACCGCCCGCCGCCGCGCGGGTCGCGGGTGCCGTATTTCATGTGATAGGTCAGGTCGGCATGACCGGGCCGGAACTGAAGCGCGATATTGCCATAGTCCTTGGACCGCTGGTCGGTATTCTCGATCTGAAGGGCGATGGGCGTGCCGGTGGTGACGCCTTCGTAAACGCCAGAAAGGATGCGCACCTCATCGGCCTCGCGCCGTTGGGTCACGAATTTCGACTGGCCCGGCTTGCGCTTGTCCAGCCAGGGCTGGATGTCGCCTTCCGACAGTGCAACGCCGGGCGGGCAGCCATCGACCACGCAGCCGATGGCCGGACCATGGCTTTCGCCCCAGGTCGTCACGCGGAACAGGTGGCCGAAAGTGTTCAGGCTCATGGCGCTCTCCGAAAGATCGTTGCCCGAATAGGCCCGCCCTGCCGCTGCATCAAGCCTTTTCCGGCGCGGCGACAAGGCGGTTGCCAGCCGCGCGCTGCTGCGCGCAAGCTGGCGGCACAGAAACCAAGCAAGGCCCCGACCGTGATCGAAGACCGCCAGCCGCTGCCCGGCACCGCCCCCGGAACCACCCGGCATCTGACAAGCTATCTTTTCGCCCCCGATGCGGCCGGGCCGTCGGTCTATGTGCAAGCGGGGCTTCATGCCGACGAGATGCCGGGCGTCCTGATCCTGCACCATCTTCTGCCGCTGCTTGAGGCGGCCGAGGCCGCAGGCCGACTGCTTGGCCCGGTGCGGGTGGTGCCGCTGGCCAATCCGATCGGCCTGACGCAATGGGCGCATAACAAGCCGATGGGCCGCCATGACGCCGACAGCCTGCGCAATTTCAACCGCTATTACCCCGAAATGGCCACCCTCGTCGGTGACCGGCTGGAAAGCCGGTTGACGCAGGACGAGGCGGCGAATGGCGCCGTGATCCGTGCCGCCTTTGCCGAGGCGCTGGAGGAACTGCCGCCCGGCACCGAGGCGGAAGAACAGCGCATCGCCCTGCTGCGCTGGTCCCTGCAGGCCGATCATGTGCTTGACCTGCATTGCGATCATTGGGCGATGCTGCATCTTTACGCCTCACCCGCCCATCCGCAGGTCACAAGCCTTCTGGCGCGCTGCATCGGCGCGGGGCTTGCGCTGATCGAAGCCGTCTCGGGCGGCAATGCCTTTGACGAGGCGCATAGCGTGCCTTGGCTGCGGTTGCGGGAACGCTATGGCGACCGTTTCCCGATTCCGGTTGGGGCGTTTTCCACCACGCTGGAGTATCGCGGCCAGTTTGATGTCGATGACGCCACCGCCGCGCGGGATGCGGCGAACCTGATGACCTTCCTTGCCGCCATCGGCGTTGCCGCGGGCGACGCCACCCCCGCCCATCCCGCCGCCGAGACGCTGCCCCTGTCCGGCACGGCCGAGATCCTTGCGCCGCAGGGCGGGGTGGTGACCTGGACCGTCGCGCCCGGTGCGCTTGTGGCGGCAGGCCAGGTCATCGGCCATGTCACCGATGCGATGGCGCGCGAACGCCTAGCGCTGACCAGCCCGGTCGACGGCGTTCTCTACCGGCAGGAATTGTGGCGAAGCTGCCTGCGGGGGCAGGTTCTGGCCGATATCGCCGGGAAAGAACCGGGCCGAACAGGAAATCTCTTGTCAGACTGAAAGCGGCGGTCAAAGAATTGCACAATTGAGCAAGAACGGGGGAGTCACTGATGAAACGCCTGATCCTCACCGCCCTGGCCGCGCTGGCATTGACCGCAGCGCTGGCTCCGGCCCCGGCCCGGGCCGACGATACGCTCGACCGCGGCATCGGATCGGAATGGTCGTCGCTTGACCCGCAGGTGAATTTCGACGCGGCGGCGGGCTGGATCATGATGGATGCCTATGAGGGCCTGGTGACCTTTGGCCCCGGGGGTGCGGTGGTGCCCGGCGCGGCCGAAAGCTGGGACATGTCCGCCGACGGCAAGACCTACACCTTCCATCTGCGCGACGGGCTGAAATGGTCGAACGGCGATCCGCTGGTGGCGCAGGATTTCGTGAATTCGGTGCTGCGCACGCTGAACCCCGACACGCTGAGCGAGAAGGGCTATTATTTCTACTCGGTGGTGCAGATCAAGGGCGCGGCCGATCTGGCCAATGGTGTCACGAAAGACCCCGCCACGCTGGGCGTCACCGCGCCCGATGACCGCACCGTGGTGATCGAGATGCTGACCCCGGCGCCGCATATCCTTGATATCCTTGGCGCCTTCCAGATTCCGCCGCTGCACACACCCTCGCTTGAGGCCAATGGCACTGCAGGCTTTACCGAACCGGCCAAGGTCGTGTCGAACGGCGCCTATATGTTCAAGGAGATCGTGCCGCAAAGCCATGTCCTGCTGGAGAAGAACCCGAACTATTGGGACGCGGCGAATGTGAAAATTCCTTTCGTCAAATATCATGTGACCGAGGATGTCGGCACTGAATTCAAGCGGTTCCAGGCCGGCGAGCTGGAGGTGACCTATGACATACCGGTCAACATGATCGAGCAGCTCAAAGCCGAGATTCCCGATCAGGTCTTCATCTCGCCTTCGACCGAGGTGACCTATTACAGCTTCAACCTGACCCATCCGCCGCTGGACAATCTGGATGTGCGCATGGCGCTGTCGCTGGCCATCGACCGTGAGACCCTGCAGGAAAAGATCGTCAAGGGCGGTGCGATCCCGTCCTATTCCTATGCCGGTGGCTTCGATCCTTCCTATCAGGGCCCAAAGATGGCGGGCGCCGATCTGACCCAGGCCGAACGCGAGGCAAAGGCGAAGGAGCTGTTCGCCAAGGCGGGATACGGGCCGGACAATCCGCTGAAGCTGACCATCGTGACCACGGTGGCCGAAGACCGCACCCGGCTGGCGCAGGGTGTGGCGCTGATGTGGAAAAAGGTTCTGGGCGTCGAGGCGCAGGTCAACCCGATGGAACGCAAGGCCTGGCTGGACGAATTCTATGCCGGCGGCTGGGATGTCTTTGGCGACAACCTGGTGGGCGATTTCGCCGGGGCCGAGACCTTCCTGGCCTATATGCGCCCCAGCGCCGAGCCGGGCTATAACTGGGTCAAGCCGGAATACGACGCGCAGATGGATGTGGCGGCGACCAAGCCCGACAAGGAAAGCCGCAATGCCGAACTGGCGAAGGCCGAGAAGATCCTGCTCGATGACATGATCTTCGCGCCCATCGCGGTGGAACCGTCGCGCATCCTGGTCAGCCCGCATGTGAAGGGCTGGGTGCCTTCTCCCGCAGGCTATTACAACAGCCAGTATCTGGGCCTTGAATGACAGGGCAGGGGGCGGTCGCCGCGCCGCCCCTGACGCGGAATGCTGAGATTCGTCGCAAAACGGCTGTGGGGGGGCGGGCTGACGCTGGCGGCGTTGGTGACGCTGACCTTTTTCGTCATGCGCCTTGCGCCGGGCGGCCCTTTCTCGAAGAACCGCAAGATCAGCCCCGAAGTTCTGGCCAATATCCAGGAGGCCTTCCATCTGGACGAGCCGGTCTGGCAGCAGTTCGGCCGCTGGCTTTGGGGTCTGGCGCATCTGGACCTTGGCCCCTCGACCCGGTTCCGCGACTATTCGGTGAACGACATCATCGCGTCGGGCCTGCCCTGGTCGCTGACCATCGGCTTCTGGGCCATCGTGGTGGCAAGCCTGGTCGGCATCGCCCTTGGCATTGCCGGGGCGCTGCGCCGCAACGGGGCGAGCGACTATCTGGCCGGCACGATCGGGGTGATCGGCATCGCGATTCCGATTTTCGTGATCGGACCGCTGGCCCAGGCCTTCTTCGCGCTCAGGCTGGGCTGGGTGCCGGTTGGCGGCATCGCGGGCGGCTGGAACGCACTGATCCTGCCCATTCTCGTGCTGGCCCTGCCGAACATCGCATATATCTCGCGTCTGACCCGGTCCTCGATGATCGAGGTCCTGCGCGAGAATTATGTCCGGACCGCCCGGGCCAAGGGTCTGGGCGCGCGCCGCACCGTGCTGCGGCATGTGCTGAAAGGGGCGCTTCTGCCGGTGATCGCCTATCTCGGCCCCGCTACGGCGGCGATCATCACCGGCTCGATCCTGATCGAGACGATCTTCGCCGTGCCGGGCATCGGGCGGCATTTCGTCGATGCGGCGCTGAACCGCGACTACCCGCTGGTGATGGGCATCACCATTCTTTACGGCGGCCTGGTGATCGTGGCGAATATCGCGACCGATCTTGTGCGCGGCTGGATCGATCCCAGGGTGCGCCATGACTGACGTGACGACCGCGCCGCGCCATCTTTCTACCTTCCAGCTTCAACTGCGCCGCTTTGCCGCAAACCGGCTGGCCATGGCTTCGGTCGTGATCCTGCTGCTGATCGTGGTGCTGTGCTTCCTTGGCCCCTATGCCTTTCCCTTCACCGGAGAGGACGCGGATTTCGACTACATTTCCGCGCCCATCGACTTCTCCTCGCCACATCTTTTCGGCACCGATGATTTCGGCCGCGACCTTCTGGTGCGGGTGATGGAGGGCGGGCAGGTATCACTGACCATCGGCTTTCTGGGCGCGCTGACGGCGGGGGGCATCGGTGTGATCTACGGCGCGGTTGCAGGCTATGTCGGCGGGCGCACCGACCGGATCATGATGGCCGCGGTCGAGGTTCTTTACGGCTTTCCCTATGTCATCCTGGTCATCCTGCTGGGCCTTCTGTTCGGCGGCGGCACGGTCGCGCTGTTCGCGGCCATCGTCTTCACCCTGTGGCTGACCCCTGCGGTGATCGTGCGGGCCCAGGCGCAATCTTTGGCCCGGCGCGAATTCGTCGAGGCGGCGCGGGCGGGCGGCATGACGGGCAGCGGCATCCTGTTCACGCATATCCTGCCCAACTGCTTTTCGGTCGTCCTTGTCTATGGCAGCCTGCTCGTGCCCGAGGTGATCCTGTCGGAATCCTTCCTGTCCTTTCTGGGCATCGGCATCCGCGAGCCGCAGGCAAGCTGGGGCAACCTGATCCAGACCGGCACCGCCGCCATGGACACCGACCTGCGTCTGCTTCTGTTGCCGGGCGGGCTTCTGGCGGCAGTGCTTTTCTGCCTGAACTTCATTGCCGACGGGCTGCGCGATGCCTTCGACCCCAATGAACGATAGCCTGCTTTCCCTGCGCGACCTGACGGTCGATTTCCGCCTGCCGGGCGGCATGATGCGGGCGGTGGACCGCGTGTCCCTCGATGTCGCGCCGGGCGAGATTCTGGGCATCGTGGGGGAAAGCGGATCGGGCAAGTCGCAGATCCTGTTCTCGCTGATGGGGCTTCTGGCGGGCAACGGGCGCGTGTCGGGGCAGGCGGTGTTTCAGGGCCAGGACCTGCTGTCGCTTTCCCCTGCCGCGCTGGACCGGGTGCGCGGCGTCAGCCTGTCGATGATCTTTCAGGACCCGATGACCTCGCTCAACCCCTACATGCGGGTGGGGGACCAGCTGGCCGAGGGGCTGGTCGTGCACAAGGGGCTGGGCCGGGCCGCGGCGGCGCAGGCCGCCATCGCCATGCTTGACCGTGTGCGCATTCCCGATGCGGCGCGGCGGGTGCGGCAGTATCCGCATCAGTTCTCCGGCGGTATGCGCCAGCGCGTGATGATCGCCATGGCGCTGCTGGTGCGCCCGGCCCTGCTTTTGGCCGATGAGCCGACGACCGCGCTGGATGTGACGATACAGGCACAGGTGCTGGATCTGATCGCGGAACTGGCGCGCGAGGCGGGAACGGCGGTGATCCTGGTGACCCATGACCTGGGCGTCGTGGCGCGGCTTTGCGACCGGATGGTCGTTCTTTACGGCGGCAGGATCATGGAGGAAGGGGCGTGCGAGACAGTCTTTGCCGCCCCCGCACATCCCTATGCCTCGGCCCTGCTGGCGGCGACCCCGCGCCTGACCGATGCGCTGACGCCTCGGCTGGGCACCATTCCCGGCACGCCGCGATCCGGGGGGGCGATGCTGCCCGGCTGCCCCTTCGCGCCGCGCTGCACCGTCAAGATTGCCGCCTGCGAAACCGCGCAGCCGCCCCTGCGCCCGCTTGTCCCGGGGCACGCTGCCGCCTGCCATCTGATCGGGGCCGCGCCATGACGCTGTTGCAGGTAGACCATCTGGATGTCGGCTATCGCATTCCCGGCGCCGGTCTTTTTGCTGCCGCCCGCACCCTGCCCATCGTGCATGACGTTTCCTTCACGCTGGAAGCCGGCCGCACGCTGGGCATTGTCGGCGAATCCGGCTGCGGCAAGTCAACCCTAGGCCGCGCGCTGATCCGCTTGATCGAGCCGACCGGTGGGCGAGTGCTGTGGCAGGGCGAGGATATGGCCGCGATGCGCCCCGAGGCGCTGCGCAAACGGCGGTCCGAGTTCCAGATCATCTTCCAGGACCCGCTCGCCGCGCTTGACCCGCGCATGACGCTGGGCCGCATCGTCTCGCGCCCGCTGGCCACGTTCGAGCCGGGCTTGTCGCGCGCTGGCCTGCGCGACCGCGCGGTCGAGGCGCTGGGTCTGGTCGGCCTGTCGGCCGATTTCGCCGACCGCTATCCGCATGAACTGTCGGGCGGGCAGGCGCAGCGCGTGGGCATTGCGCGGGCGATCATCGGCAGACCGAAGCTGATCGTCTGCGACGAGCCGGTCTCGGCGCTGGATGTCTCGATCCAGGCGCAGGTGGTGAACCTTCTGATGGACCTGCAGGACCGGCTGGGCCTGGCGCTGGTCTTCATCTCGCACAACCTGTCGGTCGTGCGGCATATCAGCCATGACATCATGGTCATGTGCCTGGGGCGGGTGATGGAACAAGCTCCGCGCGCCGCGTTCTATGCCGCGCCGCGGCACCCCTATTCCCAGGCCCTGATGCAGGCCGTGCCGGAACCCGATCCCCGGCGCGAGAAGGGCCGCATCGGCCAGTCATTGCAGGGCGAGTTGCCCTCTGTCACCCAGCCGCCCGCGGGATGTGTCTTTGCCAGCCGATGCCCGCAGGCCCAGGCGATCTGCCACAGTTCGAGGCCAATGCTGCGCAGCGAAGATGCCGGCGCCGCCGCCTGCCATTTCGTATAGGAAAATCCATGTCCGATCTTGCCCGCGCCTGGGCCGCCCTGCCGCAGATCACCAATATCCATGCCTCGGGCGACGGGCGCTGGGCCTTCTGGTGCTGGTCGGGGCCAGACGAGACGGACCAGGTCTGGTGCGTCCCGACCGACGGGTCGGCCGCACCCGAATGCCTGACCCGGGGCGGCGACCATTTCCTGATCCGCGATGTTTCGCAGGACGGGCAAAGGCTGATCCTTGCCCAGTCGCGCCATGCCTGCGAGCGCGATCATCTGCTTCTGCTGGACCGCACCCAGGGCAACGGCCTGCGCGCCCTGACCCCGCCACAAGAGACGCATTACGTCTATGGCGGCGTGCTGTCGCAGGATGCGGCCACGCTCTATTTCGTCGCCAATTACGATTATGCGGCGGGCCTGGTGACGCTGGGCGGCTGGGTCTGGCGGATGGACATCGCCTCGGGCGCGTTGACCTGCCTTGCGACCTGTGACGCGCCCTTCACCCATGGCGTCCGGCTGTCACCCGACGGCAAGACGCTGCTCTGGCCCCGCAACCTGCGCGCGCCGGGCGGCACCCAATTCTGGCTTTTGGGCACGGATGGCGGCGGGCTGCGCGAAGTGCTGGCCTTTGGCGAGGCCGGGGCGTTGGTCGGCGACTGGCTGTCGGATGGCACGATCGCTTTCGTGACCGATATCGGCGATCGAGACATGCTGGGCTGGCTTGACCCGGTCACGGGCACCGCGACCGAGATTGCGGGCGAGCCGGATTTCCTGCCCTTTGACGTGGTTCCCGGCGCGCGGGGCAGTTTCGCCGCCATTCACCATGCCCGCCCGGCCAGCGTGGCCGCGATCTGGGCGGGCGGCGCGCTGGCGCCCCTGACCAACCTTTCGGGCCGCCGGTCGCTTTTGCCCCATGCCGGGCTGCCCGATGGCGGCTGGCTGGCCGAGGCCTATGACGCCTCCGCCCCCCATCAGCTTGTCCGCATCCGCCCCGACGGCACCTGCCTGACACTGGCCGAAGCCGCGCCCGACCCGATCCGCCGCTACAGCGCCCCGCAGGATTTCCGCTGGACCGCGCCGGATGGCGAGGCGGTGCAGGGCTGGCTGTATCGCCCGGAAGTCCAGCCGAAGGGGCTGATCGCCTATGTCCATGGCGGGCCGACCTGGCATTCCGAGGATTGGGTCAACCCCAAGATCGGCTTCTGGGTGCAGCAGGGCTATGCCGTCCTCGACCCGAATTACCGCGGCTCGACCGGCTTTGGCCGACGCTGGCGCGAGAAGGTCAAGGAAGACGGCTGGGGCGGACGCGAGCAGGCCGATATCCGCGCCGGGATCGAGGCGGCGCTGGCCAGCGGCATTCCGGGGCCGGTGGCGGTGGCGGGCAATTCCTATGGCGGGTTCTCAAGCTGGTTCCAGGCCATCCGTCACAGCGATCTGGTTCTGGCGGCGATCCCGATGTGCGGCATGTACAAGCTGGACATCGACTATGCCGAAACCGGGATGCCCTGGGGCCAAAGCTATTCCGAAGAGATGATGGGCGGCAGCCCAGAAGATTTCCCCGAGAAGTATGCCAATGCCAGTCCCGGCAATTTCCTGTCCGGCCTGCGCGGCCATATCCTTGTGGTGCATGGCCTGGCAGACACCAATGTCGGGCCGGAAAACACCCATGTCGCGCTGCGCGAGATGGCGGCGCATCAGATTCCGCACCAGTCGCTTCTTTTCGCCGATGAAGGCCATGGCGTCTTTCGGCGGACGAATGTCGAGATCTATCTCGACGCCAGTTCGGCCTTCCTTGCCGACAGCTTTGCCAAGGGCTTTCGCAGATGAGTCTGAAAGGATTTTTCGTCACTGCGCCGCATGATGACGGCGACCCGGTCACCGGGCATTTCTACGAGACCGCCTCGCCCGATCGGGCCCGCCCGCAGGTCTGGGGTTACACGGATGCGGTGTCCTATGCCCCGGGCGACAGGCTGGCGCTTCATGCCATGTCCAGCGCGCCGCGGGCGCGGCTGCGGATCGCGCGCGACGCGATCACGCCGCAGACCGTGCTGGAGACCGAGATCGACCTGGGCTTCGCGCCGACCCCGGCGGCCTGTTCGGTCTCTGGCTGCGGCTGGCCGGAGCGTTTCGCGCTGACGATCCCGCAGGATTGGGCCAGCGGCGTCTATGTGGTGACGCTTTCGGTGCCGGGCCATGACAGCCAGCACATGTTCGTGCTGCGCGCGGCGCGCCCTGCGGCGAAGATCTGCATGGTGCTCGCGACCGGAACCTGGTGCGCCTATAACGACTGGGGTGGCTCCAACCACTATCAGGGGCTGACCGGCCCGAATGGCGCCGATTTCGCCCCGACTGTCAGCCTGCTGCGCCCCTGGGCCACCGGCTTCGTGCGCTGGCCGGAAGATGCGCCGCGCATCCCGCATGCCTCGCCTCTGCTGGCGAAACCGCGTTATCCGCATATGGAATATGCGCGGGCGAAAACCATTTCCAAAAAATATGCCTCCTCGGGCTGGGCGGCGTTCGAACGGCCCTTCGCCCTGTGGTGCGAGGGGCAGGGTATCGCGCTGGATTTTGCAACGCAGCATGATCTGCATCGCGACCCGCATCTGCTGGACGGCTATGACCGCGCGCTGATCGTCGGCCATGACGAATATTGGACCTGGGAGATGCGCGACCATCTGGACGCCTGGCTTGATGCGGGCGGAGAGCTGGCGCGTTTCGCCGGGAACTTCTTCTGGCAGACCCGGCTGTCGCCCGATCTGCGGACCCAGACCTGCTACAAGACCCGGGCGCGGCAAGAAGACCCGGTCCGCGACAGCAACCCCGCCCGGCTGTCGACCTATTGGGATTATCCCGGCGCGGCGCGGCCCGCCGCCGCGACCATGGGCCTGACCGGGGCGATGGGCGTCTATGCCGGATGGAGCCGCTGCGCCGCCCATGGCGCGGGCGGCTTTACCATCTATCGCCCCGATCACTGGTGCCTGCACGAGACGGGCCTCGGCTATGGCGATGTCCTGGGGGCAGCCTCGCGGATCTTTGGCTATGAGGTCGACGGCATCGACTATAGCATGACCCATGGCCTGCCCTTCGCGGCTGAGGGCACCGGGCTTCAGGGCGACTTGACCATCATCGGCCTGTCGCCCGCCACCACGCTGGCCCATTCCGCCGGGCGGCAGGATCGCGACACGTTCATCGGCCGGCTGGATGCCGAAGAGGTGGCCGAATGGGTCTATGGTGAACTGACGCCCGAAACCTTCGGCCGCGCCAGCCGCGGCAATGGCTGCATGGCGGAATACCGGCGCGGCAAGGGGGTGGTGTTCAACGCGGGCAGTTGCGAATGGGTGGCGGGGCTGATCGCCCGTGAGCGGCCGGTCGAGGCGGTGACGCGGCGGGTGCTGACCGGAAGCTGGCGGTGACGGCGTCGCGCGTTTGCCCAACGGCTTGACGGCGCGGGCCTGTTCGCCCAACCCTAGACGTAAGGGGAAGTGGGAAGATGCAGCCAGACTGGATTGCTGCCGATTGGGGCACTTCGAATTTGCGCGCCTATGCGATGACGGCGCAGGGTCAGGTTCTGGCCGAGGCCGTGTCGGAAGACGGTATGGGTCGCCTGACGCCGGATCAGTTCGAACCGGCCCTGCTGCGGCTGATCGGCGGCTGGCTGGGGGCGGGCGTGATGCCGGTCTATGCCTGTGGCATGGTCGGCGCGCGTCAGGGCTGGGTCGAGGCGCGCTACCGCGCTGTCCCCTGCCCGCCGCTTGACGCGGGCGCGCTGACGCCGGTTCCGGTGCAGGACAAGCGGCTGCGCGTCGTCATCGCGCCGGGCCTGTCGCAAGCGAAGCCCGCCGATGTGATGCGCGGCGAGGAAACCCAGATTGCGGGAGCCTTGGCGCAGGGCTGCGGCGATGGCGTCTATTGCCTGCCCGGCACCCATTCCAAATGGGCCCATGTCAGCGCGGGCGAGGTGGTCAGCTTCCAGACCTTCATGACGGGCGAGATGTTCGCCCTGCTGGCGCAGCAATCCGTCCTGCGGCACGGGTTGGCGGGGGCCGGGGGCGAGGTGGCCGAGGCCTTTGACGCGGCGGTGTCAGAGATCCTGTCGCGGCCCGAAAGGCTGGCGGCGCGGCTGTTCACGCTGCGGGCCGAGCGGCTGCTTGAAGGGCTGGACGCGGCGGCGGCGCGGTCGCGGCTTTCGGGCCTGCTGATCGGGGCCGAACTGGCCGCCGCGAAACCCTATTGGCTGGGCCAGCCGGTCACCCTGATCGGGTCCCCCGCCCTTTCTGCCGCCTATGCCCGCGCCCTTGCGGCGCAGGGCGTGGCAGCGAAACGGCTGGATGTGGCGTCCTGCACGCTGGCCGGCCTGTCCACCCTGATCCCTTCGAGGCGCTGATGACCCACCGACCCCTGATTGCCATCCTGCGCGGCCTGACCCCGCCCGAGGCCCTGCCCGTCGCCGAGGCGCTGATCGCGGCCGGGATCACCCGCATCGAAGTGCCGCTGAATTCGCCCCATCCGATGACCTCGATCGCGGCCATGTCGGGCGCCTTTGGCGGCCATGCCCAGATCGGCGCGGGCACGGTCCTGACGGTCAGGGACGTGGCCGAAGTGGCCGATGCAGGCGGGCGGCTGGTCGTGTCGCCCAACATGGACCCCGAAGTGATCGCGGCGACGCGGGCGCGGGGCATGGAAAGCTGGCCGGGGGTGATGACGCCCACCGAATGCTTCGCCGCCCTCAAGGCCGGGGCGACGGGGCTGAAGCTGTTTCCCGGCAGCCTGATCGGGACCGAGGGTCTCAAGGCCATGCGGGCCGTGCTGCCGAAGGGCTGCCCGGTCTATGCCGTGGGCGGGGCCGGGCCGTCGAACTTCGCCGCCTGGATTGCCGCGGGAGCCGACGGGTTCGGTATCGGCACCGCGCTATACCTGCCGGGCCTGTCGGCGGCCGAGGTCGGCACCCGCGCCCGCGCCATCGTGGCGGCATGGGAGGAGGCACGATGATCTTTGACACCCGCATCAGCGAATTGGGCGAGGGGCCGCTGTGGCAGGCCGAGCGGCAGATGCTGTGGTGGTTCGACATCCTGAATGGCCGCCTGCATGGCCAGGGCGGCGACGGCAGCATCACCTTTGAATTTCCCGAAATGGTTTCGGCCATGGGGCTGGTCAATCGCGATATCGCGGTGATCGCGGGGGAAAGCGGGCTGTGGCGGGTGAACCTGAACGATGGCGGGCACCGGCTTTTCGTGCGGATCGAAGCGGGCCAGCCCGAGACGCGCTCGAACGATGGAAGGGCCGACCGCCAGGGTGGATTCTGGTGGGGCACGATGGGAATGCGCGGCGGCGAGGATCCCGGCAAGGGCGCGATCTGGCGCTGGTATCGCGGCGAGACGCGTCGGTTGTTCGCAGGCGTGACCATTCCCAACGCGATCTGCTTTTCCCTTGACGGCACGCAGGCCTATTTCGCCGATACGGTGACGAAAAGGGTGATGCGCGTGGGTCTGGATGCCGAGGGCTGGCCACATGGCACGCCGGTGACCTTCCTTGACCTGCGGGCCGAGGGGCTGGAGCCGGACGGCGCGGTCATTGATGCCGAGGGGCGGATGTGGCTGGCGCAATGGGGGGCGTCGCGCGTGGCCTGCTATGCCCCGGACGGGCGGTTTCTTTCGGCCCTGCCGGTGCGCGCGCCGCATTCGTCCTGCCCGGCCTTTGGCGGACCGGGCCTGACCACGCTTTATGTCACGACCGCCCGGTCCGGCATGACGCCCGAGGCCCTGGCGGCCTGCCCCGATGCGGGCAAGGTCTTTGTGCTGGAGGGGGCCGGGCAAGGCGTGGCCGAGGCCATGGTGCGGCTGGACTGACACAAATGGCGCGCGGGCTGGCCCCGCGATTGCTGCGCTGCGACGGCGGCGTTGCCGCAGGTGCGCGGGCTGGCTATCGTCGCAGGAAACCCCAAGGGCGAGGGCGGCGGTGACCGAGATTCATAGGCTTGCGCAGGCACTTGGACTTTCACTGGGCTGGCGCGATCTCTCGGGAACCGAGTTTGTCATCCCCGATGGGCGGCTGGCCCAGATCGCCGGGGCGCTGGGCTATGAGGCGGCGGATGCCGCCGCGATCCAGCGCAGCCTTGAACGGGTGACCCAGGAGGCGGCGCTTGCGCCCAGGCTGATCACCGCCGAGGCCGGGCAGGCTCTGGCGTTGCCCGCCAGCCTGTCAGGTGCGGGCGACAGCGCCGAGATCACGGGCGAGGATGGCCGCACACAGCGGCTGGACCTGGCGGCGGGCGTTCTGACGGGTGTCGAGGCGCCGGGATACTACCGGCTGGCGATCGGCAGGGCCGATTGCACCCTTGCGGTCGCGCCGCAGCACTTTACCGGCTTTGACCATTTCGGCCCGGGCAAGTTCTGGGGGCCATCGGTTCAGATCCCGGCGCTGCGCCGGGCGCGCGCCAGCGCCTTTGGCGATTTCGGTGCGCTGGCCGAGACGGTTGAGCTGTTCGCGGCGCGGGGGGCGGATGCGGTGATGATCAACCCGGTCCATGCGCTGTTCCCGGGCTGGGGGCAGGGGTTCAGCCCCTATTCGCCCTCAAGCCGGACCTTCTTCAACGCCGCCATGGGCGATCCGGCGCTGCTGGGCCTGCCGTCTCTGCCCGAGCGGGCGGGCGGTGGGCTGATCGACTGGCCCGATGCGATGCCCGGGCGGCAGGCCGATCTGCGCGCGGTCTTTGCCGGGCTGTCGCCGGATTTGCGCCAGCGGATCAGGGAGGAAAACGCCGCCGAGGGGCCGGCCCTGATGCGCCATGCGCTGTATGATGCGCTGGACAGCCGGTTCAGGCCGCAGGGGGCGGATGGCTGGCAGATGTGGCCGTCGGCGTTGCACGATCCCGATGGCGCAGCGGCGCAGGCTTTCGCGCAAGAGAGTGCCGCAGAGATCGAGTTTCACCTGTTCGCCCAATGGCTTTCGCGCGCGGGGCTGGCGGCGGTTCAGGCGCGGGCCAAGGCGGCGGGCATGAAGATCGGCCTTGTCGCCGATTTGGCGGTGGGGGTGCATACCGGCGGATCGGACAGCTGGGCGATGCGCGAGGCGCTGTTGCAGGGCCTGACCATAGGCGCGCCGCCCGATCCTTTGGGGCCCTTAGGCCAGAACTGGATGCTGACCTCCTATTCGCCGCAGGGTCTGCGCGAGACGGGCTTTGCGCCCTTCATCGCCATGCTGCGGGCGGCGCTGTCGCGGGCGGGGGGCTTGCGGATTGACCATGCTTTCGGCCTGGCGCGGCTTTGGGTGGTGCCTGACGGGCATCCATCGCGCGACGGGGCCTATCTGGACTATCCGTTCGACGATCTGATGCGGCTTTGCGCGCTGGAAAGCTGGCGGGCGCAGGCTTTGGTGGTGGCCGAGGATCTGGGCACCAAGCCGCATGGGTTTTCCGAGGCGATCACCGCGCGGGGCATGCCGGGGATGCGGGTGCTGTGGTTCGAACGCGCGCAGGATCATGGTTTCATCGGGCCGCAGGATTACCCGGCTGAAAGCGTGGCGATGACCGGGACGCATGACACGGCGACGGTGGCGGGCTGGTGGTCGGGGCGCGATCTGGACTGGGCCGATGCGCTGGGCCGCCTGCCACCGGGAACGGACCGGGCGGGAGAAGAGTCGCGCCGGGCCTGGGACCGGGGGCTGCTGTGGTCGACCTTCGGGATGCCCGATCCGCGCCCGGCGCCGGAAGATACCGCCCCGGTCGCGAAGGCGGCGCTGTCCCATATCGGACGGACGGGGTCGCGGCTGGCGCTGGTGCCGGTGGAGGACCTGCTGGCCCTGCCCGAGCAGCCGAACCTGCCGGGAACGATCGAAGAGCATCCGAACTGGCGGCGCAGGCTGGAGGGGCCGATGGCCGAGTTGCTGGCCGAGCCGGCGGTGCAGGACCGGATCGCGACGCTGGACGCGGCAAGGAAGGCGTAGGGCCGCGCGTCCCTCTGCGGCCCAAGCGGTGCTGTCCCACGGTGGGACAGGCTGGCGGCGATAATGAAATCAAAGACTTGACCCTGCCGGTTTCATCATCCGTTTACCATTGCACGCCAGATCCCTGCGGGGCCGATCCTGCCGCGCCCCACGGGCGGCACAATTGTTTTCATCACAATTCTGCATTTGACCCCGCCCTGCGGCGGCGTCAGGTTCCCTGGCATCATGGAGTGAAACGTCATGTCTGCTGTCCTTCCGCAAACCAAGGCGCCCCTGATCACGCCGGTGCTGATCGCCGGGTCGGTGATCCTGATGATCGGCTTCGCGATCCGGGCCTCGTTCGGGGTGTTCCAGATCCCTGTGGCGCAGGAATTCGGCTGGGCGCGCAGCGAGTTCTCGTTGGCCATCGCGATCCAGAACCTGGCCTGGGGCATCGGACAGCCGCTGTTCGGCGCGGTGGCGGAACGCTTCGGCGACCGGCGCGCCATCGTGGGCGGGGCGATCCTTTATGCGCTGGGTCTGGTCCTGTCGGCCTATGCCTTCGAGCCGTGGCAGCATCAGACGCTGGCGATCCTGGTGGGCTTTGGCATCGCGGGCACCGGCTTCGGTGTCATCCTGGCCATTGTCGGCCGGGCGGCGGCGCCCGAGCATCGTTCGATGGCCCTGGGGATCGGCACCGCCGCCGGATCGGCGGGACAGGTCTTCGGCGCGCCGACAGCGGAATTCCTGCTGCAATTCTATACCTGGCACACGGTCTTCATCATCTTCGCCGTGGTGATCCTGCTGACCTTGTTCGCGCTGCCCTTCATCCGCTCGCCCCATGTCGCCAGCCGGGCCGAGCTGGAGGAAACCCTGGGCACGGTTCTGGTGCGGGCCTTCAAGGACCCATCCTTCACCCTGATTTTCCTGGGCTTTTTCTCTTGCGGCTATCAGTTGGCCTTCATCACCGCGCATTTCCCGGCCTTTGTGACCGAGCTGTGCGGCGCGCCCGCACCGAACGGAATGCTGGCGGCCATGGGGATCACCACGTCTTCGGCGCTGGGGGCCGTGTCGATTGCGGTGATCGGGTTGTTCAACATCGTCGGCACGATCACGGCGGGCTGGCTGGGCAAAAGATACAGCAAGAAATACCTGCTGGCGGCGATCTATGTGGGCCGGACGCTGGCGGCGGCGGTGTTCATTCTGATGCCGATCACGCCCACTTCGGTGCTGGTCTTCTCGGCCGTCATGGGCAGCCTGTGGCTGGCGACGGTGCCGCTGACCAGCGGGCTGGTCGCCCATATCTACGGGCTGCGCTACATGGGCACGCTCTATGGCTTTGTCTTCCTGAGCCATCAGATCGGCGGCTTCCTGGGGGTCTGGCTGGGCGGCAAGATGTATGACCTGAACGGGTCCTACACGCTGGTCTGGTGGATCGGCGTGGCGGTCGGGGCCTTTTCGGCGCTTGTCCATCTGCCCATCCGCGAACGGGTGATGCCGGTGCCACAACCCGCCTGAAGAGGCAGGGTTGCGGCGTCTTCCCAACGTCTTCAAAGCGTCTTGCTTGCGTCTTCCTTCCATTCTGCGGGCAAGGCCCGTGTCGCTGACGTCTGGCACGGTCGTTTTCGGGGCTGAAAGGCGGGGATCCGCCCCCTAGTCTGGGGGGCATGAGCCGCAGAAGCACCCGGTCCCGCCCCACCCGTGCGGTCGATTACATCGGCCTGCGCCACCCTTTCGCGCCGCAGCCCGTGTTCAGCGAGGAGTCGGTGGCGCGGCTGCATGAGGCTGCGCTCGGCCTGCTGGAGCGGCAGGGGATGCGCATCCTTCTGCCCGAGGCGCGGGCGGTGCTGGCGGCGGCGGGGGCGCGGACCGAAGACGAGATGGTGTTCATCGGCCGCGACATCGTGGCCGAAGCCCTGCGCACAGCCCCGCGCGCCTGGCGGCTGCGGGCGGCCAATCCGGCGCGCGAGCGGATGTATGCGCCGGGCGAGGCACTGTTCGGGCCGGGTTCGGGTTGCCCCAATGTGACCGACCGGCTGCGCGGGCGGCGGGCAGGGTCGCTGGAGACCTTCAACGAGACGCTGACCCTGCATCAGGCCTTTGACGTGATCCATATCCTTGGCCCTTCGGCCGAGCCGCAGGATGTGCCGCCTGCGTTGCGCCATCTGGCGATGATGGAGGGGCAGTTGACCCGCGCCGACAAGCCGGTCTTCGTCTATGCGCGGGGGCGGGAGCAGGTGGAACAGTCGCTCGAGGCGATCCGGGTCGGGCTGGCGCTGGACGAGGCGGATTGGTCCGACGGGGTCTGGGCCTATACGGTGATCAACAGCAATTCGCCGCGCCAGCTGGACAGGCCGATGGCGCAGGGCATCATCGACTTTGCCCGCGCGGGGCAGATGGCGGTGATCACCCCCTTCTGTCTGGCAGGGGCGATGGCGCCGGTGACGGTGGCGGGGGCGCTGGTCTTGCAACATGCCGAGGCGCTGGCGGGGATCGCGCTGTCCCAGATGGCGCGGCCCGGCGCGCCGGTCAGCTTTGGCGGGTTTTCGTCGAATGTCGACATGAAGTCGGGCGCGCCCGCCTTTGGCACGCCGGAGCATGTGAAGATGCAGCTTGGCTCTGGCCAGTTGGCGCGGCATATCGGCCTGCCCTGGCGGTCGGCCAGCGGGTCTGCGGCGAATGTGGCCGACATGCAGGCGGCGCAGGAAACGACGATGGCGCTGTGGGGCGCGATGCTGGCGCAGGCGACGCTGACGGTGCATGCGGCGGGCTGGCTGGAAGGCGGTCTGGCCTTCGGCTACGAGAAATTCATCGCCGATGTCGAGGTCTTGCAGATGCTGGCCGAGATGTGCCGTCCGGTCGGTGCGGATGAGGATGATCTGGGGCTGGATGCGCTGGCCGAAGTGGCGCCGGGCGGGCATTTCTTTGCGACGGCGCATACGATGGCGCGCTATGGCACGGAATTCTATCCGCCCCTGCTGGCCGATCTGTCGAACCATGGCACCTGGGTGGCCGCCGGGGCGCAGGATGCGGCGGAGCGCGCCACCGCGATCTGGCAGAAGGCGCTGGCCGAAACCCCGCGCCCCGCCCATGCGGGCGAGGCTTCCGAACGGCTGGCACCCTGGCTGGAGGCCAGGCGGGCGGCGGGGGGCGCCGCGCCGCTGGACTGATCATTCGGGCAGCGGCTGGACGAGCAGGATGTCAAGGTCGCGGTCGGGGGCGTAATCGGTCTTCTCGATCACGAAGGTCGTCGGGCCGGTCTTCTTGACCCCGTCGGCGCAGAGCGAGATGACATTCTCGGGCTTGCCCTTGTCGAGCGTCAGGCGGAATTTGCCGATGGGACCGGCCCAGGAATTGGCGGTGCGCAGGACGTAAGAGATGTTCAGCGCGGTGCCGTAATTGCCGTATTCGTCAGTGCCAGGCCGTTGCAGCGTTTTGGTGATGGCTTTGGCGGTGCCCGGGTCGATGCAGTAGAGGTCGATCAGGTATTGCTGATAGTCTTCGGGCGGGTCCGAAAGATAGAACAGCCCGCCGGCAGGGCGGTTTTCATATTCGTGATGGACGCGCAGCGTGGCCCCGGCGGGGAAGGTCTGGGTCCAGTGGTAGTGATAGACGATGGACCACAGCGGAAAGCCCTCGGTCGGGTCGCCCTGCGCCGGGTCGCCTTCGTAATAGTCGGCGATGCCTGCGGCCTTGGCGGCGGCCCGATCGGCGGGGGAAAGCGCCAGAAGGGCGGCACTGACGGCCTGGTAGTCCAGGGTCAGGGGCAGGCCGAAGCGGGCGAGATCGGCGGTCACGTCGCGGCCGGGGGTGTCATATTGCTCGGCCGGCGGGCGGCCTTCCTGCCATCCCGGTTCGATCACGGCGATGCGGTCGATCTTGACCGCGACGGGCCGGCCATCGACCGTGGCCGAGAAATTCACCAGATTGTCGCGGGTGGGGTCGTCGGGCAGGTTCCAGGCCGATTCCAGCAAGGACCAGACGCCGATGGGCGGCAGGGGGAAGATCACCTCGCCGGTCACGTCCTGCTGGGTGAGGTTGCGGAAGGTGTAATCGACGGTGATGCGGTCGGGGCTGATGAAAAGCTCTTCCTCTTCCATGGCGATGGCCGACGTCTGGCCGAAGGTCAGGCCGGTGGCGGAGAGGCCGCCAAAGCCGTCATTGGCCAGCGCGGGCGCGGCGAGGGCAAGAAGGGCGCAGAGCGGCGCGGAAATGCAGGCGGGGTGCATGTCATCCTCCGGGCTGAAATCCGGGCTATCTGACGCAAGCAGGGGGGCCTGTGCAAGGGCGGGGCCGCCGGGAAAGGCAGACCTTGCGGGCGGGGGCGGGGCCTGTCACAACGGCCTGCCGGTGAAGGAGAAACCGTCATGCGCCTTGGCATCGCCTGCCTGATCCTGAGCTATGTCCTGTCGCAGTTCTACCGCGCCTTTCTGGCGGTGCTGACGCCGGTGCTGGAAAGCGATCTGGGCATGACCAAGGTCGATCTCGCCACGGCATCCGGCCTGTGGTTCCTGGCCTTCGCGCTGATGCAATTGCCCGTGGGCGCCGCGCTGGACCGCTTTGGCCCGCGGCTGACGACGGCGGCCTGTCTGATGGTGGGGGCGCTGGGGGCGGCCCTGTTCGCCGCGGCCGGATCGCCGGACGGGATCAAGCTGGCCATGCTGCTGATCGGGGCGGGCTGCGCGCCGGTGCTGATGGCAAGCTATTACATCTTCGCGCGCGAATTTTCGGCCTCGGCATTCGCGACGCTGGCGGCGGCGACGATCGGGATCGGCTCCTTGGGCAATATCGCGGCCTCGCTGCCCCTGACCGCGGCGGTCGAGGCCTTTGGCTGGCGCGAAACGGTGTTCGGCCTGGCCGCGGTGACAGCGGTGGTCGGGGTGGCGGTGTTCGCCCTGGTGCGCGATCCGGCGCGGGTCGAGGCGGGGCAGGGCGGGTCGGTGCTGTCGCTACTTCGCATCCCGCAGCTTTGGCCGATCTTTGCCATGATGTTCGTCTGCTATGCCCCGGCGGCGGGGCTGCGCGGGCTGTGGCTGGGGCCGTATTTCACCGATGTCTGGGGCTATTCGCGGGCCGAGATCGGCCAGGCCGGGCTGTGGATGGGGCTGGCGATGGTGGCGGGCAGCTTCGCCTATGGGCCGCTGGACCGCTGGTTCGGCACGCTGAAATGGGTGATCTTCACCGGCAATCTGCTGATGGGCCTTTGCGTGGCGGGGCTGGCGCTTTGGGCCGGGCAATCGCCGGGGCTGGCGCTGGCGCTGCTGGTGGGGGTGGGGTTCTTTGGCGCGACATTCCCCTTGGTCGTGGCCCATGCCAAGGCCTTCTTCCCGCCCCATCTGATCGGGCGGGGGGTGACGCTGGTGAACCTGTTCGGCATCGCCTCGGCCGGGATCGCGCAAGAGGTGACGGGGCGCATCCATGCCGCCTCGGTGGTGCCGGGCGATGCCGCCGCGCCTTTCCAGGCGGTCTTCGCCTTTTTCGCCGTGGCAGTGGCGCTGGGTCTGGCCGTCTATCTTATGTCACAGGACCGCCGCGGCTGAGGGGCGGGGCCAGTTCGCCCTTTCCCCCGTGCCGCCTTTGCGCTAAGGGGCCGCGTCCCCAAGCCGGGGACGTTTTTGGAGAACCCCGATGGGCTATAAGGTCGTCGTCGCGGGTGCCACGGGTAACGTGGGCCGCGAAATGCTGAACATCCTCGCCGAGCGCGAGTTCCCGGTCGATGAGATCGTCGCGCTGGCGTCGCGAAAATCTCTGGGCACCGAAGTCAGCTTTGGCGACACTACCCTGAAAACCAAGGACCTTGCGACTTTCGATTTCACCGGCTGGGACATCGCGCTTTTCGCGGTGGGCAGCGGCCCGACCAAGGAATATGCGCCCAAGGCCGCCGCGGCGGGCTGCATCGTGATCGACAACTCGTCCCTGTATCGCTACGACCCCGAGATCCCGCTGATCGTGCCGGAAGTGAATGCCGATGCGATCATGGGCTACAAGAACAAGAACATCATCGCCAACCCCAATTGCAGCACCGCGCAGATGGTGGTGGCGCTGAAGCCGCTGCATGACCGGGCCAAGATCACCCGCGTCGTCGTGTCGACCTATCAGTCGGTCTCGGGCGCAGGCAAGGAAGGCATGGATGAGCTGTGGGAGCAGACCAAGGCGGTCTACAACCCCACTGCCGAAGTGCCGCCGACGAAGTTTTCCAAGCAGATCGCCTTCAACGTGATCCCGCATATCGACGTCTTCCTGGACAGTGGCGAGACCAAGGAAGAATGGAAGATGGTCGCCGAGACCAAGAAGATCCTTGATCCCAAGATCAAGGTGACGGCGACCTGCGTGCGGGTTCCGGTTTTCGTGGGCCATTCGGAAGCGATCAACATCGAGACCGAAGAGTTCCTGGACTGGCAGGAAGCGCAGGACATCCTGCGCGAGGCGCCGGGGATCATGCTGGTCGACAAGCGCGAGGCCGGTGGTTACATCACGCCGATCGAATGCGTGGGCGAGTTTGCCACCTATGTCAGCCGGGTGCGGCAGGATTCGACCGTCGAGAACGGGCTGAACCTGTGGTGCGTCAGCGACAACCTGCGCAAGGGCGCGGCGCTGAACGCGGTGCAGATCGCCGAGTTGCTGGGCCAGCGGGTTCTGAAAAAGGGCTGAGCGGCCCTGAGGTTTGGCAAGGGCCCCGGTTCCGATCGGGGCCTTTGTCATTTCAGGGCCTCAGACGGGCAGGGCCGCGCTGTCATAGGATTGGGCGAAGCTGTCATCCGGCGCGATGGGCGTGATCACGTCGATCAGCAGACCATTCGGATCGCGCAGGATGATGTGGCGCTGGCCGAAGGCTTCGTCGCGCAGGGGTTTCGCCACCGGCACGCCCTCGGCGATCAGGCGGGCGGCTTCGGCATCGACATCGGCAACCTCGAAATTCAGCACCAGGCCGCGCGTCGGACCACGGCCCTCGGGCGGGATCGTCGCATGGTCATGGCGCAGGATTGCCAGGTTCACGCCGGGATCGGCGGCCTGCTGGAGATGGACATACCAGTCGCTTTCGAACAGGGCCCGAAAGGCGAAATGGCGGCAGTAGAAGGCGGCGGTGCCGGTGACATCGGCGGTCTGGATCACCGGGTAATATTGGGTGGTCTGCATGGCATCCTCGCTGGCTTGCATTTGCATACATCATGCATGTAACATGGGATGATAAAACATACAAGGTGTATGTAAATGACGGATTCCCCGCCCGCTCCGACCCAACCCCGCCGCAGCCAGGCGGACCGGCGCGCGGCCACACGTGGCCAGTTGCTTGACGCGGCGCGCGCCCTGTTCACCGCGCGCGGCTATGCCGAGACGGGCACGCCCGATATCGTCGCGGCGGCGGGCGTGACGCGCGGCGCGCTGTATCACCATTTCGCCGACAAGACGGACCTGTTCCGTGCCCTGTGCCAGCGCGAGGCCGATGCGGTCGGCCGGGCGATC
>Ga0209369_1000699_pt1 | contig 29030 bp, 19 predicted proteins | sample EBPBio142010_DNA_FD_185865 | JGI IMG/M metagenome (GOLD analysis project Ga0209369, IMG submission 185865) | Wastewater treatment Type I Accumulibacter community from EBPR Bioreactor in Madison, WI, USA - Reactor 1_10/4/2010_ DNA (SPAdes)... | ecosystem: Engineered > Bioreactor > EBPR >... | reverse complement strand
GGTGCAGGACACCGCGCGCCAGGTGCAGCAGGCCGGCGGCCGGGCGCTGGCACTGCAGGCCGATGCCGGCGCCGAGGCCGACGTCGCGCGGCTGGTGGCCGCCACGCTGGCCGAATACGGGCAGCTCGACGTGGCCTTCGCCAATGCCGGCATCGCCGGCGGCATGGCCAGCATCTTCGATGCCACCGTGGACCTTTGGACCGAGGTGCTGCGCATCAACCTGATCGGTCCCTGGCTGATGATCAAGCATGCCGGCAAGGCCATGGCCGAGGCCGGCCGCGGCGGCTCGATCATCTGCACCGCGTCGGTGGCCGGGCTGCGCTCGGGCGCTGGCGGGCCGGCCTATTCGGCGTCGAAGGCCGGCGTCATCAACCTGGTGCAGGTGGCCGCGCAGCAGCTGTGCGAAAGCAACGTGCGCGTCAACGCCATCTGCCCCGGGCTGACCGAGACCGGCATGACGCGGCCCACCTTCGACTACGCGCGCGACAAGGGCGTGACCCACAAGCTGGGCCGGCTGAACCCGCTGCGCCGCGCCGCGCAGCCCGAAGAGCTGGCGCAGGCGGCGCTGTTCCTGGCCTCGGCCCAGTCCAGCTATGTCAACGGCCAGGCGCTGGTGGTGGACGGCGGGTTGTCCAGCTCGCACCCGGTGACACGTCAGCTGCCGGGACAGACCGCGGTCTAGGGCCTGTCTACCCTACGGGAAGGGTCGCGAAGGCCCACCGAGGCGGGCCCATCTAGGCGCAGCGCGCTGCCCGCACTGGCGTGCGGGCGAGGGCTGCAACGACGAGGGGCCCGTCTCGGTGGGCCTTCCCGAAGGGTTGTGGCCAGAAAGGCCGCATGCGGCGTTGCAAATCCTCGCCGGGTATCCAACCCGGCTGCGGTTTGCGCCTTGCCTGCGGCCTTTCTGACCCACAACGCGATCCCTCCCCGTAGGGTGAGCAGGCCCTAGAGTTGGGGGGATGAACTCCCCCTTGCCCCTGGGCCCGGGCCTGCACGTGCTGGAGCGCGGCTGGCTGTCGTCGAACAACGTGCTGCTGGACGACGGCGACGGCGCCACGCTGGTGGACACCGGCCACAGCGTGCATGCCGAGCAGACGCTGGCGCTGGTGAGCGGCCTGCTGCGCGGCCGGCCGCTGCGGCGCGTGCTGAACACCCACCTGCATTCCGACCACTCCGGCGGCAACGCCACGCTGCAGCGCCGCTGGGCGCCGCAAACCTACGTGCCGGTGGGCAGCTTCGACGCCGTGCAGCGCTGGGACGTGCAGGCGCTGAGCTACGGCCCCACCGGCCAGCGCTGCGACCCCTACACCGCGCAGGGCCCGCTGCGGCCCGGCGACACGCTGCAGGTCGGCGCGAGGCAGTGGCAGGTGCTGGCCGCGCCGGGGCACGACCCGCTGTCGGTGATCCTGTTCGATGCCGAACACGGCGTGCTGATCTCGGCCGACGCGCTGTGGGAGAACGGCTTCGGCGTGGTGTTTCCTGAACTGGACGGCGACAGCGCCTTCGACGACGTGGGCCGCGTGCTGGACCTGATCGAAAGCCTGCCGGTGCGCTGCGTGATCCCCGGCCACGGCGCGCCCTTCACCGACGTGGCCGGCGCGCTGCAGCGCGCGCGCGCGCGGCTGCAAGGCTTCCGCGCCGACCCGCTGCGCCACCTGCGCCACGGCGCGCGCGTGATGCTGAAGTACCACCTGATGGAAGAGCGGCAGCAGCCGCTGCCGGAGGTGCGCGCCTGGCTGAACACCACGCCGCTGATGGCGGCGATCTGGCAGCAGATGGGCCGGCCGATGGGCGCGCTGGCGCCCTGGGCCGAGCAGTTGCTGCAGGACATGGTGGCGGGCGGGACGCTGCAGCTTCGGGATGGGGTGGTGTTTGATCTTTGAGTCTTCGCGGCTGGCGGCTGCAAACTGAGACTGTGTGAAAACGCGCCCTGGAGACCAATGCGCGAAAGGACGACGCGTCAATTCGCTCTAGGAACGACGATCGCAACTGTGCCAAGGTTCAGAGGACCCCTGAGTTTGCGCCTCCGCGGAGGTCTCACACAGCCTCGACTGACTCCAGCCGGTCGGGTTTCGCTGCCAAATGACAGCAGCCGCCGGTACCTGTAAATCGTAGTCCTGCGAGGCGACCGACCGCTGCACTTTCAGCAGCGAGCATTCAACCGCAATTGGTGACAGGGCGACCAACTGGCGCCATAGCCAGCAACTGCCCTAGTGCCATCCACAGGTCCGACAGCGCGAACAGCGTGACCACGTGCGCTGTGTCCTCGGCTAACCTGCGGCACCGCACGACGCGACAACCTCGCAGTCGGTCGCAAGCGCCACCACTTCGACATCGTCAACTACCTGGCCCCACGCGAACCAGGGAGCCATCCGTCCGATACCTCACGTCTACAGTATGTTGACGTCGCTCTGAATACTCCGGACAGCAGCCGCATTCGATACCCTAAAGTGAGGATGGCGAAGCGATTGCAGGCCTCGGCCACTGCCGCTTCCCGATATATGTTGTGCTGACGAACTACGATGTCACCACTACTTGGTCCGGAGTAGATTCTCGTGCATTGTGATAGTGGTAAGGGCGTTGAGTTTCTTGGCGACGACACGCGCTCACGTCCGTCCAGGTCAAGGTCATATTGAAGATCCGTCGCGGACTTGCCCTCTTGCCAAAGCTGTGGGCATCTGTCCTGTTGTCAGCCGCTTTGGGCTTTGCGGGCGCACAGAGTTCGAAGCGACCCGAGGAAAACTTCTGCCTTCCGCAATTCACTGTGGACTCCAAAAAGCCTGCGCTGATGTCTGCGGGCAAATACAGACTTGTTATCGTACAGACGATGGACAAATGGGAGCGCCCCTCCTCAGAGCGTGCAGAAGGATGGATGACACTTGTGCACGATCCGTCGCATTGGAGCCAAACCAAGCTCTACGGTTTCGCGACCATCGCTCTGACCGGTCTGGACATGTCGATCGGGCCGCCAGCGGTCGATTCGCAAGATCCCGACGCGCCGGGAATTGGCGTCACGCGACATTGGAATTTGTCGGATAGGTGGCTGCTCTGGATCGGCACGGTCAGCAACGCAAAGCCGAGAATCATTCATGATTCTGAAGGCCGAGAAAGAAAGGCTGTGACCACCGACGGAGCCGGTATCGTGCTTATGGTCGAGGAAGCGAACGAGTCCGAAATTCTTGGCACTTGGGGGCGTGCTGGCATTGTGGCCACAGGCAGGGGATACTTCTGTGCCTACCGCATGGCAGATGCTGATTTGCCGGCCAGCAGTCGCTGAGATGGGCTTCACCTCGAGAAGGACCCCGAACTCGATGCGGGCGATCAGTCTGAAGCTGCAGTTCAGGCACACCTTCCTTTGGGCAGCAATGCAGCTAGAGCCGAACTTCGGCCATCGCTCGACATTTGCTTCGGAACCATAGTGCGTGTGCTCAGCGCGGCCCTGCAGCAAGTCAGCAAGCACCACTAGGTGCGAGCGTTCGCGCTCGCTGGCCGCAATCGCCCAACGATGCGCGGTTTCGATCGCTGGTGCCACTTTGGCCCGCCGTGTGGATGCCGCTGCGCGCAGGGCGCGCATGGCATATGCGAGCGCGAATTCGAGCGCAGCAGCCAGCGCCTCGTCAACTGCTGGACCAACGCCAGGCCAAGCGTGCAAGTAGGCGTCTTCTGCGCGTTCGTACGACTTAGCCGCGGTGGCAGATTCACATCTCAAGCTGTAACCGAGGGCATAGTTCATGGATGACGGAGCGCGGGAAGGTCAGCACCACCCTCGAAACCGGTTATCGGATGTGACAGGCTGCCTGCCGCTTGGATGACTGCATTGCGGCCGACATCTTCCGTTCAGCGCACCGCCCCGACCGATCGGACGCGCTACCGAAACGTCCTTCGATCACAGCATCGAGGCAATACGAGGCTCGGTCATTCACGCGCAACGCGGGGGTGCAGTCTCGATCCTTTTTTGAATGCCAGAGTCCCACCGGTTCGCTAAGCCCTCAGCGGCAGCTGGTCGCCCTTAGCCGACGGCAAACAGCTTCGCGAACGACTCCAGGTGCCCCGTTAACCGCTTGCGCCCGACGGAGCGAGCCCCCCATGATCAAATCGCCGGCATTCGTTCCGGCGATGGAGACCCGCTCACTTGAAGCTCGTTCGCGCAGGCCTGTTCCTGCTGGTGCTGGCCGCGCTGGCCTCGGTGTCGATGGTGGCCACCGATTTCCAGTTGTTCCGCTACACCAACATCGTCATCTTCGCGCTAGCGCTCATCGGCATGAACCTGCTGGTGGGCTACAACGGCCAGATCTCGCTGGGCCACGGGGCCTTCTATGCCATCGGGGCTTACGCCACCGCGATGATGGTGGTGCATGCCGGCGTGCCCTATTGGCTGGCGGTGCCGTTGGCCGGCGCGGTGTGCCTGGTGGCCGGCGCGCTGTTCGGCCTGCCGCTGCTGAAGCTGGCGCCGGTGCACCTGATGATGGCCACCTTCGCCATCGGGGTGGTGGTGCCCACGCTGGGCAAGTGGAAGGGGGTTGAGCGCTGGACTGGCGGCGCCCAGGGCCTGGGCATCGACGTGCCCCAGGTGCCCTTCGGCCTGTCGATCAGCTTCGACCAGTGGATCTACCTGTTCGCGCTGGGACTCACGGCGCTGTGCTACCTGCTCATGCGCAACCTGATGGGCGGCCGCGTCGGCCGCGCGGTCATCGCCATCCGTGACCACCCGATTGCCGCTGCGTCGATGGGCGTGCACGCGGTGGCCTACAAGACCGCCGTGTTCGGCCTGAGCGCCATGCTGGTGGGCATGGCCGGCGGCCTGTCGGCCATGTCGCTCAAGTACGTGGCGCCTGGGCTGTTCAACCCCTTCCTGTCCTTCGGCCTGCTGATCGGCATTGCCGTGGGCGGGCTGGGCACCTTGACCGGTGCGTTGTACGGCGCGGTGGTGCTGCAGGCCATCTTTCTGGTGGTGGGCGCGTCGGCCAGTGCGCTGCGCACCCAGTACCCGTCGCTGATCTACGGCGTGGTGCTCATCGTGTTCCTGATCCTGTGCCCGCAGGGCATTGCGGGGCTGGTCCACAGCGCGGGCGCTTGGGTGCGCCGCAGGCTGGGCCGCCGGTAGGCGGCGGCCCTCGCACCGTCAACGGGCCGGCGGCTCGTCGGCCAGCGCGGCCGCGAACTTCTGGCGCGCCTGCTCGGCCAGCGCCGGCACGTGGTACGCCGGGAACAGCGCGTCGGTGGCGCGGTGCTGGCGCAGCACCTGGCGGGCCAGCGTCACCTTGTGCACCTCGGTCGGGCCGTCGGCCAGCGCGATGTGGTACGAATGGCCGATCATGTCGGCAAAGGGCATCTCGGTCGACAGGCCGAGCGAGCCGTGGATCATCAACGCGCGCTGCGCCACGTCGTGCAGCAGCTTGGGCATCAGCGCCTTGATGGCGGCGATGTCGGCGCGCACCTTGCGGTAATCCTGATAACGGTCGATGCGCCAGGCCGTCTGCAGCAGCAGCAGGCGGAACTGCTCCAGCTCCATCCAGCTGTCGGCGATCTTCTCCTGCACCATCTGCTTGCGTGCCAGCTGTTCGCCCTGCGTAAAGCGCGACAGCGCCCGCTCGCACATCATGTCGAAGGCCATGCGCGCCTTGCCCAGCGTGCGCATGGCGTGGTGCACGCGCCCGCCGCCCAGCCGCGTCTGCGCCACGGCAAAGGCCTGGCCGCGCCCGCCCAGCATGGCATCGCGCGGCACGCGCACGCCGTCCCAGTGGATGTAGGCATGGGTGGCCTCGTGCTCGCCTGCCACCTGCACGTTGCGCAGGATGCGGATGCCCGGCGTCTCGGCCGGCACGATGAACATCGACATGCGCTCGTGCGGCGGCGCGTCGGGGTCGGTGACCACCATCACGATAAAGAAGGCCGCAAAACTGGCGTTCGACGAAAACCACTTGTGGCCGTCGATGACCCATTCGTCGCCCTGCAGCACCGCCCGCGCGCTGAACACCTGCGGGTCGGCGCCGCCCTGCGGCTCGGTCATCGAGAAGCAGGACACGATCTGATTGTCCAGCAGCGGGCGCAGGTAGCGCTGCTTCTGCGCGGCGGTGCCGTAGTGCGCCAGGATCTCGGCGTTGCCGGTGTCCGGCGCCTGGCAGCCGAAGACGATGGGGCCGAAGCGTGCGCGGCCGAGGATCTCGTTCAGCAGCGCCAGCTTCAGCTGCCCGTAGCCGGCGCCGCCCAGCTCCGGCCCCAGGTGGCAGGCCCACAGCTTGCGCTCGCGCACCACCGCCTGCAGCGGCCGCACCAGCTTGCCAAACAGCGGCGCGTGGATGTCCCATTCGCTGCCCAGCACGTGTTCCAGCGGCTCGACCTCGCGGCGGACGAAGTCGTCCACCCAGTCGAGCTCGCGTTGAAATTCCGGATCGGTCTCGAAGTCCCAGGCCATGTCGGTTGCCCCCCGCTGCAGCAGCGGCCGATTGTGGGCACGGGGTCCCTGGCCCGCCGTCGCCTGAGCGACGACGCCGAAGGCTTCAGGCCACCAGCTGCTGCTGGTAGCCCTTGAGCACCTCTTCGCGCAGCACGTCCCAGATGGCCTGGTGCAGCTCGATGAAGCGCGGCTGCGTGCGCACCTCGGCCACGTCGCGCGGGCGCGGAAGGTCGATGTGGAACTCGCCGATCGGGTGCGACGCCGGCCCGGCCGACAGCACCACCACGCGGTCGCTCATGGCGATGGCTTCGTCCAGGTCGTGGGTGATGAACAGCACCGCCTTCTTCTTGGCGGCCCAAAGGTCCAGCACTTCGTTTTCCATCAGCTGCCGGGTCTGGATGTCCAGCGCCGAGAAGGGCTCGTCCATCAGGATGATGTTGGGGTCCAGCGCCAGCGTCTGGGCCAGGCTGGTGCGCTTGCGCATGCCGCCGCTCAGCTGGTGCGGGTAGCGGTCGCCAAAGCCGCCCAGGCCCACGCGCTTCAGCCAGTCTTCGGCCTGGCGGCGCGCGTCGGCCTCGGGCACGCCGCGGAATTCCAGCCCGGCCATCACGTTGCCCAGCGCGGTGCGCCACGGCATCAGGCTTTCGGTCTGGAACATGTAGCCGGCGCGCTTGTTGATGCCTTCCAGCGGCTGGCCGAACACGGTGACCGTGCCGCTGCTGGGCGCCAACAGCCCGGCGCCCACGTTCAGCAGCGTGCTCTTGCCGCAGCCGGTGGGCCCCACCACCGAGACGAACTCACCGTCGCCCACCGTCAGCGTCACGTCGCGCACGGCGGTGTAGCGCTGGCCGGGGTCGTCGCGGCTGACGAAGGTGCAGGCAATGCCCTGCAGTTGCAGTGCGGGGGTGCTCATTGGTGTGCCGCCAGGGTGTCGGTGGCGGGCCCGGCCGCGCGGCGCGGCTGCGTCAGCGCGCCGATGGCCCACAGCGCGGCCACCAGCGCCACGCTGCCGGCCACCTGCTCGGCCAGCGTCATCTGGTGCACGTGCCACAAAAACCAGCCCAGCCCGGCCAGCACGCCCACGAACAGCAGCACCGCCAGCGCCGCCGCGCCGGCCGAGGCGGGCGGGTCGTAGCGCTGCACGCGGTCGATGTCGAAGGCCGGCTTGGGCCAGCGCGCGGCCACGTCGGCCGGCCGCCAGCCCGGCGGCTTGAGCCACACGCGCAGTTTGTCAGCCCACGACTGCGCACGCCAGCTGTCCAGCCACAGGTCGCGATAGACCTGCAGGTTGGCCCACACGGGGTTGAAGCTGCGCAGCGGCGCGCGCGTGCCGTAGACCACCGGGTCGGCATCGTCTTCTTCGACGAAGCTGCCGAACAGGCGGTCCCACAGGATCAGGATGCCGCCGTAGTTCTTGTCCAGGTAACGCTCGTTCACGCCGTGGTGTGCGCGGTGGTTGCTGGGGCTGCAGAACCAGCGGTCGAACCAGCCGAGCTTGCCCACCTGCTGTGTGTGCACCCAGAACTGATACAGCAGGTCGATCAGCGCCACGATGCCAAACACCAGCGGCGGCACGCCGGCCACCGCCAGCGGCAGGTAGAAGATCCAGCCCAGCAGGAAGCCGCTGCTGGTCTGGCGCAGCGCCGTGCTCAGGTTGTAGTCCTCGCTCTGGTGGTGCACCACGTGCGCGGCCCACAGCACGCCCACGCGGTGGCCGGCCCGGTGCAGCCAGTAGTAGCAGAAGTCGTAGCCGATCAGTGCGCCGATCCACACCCATGCCGACGTGGCCGACAGCTCGAACAGCGCCACGTGCTGGAACACCCAGGTGTACATCGCCACCTTGAACAGCGTGCCGAAGGCATCGAACACCTGGCTCATCACGCCCAGGCCCAGACTGCCCAGCGCATCGTTCAGCCGATAGGTGTTGCGCCCGCGCGCCCAGCCGATGGCGAACTCCACCGCGATGGCCAGCAGAAACACCGGCATCGCCAGCACGATGACTTGGGCGCCGGTCATGGGGTGGCTCAGCCCTTCGGGTACTTGGCGTTGGCCTTCTTGACGAAGTCGTTGGTATAGACCGCGTTCAGGTCCAGCTTGGCCTTGGCCAGTTCGGGGTCGATGCTGGCCAGCGCGCGGAAGGCGGTCTCGGGCCCGGCGGTGGGGATCATGCCGTCGGGCGACAGCGCGCCCTTGGCGGCCAGGAAGGCGTCGATGTACACCGCGCGGTCGCCCAGCAGGTAGCTCTCGGGCACGGTCTTGATTACCTCGCTGGGGCCGGCGGCCTGGATCCACTTGTTGGCCCGCACCATCGCATTGGTCAGCGCCTGCGCGGTGTTGGGGTTCTTGTCGATGAAGGGCTGCGGCGCATACAGGCAGCCGGCCGGCATCGGCCCACCGAACACCTTGTCGGATTCGGCCACGATGCGCGTGTCGGAGACGATCTTCAGGTCGCCACTGCGGGCCAGCAGCGTGATCACCGGGTCGAGGTTGCTCATCGCATCGACCTGGCCGGCGCGCATGGCGGCCACCGCGCCGTTGCCGGCGCCCACGCCCACGATCGACACGTCGCTGGGCTTCAGCCCGGCCTTGGCCAGGATGAAGTTCACCATCACGTTGGTCGAGCTGCCCGGCGCGGTGACACCGATCTTCTTGCCCTTCAGGTCGGCCACCGTCTTGTAGTTGGGCATCGTCTTCGGGTTGACGCCCAGCACGATCATCGGCGCGCGGCCCTGCAGCACGAAGGCGCGCATCGGCTGGCCCTTGAACTGCATGTTCACCGTGTGCTCGAAGGCGCCCGACACCACGTCGGCGCTGCCGCCCACCACCGCCTGCAGCGCACGCGCGCCACCGGCGAAGTCGACGATGATGACGTCCAGGCCTTCGGCCTTGAAGTAGCCCAGCTGCTCGGCAATGGTCAGCGGCAGGTAGTACAGCAGGTTCTTGCCGCCCACGGCGATGGTGACCTTGGGTTTTTCAAGCGCCTGTGCGCGCAGCAGGGCAGGGGCGGCGGCCAGTACGGCGGCGGCGCCGATCAGGGTGCGGCGTTGCATCGTCAAGGTTTGTCTCCTTCGTCGGTGTAGGCCAGGGATTGTGCCGCCGGCCCCGCCAGGCGCCATCGGGGTGATCAACCATGCCGCTATGCTTTGACGCTGCCCAACCCGACCCCAACTCGAACGGACGGACCCCTGACGATGCGCTTCCTGCTGGTGGAGGACGACCGCATGATCGGCGACTCGCTGCGCGCCGCGCTGCGCATGGAAGGCCATGCGGTGGACTGGGTGCGCGACGCCGCCGCGGCCGAGGCCACGCTGGCCAGCGAGGCCTTCGACCTGGTGCTGCTGGACCTGGGCCTGCCGCAGGGCGACGGGCTGCAGGTGCTGCGCGGCCTGCGTGCGCGCGGCAATGCCACGCCGGTGATCGTGCTGACCGCGCGCGACGGCCCCGGTGACCGTGTCGCCGGCCTGGACGCCGGTGCCGATGACTACCTGGTCAAGCCCTTCGAGCTGGACGAGCTGGGCGCGCGCATCCGCGCCGTGCTGCGCCGGCAGACCGGCCGCGCGATGCCGCTGCTGGCGCATGCCGGCGTCACACTGGACCCGGCCACCCGGCAGGTGCAGCGCGACGGCCAGCCGGTGTTGCTGTCGGCACGCGAATACGCCGTGCTCGAGCTGCTGATGCAGCGCCCCGGCGCCGTGCTGTCGCGCGCGCAGATCGAAGACCGGCTGTACGGCTGGGGCGAGGAGATCGAGAGCAATGCGGTGTCGGTGTACGTGCACCAGCTGCGCAAGAAGCTGGGTGCCGACTTCATCCGCAGCATGCGCGGCGTGGGCTACTTTCTCGACACCGGCAAGGCCACGGCAACGTGAGCTCGACGGGCCGCCCCGAGAGCGAGCGCCCCCGCTCGGCGGGGCGGCGCGCAGCGCCTGGGGTGCCCCATTGAGTTCGATCCGCGCCCGCGTGTTGCTGGTGGTGCTGGGCATGCTGGCGCTGGCCGCCGCGCTGCTGGGCAGCCTGACCTACCAGAACGTGCGCGCCGAGACCGAGGCGCTGATGGACTACCAGCTGCGGCAGATGGCGCTGTCGCTTCGCAACCAGGGCGAGGTGGCGCCCGCGCAGGCCAGCGCGCTGGCCGACGAGCAGCTGGACTTCGTGGTGCAGGTGTGGACGGCCGACGGCCGCGCCATCTATGCGTCGCGCGCGCATGCCGCGCTGCCCACGCGCGCGCAGCTGGGCTTTGCCGATGTCAGCGTGGGCGGCCAGGTGTGGCGCAGCTTCAGCGTGGCCATGCCCTCGCGCGTGATCCAGGTGTCGCAGCCGCTGCAGATCCGCCGCCGGCTGGCGGCCGATGCGGCTTGGCGCGCGGTGTGGCCGCTGCTGCTGGTGGCGCCCTTCATCGCGCTGGCGGCGGCATGGTCCACTGCGCTGGCGCTGCGGCCGCTGCGCCGCGTGGCCGACGACGTGCGCCAGCGCGACGAACAATCGCTGCAGCCGCTGCCGGCCGACGGCCTGCCCGACGAGGTGGCGCCACTGGTCGCGTCACTGAACGCGCTGCTGCAGCGCCTGGGCCAGTCGCTGGACACGCAGCGCGCCTTCGTGGCCGATGCCGCGCACGAGCTGCGCTCGCCGCTCACCGCGCTGAAGCTGCAACTGCAGCTGTTGAAGCGCGCCGGCAGCGACGCCGAGCGCAGCGCCGCGGCCGAGGCGCTGGCCGCCGGCATCGACCGCGCCGCGCGGCTGGTGGAGCAGCTGCTGACGCTGGCCCGCAGCGAGCCCGGCGCCGCGGCCACGCCGCTGCAGCCGCTGGACCTGAGCGAGCTGGTGCGCGAGGCGGTGGCCGACACCGTGCCGCTGGCCCTGGCCCGCGGCACCGCGCTGGAACTGCAGGCCGACGCGCCGGTCAGCATCAACGGCGACCGCGCCGCGCTACGCGCGCTGGTGCGCAACCTGGCCGACAACGCGGTGCGCTACTCGCCGCCCGGGGCGCGGGTGGAGCTGCGTGTCGATACGCCGCAGGGTGTGCCCACGCTGACGGTGGACGATGCAGGCCCGGGCATCCCGCCGGCCGATCGCGAGCGCGTGTTCGACCGCTTCTACCGCCGCGGCCTGTCCGAGGAGCCGGGCACCGGCCTGGGTCTGGCCATCGTGCGCGGCGTGGCGCAGCGCCATGGCGCGCGCGTGACGCTGGGCGATGCGCCGCTGGGCGGGCTGCGCGTCACGCTGCAGTTTCCGTCCGCCGCATGAGCGTTGCGCCGCTCAGCCACCACCAGCTGATCGAGCTGGCCGAACCCTTTGCGCGCCAGGGCCTGCGGCTGGACCTGGCGGCCACCGACCGCACGTTGCGCCGGCTGTGCTTCCAGCCCACGGATCTGCCCGGCCCGCCGGCGGTGCGGGAGAGCCTGCAACTGGAAGGCAGCGGCACCGACTGGTGGCAACTGACGCGCACGCTGACGCGGGCCGATGAGCCCGGCGCGCCGCAGGCCCGCGTGGTGTCCAGTGGCCACCGGCCGGCGGAGCTGCTGGCGGCGGTGCGCGCGCTGCCGCTGGCGCGCTGCTTCCAGCAAGGGCCGGGCTGGACCGTGGCGCGCCGCTACTGGGTGGCGCCGCGGCCGCTGGCCGAGCCCGAGCTGACCGAAGGCGTGGTAGCGGTCAGCGGCTTGCAGCTGACGCTGACCGTGCCCGCCACGGCCGGTATTTCGGCGTCGATCCTGCTCACACCCGCGCCGGAGCAACGCCTGTCGCTGCCGCAGGACCTGCTGGCCGTGCTGGGCTGGAACTGGGCGCCGCTGCAGCCGGCGGGCAGCGAATGGAAGTCGCGCGTGCGGGTGCGCCGCCGCGGCGTGGCGCGCACCGCCAGTGCCGAGCAGGCGCTGGACCGTGCGGCGGTGCACCTGGCGCAGACGCTGACCGCGCCGCCGGCGCGGTTCCACGAGCAGCATCTGCGCGCGCGCTGGGGCGTGGTGTTCCGCCGTGCGCTGCCCACGCTGACGGCGCTGAGCCTGCTGGTCACCGTGGCGCTGCTGCCGAGCATGGGGCTGCACAGCATCGAAGGCGCGTGGACGCTGCTGTACCACGTGCCCACGCTGCTGCTGGCGGGCGCCTTCATGCTGCAGGAGATGCCGCGCTTCGAGATCCCGCCATGGCCGCGGCGCTCGGCCGCGCCGGACTGGCGCAGCGCGGCCTAAGCCCTGCTTTCGACATGGGCGCCACAGCCGGCTTGTGCCGGGCGCTCACTTCGGCAAGACTGGCCTCGAACCCGGCCGAACCCCGGCCGGGAGGAGCCCGCACCATGACCGCCCCGATCCTGATCTTCCTGTTGTTCGGCGCGGTCTTCGGGCTGGCCAGCTTCTCGCATCGACACCTGTTCAGCGAAGGCCCGTCGCGCCGCGACGACGATGCCGGCTCCCAGGGCCTGAAGGCGCGGCTAGGCTGGGCGCTGCTGTGCAGCGCGCTGTGGCCGGTGATGCTGCTGACGGGCCTGCACAGCTGGTGGGTGCTGTCGCGCCGCCGCGCCGTGGCCGCGCGCGAGCGGCGCGACTGACGGCGCATTGCTGTCCTTCATCAAATTGCGTTGAGGCGCACGCTGTCGGCCAGGGCCGGCGGTACGCCAAGGCTGCTTCCTTCCGCCGTAGCGCGCTGTCGGTGCCGGCAAAGCGCCGTAGGTACGCATCGATGGCAGGCATTGCAATGCCCGTCCCTCAACGTGATCGCGGCCCCGTGCTTTCACCGGGGCGCAGCGTCATAGGCCGGCCCAACAATCGGCGCACAAGCCTTCCACCCCAGGAGCCCGCCGATGCCCGCATGGCAAGTGCAAGGCCCGACCCGCGGCACCGCGAAGTCGTGGCGTGACCAGTATCCCGAACTGCGCGACCAGGTTGAGCGCATCACCGCGCCGCGCGGCCGCGGCATCGCCTGGGAAGGCACCGAGATCTGGGCCTGGCGCGACCGGCCGGCACACATCGCGCAACTGCTGGCCGCCAACGTGGCGCGCTGGCCCGAGCGTGAGGCCTATGTCTTCCACCCCGGTGGCCAGCGCCTGACCTGGCGGCAGGTGGGCGAGCAGGTGCAGCGCGCAGCCGGCTGGCTGCAGCAGGCACACGGCCTGCGCAAGGGCGACCGCCTGGCGCTGCTGACGCTGGGTTGCCCCGAGTACGTCATCGCCTACTTGGCAGCGGTGTCGCTGGGCGCCATTGCGGTGCCGGTGAACCTGGGCCTCACCGCCGACGGCCTGGTGGCGCAGATCGACAAGGTGCAGGCCCGGCTGCTGGTGGCCTCGCCCGAGGTCTGGGCCGGCAAGCTGGCGGCGGTGCGCCAGCGCCTGGGCAGTGTGCAGACGGTGTTCATGACCGGCGGCGGCGCGGCCGATGGCACGTTGCCCTTTGCGGAGCTGCTGCGCGACGGCGCACCGGCCGTGCAGCCGGTGGCCATTGACGAGTGGGACGTGTGCGCGATCTCGTTCACGTCTGGCACCACGGGCGTGCCCAAGGGAACGATGGCCATGCACCTGAACGCGCTGGGCTGCGCGCGCAACATCGTGGTGGCCGCGCGCGGCCTGGACGAACACGACGTCAACCTGTGCATGCCGCCGCTGTACCACAACACCGCGGTCTACACCGACTTCATGCCCGCACTGCTGACGGGCGGCACCTGCGTGGTGATGAGCGCCTTTGCGCCGCTGGACGCCATCCAGCTGGTGCAGCGCGAACGCGTCACCTGGGCGGTGGCCGCGCCGATCATGCTGTGGATGATGATGAACCACCCCGACTTCGCCAAGCACGACTGCCGCACGCTGAAGAAGATCCTGTTCGGCGGGCACGCGGCGTCCGAGACCTTCATCAACCAGCTGCAGGCCAGCTTCGAGCCGGTGGCCATGGTCAACGGCGGCAGCGTGTCGGAAAGCACCGCGCTCGGCTTCGCGCTGCCCACCGAGGACGCCATCCGCAAGATCACCAGCTGCGGCCTGGCCACCGCCATCTGCGACATCGCCATCTTCGACGACGACGGCCATGAAGTGACCAGGCCCAACGTCATCGGCGAGGTGGCCTACCGCGGCCAGCAGACCAACGCCGGCTACTGGGACGAGCCGGGCAAGACGGCCGAGGTCTTCCGCAAGGACGGCTTCGTGCTCAGCGGCGACTGGGCCAAGATCGACGAGGAAGGCTACCTGTGGCTGCTGGACCGCAAGAAGGACATGGTGGTGCGCGGCGGCCAGAACGTGTACTGCATCGAGGTCGAGAACAAGCTGTTCCTGCACCCTGCCGTGCTGCGCGCGGCGGTGGTGGGTGTGCCCGACCACCTGTTCAGCGAGCGGCTGAAGGCGGTGCTGGTGCTCAAGCCCGGGATGACATTGACGCCGCAGCAGGTGCGCGAGCACTGCGCCGCGCTTCTGGCGCCCTATGAGGTGCCCGAGTACGTAGTCTTTGCACAGGCGCTGCCCACCAATGCCGCGGGCAAGACGCTGAAGCCGCCGCTGGTGGACTTCTGGGGCGACGGCGTCGAAGGCGCCGCGGCGCGGCTGCAGGCCTATGTCACCAGCCTGCCCGAGGCGCTGCTCGACCGGCCGCAGTTCAAGCTGGAGGGCGACGCGCTGACGCCGCGCGCCGCGCTGCTGGCCTTGCAGGCCAGCGATGCGCTGGGCCAACGGCTGCTGCAGGCCATCGACGCCGACGGGCTGGTCGCGCTGCTGAAGCCGGACGAGGCGCGGTTTAGAGGCTGAGGCTGCGCTGGCAGGCCGCGGACCAGGTTTCCTTGTCTGTCGCCATCGAGGCAAAGCCGCCGAGGGGGTCGCCGGCTCCGTTCAGCAAATGCTCATTCACTCCGCCGGCCACCCCGCTGGCGGACAGCGTGTGCCAGTGAACTGCTCTGGCGGTGACTGCCCCTAACCCTCGCCTAACCAAACGCTAACCGAGCGCTAACCACGCGTCCCTATCTTTGCAGGCATGCGGAATGTCCCGCGACAAGCCGAAGTAGGAACGCGATGAAAACCAAACCCCTGACCACCGCCCTGATCGCCGCCGGTGTGCTGGCCGTCGGCACGGCCGGTGCCTTCACCTTGCGCCCGGACCTGCTGGACAAGGCCAAGGCCGGCCTGCAGCCGGTGGCGCAGACTGCCGCCGCCGACGTGCAGGTGGCCGCGCTGACCCCGGCCGCTGCGCCGGCCCCCGTGCCGATGATCGCCGGCAACGGCCAGGTGCCCAACTACCGCGCCATCGTCGAGCGCTTCGGCCCGGCCGTGGTCGGCATCACCGTGGCCGGCACGCAGAAGGCCGAAGGCCCCGCGCAAGGCGGCGGCCGTAGCCTGCCGCCGGGCATGGAAGACGACCCCTTCTTCCAGTTCTTCAAGGGCATCCCCGGCTTCGGCCAGGGTGGTCCGCGCGGCGGCCAGGGCGGCCAGCCGCAGCAGCCCTTCCGCGGCCAGGGCTCGGGCTTCATCGTCAGTGACGATGGCCTGATCCTGACCAACGCGCACGTCGTGCGCGATGCCAAGGAAGTGACCGTCAAGCTCAGCGACCGCCGCGAGTACAGCGCCAAGGTGCTGGGCATCGACACCGTCACCGACGTGGCCGTGCTGCGCATCGACGCCAAGGGCCTGCCCACCGTGCGTCTGGGCGACCCCAAGCAGCTGGGCGTCGGCGACCCGGTGCTGGCCATCGGCGCGCCCTTCGGCTTCGAGCAGACGGCCACGCAGGGCATCGTCAGCGCCAAGGGCCGCTCGCTGCCCGGCGACGCGGTGGTGCCCTTCATCCAGACCGATGCCGCGGTGAACCCCGGCAACTCGGGCGGCCCGCTGTTCAACGGCAATGGCGAGGTGGTGGGCATCAACGCGCAGATCTACTCGCACACCGGCGGCTACCAGGGCCTGGCCTTCGCCATCCCGATCGACGTGGCGCTGAAGATCAAGGAGCAGATCGTCGCCACCGGCAAGGCCAGCCACGGCCGCCTGGGCGTGACCGTGCAGGACCTGAACCAGCCGCTGGCCGAAAGCTTCGGCCTGAAGCGGCCCGACGGCGCGCTGGTCTCGCAAGTGGCACCGGGCAGCGCGGCCGCGGCGGCCGGCCTGAAGCCCGGTGACGTGATCACCCATGTCAACGGCGAGGCGCTGGCCCGTTCGGGCTCGCTGTCCAGCGTGATCGGCATGTCCAAGCCGGGCGAGACGGTGAAGCTCAGCGTCTGGCGCGACCAGAAGGCCCTGGACATCGACGCCAAGCTGGGTGGCGCCACGCCGGCCGACGAGGCCGTGGCCGATGCCGGCGACGCCGCCGGCCAGGGCCCGCGCCTGGGGCTGTCTTTGCGCCCGCTGCAGCCGGGCGAGAAGAGCCAGGCCAAGGTCGAGGGCGGCATGGTGATCGAGCAGGTCACCGGCCCGGCCGAGCGTGCCGGCATCGAAGCCGGTGACGTGCTGCTGGCCATCAACGGCAAGCCGGTCAGCTCGATCGAGCAGGTGCGCGGCGTGCTGAAGAGCCAGCCCAAGAGCGTGGCGTTGCTGGTGCAGCGCCAGGGCCAGCAGATCTTCGTGCCGGTGCCGCTGGGCTGATCTGGCTGGTCGGGCTGATCGGGCCCGATGCCCCCTGACGAGGCCGTGCATTGCACGGCCTCGTCGCGTCCGCCGTAGCATGGCCTTCCACACACAGGGGGTCCGCATGGTCCGGCACTTCGATCACGTCACCATCGCCGTTGCCGACGTCGACGCGGCGATCGCCTTCTTCGCGCTGCTCGGCTTCGACTGCGACAAGCGCGTGGTCATCGAGGGCGAGGTCTTCGCCCAGTACATGGGCGTGCCCGGCATTGTGTCCGAGCATGTGACGCTGGTGCTGCGCGGCGCCACGCCGCGCACCGAAGTGCAGCTGCTGGGCTACCGCCAGCCGCCGCTGGGCGCCGACCCGATGGCCGGCCGGCTGGACCGGCTGGGCTTCAACCACATTTGCTTCGACGTGGCCGACCTGGACGCCGAGGTGGCGCGCCTCACCGCCGCCGGTGTGCAGCTGCGCAACGAGGTGCTGCGCTTCCACGGCCGCAAGCTGGTGTTCCTGCGCGGGCCCGGCGAGGTGGTGGTTGAGCTGTCCGAGCGCAGCGCGGACGTGCCCTGAAGCCGTCGCTCCCAGCCCTGGGCCCGCCGGCCCGCCATACTGCGGGCCCATGACGTTGCGCTCTCGTTTCCCGTTGGCCGCCGCCGCGCTGGCCCTGCCGCTGCTGGCGGCGGCCCAGACCGCGGCCCCATCTGCGGCCGACGGCTGGACCGTCTCGCCGGCCTACGGCCGCATCGGCTACGAGACCATCACGCTGCCCGGTGACGAGAAGATGGGCCTGGTGGGCCTGAGCTACCTGGTGCAGCCCACCGAAGGCCTGTGCGTAGGGCCGGCGGTGTACGGCGCGGCCAGTGGCCGGCGCGGCGGCTTCTTCACCATCGGCGCCGAAGCCGCGCTGTGCACGCGGCTGTACGGCCCGCTCAACCTGGTGGCCGGCGTCTATGCCGGCGGCGGCGGCGGTGCGGCCGCACCGGTGGGCGGCGGCCTGATGCTGCGCCCGCACGTGGACCTGATGTGGGACTTCGGCCCGCTGCGTGCTGGCGTGTCCTGGTCGAAGGTGTGGTTCCCCAACGGCGACATCGACAGCGACCAGGTCGGCCTGGTGATCGACGTGCCGATGGCCTTCGGCCATGGCGGCACCGGCGGCAGCGGGCTGGCCGGCTGGAGCGGCGGGCGCAGCAGCATGGGCTTCGACCGCTTCCTGGCCGTGGTGGGCGTGTATGCGCCGCGCGGCAATGCCCTGGGCAGCAGCGGTGCGCCGCTGCCTGGCCACATCGGCTACGTGGGCGCGCGGGCCGAGGCGCAGCTGGCCCCGCAGCTGTACATCGGCCTGGAAGCCAACGGTGCGGCCAGCGGCGGCGTCGACGGGTATGCCGAGATCCTGGGCACGGTGGGCACCGAGTTCAAGCTGGGCGACAGCGGCATTGCGCTCGGCGGCCGGCTGGCGCTGGGCATGGGCGGCGGCGGCGACATGCCCACCGGCGGCGGCCTGCTGACCAAGGCCGCCGTCGACCTGAGCGTGCCGCTGACGCCCGCGCTGGGCCTGGGCCTGGAGGCAGGCTGGGCCTATGCGCCACAGGGCGACTTTTCGGCGCCCTTCGCGTCGGTGGCGCTGCGCTGGTCGCTGGACCCGCTGCCCGACGCGCCGGTGGTGCCGGTGCGGCAGGAATGGTCGGCCGGCGCCGAGATGTTCTTCGACGCGGCACGCAAGGACGGCAGCTCGCGCGACATGCAGAGCGTGAGCTTCAAGTACAGCCGCTTCATCGGCGACACCTTCTATGTCAGCGGCCAGGTGCAAAGCGCCTACCAGGGCGGCGCTGGCGCCTTCTCGGTGGGCCTGTTCGGCGTGGGCGCGCAGTGGCGCAGCGGCCCGTGGCTGGCCAGCGCCGAGATGCTGGCCGGCGCGGCCGGCGGTGGCGGCGTCGACACCGGCAGCGGCGCCGTCGTAAAGCCGATGGGCTACGTGGGCGTGGCGCTGAGCCCGTCCACCTCGCTGCGGCTGGGTGGCGGCTGGGTCAAGGCACTGAACGGCGAGCTGAGCAGCCCGGTGCTGGACCTGTCGGTCACCTATGCCTACGGCGTGCCCGGCGCGCGCTGAACCGAATCACTCAAACCAGGAGACCCCATGCACAAGACCCTGCTCGTCACCGGCGGCAGCCGCGGCATCGGCGCCGCGGCCGCGGTACTGGCCGCCCAGCGCGGCTGGGACGTGGCCGTCAACTACACCCGCGATGCCGCGGCTGCCGAGCGCGTGGCCGCGCAGGTGCGCGCCGCCGGCCGGCGCGCGCTGGTGATCCAGGCCGACGTGGCCGAAGAGGACCAGGTGCTGGCGATGTACGCTACGATCGACCGCGAGTTCGGCCCCTTGAGCGGCCTGGTCAACAACGCTGGTGTGGTGGACATGCCGGCGCGGGTGGACGAGATGAGCCTGCAGCGGCTGCAGCGCATGTTCGCCATCAACCTGACCGGCTCGTTCCTGTGCGCGCGCGAGGCGGTGCGGCGCATGAGCACCAAGCATGGCGGCCGCGGCGGCGTGATCGTCAACCTGTCCTCGGCCGCTGCCAAGCTGGGCTCGCCGGGGCAGTACGTGGACTACGCGGCCAGCAAGGCCGGCATCGACCTGATGACGCTGGGCCTGGCGCGCGAGGTGGCCACCGAGGGCATCCGCGTCAATGCCGTGCGGCCCGGCATCATCGACACCGAGATCCACGCCAGCGGCGGCCTGCCCGACCGCGCCAAGCAGGTGGCGCCGATGGTGCCGATGCAGCGCGCCGGCACGGCCGAAGAGGTGGCCCATGCCATCGTCTGGCTGCTCAGCGACGACAGCAGCTACACCACCGGCGCGGTGATCGACGTGACCGGCGGGCGCTGAACGCCCGCGGCCTTCAGGCCTTCAGGTCGAAGGCCGCCGGGAAGTGGCTGCCCTGCAGCTGCTTCTTGGCCGCGGCCAGGCCCACTTCCAGCAGCTCGTGCCGGTTGTCGGCATCGCTCATGTCGTGCAGCGCCTCGGCGCGACCGCTCAGGTGCGGCAGGCCCAGATCGCGCAGCGCGTCGGGTTCCAGCGTGGCGTTGTAGCGCAGGTAGTGCAGCAGCGGCTGCGGCGCCAGCAGGTCGTCGCGCAGGTCGCCGATCTCGCGGTCGATGGACACGGCGGTGGGGCTGCGCGACAGCCACTGCAGCATGGTCTGGTTGTGCCAGTTGGCGTCCTGCATCAGCATTTCGGGCACCGCCGCCGCGCTGGCGATGATGTTGGCATCGCTGACCTGCTGCGGCAGCTTCTGCTGCCGCCACTGGCCGGTGCCCAGCGAGACCAGCAGCAGCTGGTCCTCGCCGGTCTGCCAGTGGAAGGGGAAGCCCTTCAGCGTGGCCACCATGAACATCGTCAGCGCCGGGTTGTTGGCCATGCTGACGCCGCCGTCGACGAAGGCGCCGCTTTGGCCGCCGACGTCCAGCGTCTCGGGGATGAAGTAGGTGGGCGCGGCGGTGGAGGCGCGCACCACGTCGCGCAGCGGCATTTGGCTGTTGCGCGCGTAGTACTTGCCTTCGGGGTGGTTGAGGATCGGCCAGACGCTGTTGGTGTCGGCCCGCTTGGCCACCACACACAGGGCGGTGCGCAGGCTGTCGTCGCCGAGCAGCCGGTCGCCGAACAGCAGCTGCAGCTGCGCCCGCACCGCGTCGGCCGAGAAGCGCGCCTTGTAGGGCAGCAGCACCTTCTTGAAGCCGGCCGCACCCAGCTTCAGGTAACTTTCGCTCACGTCCTTGGCCGTCATGCCCAGCGACAGGCCGGCGGCGATGATCGAGCCGGTGCTGGTGCCGCCGATGAAGTCGAAGTAGTCGGCCAGCACCAGGTCGGGCCGGCCATGGCGCTGGCGCAGCAGCTTTTCCATCTCCACCAGGTAGCCGGCGGTCAGCGCGCCGCGGATGCCGCCGCCATCCAGCGCCAGCATGCGCTTCGGGCCGGGGGATTTCAGGCGTTGCAGCAGGCTCATGGAAGGTCCTTTGGTGATCAGAGTTTGCGGGTGTCGATCCAGCTGACGCGGCCGGTGCGGCGCTTGACCTCGTTGTACATGTGCGCGGTGCCGCCGGGGCCGTCGCCGCCGCCACCGTCCCACAGGCAGACGAAGCGCACCTTCTCGGGCCCGTAGGCCAGCGCCGTGTACAGCAGCCACAGGTTGCAGCGCTCGAAGGCGTTGGCGCCCGGCGGCAGAGGGCCCAGCTCGTCGGGCATCACCCGCGGCGGCAGCGCCAGCGCGGCCTTCAGCTCGAAGTAGCGGCGCCGCCAGTCCTCGCCACTGGCAGACGGCAGGACCGAGCGCTCGATGAACTCGGGCTCTTCCAGCGGCAGCAGCAGCTGCACACGCACGCCGCGGGCGCGGCAGGCCTCGGCGCAGAGCAGGTCGCCGCCGGCGGCGCCCTGGGTCAGCAGCAGTTCGCCTTCGCCGGCGCCCAGCGTGTCCAGCACGCGCTGCAGCGCGTCGGTGGCCTGCGGCAGCTTCGATTCCGGAAAGCGCGGCACCGCGCGGCCCGGCGCATCGAGCATGTGGCCCGAGAACAGCAACACCTGCCGCGGGACGAAGGGTGCGGCCAGGCGCGCGATCTCCTTGTCCAGCACTTCGAGCGCGGCGGCGGTCTCGTCGGGGCGGAACTGCAGGTCGCGCAGCAGCGTCAGCGTCTCGCGGGTGGATTCCAGCGCGAAGCGGTCGCGCTGCGCGGCGGCCACGGTGCTGCGGTATTCGCGCTGGACGGTGGCCTGGGGGTTCAGCAGCACGCATAGCTCGGCAAAGCTGGCGCGGGCCCAGTAGTCCTTGGGGTCGCGCTTCTGCGCGCTCAACGCTGCCCACAGCACGCCGCCGGACAGGTTGTTCAGCAGCGTGTCGCTGACCTCGCCGCCCAGGTGGCGCAGCAGCAGTTGCAGCGTCAGCGCGTTGATACCCGAATAGTGGTGCGACGGGTCGGCGATGAAGGCCTGGTGGTAGGGAGTGATGGCCTCTTCCAGGCTGGCCAGCTCGGCGGCGGCGGCCTCGCGCATCTGTTCGGGCGGCAGCGTGGCATCGCGCCAGCGCGACACCCAGTGCACCTTTTCCACCCGGCCGGCCAGCGCCCAGGCCTCGGGGTCGGACGGGTGCCGCTCGGTCAGCAGCCGCACCTGTTCGCGCGCTTCTTCATGGCGGCCCAGCCGGCCCAGGCAGACGATGCGCTTTTCCAGGCTGGGCTTGTCCTCGGGTTCGAGGGCCAACGCGGCCTCGAACTGCTCGAGCGCCAGTTCGAAGTGCTGCAGCTTCAGCAGGCAGTTGCCGGCCTGGCGCTTGGCTTCCAGCCACAGCGCGCGGGTGGGCGTCTCGTCGGACAGCACCAGGATGTCGCCGGCCAGGTTCTTCTGCCGCGCCACTTCCATGCGGCTGCGCCAGGCCTCGTAGCCCTGGTTGAACTCGTTCGGCTGGTCGAGCAGCAGGCTGCGCCATTCGGGCTCGCGCAGGTGTTCCAGCAAGGCGTACACCGGGCTCACCTTGCGCCGGCTGGGCGCATCGAGCGTGGCCCGCGCCATCGCTGCCAGCCCGGCGCGGTCGGCGGCCAGGTGCTCGGGGTCGGGCGCGCCATCCTTCAGCCGGTAGCGCAGCTTGCGCTCGGTATAGATGTCGAAGGGCTGCGTCGCGCGCGGCCCCTGCACCAGCAGCACGCCGCGGGCGCGCAGTGCATGGCGCACGCCCAGCTCGTACCAGACGTTGGGGTTGTCCAGCGTCAGGTCGGCCAGCACCAGGTCGGCCACCAGCAGCTCCTGGAACATGTCGGTGCGGATGTCGCCGGCGCGCTGCTCCTCGTCGGCGCGAAAGACCTCGCAGCCGGCGTCCTGCAGCGCCGGTTTCAGCAGCTCGTCGAAGATGCGGTTGAAGTGAATCGGCTGGCCGTCGGCGCCCGGCTTGGTGCCGAAGGGCATGGCGATGAAGGCATGCGGCTTCATCCGCACATCATGCCGCCAGCGCCTGCAGTTTTTTCAGCAAGCCGCGCGCGGCCGCGGCCTCGGCCACCGGCAGGCCGGTAGCCGCCGCATAGGGCTGCAGCACGAAGGTGGCCTGGTCGTGCACCGAGCGCCACAGGTGCGCGGCCGGCGCGCGCTGCGCCAGGTCGGCGAAACCCTGCTCGATGCCGCTGCGGGCGGCGGCCAACTGGCGGCGCGCCACCGCCTCCAGCATGCGCAGCTCGGACAACGCCGCCACCGACCAGAAATCGGGCGCGCTGGCGCCCTTGGCCTGCAGCGACTGGTGCGCCGCCGCCAGCCGCGCGGGGTCGATGGCCGCCCCCGGCCGGCCCTGCAACGCGGCCAGCCGCAGCTCCACGGCCAGGCCGTTCATCAGCGGGTAGAACAGGTCGGGCGCGCCACTCGCGCGGGCCAGCGCCTCGGCCTGGCCATAGTGCTGCTGCGATTGCAGCAGCGCCTGCAGCATCGCGTCGCCCTGCGCCACCATCGCGCGCCGCTTCCAGGCCGAGCCGAGCAGGTTCTCGCGCTCCACCGTGGGCTGCAGCGTGGCCAGCTGCTGCAGCAGGGCCAGCGCCTCGTCGATCTCCTGCAGCGCCAGCGCGGGGTCGTCGCGGCGTGCGCCGCGGCGGGCCAGCAGGTTGCCCAGCTGTTCGCCAGCGCGCATCGACGCGCTGGCATCGCCGGCGCGCAGCGCGCGTTGCAGCCATTCGATGGCGGCGTCGAGGTCGCCGGCTTCGGCAAAGGCCACGCCGAAGGCCTCGGCCACCGCGCCGATGTCGCCCCACAGCGGGCCGTAGCGCGCCTGCAGCTGGCGCAGCCCGTCGAGCCGGCGGCGGGTGACGGCCTTGCCGCGCTGGTCGGCATAACGCGCGTCGATGGCCTCGTTTTCCAGCAGCAGCGCCAGCGCCGGTGCCGAAGACACGTCGGGCGCCTTCGGCGTCTGCGCCACCGGCTGCTGCTCGGGCGGCAGGTAGCGCCAGTCGGGGTCGCCATAACACTGGTAGGCGGCCCAGGTGTTGCCGGCCGGGCGGGCGTCCCAGGCGGCCAGGCGGGCGGCACCGACCGCATCGATGAAGCGGTCGCCGGCCAGCAGGCGCTGGTAGAAGCGCAGCGCGAACTGCATGGCCGGGCCGTCTTCCACCGCCCAGCCGGCGGCCACCACGCAGCGCACGCCGTTGCGGATCAGCTGCTCGGCCACGCCGGCGGCGAACTCGGAGCGCCGCGCGCCCAGCGCATTGCGCTGCACCGCCGGGTCGGGGTGGATCTGGCCGATGAAGCAGCAGTTGACGAACACCAGCTCGGGCACATGGCGCATGGCGCCGATCTCGGCCGGGCCCAGCACCGTGTCGTTGGACAGGATGACGCCGCCGCTGCCGTCGGCGCGGTGCTCGCCATGGCCGCTGATGTGCACGATGCGCAGCGGCTGCGCCAGCAGCGCGTTCACCGCCTGCAGCGCATCGGGCGCGATCAGCGCCGGCACGCCGAAGGCCTGGGCCACGGCCAGCGCCTCCTGGCGCGCGCCGGGCAGCTCGGCGAATCGGGTCTTGTCGCACTGCGGCTCGCCGATCACCAGCACGCCGCCGTCGCGGCCGGCGCCCACCGGCTGGCTGCGGAACTGGTCGGTGCGCAGCTTGCGCAGCACCTGCGTGCGCACCGCCCAGGGCTTGTCGCGGCCGCCGGCCTGGCCGGTGCTGCCGGTGTCCAGCAGCTCCCACGGCAGCCGCGCGGTGTCCTGGTCGAGCTGCAGCACGATCGAGCGCGAGCCGGCCAGGAAGGGCTCGATCTCCACCGGCACCAGCAGCTGGAACAGGCTGCGGCCGATCTGCGTGTCGGTGCTGTTGCTGTCGGCACCCATGCGCACCAGCTCGTCCACCAGCCGGGCCTGCGTGGCCTGGCCGCGCACCTCGTTGCGGGCGCGCTGCGTGTCCAGCGTGTACTCGATGACCGGCTGCGTGCCGGCGCCGTCGCAGCGCTGCACCGCGGTGATGAAGTCGTAGCCGGCGCCGCGGTAGCCCGAATCGCCGGGCCGGCGCATCGCGCCCACGCCCTGCTGCAGCGTGGGCTGCAGCGCGAAATCCTGCGGCCGCGATTCGGCCAGCAGGGCCAGCGCGTTGTGCGCCTCGGTGGCGCGGTCCAGGTACAGCTCCACCAGCTGCAGCCGCGTCACCAGCGGCCAGCCGCTGCGGCGCAGCCGCTGGTTGGCCTCGGCCACGCCCTGGGCGATGGCCTGGGCCGCGCTGCCGACGTGCACGCCCACGCCGCCGCTGCCGATCAGCGTGGCGGCCAGCTCGAAGCAGGTGCCACCCGCCTGCTCGCTTTGCCGCTGCGCGTAGGCCAGCACGCCCTGGCGCACGGTGTCGGCCAGCTCGCTGGGCCGCAGCCGGCCTTCTTCGCCCAGGCCCAGCACCACCACCGCCGCCGGCCGCGGCAGGGCCAGTGGCTGGTCCGGGTCGAGCCGGGTGTTGACGAAGACCTGGTGGGTCTGCGGCTGCGACGGGTACAGCCCGGCGGCCAGCGATTCGCCGAGCGCACCGCCGATCAGCGCATCGACCACGGCCTCGGCGCCGCTGAGCCGGCCCGACACGTAGTGCCCCAGCAGCAGCGGCGGGTTGACGAACTTCAGGTTGCCGTTCAGCACGCACAGTTCCAGCCGCGTGCCCGGCGCACTGCCGGCCGCGGCGGCCCAGCTGCGGCCGGCGAAAAGATCGCTGCTCAGCGACGGCGGCGTGGCGCTGCGCCGGCTGCGCGAGGGCCGGTTCGGCACCAGCGCCGGCGCATCGGCCGGCGCGGCGGCGCCGCCGCGGGTGGCGGCGGCCTCCAGCCGCGGCAGGCGTTGTGTGTCGCCGCGCTCCAGCAGCTCGACATAGGCGTCGAAGGCGCTGCGCTCGTCGGGCAGCTTGCCGTGCGTGGCGTCGCAGCGCCAGGTGGCCACGCCGGGCAGCAGCGCGCTGTGCAGCGTGACGCGGCCGTCGCCGCCGTCGGGCAGATCCAGGTATTCCAGGCCTTCTTCGCCCAGGCGGAAGCCGGCCGGCGTGAACTTCTCGTGGCCCACCACCAGCAGCATCTGCCGCGCCAGCGGGCCCAGCGCGGCGGCCTGTGCGTCGAGGCGGCGGCGCAGCGCCACGGCCTGGTCGAGCACGGCCTGCGGCGGCGCGCCCCAGCGGTACAGGCTGAGCTGGCGCTCGTCCCGGTGCCAGCGGTTGCGTTCTCGAACGAGGCGCTGGTCGTCGTCGGCCAGCTTCTGCCAGGTGGCCTGGCGGTCCAGCGCCAGCGCCGGGTCGGTCAGGCCGGCCTGCAGCTGCAGGAAGCCGGGCATGCCGGCCATCACCTGCCGGGTGCCGGCCTCGTCGAACAGGCCGCCGAAGGCCACCAGCGTGTTGCCGAAGCTGTCGTCGCCCGACAGCACCTGCATCGGCGCCCACGAGCCGCCGTTGGGCGTGCCCAGCATCAGCAGCCGGGCGCCGCTGCGCGCCATGCAGCGCTCCCAGGTGTCCGGGCATTCCAGCTGCATCGTGCGCGCCACCAGCCCGCCCATCGAATGCGCCAGCAGCCGCACCGGCTGGCCGCTGCCGTCGCGCCGCGCCAGCGCGTCGTCGACCACCGCGCCCAGGCGGCGGGCTTCCTGCTCGATCGGGCGGCGCCAGTCGTAGGCGAACTCGATCACCTCGTGCGTCTGCGCCAGGTGCTCGAGCAGGTCGTCGTAGCTCAGGCCCACCGCGCCGTCGGGCGCGACACGGTCGGCACGCGCCGGGTCCCAGGCCAGCTTCTGCAGGCCGCCCAGCAGCCGCAGGCCCAGCCAGATGCGCTTGCCGTCCAGCGCCAGGTTCGAGCCCAGGATGCCCGGCAGCACCACCACCGCCGGCCGCTCGGCTGCATCGGCACCGCGCGAGCGGGCGATGGCCTGGGCGCCGCGGGTGCCGCTGGCATCCTGCCCGGCCCAGCTGAGCGGGCCGATCAGGCGGAAATCGGCCGGCTGCTCGTCGATCAGCCCGCTGGCCACGGCCTGCACGCTGCGCTCGTTGGCGAAGTAGTTGAAGTGCGAGACCTTGGCGCCGCGCTCGAGCACGAAGCTGGCGCCCGACTGCGCACGCGGCGTGCCGCCGTACATCGAGCGGGTCTGCACCACCAGGTCGTTGTCGGTCCAGTAGAAGGCGTCGGCCAGCAGCGTCTTCACCCACGACATCAGGGAATCGCCTTCGATGTCGCCGGCCAGCACGCGCAGCTGGCCCGGCAGCGGCTCGCCGCCGGCATTGAGCCACTGCACCACCGGGCTGTCGGGTGTCATGGCCTCCAGGCCCGGCAGCTCGGCCGGATCGTGGCGGCGCTGCGCGACCTCGCTCAGCAGGCCCAGCAGCTCGGGCGCCACCGGCAGACCGGCCAGTTCCAGGCCCCACTTCAGCACCGACAGGTAGGCATCGAGCCGGCGCCCCGCCAGCAGCGTGCCGCGGGCCGGACAGGCCACGCGCAGCACACGCTCGACCTGCAGCCGCTTGGCGCGCGCCTCGGCCACCAGGGCCTGCAGGTCCTGCCGGTGCTGCGCATAGCTGCGCGCGGGCTGCCCGTCGGCTTCGGGCACGTCGGCAAACAGCGCCAGCTCGTCGTCGCCCAGCGGCGCGCTGCAGGCGCGGGCCAGCACCTCGGCCACCAGGCCGCCGCGCGAATGTGTCAGCAGGTGCAGCCGCGCGCCGGCGGACAGCGCGCGCACCAGCGTCAGCGCGTTGGCGATGGGACTCTGCGCCAGCGTCGGATGGTCCAGCGCATAGACGCGCTGGCCGTAGTGCGCGAACAGCCGCGCCACCACCTGCGGATGCAGCGTCCACAGCTTGCCGAAGGTGCTGGCGGTGTCGACGAAGGTGCCGTGCAGCAGCACCAGCAGCGGCCCGCCGTCGGCCGCGGCCGGCAGCTGCGCGCGCTTGAGGCCGCTGCCCTTCAGCGGCGGCAGCGCGTCGGGCGCGAGGGCGTACACCCCGGCATCGACCTGGCCGTCGAGCTTCTTAACCGCCAGCGTGCTGACGATGTCGGCCGCATGGTCGATGACCAGGCCCTTGACCACGTCCACCGCGTTCAGCAGCACCTCGCCCAGCCAGCCGCGGGTGGCGCCGGCCTCGCTGCCGCCGTCCCAGCCCAGCTGCGCCGGCACCTGCACGCTGCCGTCGTCGGCGCCATCGGCCGCGCTGCGCTGGCGGCCGGCGCCGGCCTGCGCCTGCAGCAGGTCGCGCGCGCTTTCCGGGTGCAGCACCAGCGTCGGGCCGTTGGCAATGCTGAGCACCACCATGTCCTCGCCGGGCCGTGCCGTCAGGCGCACGCTGTCGGCCGCGCCGCGGCGCGCACCCACCCGCACCGAGCCCAGCACCTGCCCGCCCAGGCCCAGCGCGGCCGGCGATGCGGCCTGGGCCTGCCCAGGGACGACGAAGCGGATCTCGCTGGCCATCGGCAGCCCCCGCGTTCAGACGGTGAAGGGCTTCTGCTTCAGGAAGGTGGCCACCGGCCCCATCGTGAACAGGTTCGGCGTCTGGATGGCCGGCATGCCGCTCTTGATGTGCGAATGGAAGGTGGCGTAGTTGCCGTCGAAGTTGCCGCGGTTCCACACCGTCAGCAGCCGGCCGGTGAAGGCGCCGTTGTGCTGGCCGTCGTAGCTGCTCTGGTTGTCCTGGCAGCCGGAGATCAGGATCGCGCGCGCCTTGAATCGCGTGGCGATCTTGGTCAGGCGCGTGCTCACCGTCAGCGTGGCCAGCACCTCGTCGGGCTCGGCCTTGGCGTCGCCGCCGGCCTCGGCCTTGGCCACGTCCTGCTGCAGCTTGTCGTAGAAGGCCTTGTGCGCCTCATAGGTGCGCATCGCCACCGAGGGCGGCATCATCTTCGAACGCATCTCGGGCGGCAGCGCGCCGCCGGCCGGCGGGCCCGCGCGCACCACGGTGCCGCTGTGGCAGCTGTCGGACAGCACCAGGATGCGCACGCCGGTGGCGAACTTGCCGAGTTCGAGGTACAGCTCGTCGTCGATCAGCTGGCCGTCGTACAGGCACCAGGTCTCGTCCAGCTTGTCGGCCTCTTCGCCCGAGACGTCGGGCACCTGGCCGCCGTGGCCCGAGAAGGTGAGGAAGAAGAAGTCGCCCTTGACCAGCGTCTTGGCGGC
>Ga0209369_1000698_pt1 | contig 29113 bp, 28 predicted proteins | sample EBPBio142010_DNA_FD_185865 | JGI IMG/M metagenome (GOLD analysis project Ga0209369, IMG submission 185865) | Wastewater treatment Type I Accumulibacter community from EBPR Bioreactor in Madison, WI, USA - Reactor 1_10/4/2010_ DNA (SPAdes)... | ecosystem: Engineered > Bioreactor > EBPR >... | reverse complement strand
AGCACCGGCGCGTCGCTGACCAGCGTGGCTGCGATCAGGCTCGGCGGCGGCAGCACGAACTTCGACACGCCCAGCGTGCGCACCAGGAACTCCCAGCCGCCGAAGAAGGCCAGCCCGGCCAGCAGCGGCAGGATCACCAGCCGCGGGTCGCGCGGCGCGCGCCGTGGCACCTTGCGCTTCGCGGCCGCGCGCTGCGGCGGCGGCGCCGGCAGCGCGGCCGAGGTGGCGGGGCTGCTCATCCGGCCCGCCGCTGTTCCGTTTCGCCATGCCGGGCCAGCAGTTCGCCGAGCATGCGGCGCATCAGCAGGCCGGGCCGGTCGGAGCCCATGTGCAGCTCCTCGCCTTCGGCCACGGCCAGCGGCACGTCGGGCTCGGTGCTCTCCAGGATCAGCTTGTCTTCCAGCGTCACCGCCCGGTCGAAGGCGATGACCTGCGCGGCCGGCGTCTCGGCCTCGGTGTCGTTGCGGTAGGCCCACTGCACGATCTGGCAGTGCGTGTCGTCGATCGGCGTGGCGCAGGTGATGATCACGTGCTCCACGCCATGCGGGTAGCGGATGGCGCTGCGGCGCACGAAGGGCATGAACCAGATCGATTCGATGCGCCGCTCGCTGGTGGCGCTGTCGGTGCGCACCACCTGCTGCGCCACGTCGCCGCGCACCACCACCGGCGAGGCCACCCGCGAGACGAAGCCGTAGTCGCGCGGCGTGATCTCGGCCGGCGTGGTCTCGGGCCGCGACATGTCGCCGAAGGTGCCGCGGTGGGTGTAGGCGATGTGCGCCGAATCGAAGGAGTTCTCCATCAGCCGCAGCGCGCCGATGCGCCAGGGCTCGTAGAACTGCTCGATCTGCCGCCAGCCCTCGCGGCCATGCTCGGGCAGTTCGGGGATGTCGGTCAGCGGCTCGTCCAGCGCCACCCACACGTAGCCGTACTTCAGCGCGGCGCGGTACGAGGGCACGCAGTAGCTGGAGGGGATCGGCTGGCCGGCCGGACGCTGCGGCACGCGCACGCAGCGGCCGCTGCCTTCGAAGGTCCAGCCGTGGTAGCCGCAGACCACGTGGTCGCCTTCCAGGAAGCCCAGCGACAGCTGCGCGGTGCGATGGCAGCAGCGGTCCTTCAGGCAGGCGACGCTGCCGTCGCTGCGCTGCCAGAGCACGATCTTCTCGCCCAGCAGCATGAAGGGGTGCGGCTTGCCGTCGGCCAGCAGCGTTTGCGGCATCACCGCGTACCAGAAGCGGCGCAGCACGGGTTGGCGGGTGGCGAGCATGCGGGGCTCCTCAGCGAAGAAACTGCGTGGTGTAGACCTGCTTCACGTCGAAGCCGGCGGGCAGCAGGCCGGCCTCGGCCAGCATGTCGGCATGCGCCTTCCAGCGCGCCTCGGTCATGCCGCCCAGCGGCACGCCGTCGCCGCCTTCGACGATCTTCTCGGCCTTCAGCACCTGCAGCGTGTTGGCCACCAGGTCGTCCGGGTTGTCGGGGTTGTCCTTGCGGATCAGCGGCAGCGCGGCTGCGGGGTCGGCCAGGAACTCGGTCCAGCCCTTGCGTGACGCGGACACGAAGCACTGCACCAGCTGCGGCTTGCCGTCGATCAGCGCCTGCGGCACCACGATCACCGAGCCATAGGACTGGTAGCCGCCGTGCGACAGCAGGAAGACCTTGGGCGACTTGCCGGTCTCCTTCTTCACGCGGAAGGGCTCGTTCGTCACCAGCCCCTGCTGGATGGCGGTGGTGTCGGCCATCCACGGCCCGATCTGGCCACTGTAGGGCCGGATCTGCGCGTCGGTGAAGCCGTACTTCGCGCGCAGGAAGGGCCAGAAGGTGGTGCGCGAGCCGGTGGCGATCATGATCGGCTTGCCCTTCATGTCTTCCAGCTTGTCGATGCCGTTGCCCTCGTGCGTCATCAGGATCTGCGGGTTGCGCTGGAAGCCCGCCATCACCGCCTTGGCCGGAAAGCCCGCCTGCACCAGCTGGAACACGGTGTCGCTGTAGGACGCCATCAGCAGATCGACCGCGCCGGTGACCAGCAGCTGCTTCGGGTCCACGCCCGGGCCGCCCTGGCGGATGTTCAGGTCCAGGCCGCAGGCCTTGTAGTAGCCCTTGGCCAGCGCTTGGTAGTAACCGCCGTGCTCGGACTGCGCGCGCCAGCTGGTCAGGAAGGTGAGCTTGTCCTGCGCCTGCGCGGCGCCCGCGGCCAGCGTGGCCAGCAGGGCGGCGGCCAGCGGCCTGGCCCAGCGTGTGGCGTCGATCCTCATGCGGCTTCTCCTGCATCGAACTTGATGCAGATCAGTATCCGAGCCGCCCCCGCGCTGGGGAAGACACGCGCCGGTTATGCGCGCGATAACGCCTTTGTTATGAAGCCTGCGGCCGGGCGGCCGCGATCACCTGCTGGCGCAGCCACAGGTTCGACGCGCTGGTGTGATTGCGCTCGTGCCACAGCTGGTAGAAGCGCATCGGCGGGAACTCCGCCGGCGCCGGCCGCAACGTCAGCGGCAGTTGCTGCGCGTAGTGCTCGGCAAAGCGCCGGCCGGTGGTGAACACCAGGTCGGTGTCCAGCAGCACCCAGGGCACCAGGTTGAATTCGGGCACGGTGGCGGCAATGCGCCGCTTGTAGCCGGTCTTGGCCAGCACGCCGTCCACGGGGCCCAGGTCGCGGCTGGAACTGGGGAAGGGCGCCAGGTGCTGCAGGTTCAGGTAGCGCGCCAGCGACAGCGCGGCATGGCGCGCGGCCGGGTGGTCGCGGCGCATCAGGCAGACGACTTCGTCGGTGTACAGCGGGCCCATGCGCAGGTCTTCGCGCGGATTGGGGCTGTTGTTGACCACCAGGTCGAGCTGGCCGTCCTCCAGCGCCTGGGCCACGTCGAAGGCCGGGTCGATCAGCCGCATCAGCACGCGCAGCCGCGGCCCGGCCGTGGTGACGCGGGCGACCAGCGCCGGGAAGAAGGTGGCGCACAGGCAGTCGGCCACGGCGATGCGGAACTCGCGCTGCGCGCTGGCCGGATCGAAGACCGCATCGACCTCGATGCGCGCCACCTGGTGCAGGATCTCCTGCAGCGGCGCGCGCAGGGCCAGCGCGCGCTCGGTGGGCACCATGCGCGCGCCGCTGCGCACGAGCAGCGGGTCGCCCAGCACCTCGCGCAGGCGCCGCAGGTCGCGGCTGATGGCGGGCTGCGCCTTGCCGGTCAATGCGGCCACGCGCGACACGCTGCATTCCTGCAGCAGCAGGCCCAGCACGGCCAGGTGCTGCAAATCGAGATGGCGGATGCCGTCGGGCACCTGCTGCGCCGGGCGCAGCGAGCGGGCGACGTCGGGGCGGGGCGAAGGCATGCGTCGACCATACAAGAAACATGCCGTGCAACGGGGCGTGCGTACGCCGCCCGGCGCCAGCGCACACAATGCGCGCTCACCCCACTGCCTGCAGGCCGAACCATGCTGAAGTTCTACTACTCGCTCGCCCCGAACCCGATGAAGGTCGCCCTGTTCCTGGAGGAGGCCGGGCTGCCCTACGAGGCCATTCCGGTCGACACCCGCAAGGGCGAGCAGCACGCGCCGGCCTTCACCGCGCTGAACCCGAACGCGAAGGTGCCGGTCATCGTCGACGGCGACAGCACGGTGTTCGACAGCAACGCCATCCTGCTGTACCTGGCCGACAAGACCGGGCAGTTCCTGCCCGACGCGGCGCAGCGCGGCCCGTTGCTGTCGTGGCTGATGTTCGTGGCCTCGGGCATCGGGCCCTTCACCGGGCAGTGTGTGCACTTCAAGCACTACACGCCCGAACCCAACCCCTATGCGCTGAACCGCTACGACTTCGAGGCCTGGCGGCACTGGAAGATCCTGGACGCGCACCTGGCCGGCAAGGCGTGGATGCTGGGTGATCGCTACACCGTGCTGGACATGGCGGTCTGGGGCTGGGCGCGGGCCGTGCCCTTTGCGCTGGGCGCAGAAGCCTGGACGCAGCTGCCGCAGGTGAAGCGCCTGTTCGATGCCATCAACGAGCGCCCGGCCGCGCAGCGCGCCGCGGCGCTGAAGGACCGGCACGCCTTCAAGACCGAGATGGACGACGAGGCGCGGCGCGCGATGTTCCCGCAGAACGAGCGCTTGCCCGGCTGAGGCCCGCGGCCGGCCTGCGGTGCGGCATTTGACGCATCGCAACATCGGCGGCGGGGATTGGCCGACACTGGGCGCTGGCGGTCGCCTGCGCGCGTTGGCGCGGCGGCACGCCCGTCCTTGGGAGAAGTCGATGCCTTCGAATGAATCGCCGGCGGCCGCCATGCTGCCGGCCTGGGGCCCGCTGGGCGAATACCTGGCCGATGCCGCGCAGCGCACGCTGCTGTTCTGGGACGTGCTGCGCCAGCGCGAGGCGCAGGCCGAACGCCAGCACGCCAAGGCCGTGCCGCACGTGCTGAGCTTCGACGCCGAACTGGTGCTCGACGCGCGCACTTTCGACAAGCCGGTCAACTACCTGCTGGTGCGCATCGTGCCGCCCGAGGGCGTGGTGGTCGATCCGCTGAAGCGGCCCTTCGTGGTCGTCGATCCGCGCGCCGGGCACGGGCCGGGCATCGGCGGCTTCAAGGCCGACAGCGAACTGGGCGTCGCGCTGCGCGCCGGCCATCCGGCCTACTTCGTCGGCTTCACGCCCGAGCCGATGCCCGGCCAGACCCTCGAGGACATCGTCTACGCCGAGGCGGCGTTCCTGGAGAAGGTCATCGCGCTGCACCCCGGCGCCGAGGGCAAGCCCTGCGTCATCGGCAACTGCCAGGCCGGCTGGGCGATCATGATGGTGGCGGCGCTGCGGCCCGAGCTGTTCGGGCCGATCATCATCCCCGGCGCGCCGCTGTCGTACTGGGCGGGCCTCGCCGGCCAGAACCCGATGCGCTACACCGGCGGCATGGCCGGCGGCAGCTGGATGACGGCGCTGGCCGGCGACCTGGGCCGCGGCCAGTTCGACGGCGGCTACCTGGTCAAGAACTTCGAGAACCTGAACCCCGCCAACACCTGGTGGACGAAGCACTACGACCTGTGGTCGAAGGTGGACACCGAAGCGCCGCGCTTCCTCGAGTTCGAAAAGTGGTGGGGCGGCCATGTCAGGCTCAATGCCGAAGAGATCCAGTGGATCGTCGACCAGCTGTTCGTCGGCAACCGCCTGGCCACCGGCGAGATCGTCACCCGGCGCGGCGAGCGCATCGACCTGCGCCACATCCGCTCGCCGATCATCTGCTTCTGCTCGCAGGGCGACAACATCACGCCGCCTCAGCAGGCGCTGGGCTGGATCGTCGACCTGTATGGCAGCGACGACGACCTGCGCGCCTGCGGCCAGACCATCGTCTATGCGGTGCACGACAGCGTCGGCCACCTGGGCATCTTCGTGTCCGGCGGCGTGGCCCGCAAGGAACACCAGGAGTTCGCCTCCAACATCGACCTGATCGACGTGCTGCCGCCGGGCCTGTACGAAGCGGTGCTGTCGCCCGCCACCCCCGATGCCCACGGCGCCGGGCGCGTGCAAGGCGAGTGGATCGCGCGCTTCGAGCCGCGCACGCTGAACGACGTGCGCGCCATCGTGCAGCCCGATGCGGAGAACGAGCGCCGCTTCGCCGCGGTGCGGCGCGTGTCGGAGATCAACCTGGGCCTGTACCGCAGCTTCCTGCAGCCCTGGGTGCAGGCCGCCGCCAGCGCGCCGGCAGCGCAGGCCCTGCAGCAGCTGGCGATGGCCGATCCGAGCGCGGCCTGGTTCTCGTCGCGCAACCCGCTGATGCAGCCGCTGGCGCAATGGGCGGAGCAGGTGCGCGCGCAGCGCCAGCCGGTGTCGCCGCAGAACCCGCTGCTGGCCTGGCAGGCGGCGCTGTCGCAGGCCATCGTCGCCAGCCTGGACAGCTACCGCGACCTGCGCGATGCCGGCATCGAGCACCTGTTCGAGGCCGTCTACGGCTCGCCGCTGCTGCAGGCCGCGCTGGGCCTGGCGGGCACCGACGAGCCGCCGCGCCGCCGGCCGGGCATCGAGCCCGAGCGCGCCGAGGCCATTCGCCAGCGCATTGCCGAGCTGCGCGCCCGCATGGCCGAAGGCGGCGAACGCGAGGCCGTCATCCGGGCGATCGTCTACATCGGCATGGGCGGCCCCGGCGTGGACGAACGCGCCTTCAACGAGCTGCGGGCGATGCGCAGCCAGCACCGGGCCCTGACGCTGCAGGCCTTCAAACAGCTGCTGCGCGAGCAGTTCTTCAGCCTGGTGCTCGATCGCGCAGCAGCGCTGGGCGCCCTCGGCAAGATGCTGCCGCCGGACCCGGCGCGCCGCCAGGAACTGCTGGCAATGGTGCGCAAGATCGTCACGGCGCCCGGCACGCCTACCGGCGAGAAGGCGCAGCGGCTGGCGCAGATCGAGACGCTGTTCGCCGCCGGGGCCGCGCCGAAGCTGCCGGCCCGCCGCCGCGCTGCGCGCAAGCCGGCGGTGGCCGTGCCCAGCCGCGCGAAGGCGTCGCTGTCGCGGTGAAGGCCCGCGCGTGGTTCTGGCCGGCCTGGCTGGCCTTGCTGCTGTGCTGCGCACCGGCTTGGGCGCAGTTCGACCACGCCTATGCCACGTGGGACGGCCTGCTGAAGAAGCACGTGCGCTGGCTGCCCGACGGGCAGCAGAGCCGCGTCGACTACGACGGCTTCAAGGCCGACCGCGCCGTGCTGCAGCAGGCGCTGGCCGCGATGAGCGCGGTGCCGCCGGCCGAGTTCGATCGCTGGAGCCGTGCGCAGCAGATGGCCTTCCTGGTGAATGCCTACAACGCCTTCACGGTGGAGCTGATCCTGACGCGCTGGCCCGACCTGAAGTCGATCAAGGACCTGGGCTCGCTGCTGCAGAGCCCGTGGAAGAAGAAGTTCTTCGTGCTGCTGGGCGAGCAGCGCCATCTCGACTGGATCGAGCACGACCAGCTGCGCCCGCGCTACCAGGACCCGCGCGTGCACGCGGCGGTGAACTGCGCGTCGATCGGCTGCCCCGCGCTGCGGCCCGAAGCCTTCGTCGCGCCCCGGCTGGACGCCCAGTTCGACGACGGCATGCATCGCTTCATGAGCGACCGCACGCGCAACCGCGTGGCCGGCGGCAAGCTCGAGGTGAGCATGATCTTCAAATGGTTCCGCGAGGACTGGGAACAGGGCTGGCTCGGCTACCAGCAGCTGGGCGACCTGTTCGCGCGTTACGCTACCCAGCTGAGCGACCGGCCCGACGAGCAGCGCAAGCTGCGCGAGCGCGCGCTGAGTCCGAGCTTCCTGGACTACGACTGGTCGCTGAACGCCGTGGGGCGCTGAGCGGGCCGCCCCCGCGCGGGAGAATGGCCGGGTGCTTGCGCAAGGCCCCGCCCGATGCCCCCACCCGAACCCGACACCGACACGCCCGGCCGCGGCAGCTGGCCGGAGGTGCTGCGTGTCTTCCTGAAGCTGGGTCTCACCTCCTTCGGCGGCCCGGTGGCGCACCTGGGTTACTTCCGCACCGAGTTCGTCGAACGCCGGCGCTGGCTCGACGACAAGAGCTATGCGGACCTGGTGGCGTTGTGCCAGTTTCTGCCCGGCCCGGCCAGCAGCCAGGTTGGCATGGCGCTGGGCCTGCGGCGGGCCGGCTGGGCCGGGGCCCTGGCGGCGTGGCTGGGCTTCACGCTGCCCTCGGCAATCGCGCTGCTGCTCTTTGCCTATGGGGTCAGCGCCTGGTCGGGCCTGGCGGCCTCCGGCGCCGTGCATGGGCTCAAGATCGCGGCCGTGGCCGTGGTGGCGCAGGCCGTGTGGGGCATGTCGCGCACGCTGTGCCCGGACCGGTCGCGTGCCGGCATCGCCATCGTCGCGGCGCTGATCGCGCTGGCGCTGCCCACGGCGGCGGGGCAGGTGGGCGCCATCGTGTTCGGCGCGCTGCTCGGGCGCTGGGCCCTGCCGTCCGGCGCGCTGGCGCCGGCCACGCACCAGGACTACGGCGTGAGCCGGCGAACCGGGGCGCTGCTGCTGGCGCTGTGTGCCGCCGGGCTGTTGCTGCTGCCGGCGCTGTCGGCATCGCAGCCCTCGGGCTGGCTGGCCGCGACCGCCGTGTTCTACCAGGCGGGCGCGCTGGTGTTCGGCGGCGGCCATGTCGTGCTGCCGCTGCTGCAGGCCGGCGTGGTGCCGCCGGGCTGGGTCGGCAACGACGCGTTCCTAGCCGGCTACGGCGCCGCGCAGGCGGTGCCGGGGCCGCTGTTCACATTCGCGGCCTATCTGGGCGCGCTGATGCCGTCGCCGCTGGGCGGCTGGGCGGGCGGGCTGGCCATGCTGGTGGTCATCTTCATCCCGGCCTTCCTGCTGGTGGCCGGTGCGCTGCCCTTCTGGGAGGCGCTGCGCCAGCGCGCCGGCGTGCAGCGCGCGATGGCCGGCATCAACGCGGCCGTGGTGGGCCTGCTGGGCGCGGCGCTGTACGACCCGGTGTGGACCAGCGCGATCCACTCGCGCGCCGACTTCGGCCTGGCGCTGGCCGCCTTCGGTGCGCGGCTGGTCGCCCGCCTGTCGCCGGCGCTGGTGGTGCTGCTGGCGGCCGCCGCCGGCTGGGCGCTGGGCCGCTGACACGCTCTGCAGCAGGCGTTGTGTATCATGCTACACAACGAGAGGGAGCCGAGCGATGAAGCGCCTGCTGGTCCGTGCAAGCCTGTTAGCCACCCTGGCGCTGGCCGCCCTTGGCGCCCTCGCGGGCGAGGTGCAGGTGGCGGTGGCCGCCAACTTTGCCGGGCCGATGGCGAAGATCGGCGCCGGCTTCAGCGCGGCCACCGGGCATGTGCTGAAGGTGTCCGCCGGGGCCACCGGCAAGTTCTATTCGCAGATCGTCGCCGGCGCGCCCTTCGAGGTGCTGATCGCCGCCGACGACGAGACGCCGCGCAAGCTGGTGGCCGATGGCCATGCGGTGGCCGGCAGCAACTTCACGTATGCGATCGGCCGGCTGGTGTTGTGGAGCGCGCAGCCCGGCTTCGTGGACGGCCAGGGCGCAGTGCTGGCATCGGGGCGCTTCACGCACATCGCCATCGCCAACCCGAAGGTGGCGCCCTATGGCGCCGCCGGGCTGGAAGTGATCAAGGCGCGCGGCCTGAGCGACGCGCTGACGCCCAAGCTAGTGACGGCCGAGAGCATCGCGCAGGCCTTCCAGTTCGTCAGCACCGGCAATGCCGAACTGGGCTTCGTCGCCCTCAGCCAGGTGGCGGTGCCGGGCAAGCCGGCCGCGGGCTCGTACTGGCTGGTGCCGCAGAACCTGCACCAGGAAATCCGCCAGGACGCGGTGCTGCTGAAGGCCGGTGAGAAAAACCCCGCCGCCACGGCCCTGCTGGCCTATCTGAAATCGCCGGCCGCGCAGGAGATCCTCAAGTCCTACGGCTACGGCAGCGACATGTGACGCCGGCCGACTGGAGCGCCGTCCGTCTGACGGCGCAGCTGGCCGCGCTGACCACCGTCCTGCTGCTGATCGTTGGCACGCCCGTGGCGTGGTGGCTGGCGCGCACACGCTCGCGCTTCAAGCCGCTGGTGGCCTCGGTGGTGGCCATGCCGCTGGTACTGCCGCCGTCCGTGATGGGCTTCTACCTGCTGCTGCTGATGGGTCCGCAGGGGCCGGTGGGCCAGATGACGCATGCCCTGGGCCTAGGGCGGCTGCCCTTCAGTTTTGCCGGGCTGGTGGTGGCCTCGGTCATCTATTCGATGCCCTTCGTCGTGCAGCCGCTGCAGCAGGCCTTCGAGGCCATCCCCGAGCGGCTGCTGGAAGCCTCGGCCACGCTGCGCGCCGGGCCGCTCGACCGTTTCTTCAGCGTGGTGCTGCCGCTGGCCCGGCCGGGCTTCCTGACGGCCAGCGTGCTCGGCTTCGCGCACACCGTGGGCGAGTTCGGCGTGGTGCTGATGATCGGCGGCAACATCCCCGACAAGACGCGCGTGCTGTCGGTCGCCATCTACGGCCATGTCGAGGCGCTGGAGTTCGACGCCGCGCATCGCCTGGCGGCCGGCATGGTGGTGTTCGCGATGGTGGTACTGGTGACGCTGTACGTGCTGGGTCGGCCCACCGGCCGCGCCGCGGAGCCGGCACGGTGATCGAAGCCAAGCTGCAGCTGCCGCGCGACGGCTTCACGCTCGACGTGGCGCTGCAGTTGCCGTCGCGGGGCGTCAGCGCGCTGTTCGGGCCTTCGGGCTGCGGCAAGACCACGGTGCTGCGCGCGCTGGCCGGCCTGGAGCGCGCGGCCGGGCGCGTGGCGCTGAACGACGAGCTCTGGCAGGACGACGCGCGCCGGCACTTCGTGCCCACGCACCGCCGCGCCATCGGCTACGTCATCCAGGAGGCGGCGCTGTTCCCGCACCTGGACGTGCGCGGCAACCTGGACTACGCGCGTCGCCGCGGTGGCACCACGCGTGTGCCGCTGGATCCGCTGGTCGATCTGCTCGGCATCGGCCGGCTGATGGAGCGCCGGCCGGACACGCTGAGCGGCGGAGAGCGCCAGCGCGTGGCCATTGCCCGCGCGCTGGCCGCCGCGCCGCGGCTGCTGCTGATGGACGAGCCGCTGGCCGCGCTGGATGCCGCACGCAAGGCCGAGGTGCTGCCCTACCTGGAGCGCCTGCACCGTGAGCTGGCGCTACCCATCGTCTACGTCAGCCATGCGATCGACGAGGTGGCGCGCCTGGCCCACACGCTGGTGCTGCTGGAGCAGGGCCGCGTTACCGCGTCGGGGCCGGTGGGCGAGGTGCTGTCGCGGCTGGACCTGCCCACCGCCCGCGGCGAAGGTGCGGGCGTGGTGCTGGACGCCGTGCTGGCCGAGCGCGATGCGCCGTGGCAACTGGTGCGCCTGCAGGTGGATGCGCAGTTCTCGGTCTGGGCGCGCGACCCGGGCTTCGAGCTCGGCCGCGCGCTGCGCGTGCGGCTGCTGGCGCGCGACCTGAGCCTGACGCGCGAGGCCCAGCAGGGCACCAGCATCGGCAACCAACTGAGCGGCACGGTGGAAGCGATTGCCGACGACGAGCATCCGGCGCTGGCGCTGGTGCGCGTGCGCGTCGGCGCCAGCCCGGTGGTGGCGAGGCTGACGCGCCGCTCGGCGCATGCGCTGGGCTTGCAGGCCGGCATGCCGGTGTGGGTGCAGGTCAAGACCGTGGCGTTGATGGCATGAGTGCCAAGACGCCCCGTGACGGCGCGCTGCTCAGCGGCGAGCTGCGCATCGCCGGCCGGCTGGACGCGCGCTTCTTCGCGCTGCTGCAGGCGCTGCACGACACCGGCTCGATCAACAAGGCCGCGCGCACCGCGGGCCTGTCCTACAAGGGCGCCTGGCTGCTGCTGGAGACCGCCTGCAACCTGGCGAACGAGCCGCTGCTGGAGACCGCCACCGGCGGCGCCGGCGGCGGCGGTACGCGGCTGACCGAGGCCGCATTGGGCCTGCTGCGCGCCTGGCAGGCGCTGGAAGCCGAGCACCGCGACTTCGTTCGCGCCCAGGAGGCGCGGCTGGCCGCGCTGCCGGCGCTGCATGGATTGATGAGGAGGATGAGCATGAAGAGCACCGCACGCAACCAGTTCGCCGGCACGGTGAGCGCGCTCGAACTGGGGCCGGTGTCGGCCCAGGTGACGATCGCGCTGAAGAACGGCGATCAGATCACCGCCACCATCACGCAGGGCGCGGCCAAGCGCTTGAAGCTGGCCAAGGGCAAGGAAGCGCTGGCGCTGATCAAGGCCTCGGAAGTGGTGCTGGTGAGCGACTTCGCCGGCTGGCAGCTGTCGGCGCGCAACCAGCTGGCCGGCACCGTGTCGCGCATCGAGCGCGGCGCGGTGTCGTCGCTGGTGGTGCTGACGCTGCCCGGCAACGGCGCCATCACCGCCACCGTCACCAACGAAGGTGTCGACGCGCTGGGCCTGGCCGTCGGCGCGCCGGCCACCGCGGTCTTCAAGGCCTATGCGGTGATGGTGGCCACGCAGCCCTGACCAGCGGATGCAGGCCCGCGCCCTGCGTGCTGCGCAGGTGCTCGTCCAGCCGCGCGCGCATGCGCGGTTCCCAGTAGCGCTGCAGGTGCTGGGCCACGCCGTCGCGGGCCTCCTGTTCGTCGGGCATGGCCTCGAAGAATTCGGCGATGCGGTTGGCCATGTGCACCAGGTGGTCAATGTCCATGGGCATTCTCGGCAACGGGTTCGGGCAGGAAGCGTTCGGCGAAGCTGTAGGCCACCGCATCGTCGCCGCGCACGAAGCCGGCCAGCGCCACGCCCAGGCGCTGCGCGGTATCCACCGCCAGGCGCGTCGGCGCCGACACGGCGGCCAGCAGACCGATGCCGGCGGCCGCGGCCTTCTGCACCATCTCGAAGCTGGCCCGGCTGGTGATGCAGACGAAGCCCTCGCCGGCCGGCAGGCTGTCGCGCACCAGCGCGCCGACCAGCTTGTCCAGCGCGTTGTGCCGGCCCACGTCTTCGCGCACCACCTTTACGCTGCCGTCCGGCCTGCACCAGGCTGCGGCATGCGCGGCGCCGGTCAGCTGCTGCAGCGCCTGGTGTTCGCGCAGCTGCCGCTGCGCACGGGCCAGGGCGGTGCGCGACACCATCAATGCGGGCGCCGCCGGCAGCTCGCGCCGCACCTCGGCCAGCTGCTCGGTGCCGCACAGGCCGCAGCCGGTGCGCCCGGCCAGGTTGCGCCGGCGGCTGCGCAGCCGCCAGGCCGCGGCCGAGGACACCTCCAGATGCAGCTCGATGCCCAGCGGCTGCGCCACCGTTTCGATGCCGTAGAGCTCGTCTCGGCTGTTCAGCAGGCCTTCGGTCAGTGCGAAGCCGAGTGCGAAGTCTTCCAGGTCGCCCGGCGTGGCCAGCATCACCGCATGGGCGATGCCGTTGAACACCAGCGACACCGGCACCTCGTCGGCCAGCCAGTCGGGCTGGGCCAGCGCCTGGCCGCCGCGCAGCGCCACCACCTGCACCAGGCTGACGCCGGGCGGCAGCAGCGCCGCGTCGTCGGGCTTCATCGCGCCACCCCTTCGGCGTCGCGGGCCTGGGCCAGCAGCTGCAGCTGCTGGCGGTTGAAGTCGGCGTACTGGCGCTGCCATTCGCTGGGCTGCATCACCTTGGCCACCTGCACCGCCGTCACCTTGTACTCAGGGCAGTTGGTGGCCCAGTCGGAGCTGTCGGTGGTGATGACGTTGGCGCCGCTCTCGGGAAAGTGGAAGGTGGTGTAGACCACGCCGGGCTGCATGCGCTGGCTGAGCACCGCGCGCAGCACCGTCTGGCCGGCGCGGCTGGCGATGCCGACCCAGTCGCCTTCGGCGATGCCGCGCTCCTGTGCGTCGTGCGGGTGGATCTCCAGCCGGTCCTCGTCGTGCCACTGGCTGTTGGCGGTGCGCCGCGTCTGCGCGCCCACGTTGTACTGCGACAGCACGCGGCCGGTGGTCAGCAGCAGCGGGAACATGCGCGTGACCTTCTCCTGCGAGGCCACGTACTGGGTGTTGAAGAAGCGCCCCTTGCCGCGCACGAAGCGGCCCACGTGCATGATGGCCGTGCCGGCTTCTTCGGTGTCTTCGTTGCAGGGCCACTGCACGCTGCCCAGGCGCTCGATCTTGGCGTAGCTGACCCCCGCAAAGCTGGGCGTCAGCGCGGCGATCTCCTGCATGATTTCCTCGGGGTGCCGGTAGTGCATCGGGTAGCCCAGCGCGTTGCTCAGGCGCATCGTCACCTCCCAGTCGCCCAGGCCGGCCAGCGGCGGCATCACCTGCGTCACGCGCGAGATGCGCCGTTCGGCATTGGTGAAGGTGCCGTCCTTCTCCAGGAAGCTGCTGCCCGGCAGCAGCACGTGCGCGTACTTGGCTGTCTCGTTCAGGAAGATGTCCTGCACGACGATGCATTCCATCGCCGACAGCGCCGCGGCCACGTGCTGGGTGTCGGGGTCGCTCTGCACGATGTCCTCGCCCTGGCAGTACAGGCCCTTGAAGCTGCCGGCCAGCGCGGCGTCGAACATGTTCGGGATGCGCAGCCCCGGTTCGGGGCTGATCTCCACGCCCCAGGCGGCCTCGAACTGGCTGCGCACCGTGGTGTCCGACACATGGCGGTAGCCCGGCAGCTCGTGCGGGAAGCTGCCCATGTCGCAGCTGCCCTGCACGTTGTTCTGGCCGCGCAGCGGGTTCACGCCCACGCCTTCGCGGCCGACCATGCCGCAGGCCATGGCGAGATTGGCGATGCCGATGACCATGGTCGAACCCTGCGCATGCTCGGTCACGCCCAGGCCGTAGTAGATGGCCGAGTTGGGGCCTTGCGCATACAGCCGCGCCGCGGCGCGCAGTTCGGCGGCCGGCACGCCGGTGGTGGCCTCGAAGGCCTCGGGCGAGTTCCCGGGCCGGGCGACGAATTCGCGCCATTCGGCAAAGCTCTTGGCGTCGCAGCGTTCGGCCACGTAGGCCTCGTCCACCAGGCCTTCGGTGACCACCACGTGCGCCATCGAGGTGATGACAGCCACGTTGGTGCCGGGCCGCAGCGCCAGGTGGTGGTCGGCGCGCACGTGCGGCGCGTCCACCAGCTCGATGCGCCGCGGGTCGATGACGACCAGCCGTGCCCCCTGGCGCAGCCGCTTCTTCATGCGCGACGCGAACACCGGGTGCGCATCGGTGGGGTTGGCGCCGATGACGACGATGACATCGGCCTCTTCCACGCTCTTGAAGGTCTGCGTGCCGGCGCTGGTGCCGAAGGTCTGGCCCATGCCGTAGCCGGTGGGCGAATGGCACACCCGCGCGCAGGTGTCGACGTTGTTGGTGCCGAAGGCGGCTCGGATCAGCTTCTGCACGAGGTAGACCTCCTCGTTGGTGCAGCGGCTGCTGGTGATGCCGCCCACCGAATCCTTGCCGTGCGCGGCCTGGATGCGCTTGAACTCGCTGGCCGCGTACTGGATGGCCTCGTCCCAGCTGACCTCGCGCCACGGGTCGGTGATCTTCGCGCGGATCATCGGCTTGGTGATGCGGTCCTTGTGCGTGGCATAGCCCCAGGCGAAGCGGCCCTTCACGCAGGAATGGCCCTCGTTGGCCTTGCCGTCCTTCCACGGCACCATGCGCACGACGGTGTTGCCCTTCATCTCGGCCTTGAAGCCGCAGCCCACGCCGCAGTAGGCGCAGGTGGTGATGACACTGTGCTCGCCCTGGCCCAGTTCGATGACGCTCTTTTCCTGCAGCGTGGCGGTCGGGCAGGCCTCGACGCAGGCGCCGCAGCTGACGCAGTCGCTGTCCATGAAGGCTTGGCCCTGGCCGGGCGACACCCGACTTTCGAAGCCTCTCCCTTGAATAGTCAGCGCAAAGGTGCCCTGCGTCTCCTCGCAGGCGCGCACGCAGCGGTTGCAGACGATGCACTTGCTGGGGTCGTAGGTGAAGTACGGGTTCGACTCGTCCTTCTTGGCCTGCGTGTGGTGCGCGCCGGCCGCTTCGCCGACGCCGTAGCGCACGTTGCGCAGGCCGGTGACGCCGGCCATGTCCTGCAGCTCGCAGTTGCCGTTGGCGCTGCAGGTCAGGCAGTCCAGCGGGTGGTCGCTGATGTACAGCTCCATCACGCCCTTGCGCAGCTGCTGCAGCTTCGGTGTCTGCGTGCGCACCACCATGCCGGCCTCGGCCGGGGTGGTGCAGCTGGCCGGGTAACCCTTGCGGCCTTCCACCTCCACCAGGCACAGCCGGCACGAGCCAAAGGGCTCCAGGCTGTCGGTGGCGCAGAGCTTGGGCACGCGCACGCCGGCTTCGACGGCGGCCCGCATCAGCGAGGTGCCCTGCGGCACCGTCACGTCGCAGCCGTCGATCTTCAGCGTGACGAATTGCGCCGACGTGCGCGCCGGCGTGCCGTGGTCGATCTCGCTCTTCAGGTGTTGCAGCATGCTCAGGCCGCCTTCTTGTCGGGCACCGACAGACCGAAGTCCTCGGGGTAGTGGTCCAGTGCGGACAGCACCGGGTAAGGGGTCATGCCACCCATGGCGCACAGGCTGCCGTGCAGCATGGTGTCGCACAGGTCGCGCAGCAGGATCACCTGCTCGGCACGACGCTCGTCGCGGCGCAGGCGGTCGATGACCTCGACGCCGCGCGTGCTGCCGATGCGGCAGGGCGTGCACTTGCCGCAGCTTTCCAGCGCGCAGAACTCCATCGCATAGCGCGCCAGCTTGGCCATGTCGGCGCTGTCGTCGTGCACGACGATGCCGCCGTGGCCCAGCACCGCGCCGAAGGCGGCATAGGCCTCGTAGTCCAGCGGCTCGTCCCAGCGCGATGCGGGCACATAGGCGCCCAGCGGGCCGCCCACCTGGATGGCCTTCACCGGCCGGCCGCTGCGCGTGCCGCCGCCGAAGTCGAAGACCAGCTCGCGCAGCGTCAGGCCGAAGGCCTTCTCCACCAGGCCGCCGTGCCTGATGTTGCCGGCCAGCTGGAAGGGCAGCGTGCCGCGCGAGCGGCCCATGCCGTAGTCGCGATAGAAGGCCGCGCCGCGCGCCAGGATGATGGGCACGCTGGCCAGGCTGATGACGTTGTTGATGACGGTGGGCTGGCCGAACAACCCTGCCAGCGCGGGCAGCGGCGGCTTGGCGCGCACGATGCCGCGCTTGCCCTCGATGCTTTCGAGCATGGCGGTCTCTTCGCCGCACACATAGGCGCCGGCTGCCATGCGCACCTCCAGGTGGAAGGCGCGGCCGCTGCCGCCGACGTCGTCGCCCAGGAAGCCGGCCGCGGTGGCGCGGGCGATGGCCTCGCGCAGGGTGGCCACCGCATGCGGGTATTCCGAGCGGATGTAGACGTAGCCGCGGGTGGCGCCCACCGCCAGGCCGGCGATGGCCATGCCTTCGATCAGCAGGTAGGGGTCGCCTTCCATCACCATGCGGTCGGAGAAGGTGCCCGAATCGCCCTCGTCGGCATTGCAGACCACGTACTTCTGCGCGGCCTGCGCCTGCCGCACGGTGCGCCACTTGATGCCGGCCGGAAAGGCCGCGCCGCCGCGCCCGCGCAGGCCCGAATCCAGCACCTGCTGCACGATGGCCGCGCCGTCCAGCCGCAGCGCGGCCTGCAGGCCGGCCCAGCCTTCGTGCGCCTGGTAGTCGGCCAGCGACAGCGGGTCGGTGAGGCCCATGCGCGCGAAGGTCAGCCGCTCCTGCCGCGCCAGGTAGGGGATGGCGTCGGTGAGCCCGTGGCCCAGCGCATGCGCGCCGCCCTGCAGCCAGCCGGCGTCGAACAGCGCGGGCACGTTCTCGGCATGCACGGGGCCGTAGGCCACCCGGCCCTGTGGCGTGGCCACCTCGACCAGCGGCTCCAGCCAGAACAGGCCGCGCGAGCCATTGCGCACGATCGACACGGACAGGCCGCGCCGCGCCGCCTCGGCGGCGATGGCGGCGGCGGTCTCGTCGGCGCCGGCCGCCAAGGCGGCCGAATCGCGCGGCACGTAAACCGTGGGCGTGTTCATCGGGCCAGCCCCGCATCGGCCAGCAGGCGCGGCAGCCGGGCGGGCGTGACGGCGGCATGCAGCTTGTCGCCGATCTGCAGGGCCGGCGACGAGGCGCACAGCCCCAGGCAGTACACCGGCAGCAGCGTCACCTCGCCATCGGCGCGGGTCTCGCCGGCGGCGCAGCCGAGCAGCGACTCGGCCTGCGCCATCACCTCGTCGGCACCACAGGCCTGGCAGGCCTCGGCCCGGCAGACCTGCACGATCTGCCGGCCCGGCGGCTGGCGGCGGAAGTGGTGGTAGTAGGTCAGGACGCCGTGCACCTCGGCACGCGACAGGTTGAAGCTCTGCGCCAGCACGGGCACGGCCTCGTCGGGCACATGGCCCAGTGCGTCCTGCACGGCATGCAGCGCGGGCAGCAGCCCGCCCGGCACCTGCCGGTGCGCTGTGGCGATCGTTCGGACGGTGCCCAGGTCCTGGTTCATCGGCGGCCTTTCGACGGTGGGTCTGCCGGCTGCATATGCTGCTTGCAACATAAGGCCGGGTCCGGCGTGCGTGGCAATGTAAGTGCCTGTCTCTGCGGCTGCAATATGATCCGGTGCCTCGGGTTCATAGGCTTTCGATAGCCTATTTGGAGCGACACATGGGTGTGCAGGTCTCGATCACCCCGGTCTGCGCCATCCGGCATGCCGACGGCCGGGTGCTGGGTTCGCGCGTGGTCGATCTGCTGGTGCGGGTGGACGAGCACGGCAGCCTGTCGGCCGCCTGCGCGGCGCTGGGCGTGTCGTACCGCCATGCCTGGCAGCTGCTGCGCGAGGGCGAGGCGCTGTTCGGCCAGCCGCTGCTGGCCATGGAGCGCGGCAAGGGCTCGCAGCTCACCGCGCTGGGCGAGCGCCTGGTGTGGGCGCAGCGGCGCATCCAGGCGCGGCTGGCGCCGGCGCTGGACACGCTGGCCTCCGAACTGGGCGCCGAGATCGGCAAGCTGCTGTCGGCGGCGCCTTCGCCGCTGCGCATCCATGCCAGCCACGGCTTTGCGGTGCAGGCGCTGCACGAGCTGCTGCTGCGCTCGGGCAGCACGCACGAGCTCAAGTACTGCGGCACGGCCGAGGCGCTGGCCTCGCTGGGCCAGGGCGGCTGCGAGGTGGCCGGCTTCCACGTGCCGATGGGCGCCTTCGAGGCCGAGGCCGTGGCGCATTACCGGCCCTGGCTGCAGTCCGGCCACCACCGCGTGATCCAGCTGGCGCGGCGCCGCCAGGGGCTGATGGTGGCGCCCGGCAACCCGAAGCGCATCTACGAGATCGCCGACCTGGCGCGGCCCGGCGTGCGCTTCATCAACCGCCAGCCCGGCTCGGGCACGCGCTACCTGCTGGACCTGCTGCTGAAGCAGCAGGGCCTGCCCAGCAGCGCCCTGCAGGGCTACGAGCAATGCGAGTTCACGCATGCGGCGGTGGCTGCCTTCGTGGCCAGCGGCATGGCCGACGCGGGGCTGGGCGTGGAGGTGCCGGCGCGCGAGTTCAAGCTGGAGTTCCTGCCGCTGCACCAGGAGCGCTACTTCCTGCTGTGCAGCCTGCGCAGCCTGGACACACCGGGTGTGCGCGGGCTGCTGGAGACGCTGCGCAGCCCGGCCTTCCGCCAGGCGGTGGAGCGGCTGCCGGGCTATGCCGCCGACGAGCCGGGGCAGGTCGCGACGCTGGAAGAGGTGTTCGCCAGCCTGCCCCGGCCGCGCCCGGGCCGCGCGGCCGGCGGCTGAGCGGCCGTTCAGGCGTCGCGCAGCAGCTCGGCCATCAGCCGGCGCACGATCGGCAGCGCCGGCGCTTCCGTCCGCGCGGCCAGCGTCACCATCGCGAAGCGTGCCGTGGCCTGCATCGGCGGCTTCATCGGCAGCTCCATCAAGCCCGTGCCCACGGCCCGCACGGCGATCAGCAGCGCATCGGTCTTCCGCGTCAGTTCGACCAGGCTGGGAATCTCTTCGCAGCGCAGCGTGACGCAGCGCTCGGGGTGCGCATCGGGGCCGTAGCGCTCGACCAGGGCGCGCGCCACCTCGTCGCTGAGCGGCGTCGACGCGATCGGGTAGCCGCGCAGCTGCGCGAAGCCGAGGCCGCCGCGCCGCCGCAGCAGCGGGTGGCCGCGCCGGCACAGCACGGCGCCGCGCATCTCGTAGCTGTCGGTGACGCGCAGGTCCGGCGCCGGCGCCAGCGAGCGCGCATCGACCACCAGCGCGTCGATGCTGCGCTCGCGCAGCCCGCGGGCCAGCAGCTCGGTGCGGCCGCGCGCGATGTCCAGCCGCAGCCGCGGATGGTGTTGGGCCATGTGCATCAGCAGCGGCGTCATCAGCAGCGCGCCGGGGCCCGAGCCCAGGCCGATGCGCAGCGTGCCGGCATCGCCGCGGGCCACCTGGGCGCCGCTGTCGCGCAGGTCATCGGCGGCGCCCACCAGCGCATGGGCGCGTGCCACCACCTCGCGGCCGAAGGGGGTGAGTTCGCTGCGCCGGCCGACGCGGTCGAACAGCGGCTGGCCGAGCTGATCTTCCAGCGCTCGGATGCTGCGGCTGAGCGCCGGCTGCGTCAGGAACAAGGCCTCGGCCGAGCGGCTGAAGGAGCCGGTCTGCGCCAGCGACAACAGGTGGCGCAGTTGCACGAGCGTCATTGGCGGGCCCCGCAGAGTTGAACCTGAAAATCATACTAATGCATCAAACAATGCATTGGACTTTGGTTTGATGCGTTCCTACATTGGCCATGCCCTTCAGCCGGCGCTGCCTGCGCCACCTTCTTGCGGAACTGCCATGACCCAGCTCTCTCGCACTATGTCCTTGTTCGCCGGCCTGCTGCTCTGCGCCGGCGCCGCCCTGGCCCAGAACGTGTCCACCAAGCCGGTGAACCTGATGGTGCCGTACCCGGCCGGCGGCCCGTCGGACGCCGTCGCGCGCATCTTCTTCAACCCGCTGGGCAAGGAACTCGGCCAGCAGGTGCTGGTCGAGAACCTGGGCGGCGTCAGCGGTGCGCTGGCCGCGCAGAAGGTGCTGGCCGCGCCGGCCGATGGCCACTACCTGTTCCAGGGTTCGCCGAACGAGGTGATCCTGTCGCCGCTGGCCAATGCCGCGGTGAAGCTGAAGACCGAGGACTTCCGCCTGGTGCACCCAGTGGCCGATGCGGTGATGGTGTTCGTGGCCCGCAAGGACTTGGCCGCAAACAACGTCGACGAGCTGATCGCACTGGCTCGCAAGTCGGGCGACAAGCCGCTCAGCTACGGCAGCGTGGGCATCGGCTCGCTGTATCACCTGATCCTGGAGAACGTGCAGGCCAGCACCGGCATCAAGCTGGCGCACGTGCCCTACAAGGGCAACGCGCCGCTGCTGCAGGACATCGCCGGCGGGCAGGTGGACTTCGCGGTGCTGGTGTACAGCGCCGGCATGGGCGCGCTGGCCGACCAGGGCCGGCTGAAGGTGATCGGCCAGCTCGGCGCGCAGCGCTCGGAGCTGCTGCAGAACGTGCCCGCGATGAGCGAGACGCAGGCGCTGAAGAACATGTCGTACAAGATCTGGGCCGGCTACATGGTGCCGAAGAGCACGCCCGAGGACGTGGTGGTGCGCCTGCATGCCGCCATCGGCAAGACGCTGCAGGACCCGGCGGTGCGCGCGCAGCTGGCCGCGCAGACGCAGGTGGCCGCGGCGCCGATGACGCTGGCCGAATCGTCGAAGTTCTTCGATGCCGAGACCGCGCGTTACCGCGCGATTGCCAAGCAGATCAACCTGCAGCCGCAGTAAGCGCCGCATCGCTCGCCGCCTGACCCTGGAGTGCTCCCCATGAAAGTCATCGTTCTCGGCGCCGGCCTGCTCGGCGTGACCTCGGCCTACTTCCTGCGCCAGCAGGGCCACGACGTCACCGTCGTCGACCGCCAGGCCACGCCGGCCGCGGAAACCAGCTTCGCCAACGGCGGGCAGATCTCGGTCAGCCATGCCGAACCCTGGGCCAACCCCAGCGCGCCGCTGAAGGTGCTGAAGTGGCTGGGGCAGGAAGATGCGCCGCTGCTGTTCCGCCTGCGCGCCGACATGCGCCAGTGGCTGTGGGGTCTGCAGTTCCTGCGCGAATGCACGCCCGCGCGCACCCGCCACAACATCGAGCAGATCGTGCGCCTGGGGACCTACAGCCGCGACACGCTGTAGGCGCTGCGCCGCGACACCGGCATCCACTACGACGAGCGCACGCAGGGCATCCTGCACTTCTATACCAGCCAGAAGGAATTCGACGGCGCCGAAGCACCTGCCGCGCAGATGCGCGCGCTGGGCTGCGACCGGCGCGTGATTTCGGCCGACGAGGCGGTGAAGCTCGAGCCCGCGCTGCGCCACATCCGCCCGCGGCTGGCCGGTGCGACCTACACGGCCGAGGACGAATCGGGCGATGCCAACCGCTTTGCCCGCGAGCTGGTGGCGCGCTGCCAGGCCGACGGCGTGCAGTTCCTGATGAGCCACACGGTGACCGCGCTGCGCGAGGCCGGCGGCCAGATCGACCATGTCGAGGCCACCGATGCCGAAGGCCGCTTCCGCCGGCTGCGCGCCGACGCCTACGTGCTGGCGATGGGCAGCCTGAGCCCGCTGCTGGCGGCGCCGCTGGGCATCCGCCTGCCGATCTATCCGGCCAAGGGCTATTCGGTGACGATGCCGGTGAAGGACGCGTCGATGGCGCACCAGGTCTCGCTGACCGACGACGAGTACAAGCTGGTCTTCTCGCGGCTGGGCGACCGGCTGCGCATTGCCGGCACGGCCGAGCTTAACGGCTACGACCGCGACCTGAACCGCGTGCGCTGCGAGGCCATCGTGCGCCGCACCGAGGAACTGTTCCCTGGCGCCGGCGATGCCGAGCAGGCGCAGTTCTGGACGGGGCTGCGCCCGGCCACGCCGAGCAACGTGCCGATCATCGGCCGCAGCAAGCTGCCGAACCTGTACCTGAACACCGGCCACGGCACGCTGGGCTGGACGCACTCGTGCGGCTCGGGCAAGAGCATCGCCCGCATCGTCAGCGGCAAGGCGCCGGAGGTGGACTTCGCCTTCGTCGGCGCGCCGACCCGGCCGCTGCGCGTGCGTGGCGTCGAGCTGCCGGCGTAGCCTCAGCCGCTGAGCAGCTTGTTCACCAGCTCGGTGGTGCTGGCCGCGCCCACCTTGCGCATCAGCCGCGCGCGGTAGACATCCACCGTGCGCGGGCTGATGCCCAGGCGCTTGCCGATCAGCTTGCTGGTCAGGCCTTCGATCAGCAGCGCGGCGATCTCGCGTTCGCGGGCGGTGAAGTCGACCTTCAGCGCGCGCCGCGACGACACATCCTCGAAGGCCCAGATGCCGGCGGCATGCGGCTGCTTCGGGTCCAGCGCGCGGCCGCTGACGCGGCACCAGAACAGCTCGCCGGCGCGGCTGCCGCCCAGGCGCTTCATCACCCGGTCGTCGGCATAGAAGCCGCTGCCGTCCAGCCGGGCGACGATGCGCTGGCCGGTGCGTTCGTACTCGGCCTGCGTGGGGTACAGGCATTCGAAGCTCTGGCCGACCATCTGCTCGCGCGTGGCGCCAAAGATCGCCAGCGCCTGGCGGTTGCAGTCGATCATCAACCGCTGGCGCGACAGCACCAGGCCGATGGGCGCCAGCTCGAAGGCGGTGCGGTAGTCCAGCGCTTCGCTGCTCACACCAGCGCGTAGGTGGTGGTGGCATGCGCCGCCAGCTCGCCGCGCGGATCGAGGATCTCGATCTCGCCGAACACCAGCTTTCGGCCCATGCGCAGCACCCGCGCCACCACCGTGGCCGTGCCGGCGTTGCCGGGAATCGGCCGCAGGAAGCTGGTCTGCAGCTGCACGGTGGTCATCGGCTGGAAGCTGCCCAGGTGCGTGCAGATGGCCAGGATCATCGCCGTGTCGGCAGCCGCCATCATCGTCTGGCCGCAGAGCACGCCGCCGCCGTGCACATGCTTGGGCGCCACCGGCAGGCTCAGGCGGACTTCTCCGGTCTGGGCTGCGTCGAGCTGCAGGTTCAGCTCGGCCACCCAGGGCGCCACCACGCTGCCGAGAATGCCGCGCAGGGCGTCGAGGTCGATGGCGGCAGGCGGGGTCATGGCATCTCCGGGGCTTAATGAATTCTACGTAATGGCTACTTAAGGCCTTAAGTAGTACGCTGCGCGGCTGCGACAACGCATGAAGGACAGGGCATGAGAAAGATCTATCCCAGTGCCGCCGAGGCGCTGAAGGGCATCGTCGCCGACGGCCAGCTGATGGCGGTGGGCGGCTTCGGCCTGTGCGGCATCCCCGAGGCACTGATCGCCGCGCTGCGCGACAGCGGCGTCAAGAACCTGGCGGTCATCTCCAACAACGCCGGCGTCGACGGCTTCGGCCTCGGCCAGCTGCTGGAGACCCGGCAGATCAAGAAGATGATCTCCAGCTACGTGGGCGAGAACAAGGAATTCGAGCGCCAATACCTGGCGGGCGAGCTGGAGCTGGAATTCACCCCCCAAGGCACGCTGGCCGAGAAGCTGCGCTGCGGCGGTGCCGGCATCCCGGCCTTCTTCACCCGCACCGGCGTCGGCACGCTGGTGGCCGAAGGCAAGGAGCTGCGCGAGTTCGACGGCCACACCTACGTGATGGAACGCAGCCTGGTGCCCGACGTGTCGCTGGGCAAGGCCTGGAAGGCCGACGAGAGCGGCAACCTGGTCTTCCGCCGCACCGCGCGCAACTTCAACCCGGCGGTGATCATGGCCGGCAAGATCAGCGTGGTCGAGGTGGAAGAGATCGTGCCTACCGGCAGCCTGGACCCGGATGCGATCCACCTGCCCGGCATCTACGTGCACCGGCTGGTGCTGAACGACAAGCCGGAAAAGCGCATCGAGAAGCGCACGACGAAGCAAAACCCGAAGGGAGCCTGACATGCCCTGGACCCACGATCAAATGGCCGCGCGCGCGGCCCAAGAACTGCAGGACGGCTACTACGTCAACTTAGGGATAGGCCTGCCGACGCTGGTGGCCAACTTCGTCAGCCCCGACATCGAGGTCTGGCTGCAGAGCGAGAACGGCATGCTCGGCATCGGCCCCTTCCCGGACGATGCCGAGGTCGACCCCGACCTGATCAACGCCGGCAAGCAGACGGTGACCACGCTGCCCGGCACCAGCATCTTCGGCAGCCACGACAGCTTCGGCATGATCCGCGGCGGCAAGATCAACATGGCCATCCTGGGTGCCATGCAGGTCACCGACAAGGGCGACCTGGCCAACTGGATGATCCCCGGCAAGATGGTCAAGGGCATGGGCGGCGCGATGGACCTGGTGGCCGGCGTGAAGAGCGTGCTGGTGCTGATGGAGCACGTGGCGCGCCGCAAGGACGGCGGCTTCGACCTGAAGATCCTGCCGCAGTGCACGCTGCCGCTCACCGCCGTGGGCGTGGTCGACCGCATCATCACCGACCTGGCAGTGCTGGACGTCACCCCCCATGGCCTGAAGGTGGTGGAGATGGCGCCCGGCGTCACCCGCGAAGAGCTGCAGTCCAAGACCGGCGTGCCGCTGCAGTAAGCCGCCGCGATGCCGCGGTCTGCCAAGCCCCGCCTGCGCCTGACGCTGGCGGGGCTTTTCATTGGCGCGGCGCTGGCTGGCTGCCAGGCGCCGCCGGCCGCCCCGCCGCTGCCCGAGGCGGCCTCGGGCCTGCAGCAGAAGACGCTGCAGACCGGCACGCGCTTCATGGTCTCGGCGGCGCACCCGCTGGCGGTGCAGGCCGGCGTGCAGGTGCTGCGCCAGGGCGGCTCGGCCGTCGATGCGGCGGTGGCCGTGCAGGCCATGCTGACGCTGGTGGAGCCGCAGGCCAGCGGCATCGGCGGCGGCGCCTTCGCGCTGCACTGGGACGGCACGCGTGTGCAGGCCTACGACGGCCGCGAGACCGCGCCCGCCGCTGCCGGCGAGGCGCTGTTCCTGGGGGCCGACGGCCAGCCGCTGCCCTTTGCCCAGGCGGCAGTGGGCGGCCGCGCGGTGGGCGTGCCGGGCGCGCTGCGGCTGCTGGAAGATGCGCACCGACAACACGGTCGGCTGCCCTGGGCCACGCTGTTCGAGCCGGCCATCCGCCAGGCCGAGCAGGGCTTTGCCGTCAGCCCGCGGCTGCATGCACTGCTGGCCGCCGAGACGGCGTTGCGCCGTGAGCCCGGCGCGGCGGCCTACTTCTACCGTGCCGACGGCACGCCGCGCGCGGTGGGCGAGACGCTGCGCAATCCGGCGCTGGCCGAGGTGCTGCGCCGCGTGGCGGGGCAGGGCGCCGGTGCCTTCTACTCGGGCCCACTGGCCGCGGACATCGTGGCGCGGGTGCAAACGCATGCCGCAGCGCCGGGCGGCATGACCGCCGCCGATCTGGCCGGCTACCGCAGCTTGCCGCGCGAGCCGCTGTGCACCGACTGGACGCCGCGCTGGCGCATCTGCGGCATGCCGCCGCCGTCGTCCGGCCATCTGGCGGTGATGCAGATCCTGGGGCTGCTGCAGGCCGCGCCGCTGCAGCCGGCGCCGCTGGCCGAGGGCCTGCCGTCGGCCGACTGGCTGCATGTCTACACCGAGGCGGCGCGCCTGGCCTTCGCCGACCGGGCGCTGTACGTCGCCGACCCGGCCTTCGTGGCCGCGCCGGCGGGCCGCTGGGACAGCCTGCTGCAGCCCGACTACCTGCGCGAGCGCGCGGCATTGATCGGCCCGCGGGCCATGGCCCAGGCGCCGGCCGGCCAGCCGGGGCCGGGCCCGCAGGCGCTGGCGCCGCAACCGGCGCAGCCGGAATCGGGCACCAGCCAGATCAGCATCGTCGATGCGCGCGGCCAGGCCTTCACGATGACCACCAGCATCCAGACCGCCTGGGGCGCGCGCATCCTGGCCGACGGCGGCACCGGCCTGCCCGGCGGCTACCTGCTGAACAACCAGCTGACCGACTTTGCCTTCGCGCCGCGCGATGCCGAAGGCCGGCCGGTGGCCAACCGGGTGCAGCCGGGCAAGCGGCCGCGCTCCAGCATGAGTCCGACGCTGGTCTTCGAGCGCCAGGGCGGGGGCCTGCGGCTGGTGGCCGGCTCGACGCTGGGGCCGATGATCATCCACTCGATGGCACGCGCGAACCTGGGCGTGCTGGCCTGGGGGCTGGACCTGCAACAGGCCATCAACCTGCCGAACTTCGGGCCCATCGACGGCCCGCTGCTGCTGGAGAAGGGCCGCTTCCCCGCGGCCACGTTGCAGGCGCTGCGCGAGCTTGGCCATCGCGTCAACGAGGTGGATCTGGCCACCGGACTGCAGCTGGTAGGTCTGCAGGGCGGCCGGTTGCAGGGTGCCGCCGACCCGCGCAAGGAAGGCGTGGCGGCTGGCGATTGAGAAACCGTGGACGAGCCCGGCGCACCCGCGTTGCCCATGTCGAGGTCTTCGATGTCGGTCATCTGCGCGTAGCCGACTTCGATGGCAGGCGTGCCGAGTCGGCTGCGGTAGCGCGCTGGCGTCACCCGCGTTCTCCGGCCCACGCTCGCGGGCAACCGGCTTCTGGGCCCGACCGTTCCCTCGTCAACACCGACCAGGCGGGTCACGAGTCAGCGTACCGCGAATGGGGCCTGCGCCCGCAGGTGGCCACCAGCGCACTACAAGTGGCGCTCGGGGTATTCGCCGCGAAAAGCCCAAGTCACGACTTCGCGTCGTGCGGTACCCGGCAGGGGCGATTTGTGCGGCGACGAGGAGCGCAGTGCCGAGGTCGGCGCGCGCCAGCGCGCTTCCAGCACTGACTCGCCGATACTGTTTGAACGTAGCGCCCGCAGGGCGCGAAGTGAGTTATCGGCGCGACCTCGGCACGAGCACCGCAGTGCAGTCGGACCGCAGGGCCGACCGCAGCACCATGAGCCCCTGGCGGGTGCCGCACGGCGCGATGCGCCGGACCTGCGCAAAGGAACTTCTTCAGAGAATGGTTCAAAGCGCCGCTTGCAAGCGGCAGCTATCCAAAAAACTGATTGCGAACGGGTATGGGCCCCCGGTAGCGCTGTCGCCAGCCGGTCACACGGCCGGCCCAGAATGCGCCAAAGGCCCGTGCGGTGGATCACGCCGGCGGCGGTGGCACGCGAACATGGGATTGCTGCCCCGGTGGCGCTGTGCGAGCCTGAACAGGCCCTATCCCGGGCCCCGGTCCGACGCCTGCAGGTGCCTTCATGAGCGAACTCGGCGACAGCCTCGAACGCATGAGCTTCATGCAGCTGCTGCTGCTTTTTGGTTTCGTCACCAGCTACGTGCTGGCGGTGGGCGGGCTGCTGGGCGGGCCGGCGCGACGGCGCATGGCCGTGCTGGCACTGCTGCTGGCCGCCGGCTTCGCCGCGCTGACCGACCCGTGGGTGCATGGCGCGCTGCTGGCGGTGTTCGTGGTGGCCGGGCTCGGGCTGTTCGTGATGCTGAGCTGGCTGCTGGCCTGGATGCTGGGCCCGCGGCAGGCGCCGGCGGCCTTGGCCGCCGAGACCGGCACGCCGGTGCCGTCGTCGATGTTCCGCCCCGACGAGGCCGAGGCCCCGCCTACGCTGCCCGGCAGCGCCCGCACCAGCCGCGGCTGAAGCTCAGGCCTGCAGGTCGTCGAAGCCGACCTTGAAGTCGTTGCGGCCGGTCTTGTCGCGGCCGCGCAGCAGCCACAGCGGCCGCGTGGCAAAGGCCGTGGGCACGCCGGAGCGGCCCTGCACTGGGTCCAGCTGGCGTTCGAAGACCGAACTGCCGGGCATGTAGCGCAGCGCCACGCCGGCGCGGCGCTTCGGCGAGCGGTTGGCGTTGGCGCCGTGGATCATGTAGACGTCGTGCATCGACATCTGGCCAGGCTGCAGTTCCAGGTCCACCGCGGTGCCTTCGTCGAAATGTTCGTCGCCCAGACGCTGGTTCAGCGCCAGGTCCTGCCGGTCCTCGTGCAGGTGGGGGTGGCTGGTGCGTGCCAGGTGCGAGCGCGGGATCACGCGCAGGCAGCCGTTTTCGACCACCGATTCATCCAGCGCCACCCACACCGTGCAGGTGGCCAGCGGGCGGATCGGCCAGTAGTGGCCGTCCTGGTGCCAGGGCGTCTCATGGCCGTCGCCGGCCGGCTTGCAGAACACGTGGCAGCCCCACAGGATGATGTCGGGCCCGATCAGCTGCGCCACCGCGTCCAGGATGCGCTCGTCCTGGGCCAGCGCCAGAAACTCCGACTGGCCGCGCACGCCCTCTGCATTGGCCGCGCCGCCGCGGCGTGACAGGTGGGCGCTGATCAGCTTCTCCGGCCGCACGCCGGGGTTGTCGCGCAGCAGCCGGTCGAGCGCCGCGCGCAGCGCATCCACCTGCGCGGCGGGCAGGCGGAAGCCCGGCACCAGGTAGCCCAGGTCGTGGTACTGGCGGACCTCGGCGGCGCTGAGCGGCGCGCCCATCTCAGCCCCGCACGAAGAGCGTGACCAGCGGCTCGTCGCCGACCTGCCGGCTCCAGTGGCCGTGCACCTTGTCGTCGAAGCTGGCGCCGGCGGGCAGCGTGTCCGCCGAGTAGAAGTGCTCGCCGGGGCCGAAGACGCGGGAGCTGCCGTCCTGCAGGCCGATCTCCATGCGGCCGGACAGGATGAAGACCCATTGCGGCGCGGGCGTGCAATGGAAGCTGCTGCGGAAGCCCACCGGGCTGTGGCGCAGCTGGTAGCCGCCACTGGCGAACAGCGCGCTCAGGCGCGCCTGCGGCGTGCCTTCGCCCAGCGCGATGCGCTCGCTGCGAAAGCGCGCGCGGCCGTCGCTGTCGGTGTAGAGCACGACCTTCTCGAA
>Ga0209369_1000697_pt1 | contig 29157 bp, 27 predicted proteins | sample EBPBio142010_DNA_FD_185865 | JGI IMG/M metagenome (GOLD analysis project Ga0209369, IMG submission 185865) | Wastewater treatment Type I Accumulibacter community from EBPR Bioreactor in Madison, WI, USA - Reactor 1_10/4/2010_ DNA (SPAdes)... | ecosystem: Engineered > Bioreactor > EBPR >... | reverse complement strand
CCACCACACGTACTTAAGGGTCGCGAGCTCGACCTGCTCAACGGTCCGCCATGGCCCTTGCTGACGAATAAGCTCGGTTTTGTAGAGATTGTTGACCGCTTCACTTGATAACGCGATGATGGAATCGTTCTGGTCCTCAATGCAGATCGAACTGCTCGATCGGCGGCGATGGTCAACAAGAGTCGAGCTCGCGAACGCCATGTTCGAGTACATCGAGGTGTTCCACAACCGGAAGCGGCGCCATTCAGGGCTCGGGTATCGCACCCCGATCGAGGTCGAGGTAGCCTACGAACGGACACTGGTTCCAGCTTGATTCTCACCACGACCTTGGGTAACCAAACCGTAGGTCAGGTCACAGTCTGAACTAAACCCACGGCGAATCAACTCCGAAGGATCGCGTTACACCACTTCCAGTGGTTTGGCCTCTTCATCTCGACTTATCTCGCAGGTTTCTTGCTGATTACATCGATTCCAACTGCCAGGAGAATCACTAAGCCGAGTACTACTCTTTGCAGAATTGGATCAACCTGGTTCAGGTTGAATCCATTTCCTAGAATCGCGATAAAGATTGCGCCTACCAGAGTTCTCCAAACTGCGCCCGAACCGCCAGATATCGAAGTACCACCCACTACGACCGCGGCAAGGACTGCGAACACAAAGGTGAAGTCGTCGGTCGCGCGAGCGCTCATGCTCTGGGATGCGTTGAGTATTCCGGCAAAGCCCGCCGCAGCCCCAACAATCACAAAGGTCGAAGCGAGAACAAGTTCTGTCCGCACGCCAGAGAGGCGTGCGGCCTCAGCATTAGCGCCGGTGGCGTAAACGTAACGGCCATATCGAGTCTTTGAAAGTAGCACCCAGAAGAAAACCAACACTAGAACGGCGAAGATTGTTGCCGAGGTGAACGGGCCGATCCGAAGCATTGACAGGTCACGAAATGAAGCTTCAGTTGGGCTCAGGATCGACTGCTCACTCACAACGTACGCAATACCGAAATAGATAAATGATGTGGCGAGTGTCGCGATGAAAGAGTTGATCTTCAGTTTGACGACCGCGATTGAGTTGAGCAAGCCACAGATTGTGCCCGCGCCAATGCTCGTGATCACAGCAAGCAGAGTTGATCCAGTTGCTATCTGCACCTGCAACGCCACGAGTGGGCTCAGCACATAAATCGCTGAGAGGCTTACATCGAATGCACCCGCAATGAGCGTCAGGGTGAACGGCGCGGCGACGATTAGGATTGTCGCTTGCTGGTGAAGAACGTTCGTGAGGTTCGCCGAGGTGAAGAAACCGGGGGTCGAAACTGCCAAGCCAACGAACAATGCAAGTGTCACCCAGAGGATGGCATACCGAGAGATTATCCCACGGTGCAGGGCGCGTCGTTGAAGCGCTGTAGCTGAAGAGATAGTCATTGCTGGTCCTTCTTACAATTCTGTGTCTGCGCTAGGTTTACCGAAAGCGAGATCTGCAACCTGTCGCTCGGTAACTCCATCGTGTGCCAAAGTTCCCACTACGTGTCCTTGCCTCATGACCACCACTCGGTGAGCAAGCCCAATGACCTCTTCCATTTCAGAAGACACCATGAGGATCGACAGCCCATCTTGTGCAAGGCGGGTCAGGAGGTCGTAGATCTGCCGTTTGGCCCCGACATCAACCCCTCTTGTCGGTTCGTCGACGAGAAGCAGGCGAGGCTCGGTGATGAGCGCTTTAGCAAAGAGAGCTTTTTGTTGGTTTCCGCCGGAAAGCCCGCCAACGGGCTGCGACATGTCATGCATCTTGACTCTGACATCGTCTAGAAACCCGGAAACCGAGGTACTCTCGACGCGTGGTCGAACAAAACTCCAATTCGAGAACCGGTCAAGTGCGGAGATGGAAACGTTGTCCTTGATCGAAAAATTAAGGAACAGCCCTTGGGTTTTCCGCGACTCGGGCAACATCACCGTCCCGAGAGCGATGGACTTCTGTGGTGATCGGCGCTCGTACTTCTTCCCGTCAATCATTACGGTTCCGCCTGTGGTTGCGTCTGCTCCGTAGATGGCTCGCAACACCTCGCTCCGACCTGAGCCGACAAGCCCAGCAAGTGCGACGATCTCGCCGCGTCGAACGTCGAGGCTCACATCAGCGAATCCGCTGCCTGACAGTTCACGAACCTCGAGTCGCGGACCGTCGAACTCTTGCGGGAAGGACTTCTCCGGAAAGGCTGTGTCCACGGTGCGACCAATCATGAGTTCCACCAGTGACCCGGTCGTTTCGCCGGAGGCGGAGCCAGAACTGACGACTTTTCCATCACGGAGAACGGTGATATCGTCGGCCAAATCAAGCACTTCTTCGAGAAAGTGGGAAACGTAAATGACCGTTGTTCCAGCTTCTCGCAATCGCTTGATGATCGATCGCAGTCCTAGCGCCTCGTCCGTCGCGAGCCGAGCCGTAGGCTCGTCCATCACGATTACAGATGCATTCCTTGCAAGGGCGCGAAGCACCTCTACCTTCTGTTGGTCTGCAACTGACAGCTCACCAACAATTGACGATGGATCGATGAAGATTCCGGTCTTCATCGACAGCTGTTGAAACCTGTCGCGCAACTTCCGGGTTCTCACAAACGGACCGAAATGATCTTCCGCCCGAAGATAGACATTCTCAAGCACCGATCGGGTCGGGACCAGCGCCAGCTCCTGCGCTACCATCGTCACACCATGTGCAATCGCATCCCTTGGTGAAGCAAACTGCACAGGAGTAGTGTCAAACTCGATAGTTCCAGTATCTGGTCCGATCACTCCAGCGATGATCTTTCCAAGGGTAGACTTGCCTGCACCGTTCTCGCCGACCAAGGCATGTATAGTGCCTATGCGAATCTCGGCACACACATCGTCGAGTGCACGGGCCCCTTCGAAAGCTTTACTTATTCCGCTCAGACGTATCGATGACGAAGGAGCCGTCGTTAAGTTTAGCCGTTCCACTGGGCCGTGAACTTTTCGACGTTCGCCTGAGTGACGAGGCCGTCATCTTCAAGCTGGGTTACCGGGTCAATTCCTCCGGTGACTTTTCCATCTCGAATAGCATCGAGTAGGGCCTGGATGGCAAGACGGCCCTCATCGGCAGGCGCTACCGCTACCGATCCGAACCAGGTTCCATCTGCAATTCCTTCAAGTGCGGGTCTCGACGCCCCCACACCGATCACCTTAACTGATGTGAGGCCTGCGTCGGTAAGTGCCAGTAGCCCTCCCCGAGCCTGCTGGTCGCCAGTTGTGACGAGTACGTCGAAGCTCGACTTGGCTTGGATGAGATCCTGAGTGACCTTCATCGGTTCATCGGCGCCGAGGAAGCCGCCCTCACCCTCGGCGATAATCTTAATGTTCTCGTGGTTCGATACCACCTCGTCGAAGCCAGAACGGAGGGCATCGTCGTAGATTGTCCCCTTAATGCCATACATGTATACAACCTCGCAGCTGCTGTCGCCGGCGCAAGCCTCCGCGGCGAGCTGCCCAAGGCGGAGTCCGGTTGACTTCGGAGGCGTCAGGATTGAGGCAGCGATGCCTTCCACCTGCGGATCAGCCGTATCGTACTTGTCACCGATGACTTGATTGAGCACAACAACCTGAAGGCCCGCGTCTAGCATGTCCTGCACGGCAGGGATGACGCCCGTCCCGTCTATCGCAGTAAGAATCGCCCCTTCATACCGGCCAGAAGCGATGACATCCTGAATCTGTCCAGCCTGTGTGGCTGCGTCGAACGCGCCGTCAAATTCGGTAATCTTTACGTTCTCGCCTGCGATCGACTCCTCCATCGCCTCGGAGGCTGCGCTGAGGAAAGTGTTGGCGGAGCTCGCGTTCAGAAAAGCTACCTCGATCGGAGCTTCTGAGTCTTCGTTTGACCCTTGTGACGAGTTCGCTGCGCATCCGGCGAGCAGAAGCGCTGGAAGAACCGCGGCGGCAAGAACTGCACGAGTCTTAGGGGAATACTTCATCGTAGTGACCTCTCAATGTTTGGCTGCACAGGTGTACTCTCGCAGCGTGTACACAGCGTACGAAGGCCGTCGATCTGGCCCCAGGTGCAATCCGCCCATTCTTGCAGAGGGATGTGGGCTCTTCGCACATTCTGATAGATTTTGGCTACTTCTTCCGAAGCTTGACGATGCGGCAAGCCAGCTGCACAGCAAGTCTCTGGTCGGCGTCGTCGAGGTCGACCAGTAAGAGTTCCCTAATCCTCGTGAGCCGATTCATTATTGTGTTCCGATGGAGTCCGAGAAGGTCAGACGTGATTGTCGGAGATGACTCTGAATCCAGGTAGACCTCCAACGTGTGCAGCAACGTTCCGTCAGAGTCGTTGTTGATTATCGGCCGCAGCATCGCCTCAGCGAACTCCGCAAATTCGGCTGAGGAATACCAGCCAAGGAGGATCCTCTCGACACCAAGCTCGTCGATATGGTGAACGACTGAGGTTCCGCCCGCCGCTTGGGCGAGCGTCGCCGCCTCCTGAGCTTCAGAGAGACTGTTCCGAAGCCCGCTCAATCCATAACCGGGGCGGCCTATCCCTGTGGCAAGGCGCAAACCTTCGTACCCACCAGCAAACAAGGCCATCGCACGGCGCATCCGACGTGTAAATTCGCCGAGTGAACTCGTCGACGGCTCCCGCTCTTCAAACCTCCAGAACGTCCACCCGTCCGCACGTTCGATGAGCACTCCAGAAATATTGAACCGCGACAGTGCTGTCTGGAGGCTCTCAGTATAGGCCAGGATGCGCAGGTCTTCGCCCTCGCCCGTTGACCTGATGTGCACAGCAGAGCACCATCCCTCGACCTTCCAACCGGCAACTCCAATCTGGTGGAGAAGCGCGGGCTCAGCGCCGTCGGACGCGATGATGGCGTTGAGCACTCCAAGCCGCGACCGTGCGTCCCGCTCTCGTGCAAGGCGCTCGGAAACGAGGCCAGCCACGAGATACTTGCTTGCTATTTCCATGATTGTCGGCGCTGCACGTTGCCAGAAAGCCGGCGGGGCGTAACGTTCGGTGACTAACCAAAAACTTGGCTCTTCGCTCGCCGCCAAGGCGATCGGTTGCACCGTTCTCGCCCGGTGATTCTCAACCTGGAAGGTGAGTACCGGGATCCGTTCGTGCCGGCTCAACGGAGGATCCAACTCTCGCCCGACAACAATCCCGCCATCAATTCCAATGAGCGACGAGTGTGAATCAAGCACGAAGTCAATGACACCCAAGATCGATTCGGCTCCGTCTCGGGGACCAAGTCTGCTCATCGCACTGATTGCATTCACAATCAAACGGGCCATGTTTCTCTCAGGTTCGGCGATGAGATCACGTAACTCGTCGGCGACGTTCAGCGTGTCCGCGGCAACTTTCGCCAGCGGGATCCCGAGTCGATTCGCAAGTCTCCGAGGCGCCAGCCGAATCTCAAGGCTAGGACGGGTCACAAGCACGAGGGCCGCGCCTGCTTCTGCAGCCCAATTAAGCACCAGGTCGAGAAAATACGTATCCGTGCTGATTCGATCGCCATCGATTATGAGCACGGAACCGGCGTGTATTGGAAAGGCGGCCCGACTGCTGGGGGCAATCTGCACTCCAGTCACCCCCATGCCAAGACCCGCTGTGCCCGACAGCAATTCGGCCGTTTTTAAGGTCGGCGAGGCGAGCAGTTGGCGTACAGTGATGCTGCTGATCTCCGCGCTGTCGAGAACCATGCCTAATTCTCGCATGCAGTGGAACACCTATTTGCTATGGAAGCGCCCTTCGCAGGAAGGCAATCAAATTGTCGGATGCGATGGCCCGAGCCGTCGCATCTCCCAGACGGGCTACCATCCTGTCAGTCAAGTCGGCAAAATCTGCAGGGCGCACGAGCCCTCTCGTGTGTGCAATCTCATCGAGCGAGACCAGCAAACCCGTAAAGATCGGGTCGACAACTTCTGCAGTGTCCTTAATGAAGTCAGTACCGAGCCCGACACCCGCGGAACCAAGCCGATCGACAGCGTGCTCAATATGTGTAATAAAGCTGTCAATATCGGCATCAACTGCGAGAAAGGGGCCAAAAGCGTTCAAACACAACAGCGAGTCCGACTCGCGCATGACAGCCAGTTGTTCGTCGTCCAGATTTCTTGGGTGCCGGTGCACCGCATCGCACGAAGAGTGGGATGCGATAAACGGCCGCTCCGCGACCTCCGCGAGGTGATAAAATCCCCTTTTTGAGAGGTGCGAAACGTCAACGACCATGCCGAGTTGTTCCATGCGCTTTACGGCGTCCACACCAAGCGTCGTGAGCCTACCACCGGTGTCGGTCTCCGCGACTCCGTCGGCCATCATTGTCCGACGGTTCCAGGAGAGTGAGGTCATTCGCACTCCCGCTCGCCAGAAACTGTCGATCAACTCAAGGCTGTTACCGACCGGCTCGGCGCCCTCGATGGCGAGAACAAACGCAATTCGTCCGGAGGCTATTGCCTCATCGAGTTCCGTCGCAGTCTCAACGACCGCTACATGCTCAGCATGCTGATCTGCGATTCTTCGGGCTTCCTCGAAGAGTAACATCGCTCGGCGGAGTGCGCCCTCACCAACATACTGCTCTTCTGTCGAAATCGGAAGGACCTGCAGCTTGACGTTTCCTGCACGTAGCTGAGGCAACCAGAAGTCACCGAAGGGATCACGCGCACCGCGCTCGCGCTGATAGCGCACCGCGAGGAGCAGATCATTATGGCAGTCCGCTACAGGTATGGTCATCGGAGAAGCGCTCCCGCTGCTTTGACTTGGACACGGCAAGCCTCACCAGGAACATAGGTGAGAGGCACTTCGATGATGGAGGTAACCCGCACTGACGCAGGGTCAGCTCCCGCACTGACCGCGGCATCAATCGCAGCCCACCGGGCATTCTCCAAACAAGCCTCACGGCCCCCCTCGCTGTAGCGATACACCTGATCTATGCTTCCCGAGGCCTCCGAGATTGCGGCGCCATAGGCATTTGCGACTGGATGATGGTTAGGGCGGATAACTTGGCTTACCCCAGCAATCTCGTCCGGCACGAGATGAGACCCGCCACCGACAGCGATCAGGGGGAGCTGATGTTTGCTGGCCTTCATGCGTTCAACGATGATACCGATCTGGGTGTCTACCCAAGATAGCGCGTCGCTGACAAGCTCCTTCGGTAGGTCTGCAATCAAACTTGAATCACCGAAGCCTTGGAGGCGACCTGCTGCTACGGAGATATCGGAAAGCGTGAGGGTGGAACCGCCCCGTACCAGCGCATCAGTGGACACGCGGTAGCCGACAGAATCTGGTCCGATGTCGACTCCGGATGTTCCACGACGCACGACGGTGCCCCCGCCTAATCCAATTGAGACCAGGTCGGGCATGCGGAAGTTCGTCCGCACACCCCCTACTTCAATCGCCGATGCCGACTCTCGCGGAAAGCCATCAACGAGAATTCCAACATCGGCAGAAGTGCCGCCCACGTCAATTACCATCGCATCGGCCAGCCCCGCAAGAGATGACGCGCCGCGCATCGAATTCGTCGGTCCAGACCCGAGTGAGAGAACTGGAAGTCGTGTGGCGTCTTCTTCTGACATCAAAGTGCCGTCGTTTTGGGTGAGGAATGATTCTACCTCGAGTGCCTGCTCGGCGAGGGCAGCTTTGAACCCCACGATGACGCCTCGGGCAACCTTGAGTAAAGAGGCGTTGAGGATCGTTGCGTTCTCACGCTCGAGCAGCCCCAGCGCGCCGACTCTGTGGCTTAGGCTGACCGCAAAGTCCTTGCCGAGTTCCTCGAGAATGATCTCCTCCGCGCGAAGCTCGTGCTCCCGGCTTGCCGGCGAGAAGGGCGCAGAAAGCGCAATCGTTTCTACGGAACTGCCGGCCTCAGCAGCAAACGCACGAACAGCATCTTCGTCAAGAGGAGAAATCTCGGAGCCGTCATAGTTATTGCCTCCCCTGATAATTCGGGTAGGTCCGAGAATGGTCGCGGCAAGATCCGCGGGCCATGCAGCCCCCGGACGCACACCAATCGATGCTGGCGCAGCCAGGCGCAAAGCACCGACTCGCTGAAGGTCGCGTCGCTGAATCACTGCGTTTGCAGGGTGGGTTGTGCCTAGCATCGCTTGTCCGACCCGTGACTTGTCGACACCCTCGAGAACCTGCACAAGGGCAGCCCGGATTCCGTCGAAAGGGTCCAGCGTCGTGGCGGCTTTGGTCGCAGCAATAACCTTGCCTGCGGCATCCACGACCACCGCGTCGGTGTTCGTTCCGCCGACATCAATCCCAATTCGCAGGTCCTTGATCATTTCGTTCCTCCATCAAACTCCACATAATCGACGTCGTAGCCGAACGCGGCCGGTCCAGCCACCTCGAGCATGCCTTCGCGGTGCCACTCCGGAGCACACGGCATTCCAATGACACGCACACGCTGCCCATAGGCGAGCTGTTCAGTCGTGATTGGCTCTGCGGTCTCGTGATCGACCATGCAGATGAGGTCAGGTGGCGTGAGAACGGTTTTTCCGTTCTCAATCGCAAGAAGCATCTCGTTCTGAATCTCGATGCGCATCGTTGTTGACTGATCGCCAAACTTTTCGATCACCACTGTTCCACGGGCAAACCCTGAGGTGGTTCGACGATCCAGGTCAACGATCTTGCCCTCAAAAAGTGTGCGCCCACCGGTAAACTCGTACATGTCCTCCCAAGACTGTGTGCCGCGCTGAATTCCCTGCAATATACGGCCGACGTTTTCACAGTAGGTCAGAGATCCACGAATTGCCGATCCCTTGGCTTCTTCAATTGTCATAGAGTACGACGCGAACGAGTTCGCGAGGCCTAGGTTCATTGAAGCATTGCGAATGAGTTTCTCCGCGGTCTGGTTCGATTTCGCCACGACGATCACCGTGTTTCCGTGTTCGTCGGCGAGTGCGACGGGCGAAGCCGAAATGCCAGCAAGAGTGAACACCGTCATTTCGATCTGCGGGAATGCTCGGCGCATACCGTCAGCATCGACGCAGGGCAGACCCAGCTCGGCAGCGACCATCAATGGAACGAGCGTGTTCATGCCTCCAACCTCGACCGGTATGATGGCCGCGACTTCCTCACCCAGGTACGACGCGAGTGATTTCACTGCATCAACGTATAGCTGGCCGGAAGGAATCTTTTCAATTAGTACAGTCGGTGCACCGAGAACTGCAATACTAACGATCAGAGCATCTTCCGGGAGTTCCTCGAGGTCAACAAGTTTGACCGCTCCGAAATCCTCGATTGCTTGATGTGCCATGAGCTTTGCTTGATATGGGTCACCGCCACCACCGTTGCCAAGTAGGGTGGCACCCAACGTGATGGCATCCAGATCCCCGACTTCGAGTAATCGCATCATTGCGCCTTTCTGATATTTCCCTTGTGTCTGAAACGTTAGGCGTACGGTCTCCGCAAGGATATGTGCGTTTAGCCCACAGAATGAGCTATGGCTGTGCTCATTGCTCAGGATGGTTTTGCAAGGTTGGAATCAAGATAGAGCTTGAACATGCGTTTTCCTTTCGAGTGAAGGCAAAGGGGTAACAATGCCGCAAGCAATTGTTGTGGGAGCGGGAGTCGTAGGCCTCTCTTGCGCAGTTCACCTGCGGCGCAAAGGATTTGACGTCCTTGTAGTTGACGCAGGATCTGTCGGTGGCGCCGCCTCTTTTGGCAATGCGGGCTGGATCGTTCCAGCACTCTCTGCGCCTGTCGCTTCACCGGGTGCGTTTAGCTTCGGGTTGCGGAGTATGCTTCAGCGCGGAGGTGCGTTCACTATTCGCCCCGTCCCCTCACCTTCTCTCATTCGGTGGGGAGTGCGGTTCGCGCGGGCTGCACGAAGTAAGCCTTTTGCGTCAGGCCTTGCCGCAACCGCCGTTTTCGCTTCCCAGGCGGCACGTTCATTTGAGACGCTTGTTGCGTCAGGACTCCAGACGCCAGTCCATTCTCGTGGCATGCTTATTGCCTACGAGAGCGCAGCCGAAGCCGAGGCCGAGCTGGCGGCCTATTCGGGACTTCGTCAGTTTGGAGTTGCCCTGAGAGAAGCAGCGCTCGGTCCGACAGAACTGCAGTCCGTCGAACCCGCTCTTGGTAGGTTAGCCCGCGCGGGGATCTTGTTTCCCGACGAGCAATTCGTCGATCCACACCTGCTAACGCTCGATCTGTCGACTCTCGCCCAGCAAGAGGGTGTCGAAGTTCGTGAGAATACTCGGGTCGCGAAGCTCTCGGATCCCCGCGATCCCCGGGTTCACCTGTCTGATGGCAGTCTCCTCCAGGACGCGACTGTAGTGATCGCTGCAGGGAGCGAGAGCCCCGGTCTTTTGCTTGGGCTGGGCTACCGGTTGCCAATGCAGCCTGGTAAGGGCCTCAGCGTCACCGTGAAGCCAACCACAGCAGTCGGAATGCCGGTCTATATTCCCGCAGCTAAGGCCGCAATTACTCCGCTGAACTCCGGTATGCGTATCGCTGGGGTGATGGAGCTAGGGGCAAAGTCTCTCGAAATCTCAACGCAGAGGCTTGGGCGCATGGTGTCTTCTGCTGAGAAGTATTTTGTGAGTGATTTTCAGGTGACTGAACATGACACAGCATGGGCTGGTCTCCGCCCGGTTACGGCAGATTCCTTGCCCGTGATCGGGGCGGTGCCTGGAACAAATCGAACGTTCGTTGCCACGGGTCACGCCATGCTTGGAGTCACCCTTGGTCCGCTCACAGGTGAAATCATTGCTGAGCTCGCAATAGGAAACCCGCAGTCCGTCGCCGAGCCCTTCAACCCCAATCGGTTCCTACGAAAGAGGTAAAAGTGACCCCGCAAGACATCGATCAAGTTGAGCAAGTTCTCAAGGACTTCGCCGCTGCATGGAGGCAACTAGATGGGGTTGCGATTGCTGAGTGCTTTGGAGAAGACCCTCGAGTGACGGTAATTGGCACCGACTCCGGCGAGTACACAATCGGGATGAATGCTTACCGTTCTGGTTGGGCTGCTGGAACATACCCGCTCTCGGCAACCCGGTTTGATTGGGAAGACCCGCCTGTCGTTCGTGGCGAGGGAGGCGTGGCGTGGAGCCACGGAATCATCGCATATGACCTCACTTTGAAATCACAAGAAGTCATTCGCGGGCGGATGTGGATCTCGACGGTGCTTCAGCGCACTGAGGAGGCTAGCCAGAATCCTTGGAAGATCAAGCATCTCCACGCGTCGTACGCATGATCTCACCTGTGTGAACCGCAAGTCTGACGAACAATTAAAATCCGGGATGATTTGGCCTGACTAAAGTTTCGACCTGGTTGTCCGTTTCCTGCTCAGTGCAGGCATCGGTTCAGGGTCAGTATATTACGCTGCTGGAGTATCGAGCGGGAGTTCTGGAAGATAGTCGCGACGGGAGCGCCCTCGGAAGATGCCGCATCGGCTGTGGGGGTGTCGCCCGCGGTCGGCGCACGCTGGTTCCGGCAGGGTGGCGGTATGCCCACGATCATTCTCGCCGAGCCCGGCGGCAGATACCTCACCTTCGAAGAGCGCGAAGAGATCGCGCTCATGCGCGCCCAACAGAAAGGGGTGCGCGAGATCGCGCGAGAGTTGGGGCGTGACCCGGGAACAATCTCACGAGAGCTGCGACGTAACGCGGCCACTCGTGGCGGGAAACTCGAGTATCGGGCATCGGTCGCGCAATGGAAAGCCGAGTTGAATTGGCCTGGGTTTAGTTCCGATCTGTATATAAGGATGGAACTTCGATGCCAAGCAAATACGACCCCGAACTTCGTCAGCGTGGGCTCCGCATGCTTGCCGAGGCCCGCCCCGAATATGAATCGCTGACCGCCGCTTGCCGACACGTCGGCGGCCTCCTTGGAGTGAGCCCGGAGACGCTGAGAGTGTGGCAGCGCCGCTACGACATCGATACCGGCGTGAGACCCGGCGTCACGAGCGATATGGCCGAAGAGAACCGACGTCTGCGACGCGAGAACGCCGAGCTGAAGAAGGCCAACGAGGTTCTTAAAGCTGCGAGCGTGTTTTTCGCGAAGGAACCAGGCCGGCCACGAACGAAATGATCCAGTTCATTGACGAGCATCGTGATCGTTTCGGGGTCGAGTTCCTCTGGCGTACGCTCAGGACGGCAGTTCGTGGGTTTCTCACCTCGCGTGGTTACCGGGCAGCCAAGTCGCGGCCGACCTCGGTGAGACAGCTCCGTGACAAGTTGCTCGTGTCCGAGATTCAGCGCCTCCACGCGAAGCATTACAGCGTGTACGGGCGACGGAAGATGCACGCGCTGCTCAAGCGTGAGGGGTGGGAGACCGGCCGCGACCAGACCGAGCGTCTGATGCGGCTCGCCGGGGTGCGCGGGGTGCGGAAATCGAAGCGGGTATTCACCACGCGCCCGGACAAGGCGCTGGCATTGCCTGCTGATCTCGTGAACCGGAGATTCATCGCTGATGGGCCGCGCAAGCTCTGGGTGTGCGATGTGACCTACGTCGCTACTTGGTCCGGGTTCGCGTATGTCGCGTTCGTCACGGATGTGTACTCGCGCAGGATCGTGGGTTGGAACGTTGCTTCGACACTGCAGTCAGAGATTCTGCCGATGCAAGCACTCGATATGGCGGCATGGCAGTCAGGCGGCCGGCTCGACGGGCTCATCCATCATGCTGATCACGGGTCTAACTACACCGCCATGGTCTATACCGACCGCATCCAAGAACTCGGCGCTGTTCCCTCGACCGGAACCGTCGGGGATTCGTTCGACAACGCGATGGCTGAGGCGGTCAACAATCTCTACAAAACCGAGCTTATTCGTCAGCAAGGGCCATGGCGGACCGTTGAGCAGGTCGAGCTCGCGACCCTTAAGTACGTGTGGTGGTGGAACCATGAACGACTTCACGGGGAACTCGACATGCGCACCCCGGCCGAAGTCGAGCAGGCATACTACGCTGAGACCGAGACGCTTCTGTCACCAACCGGCTGACAGGAAAACCTGTCGGAACTCAAACCAGGCCAATTCACTCGATGAAGCAATCGTCTGGATGCAGCACCTGAACGACTGGCACACGGTCTATGGGCATCTCACCCGGGAACGTTCCTACGCAAAACGTCAGCTGCCTGGCGGCATGTGGGACTCACCTACCGGGAAGAAATGGTGGTACACCCATGACCCGCTTCGCAAAGCGTACAGCCTGCTCGCGGAGCTGCAACGCCGGGATCATCTCTTCACCTACTTGAAAGTCGGCGGACCCAAAACGACCTCGCGTCTCGAGGGTGGGGTGAACGCGGTGATTATGGAATCATTGCGTCAGCACCGGGGCATGAGCATCGAACACCAAAAACGCGCGGCCGAGTGGAACTTGATCGAGCGTGCAGGGCTCCTCAGCACCGCCAGCGAAATGGTCACAGAAGCAGCGCTCACACCGGCGCCGAAGCGACGGCCCCAGTTCAAGGAACCAGATCCAGGACCCCTGCTCTACGACACCGGCCTCAGCGCTGAAGAAGGACTATGGACAAGGACAGGATGGGGTGGCAGAGGTTAGACACGCCGAAAGCCGTCCACTCTTTTTGGCCGGTAACCCCAGATTTCTTAGATCTTTTTCAACAATACAAAACGGGGCGCCTTCGCGCGGCAATAATCCGCGAGAAGACGCCCCGCCAAAGTGCGCAGCGACGTGCGTTACTTCGCGACGCCCGGGTGAGTCATCGACAGCAGGTCAAGCGCCTTGTCAAGATCTGCCTCAGTGAGCTCGCCGCGCTCGACAAAGCCCATGTCGACTACAGCTTCGCGCACGGTGATGCCCTTGGCTACCGAGTGCTTTGCCACCTTTGCCGCTGCTTCGTAGCCGATGAGTCGGTTCAACGGGGTGACCGTCGAGGGGCTCATGCCTGCAAGGGCGGCAGCACGCTCGAGATTCGCCTCAAGACCGGCGACGGTCTTGTCGGCGAGCACGATCGATGCGTTCGCGAGCAGACGGATGGACTCGAGCAGTGCGGTACCCATGACGGGAATCTGCACGTTGAGCTCGAACGAGCCCGAAGCGCCAGCCCATGCGATCGTCGCGTCGTTGCCGATCACGCGAGCGCACACCATCAGCACGGCCTCCGGAACCACGGGGTTCACCTTGCCCGGCATGATCGACGAGCCGGGCTGCAGGTCGGGAATGTGCAGCTCTGCGAGACCCGTGTTCGGGCCCGAGCCCATCCATCGAATGTCGTTGTTGATCTTCGTCAGCGAGACCGCGATGGTGCGCAGCGCGCCCGACGCCTCGACGAGGCCGTCACGGTTTGCCTGGGCCTCGAAGTGGTTGCGAGCCTCGGTGATGGGCAGGCCGCTCGAAGCGGCGATCTCGGCGATGACCTTCTCGGGGAACCCGAGCGGCGTGTTGATGCCGGTACCGACTGCGGTGCCGCCCTGGGGCACCTCAGCGACGCGGGGGAGCGCTGCGTCGATGCGTTCGATGCCGTAGCGGATCTGTGCGGCGAAGCCACCGAACTCCTGGCCGAGGGTCACGGGGGTGGCATCCATGAGGTGGGTGCGGCCCGACTTCACTGCGGTCTTCCAGAGCTCAGCCTTCTCTTCGAGAGCCTCGGCGAGGTGCGCGAGCGCGGGCTTCAGCTGCTCGATGAGCGCGCCGGTCACGGCGATGTGCACCGAGGTGGGGAAGACGTCGTTCGACGACTGAGAAGCGTTGACGTGATCGTTCGGGTGCACCGGTGCGCCGAGGTGCTTCGTCGCGAGCGTTGCGAGCACCTCGTTCATGTTCATATTCGACGAAGTGCCCGAGCCGGTCTGGTAGGTGTCTACCGGAAACTGGTCGTGGTGCGCGCCAGCAATGATCTCGTCTGCAGCGGCAACAATCGCGTCGGAAATCGCGGCATCGAGAATGCCGAGATCCTTGTTTGCAATCGCTGCGGCGCGCTTGATGCGTGCGAGGGCAACGATCTGAGCAGGCTCGAGGCCCTTGCCCGAGATCGGAAAGTTCTCGACTGCGCGCTGGGTCTGCGCCGCGTACAGCGCATTCTTGGGCACGCGAACTTCGCCCATGGTGTCGTGCTCGATGCGGTACTCGATTTCGGTCACTGTGTTCCTTACTTGTAGCGAATCCCTCTGAGCTGGTCACAGGGAAGAGAGTTGGATCGGCACCGCGACGTGCAGCGGCACCGAGCGGGGCTATGAGACGTCTGCGACCTCGATGTCGAGCTGGCCGACTGCGATGTACGGAACCGCGCGGCCCTCCATGAGGCGGTACTGGCAACCCACGATCGCGACCTCGCCGCGGTCGACGGCGTCGCGGATCGTTTGCGATTCGCTGAGCAGCTGCGTCACCGTGGTCTGCAGGTGAATGCGGCCGATCGCGTTCGGCTCGACCTTCGCCGACTCGACATATGGAGTCTCGCGATGCTCTTGCAACCAGTAGTGCTGCACTGCGGGAAGAATCGGGGCGAGGGTGTTCGAGACAGGCTCGGTGACCTCGGAAGGAGTGCGGCCCGACTGCTCAATGGCGGCCGCGACGGCGCCGCAGGAGTCGTGAGCGAGCACGACGATGAGCGCCGAGCCGAGGTACTGCACCGCGTATTCCATCGACGCGGTGATCGACTCGGCCACGACGTGACCCATATTGCGGGCGATGAATAGGTCGCCGAGGCCGCAATCGAAGATGATCTCGGCCGCGAGCCTCGAGTCAGAACAGCCGAAGAGCGCGACGTCGGGGCTCTGCGAGTTGACGAGCTCGGAGCGTCGCTCCACGTCTTGGTTCGGGTGATTCGAGACGCCGGTGATGAAGCGCTCGTTGCCGGCGATGAAGGTTTCCCATGCCTGTTGCGGCGTAACCCTCGGTGCAGTACTCATGTCGTCTCCTCTGAAGTGGCAGATGCGTTCTGGTCAAGACCCAAGCTCTTCGCTTGCGACGCGACTTCAGCGGCAAGCGTGCGCAGGACCTCTGGTCGGTCGGTGCCGTACACCAGCAGTGTGTTGTCGCCCACACGGGTCTGCAGCGCGAAGACCACATTGGTCTCTTCGGCATTGCGCTTCGGGTGATCGTAGACCGTCCACTCGAGGTCGCCGATTCGTTCGCTGCCGGTCGGCTGCTGCGCTTCAAGCTGCTGCGAGACCCAGGTCTCGTTCACGGGGTCACCGGTTTTGGTGAAGGCCTGCTCGACCGCAGCGTAGGCGTTGTTCTCGGTTGTGTAGCCGATGTACCAGTAGAGGATGTCGCTGCCTTTTTCGGCGCGCACGACCGCCTGCTTCGCCTTCCAGCTTTCGGCGACGTTCGGCGCGACGAGCGGCCTGCCCGCACCTGCCTCGTTCTGAGCTGCCGCCTCTGCCACGTTGACGCTGTAGCCGCTCCACTGGTCGGTGCCGCGGGGCACGATCAGCACGATCACGATCATGACGGCAACACTGACGATGAGCGAGAAGACCAGGTTGTTCACCGTCTTGCGCTGCTTGTAGAGGCGGCTCTGCTCGGCCTTGCGATGCGCGGTTTCTGAAGCGGTTTCGGGCCTGCCGAGCTCTGCGACGACGACCGGTGGTTTTTGCTTTTGCGCCATGCCTAGTTGTCGCCCCCGGCAGCCTGCTCGGGTGCTACGGAGTTCGAGGCATCACCAGGATCGCCCGCCCTGGCTGCTTCGAGGCGCTTGCGGGCGCCGAGCAGCCATTCTTCGCAACGCGCTGCGAGCGCCTCGCCGCGCTCCCAGAGCTGCAGCGATTCTTCGAGGGTGGCGCCGCCCTGTTCGAGGCGGTTCACCACCTGCACGAGCTCATCGCGCGCCTCTTCGTAGCTGAGCGACGCGACATCTGCTTCGGTCTGGGCAGTCATGGGCTCCAGTCTACCCGCTGTGTGTTGAGCTCGCCCGTATGTCAGCGCTGCTCGGCCGGGCCGCTCGAGGTTGCATCGAGACGCCCACCGGCGAGCGAGATGCGCAGGGGCTGGCCCTCGGGTGCGTCGCGAGGATCGCGCACCACGTCTGCAGCACTGCCGTCGGGCGCGATGAGCTGCGCGATGGCGTATCCCCGTTCGAGGGTCGCTTTGGGGGAGAGCGCGCCGAGCCTCGCGCGGGTGTGTTCGAGTGAGACGGCGCGATCCTCGACCGCGCGATCTGCGAGCTCCGCTCCGCGGGCGATCCAACGCACGAGTTCTTCGGCGCGCTCGTCGACGAGGCGCTCGGGGCGGGCGAGCACCGGGCGGGCGCGCAGCTGCACGATGCGATCGGTCTCGTGCGAGAGCAGCTGCCCGAGCCTTGCGCTCATGCGGCTGCGCGCCTGATCGATGCCGGCGAGCTGCTCGCCGACGTCGGGCACGACCCGCTTCGCGGCATCGGTCGGAGTGCTCGCGCGAAGGTCTGCGACCTCGTCGAGCAGCGGTCGGTCGGCCTCGTGCCCGATGGCACTCACCAGGGGTGTGGTCGCGGCCGCCGCTGCCCGAAGCACGCGCTCGTCGCTGAACGGGAGGAGGTGCTGAAAGTCGCCGCCCCCTCGCGCGACGATGATCACGTCGATCTCGGGATCCTCGTCGAGCGCGACAATGCCGGCCGCGACTTCGGCGGCCGCCCGCTCGCCCTGTACCGCCGCGTAGTGCACGCGAAACTGCACGCCCGGCCAGCGCAGGGTGGCGTTGCGAATCACGTCTTTCTCGGCGTCGCTGTCGCGCCCGGTGACGAGGCCAATCTTTTGTGGCAGGAACGGCAGTGGGTGCTTGCGGGCCGCATCGAAGAGCCCCTCTGCCGCCAACTGCTGGCGAAGTTGCTCGAGCCTCTGCAGCAACTCACCGAGGCCGACGTGCGAGAGGTCAAAGACCTGCACCGAGAGCGATCCGCCCTTCACCCAGAAATCCGGTTTCACGAGCGCGATGACGCGGTCGCCCTGCGAGAAGTCTGAGGTCAGCTTCTGCGCAACCGAACGCCAGACCGTGAAGCTCACCGTCGCGTCTTGGTCGAGGTCTTTGAGTTTGCCGTAGACGTGGCCGCCGCGCAGCTGCCACTGCGTGATTTCGCCCTCAACCCAAACCTGGCCGAGACGGTCGATCCACTCCTTGATCTTCTGGCTCATGAGGCCAACAGGCCAGGGCGTTTCGCGGGTCGCGGGAGAACCGTTCGAAGCAGGTGTAGCAGACGGGGCCATGAAGAGATTCTACGGTCTGGCGAGAAGCCTTCCGATCTGAAACAGAGGCGCCCGACGTCGCTCGTTCGCCGCGCGCGTAAGAAGATGAGATTCTCACGCGACTGTCACCGGTATCGGGTAGCGTCAAAGCGTGACCGAGATCGAGACAGAGAGTGCCCGTTCAGCGACGAACCCGGGCGCCACACCACTGCTGCGACCGCTGACTGGGCCGATTGATCTTTCGCAGATCGACCTCGACATGAACGAGGGGCTGCGAGAGGTGCGAGAGGGCCTCACTCGCTTTTTGATGCCATACAAGTTCGCCATCGATGAGGTGATGACGAAGCTCAACATTCTGCAAGAAGAGTTCACGCAGACCGGCGAGTACAACCCGATCGAGCACGTGTCGTCGCGCCTGAAAGATCCCGACAGCATCATCGAGAAGATGCGCCGCCGAGGGGTGCCTCTGCAGACCGACCAAGTGCGCGAGACCATTACCGACATCGCGGGCGTGCGCGTTGTCTGCGCATTCATCTCTGACGTCTACCGAGTCTTCGAACTGCTCACTGCGCACAATGACGTGACGATCTACCAGGTCAAGGACTACATCGAGCACCCGAAACCGAACGGCTATCGCAGCCTGCACCTGCTGCTCGAGGTGCCCGTCTTTCTCTCGAGCGGGCCCGTGCAGACCATCGTCGAGGTGCAGATTCGCACGATTGCGATGGACTTCTGGGCGAGCCTCGAACACAAGATCTATTACAAGTACGACACCGAGGTGCCCGCCCACCTCCTCCAGGGTCTGAGCGACGCGGCAGAGCAGGCTGGTCAGCTCGACGCAACGATGGAGGGCCTGCACATTGCCATTCGTGGCGGGCAGAACGCCGGCAGATCAGTGGTCGCGGTGCCCGAGCGCACCGGTCAGCATGCCGCCGACCGGGCGAGCGCACACGATGCGCCGGGCCAGGACGCGCCGGCGCAGCAGGGCAAGCACGCGGCCCCGACGACGACCGAGCCGATCCCGCTCTCTGAAGAACAAGACCGAAACCCGGTCGTGCGTCGTATCGCCTAGTGCGCGGTGGCAGGCTGCGCGGTATCGGCCTGCCCGGTGCTGGGCTGCTCGAGCCGTTTCGACAGGCTGCCGGCCATGAGCACGATGACAACGGCCAGAGCGACCGAGATCACGTACGCGACGCGCATCGAGCTGAGATCTGCGATCGGGCCGATGAGCGCGGCGCCGAGCAAGAACCCGACATAGGTGAAGGTGTTGGCACGGGCGACGGCGACGCCGCTCTGGTCGAGTGTGCCAGCCGCGGCGAAGGCGAGCGGTGCGATGACGCAGAGACCGCCACCGGCGAGTGCGAAACCTGCGAGCGCCACCCAAGCTGTCGGTGCGAACACCACAGCGAGCATGCCGACGAGCGCGATCAGCGCGCATACCTGAATCACACGCTTCGCCCCGAAACTGCGAATGAGCCAATCGGCGCTCAGACGCCCGATGAGCATGGCCGCGCTATAGCCGCCGTAGGCAAGCGCGGCAACGCTCTCGGGTGCGGCGAGGGTGTCGTGCACGTACACCGATCCCCAGCTTGAGGCTGACGACTCGATGAAGTAGGCAGAGGTGAGCACGAGCCCGATGCCCAGCACAGGCACCCAGGGCACCTTCACCTTGAGTGCACCCTTTTCTGGCTTCTCGTTGGCGGCTCCGACGCGGGCATGCACGAGCGACGGGCCGGTGAGCAGCAGCGCCGGCACCAGCACGACGAACTCGATCCCGAAGAAGATCCACAGTGGCCAGCCCGCAGCCGCGGTTGCGGCGGCAGCCGCCGAGGCGACGATGCCCGCAACACTGTAGACGGCGTAGAACGCGACGACGATGCTGCGTTTGTATTTCTCCTGCAGCGACACGGCCTTCATATTCATCGTGGCGTCGACCATGCCGAACGCGATGCCCATCATGATCCATGCGAGGATCAGCAGCGGCAGCGTGTTGGCGAAACCGATGATGAGCAGCGCCGCGAAGTTCGCGAGGATCGCGACCCGGAGCAACTTGTCGCTGTGTATGCGTTGCACGATGCTGCCGGTGATGAGGGTGGCGGCTCCGGCCATCAGCGGCAGAGCAAGGGTCATGATCGCCAGCGTCGAATCGCTGAAATCGAATCGCGCCTTGATCGTCGGAAGGCGCGCAAAGAGCGACCCGAAACCGAGCCCCTGCGCGAAGAACACGAGGAACAGGGCGACACGGGCGCGCCGCATCCCGTCGGTGATGGTCGCCGAAACGGCGTGTGAAACGGTACTCATTGAACTTTCTCCATAATTGCGGTTCATCTTCGAACCTGTGGTCACGCCGCGCCCATTGCGCGTCGCTTGAGTTGTTGCTTGTCGACCTTGCCGACCGGCAGCAGGGGGAGCGCGTCAACGAGGACGAACTCCTTCGGCACCTTGTAATTCGCGAGATCCTCCCGGCAGCGAGCCCGCAGGTCTTCGGGGTCGGGGGCCGCATCCGGTTCGGGCATCACGTAGGCGACCGCGACTTCGCCGAATGTTGCGTCGGGTCGGCCGATGACCGCCGCGAGCGCAACCCCGTCGAGGCGCTCGATGCAGAGTTCAATCTCGCGCGGGTACACGTTGTAGCCGCCCGACTTGATCATCTCGCTGCGCCGCCCGACGAGCCGCAGATTTCCGTCTGCTCGCAGCACGCCGACGTCGCCGGTCTTAAACCAGCCGTCGGACGTGTAGGCCGCGGCGGTGGCTTCGGGCCTGCCGAAGTACTCGAGAAACAGCCCGTCGTGCTGCACCTGCACTTCGCCTTGCTCACCGGTGGCGATCTCGCGATCCTGTTCGTCTGCCAGGCGCACTCGCATCCCGGGGTCAAACGCTCCGACGGTCTGCGAGAGTACCTCGTCGTCTGCGTGCTCGCCCGTGAAGGTGATTGACGCGATCGTTTCGGTCATGCCGTAGACAGTGAGCAGCCTGATGCCTCGAGCGCGGTAAGCGCGGATGATTTCGGCCGGAAGCGGTGCGCCGCCCCAGCTGACCACCCGGAGGCTTGAAAGGTCGCGTTCGCCGAAGTCGGGGCTCATCGCAATCGCCTGCAGCACGGTCGGCACGTTCATCAGGTTGGTGAGGCGCAGTCGTTCGATGAGATCGACGATCTCGGCGGGGTCGAAACGCTCGAGCAGGGCGAGCATGCCTCCCGCGACGAGCGTGGTGCCGGTGAGGTCGGCGAGGCAGGCGACATGGTTGATCGGCAGGTTGCAGGGCACTCGGGGCGCCGCGATGCCGATCGCCTCGGATTCGACGCACGAGGCGTACACGAGGCCGCGATGGCTGAGCACGGCCCCCTTGGGCGCCCCGCTGCTGCCCGAAGTGAACACGATGGTCGCCGGGTCGAGGGGCTTGGACGCGTGCGGCGCGAACGGCCGTGATTCTGGCAGCGTGCCGAGTGCGCCGACGGGTTCGCCCGCATCGAGACGAAACGCTCGCTCGATCGCGAACTCGCCGGTGAGTCGGGCGATGTCGGGTTCGAGATCGCGATCGTCGATGTTCGGCAGCGAGAGAATCAGTCGAGGTTTTGATTCCGAAATGACGTGGGCGAGTTCTCGGTAGGTGTAGCGGGGGTTGAGGCCGACCCAGACGGCGCCGAGTTTGAACGCGGCGAGCAGGGTAACGAGAAACTCGGGGCGCGGCGTACTGAGCACCGCCACGCGGTCGCCGGCGGTGAGGCCAGACGCTGAGAGCGATCCGGCCACGAGGTCAACGCGGTGTGCGAGCTCAGCGTATGAAAGCGTGGTGCCGGCGTGCCACACAGCGTCGGCGTCGGGAGTTTCGGCCGCGTAGTAGTCGAGATAGTCGGCGAGGGTGGTGAATCGCGGGAGTTCGAGGGCCAAGGCTCAGGCTCCGGGCTTGGTGGTATCGTCGCTGCTCTCGGATAGTTCGCCGGCCGCGCGGGTAGCGAAGAGCGAGATCCAGCGGGCGATCATCGCTGGCTTCTCGTTGCCCTCGATCTCGATCGTGTTGTCGGTCGTGACGAGATAGGTGCCATCCTCGCGGGGGTCGACGGCTGCGATGGTTGCGACGCAGCGAATGCGCTGCCCCACAAACACGGGGTGGGTGAAGCGCACGCGATCCATGCCGTAGTTGAAGCCGTAGATGCCCTCACCCTCGATCGGGCTGTTGTTGAAGTGAAACGCCGTCAGCATGCTGAGCAGCAGAAAACCGTCGACGAGTTCTGCGCCGAGCGGGTTGTTCTTGCTCGCGGTGAGGTCGGTGAATGCGGGATCGAGGTACGTCGAGAAAGCAAACTGCCCGAGATGTTCCTGGTCGATCGCCATCCAAGGCGACTCGAAGAACAGTTCGCCGACGTGAGAATCGAGCTCGGGCAGGGTGATGGCGCGGCTGTGCGACATTGCATCTCCAAAAACTAAATAAATACTTGCTTTTATTATGGGAATAAGGATCAGCGCTGTCAAGCGCTTCGCGGAGGGCTCGTGCGCGGCGCCGATGTCGTAGAGTGCAAGGGTGAGCACCTCGGCGAAAAAACAAGACGCCCCCAGGCGCGAACCCCAGCAGGAACGGGGCCGCGCGGCGGTCTCGGCGATCCTTGCAGCCACGAGCGAACTGCTCGAGGAGGCCGGCTTCGACAGCCTCACAACCATCGCCATCGCCGAGCGCGCCGGGGTGAACATCGCGACGCTCTACCGCTACTACCCAAACAAGTTCGCCATCGTGCGTGAGCTTGCCGAGGGGCTCGAAGACGAGCGTTCGGGTGCCTCGGTTCGGGCGTTGAGCGCGCTCGCGAGCGGTCAGGACTGGCGAGCACCCGTTCGCGCGGCCATCGCGGCCGTCGCGCAGCTGCGAGTCGATCGTCCAGGCGCCCGCGCAATCAGGCGGGCGCTGCAGTCATCGCCGGCGCTCTGGGATCTCGACCACGAGGTCGTCGCGCGCACCGCCGATGCGATCGGGCCGTTTCTGCGGGAGGTGAGCCCCCGGCTCGGCGAGCAGCAGTCACGCGATATCGCCCTCGTCGTGGTGAGCACCGTCACGAGCCTGCTCGATCTGACAAACGATGCGCCCGACCAAGCGCCAAGGGTGCAGCGCGAGCTCATGCTCATGATCGAGCGCTACCTAGAGCCCTATCTCTCTGCAAGCTAGACGATTCGCCAGCGGGGGGGGTGTGCAAGTCGCGTGCGCGGACGTACACTGCGAAGCATGGGTACCTCGATTCAGGTGAAAACATTCATGGTGGCACTTGATTGCCCGGATGCGCTCGGGCTGGCCAAGTTCTACGCCCAGCTGCTTGGGTGGCGGCTCGACTACGACGGCGACGAGCCAGAATGGGTCGACGTCTTGCCGCCGGAGAACGAGCCGCAGTATTTCTCGATCTCGTGTCAGCAGATCGAGCACTATCGCGCACCTGAGTGGCCGGAGGGCGATGTGCCACAGCAGGCGCACTTCGATCTCTACGTCGAGTCGCTCGAAGACGCGGGCGCTGCGGCTGTGGCGGCCGGGGCGAGGCGGCACGAGGTGCAACCGAGCGAGAGCGGCAGCTTTGTGGTCTACGTCGATCCGGTCGGTCACCCGTTCTGCTTCTGCCAGGCCTAGTGCCCTGTCAGGCCTGGTCGTCTACCCGGCCCGGCCCGGCCTGGCTGGGCACGGCGCCTGGCCAGACTGAGCGCTCAGACAAGATATCTTCCGATCAGCGCTCGCTCACCCGGGCGAGCAGCTCGGTGAGTAGCGCCCGCGCAACGGGGGCGGGAAGGTATTCGGCGAGCGCCATGAGTGGTGCCATTTTCTGTGGCAGCGCACCGCCCCCGCCCGGGCCATTTGGGAGCTTCGGCGCCGCACCAACCAGGCGCAGAATTCGCCACGCGGCTGCGGGGCTGGGCGCCCGATCTTCGCTGTAGCCGAGCGCTCGCATCGCGGCGAGCGACACGGTCGCCGAAGCCTGCGGCGTGCCCCGAACCGCCACAGCCGAATCGCGAAGCGCCGCGATGAACTCGGGCAGAAGTTGTTCGGTCACCGGTGTGATGGTGAGGTGCGCGCTGTGGGGCAACCGCACCCCGTTCGCTTGGGTGACGCCGGGCTGGTGCTGGATCTGAAACCCGCGCTGCGCGATCTCGTCTGCAAGATGGTGGGGGTCAACTCGCTCGCTCTCGGGCAATGACGTGTCGGCGATCAGGGCGATCGCAGGCCCGGTCGGGTTGCCCCACACGGTAAGGCCTGTGATTTCGCGCACTGCCTGCTCGATCGCGGTCGCCGAGCGCGCGCACGAGGCGGTGAGCCGCTGATAGCCGGCCGCCCCAAGCCGATGCGCGATCGCCCACGCTGCAGCGGTTGGCGAGACAGACCGCGATCCGAGCAGAGTCGGGTTGACGACGGGGTAGCCTGCCCACGCGGTCGTCGCGAAGAACTGCTTGCGGTGACGGGTTCTGCCTCGGTGCAACAGCACCGATGTACCCTTCGGCGCATAGCCGAACTTGTGCAGGTCTGCTGAAATGCTGGTGACGCCGGGGTTGCGCAGATCCCACGCCGGGGTGTCGGGCCACCACGGCAGTGCGAGGCCTCCGAAACAGGCGTCGACGTGGCACGAGACGCCGAGCGTGAGCGCGGCCTGCGATACCTCGCTCACCGGGTCGATTGCGCCGCTCGGGTAGGCCGGGGCCGAAACGACGACGAGCGCGACGTCGTCGCCAAGCCTGCTGATGATCGAGCTCGCTCGAACCGAACCATCGACCTCGCACGGGACAATGTCGATGTCGAGATCAAACAGCTGTGCAGCCTTGTGAAACGCCGCGTGGGCGGTAGACGTTACGACGAGCCTTGGTCTGCGGTCTTCGCGGGCAAGCGTGAGGCGAAGCTCGGGGTTCGCTTCGCGCCAGAGGTCTCGGGCTGTCTTTACCGCGAGCAGGCAGCTTTCGGTGCCACCGCTGGTGACGCTGCCGACCACTCGACCACCAATGCGGCGGTCGTCGCCCCCGAGCGCCCGGCGAACGAAACTCACGAGGTCTCGCTCCATCGTCGCGATGGAGGGGAATGTCGTTGGATCGAGGCCGTTCAACGGCCGGGCCGCCTCGGCGGCCTCGCTTGCGAGACGATCTAGATCGTCTATGCCCGAGTCGTAGACGTATGCCAGCACCCGGCCGCCGTGCGTGGGCGCGTCGAGCGTGCGAAGTTCGTGCAGGCGCGCAAGCACTTCGCTCGCTTCAGATCCGTGGGTCAATGAATTCTCGGTCATGCGCCCTCGGTCTTTGATTCAGCGGCTGTTGGGGTGGTCACCAGATCGCTCTCGCGTAGCCGGTAGCGGCGTAGCATGAACAGGCTTGCAAACATGAGCGCTGCTGGCAGCAGGCTGAACGACAGTGCGATGCCCGAGATTGCTGCGGCCGGCTGCGTGACGCTGACCCCGGCAGTCGAGGCGACATAGCCGGTAATCGCAAGCACGATTGTGAGCACAGTTGAGCCGAAGGCCATGCCAGCGGTCTCGCCAGCCGTCCAGACGCCGCCAAACACGCCCGCCCGAGCTGGAGCATCTTGTCCAGGCGCCGCAGCGTGGGTCGAGCCGGCGGCAGGAGCTGCGGGGGGTGCGCCCACGCCCTGGCGCGCTCTGCGATCATAGGCAATTACGTCGGGCAGCATCGCCATCGGCAGTGTCTGCATGCCGGCATAGGCCGCGCCCGCAATGGCGACCGGCGCCATGATCCACCATCCGGGCGCCCACACCATCACAACGAGGGCCAGTGTCGCGGCGAGGAAGATCACGCTTGCGATGCGAAACGCGCGCTCTTTGCCGAGGTGATCGGCGACCTTCTGCCACACCGGGGCAACCAGCAACGCCGGCGCAATCAGCGAGACGAAGAGGATCGTGACCGCGCCCTCGTCACGCAGCACCCAGGTCGCCACGAACTGCGCACCGGCGAGCATGAGACCCGTCGCAAGCGCCTGCAACATGAAGGTGCCGAGCAGCGCGCGAAACGGCTGACTCTCGCGCAACACAGTCAGGCCCTCGCGATAGTGCGCAAGCGAGATGAGCGGCGCGGCCGATTGCATCTGTCGGGGTACTGAAACCGGCGTGACCGTTGACGCCACCCAGAGCCCCACACCCAACAGCACCGAAGCGACAACCGCCATGACGAGGTAGCCGAGCATTTCGTTCTCTGGGAAGAGCTCCCGGATCTCGGGCCCGCCAGCCCCGAAAAGCAAAATCGCGACGGTCAACATCACCACCCGCCAGGTGAGCAGGCGAGTGCGTTCTCGGTAGCTGTCGGTGAGCTCCGCGGGAAGCGCGATGTATGGTACCTGGAACAGGCTGAAGAAGGTTGCTGCCGCGATGAATGCGACGAGCACCCAGATCGCGCTCGCCGCAGGGGCCAACCCGGAGGGCACCGCAAAGGTCAGCACGAACGCGATGGGCAACCCCAACGCGCCGAGCAGCATCGGCCCGCGACGCGATCCTTTTCGTTCTAAGGCGCGATCGCTCAAACCCCCGATGACGGGGTCGATCAGCACGTCCCAGATTTTCGCACCCGTGACGATGAGACCGGCAACGATTGCGGCGACGCCGAGCGTGTCGGTGAGAAAGTAGACCAGCACGAGCCCCGGCAGCGTGGCGAAACCACCGGTGCCGAGCGAGCCCATCGCATAGCGGGAAACCGTGCCGCGCGAGAGCTTTGCCTCGGCCGCCTGCGTCGTTGGATTGGTCATGGATTCAGCGTAGTGGAGTGAGGACGACATCACGGTACGAGTGAGATTGCGCATGGTTCGATCAGAATGCGCGCCGGATGCCGGGAAACGCACTTTGCCAAGCATGACTGACAATACCCTCGCATCCATGAGGAAACTCCGGCCACGTAGGTGGATCGCAGCGTTGACGCTGGTTGCAGCATCGATATTCGTCACCGCGATGCTTTCAGCATGCGAAAGCCGGGAGTCAATTGGGTCTTCGGGCTGGAAGAGTATTAACGCGAACTTGCAAGCTCAACAGTTCGCTGACTACTACGCCCAGCAAATCGAGTGGTACGAGTGTGGTGATGACGAGGGGCTCGACGAATACACCGCACAGGCTTTGGACGTCGCGGGTTATGACCTGGAGCAGGTTGGGTGCGCCTATGTATCTGCACCGATTGATTGGGAGGATCCCGCAAATCTAGAGAGCATAGAGATTTCGATCGTGCATATCCCTTCGACAGGTGGGGGTGAGCTGGGAACGCTGTTTGGCAACCCGGGCGGGCCAGGGGCGACGGGTGTTGATTTCATGCTTGGTATGGCCCTTGCACCAGGGTTCGAAAAGGTTGCGGCATCTTACGACTTGCTAGGTTTCGACCCCAGGGGCATTGGTGCTTCTAGTCCCATAAACTGCGAAAGCGGAACCTCGCATATTCCAGCGCTGCAACTCGGGAGGTGTATCGCGGAAAACCCTCTTGCGCACACGATGGGTACCTCGCAGGTGGCTCGAGATATGGAGTTGCTACGCGCGCTCATGGGCGATGAGAAGCTGAACTATCTCGGGTACTCCTACGGCACGATGCTCGGGGCAAGCTATGCCTCGCTCTTTCCGAAGCAGGTTGGACGCCTGGTGCTTGACAGTGCAGAGAACGCTGAATGGGCAAGTCCAACGCACCTCTTTGACCAACAGGTGGCGATGGCAAACGCGACTGTGGCGCTCGCAACATCGTGCACAACTGAGTATGAAGGCGAGGTCGAGAGCTGTCCGTTCGTAGATGAAGCAACAATCATGCGCGTCGTAGGTACTTTGAACACGGAACCGATGGTCGCCACTGACGGGTCAACCATTTCGGGTTGGGGTTTGCGTGACTACCTATTTGGGGCACTCTACGAAAGCCATTTCGATCGCGGTCGCACTCTCGATACGGTCGCTCTCGCCCTCTTCGGTGACCAGGAATCCATAGACGTGATCGCCGATAGCATTTCCAGCGAAGGTATGGATTTCGGGATGAAGCTGGTCACGTGCCACTCATTTCCGATCGAACCAGACATTCCTGGATTGCTCGCGCACATTGAACAAGTCGGAATGCCTTTGCTGCTTGGCGGCCCTGAAGTGAACGATGACACCCTCGGGCCCTATGTCGATCTCTCGTGCTATGCGTTGCCTGCGAGCGGTCTTGATCTCAGTGAAGCATATGACGCGCGAGGTTCTCAGCCGATCCTGGTAATTGGCATTACGGGCGACCATGCGACTCCCTTTCAGTTTGCCGAAGCTCTTGTGGAAGAACTCGGTGAGGCTCGGCTAATGACCCTTGACGGGCAAGGCCACGCGGCTTCGTATGATGACCGGTCGACATGCATTGATGACGCGGTCACTCGGTATCTCATCGATGGGATCCTGCCACCCGAAGACACGGTTTGCGTCGACGATTGACACCCACGGACCCCTGAAAACCGTGGGAGCATCTGCTCCCCGGCGCAACATGCGCCGCTTGACGAGGCGCAGAAAAACTGAAAGTAAAGATGCACTATGAGCGAAGCTACCGCTACCCCTGACCTGGGTATTCGTGAAAGAAAACGATGGATTGAAAGTAACTTTGAGCTAATCATTGCGCTGCTGCTAGGCATCGCCTCGATCATTACCGCCTGGGCCTCGTATCAGGCGTCACTCTTCGACGGTGAGATGGCCGCTGCAAACACTCGTGCCGGGGTGTTGGCGGCAGAGGCAGAATCGCAGTACCTCGAAGGCAATCAGCAGTATGTGAGTGACGCGCAGCTCTTTGACCGTCTCACTGAGCTGGGGGTGCAAGCAAGCAGCGCTGATCCGATCGCCGCGGTGGTCGCCAGCGAGACCATTGATTTGTTGACATTCCAGTCGATGACCGAGACGTTTGCCGCCGCGATGGACTGGGCGGCCGAAGAGAACGAAGCAGACCCGACGGTGTTCACACATCCGCAGGTGAGCGAGGAGTATCAGGCAGCGCTTTTCGGTGGGTATCAAGAGACGAAAGCTCAAGCAGATGCAGAGCTCGAGCGGTCGGGTGGCGAGTAGTCGTTTAAGGTACTCCTCGTCCACCTAGTTGGTACTCGGTTCCGGGAATAGGGTACTGGCCCGCAGCATTACCCGCTTTGGGCCAGCCCCTCTAGCGGGCACCTATTCCCAGTGCCC
>Ga0209369_1000695_pt1 | contig 29209 bp, 30 predicted proteins | sample EBPBio142010_DNA_FD_185865 | JGI IMG/M metagenome (GOLD analysis project Ga0209369, IMG submission 185865) | Wastewater treatment Type I Accumulibacter community from EBPR Bioreactor in Madison, WI, USA - Reactor 1_10/4/2010_ DNA (SPAdes)... | ecosystem: Engineered > Bioreactor > EBPR >... | reverse complement strand
CAGGTATAGAGACTTTGAAACTCGGTGCCGGTGTTTCCCGCCAGCGCACCGGTGGCGGCGGTCAGCAAGACGAGCGCCAGGGCGCCCTTGATCCAGTTACGACGGCTATCCATGACGATTCCCTTTGAGATCAACACAAGATTTGATGAGCCATCCAAGGCCGAGCCCGACGGCAACCCCCCCCAGATGGGCGTCGAACCCGCCTTCAATCGGCGAGCCCGGGGCGAGGATGCCGATGGCGATGAAGCCGCCGGTAATGACCACGTCGCGGATGAAGCTGTGGGTATGCGGTAATTTCACGTCACTACGCTCCTTTGCGGTTGTTGCTGCGGTTGTTGTCACTGAGCCCATCATGCGGGCCGGCGAGACGTACCTCGACGCGGCGGTTGCTCCGGCGCGCCGCTTCGGTGGGTGCCGGATCGAGGTAGCAGCACAAGCCCTCGGCACGAACCACGATCTCGGCCTTGACCCCTCTATCGAGCAGCCATGAGCGGACGGACTCGGCACGCCGTCTGGCAAGCCGGTCGTTGTAGGCTTTGCCGCCGATATCGTCGGTTCGGCCGTATAGCTCGATGCGTGAGCAATTCGCTGAAATGGCTGCCAGGCGCTCCAGCTCCCGTTGTCCGTCGGCGGTGGGAGTCCCCTTACCGTACTCGAAGAGGATGGTGGCGTTAGCCGGCTCGGCAGCGGTGGCGACTGGAGAAACAGAGGCGAACGGTGAGGGGGTCGAATGAACCGCGGCAACGGGAGGCGCTGGCTCGTTTGCGGCCACGGGAAGTTCGACGATGGCCAGCGTCTTGCGTGTGGGCGTCGGGCAGGCGGTGCCGCTGCAGGTTTTAAATTGGCGTTCGATCCAGGCGATCCTGTCGCCCGCCATGGGTTTGGGACCTGCTTCGGGAAGGGGCTTGGGCAGCGCTTCGGGCAAGCTCTCGCACCCGACCAGTATCAAGGTCGTGAGAAGCAGGACGGCGACCGGGTTCAGGAGCGCCATGGTTTGACCTGCGAGGCGACCTTGCGGGCATAGGCCGCGCGTTTGTCGGGAGAGACGGCGTTGTAGGCCCCTACAGCTTCCCAGCCATAGCCAAAGCGACGAATGTTCTGCGCGAGAATCCAGGCGCCGATGTAGGTACTGGTGCAGGGATCAAAAAGCTGATCGCGGCCGATGCCATACGACCCCAGCTTGCGCAGCCAACGGCTGTTGATCTGCATGTGCCCGAGGTCCTCCGAGCCATCACGATTGCGATGGCGTGCGGCGGGGTTGGAATTGGACTCGACGGCGGAGATGGCTTTGAGCAGCGATGGCGGAATGCCGTAGCGGCGACCGGCTTCTTCGAAGCAGGTGGCCTGCACGGAAAAGGCCGCGGGCAGCAGGAGGAGGGTCAGGAAGGCGCGAGTCATGGCTGCCATGGTAGGAAGCCAGACGGTTCCTGCGTCGCTGAAATGTGACCGTTAAGGGCGCATTTCGGTTAGCGCAGGGTTCGGGGTTCGGCTCGCACGGCGTCGGACAGCGCCCTACGGCTCAAAAGGGACGTCCCCGTGGTTCGTCTGCGAAGGTCGGTCAACACTTGTCTCTCAGGCCATACCCGCGTCCCGTCCCACCCTGACACGGTGCACCCACCCTCGCCTCCCCACCTTCAAACCCGCGCCAGATACTCCGCCATCCTTGCCCGCTGCTGCGCATCCGGCAACCGACCAAGACCCGCCGCGAGGTTATCTTGCAGGTGCTGCACCTTGCTGGTCGCCGGGATGGCGCAGGTCACGGCCGGCTGGGCGAGGATGAACTTGAGGAAGAACTGCGCCCAGCTTGCGCAGTCGAACTCCGCCACCCATTCGGGTAGCGGCTTGCCGCGCACGTGCGAAAACAGCGAGGCTTTGGCGAAGGGTCGGTTAATGATGACGGCAATGCCCAGATCCTGCGCCAGCGGCAACAGGCGTTTCTCGGCATCGCGTTCGGCCATGCTGTAGTTGATCTGCACGAAATCAGGTTTCTCGGCCCGCAGCACGGCTTCGACATCGCGGTAGGCGCTTTCGTGGTAGTGAGAGATGCCGAGGTAGCGGGTGCGCCCCTGCTGCTTCCATTCGCGCAGCGTCGGCAGATGCACCTGCCAGTCGAGCAGGTTATGCACCTGCATCAAATCCACGTGTTTCGTCCGCAGCCGCGCCAGCGAAGTTTCCATCTGCCGGATGCCGTCAGCGCGGCCGCTGGTCCACACCTTGGTGGCGAGGAAAAGGCGATCGCGCACGCTGAGCTTCGCCGACAGATCACCGACTACCGACTCAGCGTGCCCGTACATCGGGGAGCTATCCACCATCTGCCCGCCAAGCGCGACGAAGCGCGCCAGCACCTTCTCCAGCGCCGGATCGGCTGAATCCGGGACGTCGAAGCTCTGGTAGGTACCAAGCCCGACGGCGGCAATCAGCTCACCGGACGACGGGATGCGCCGCCTGAGCATACGGGTGTCAGCCGTGCTGTTGGTGGCAGGTGCCGCAGCCAATGCACCGCTGGCAAGGGCCAGCCCGCCGGCGGCAATCGTTTTCAGCGCCGCGCGTCGCCCGTCAAACACCGGGTTTCCATCGCCTGCTTTCATTCCGCTCTCCTTTCATTTCGGCGCGGGCACCCTCGTTGACTCACTACTCACGATGCGCCCGGCACTGCTCTCCTGGACTCGCTTTCCGACGATGTCTCGGCCACCTTCTGCTGGTAGCGCCTGCCGAGCTTGATTCCCAGCCAGGCGAGCCCCAGGGCGCCGGGAATCGCCGCCAGTGCCACCGCCGGCGTGCCCAGCCCGGCGGCGGCGTGCAACCAGCCGCCAAGGGCATCGCCAGCGCGGGTCACTACCGTGTCGAGGACGTTCTTGGCCTTGTAGCGGGATTCCCGCTCGACGGCCGTGAACAAGGCCTCGCGTGCCGGGCGCATCAGGCCATGCGTGCCGGCGCGCGAAATAACCTGGATAAAAAGCACCACGGCTAGCACCGGGATCGCCGCCAGCACCGCCAGCGGCACCGCCAGCAGCAAGGGCACCGCCGCCAGGGTGATGCCGAGGCCCAGCTTCTGCATGAGCCGACCGGCGACCAGTGCCTGCAAGCCGAGGGCGAGCAGGTTCACCGCCAGGTCGATCAACGCGAAGAGCTGGGTACGCGCCTCGGGCGCCAGGGCAGCCGCCTTGACCAGACGCGCCTGCTCGAAATAGACGAAGGTGCCAACCACGCTTTGCAGAACGATGGCCAGCGCGATCATCGCCAGGTAAGGGGATGACGCCACCTCTCCCAGCCCGGCCAGAATCCTGCCGCCGAGGGGTCGACCTGCCTCGGCACGGGTATGGTCGTCCACCACCCGCAGGATGCACAGCAGCGACAGCAGCATCAAGGCGGCCGACACCAGCAGCAGGCCATGCACGCCGACGGCATGCACCGACAGGGCCGTGATCGTCGGGCCGACCAGCGCGCCGCTGCTGCCGCCGGCGGCGATCATGCCGAACAGGCGCCGCGCCTGCGCATGCGCGAAGCTGTCGGCCATGGCGGTCCAGAACAAGGAGACGACGACCAGGTTGAAGACGCTGACCCAGACAAAGAGAGCGAGCGCCGCGGCCGGTGAAGCGCCACCGGCAATCCAGGCCTGAAAGCCGGCCAGCACCAGGGCAGTGATGCCGAAGACGCTCGCCAGCAAAACCCGGCGCGGCAGCCGGGCCGCTGCCCAGCCATAGAGCGGGACGATGGCCAGCATGCCGACAAAGGTCAGGGTGAATGCCCATTGCAGCTTGTCCGGCCCGATCTCGACGCCCATTTCCTCGCGTACCGGCCGCAGCACGTAGTAGCCGGCCAGCAGCAGGAAGAAACCCGCAAAAGACCAGAACAGGGCTCGTCCCTCCCCCGGCCGGCAATCGACCAGCCGCGCGCAGCGTGCAAGCCATGCCGGTGGTACCGTCACCCGCCGCCCTGCCCGGCAGCGCCGAGCACGATATCGAAGCGGGCGAGCAGCTCGCCCCCGCCAGGCGTCTGCTCGAAGGCGACGATCAGGGCGGCCCGCGCCAGTGGATCGCGCACGCGCTGCAGCAGGCCGTCGCCGGCGTTTTCCGCGGCGCCGGCGACGTACATCTGCGTTACCAGCGGCGCCTGGCCGTCCACGGTGATGGCGAAATGGATATGCGGTGCGCGGCCGGGATAGGCCACCGGCTTGATGGTGCGAAAACGATAGCCGCCGTCGCTACCAGTGGTGAACCGCCCGTAGCCCTGAAAGTTGGGGTCCAGCGGGCGCTCGCCGCGATCGCCAGGATGGTGGTAGCGGCCAAACGCGTTGCACTGCCAGATTTCGACGCGGGCAGCGGCCAGCGGCTGGCCGCTTTCATCGAGAATGCGGCCGTGCAGATTGCAAATCTCGCCGCGCGCGATGCCGTTCTGCCCAGCGACGCTGACCAGGTCGTTGTCGTTGTCAAGCGGCAGTTGTCGCGGGTAGAAAGGCCCCAGTGCCTGCGGCGGGGTGCGCAGCAGTCCCGCCCAGGCAGGGGCGGCGAGCGCCAGCCCGGTGACTGAGGCGGTGGCGAGCAGGATGCGGCGGCGGGCTGAATGAGGCATGCGGATCTCCGGATGTCCTTGACTGCGATACTACGCTATCAACCTCCGACTCGCGCTGCCGCGCAGAATTCCATTGGCACGCCCTGCGGACACGCACCCGCTTTCGCACTGACGGCAGTCAGCTTGCCCCCATTAAACGGACGCCATGAAGTGCGGTTCTAAGGCTTCATGGAGGAACGTGAGATGAAAACAAGGATACCGAAGCGGATCTACACGGCGCAGTTCTGGGAAGCGGCGGTTCGGCAAGTGATCGACTTTGGGCGAACGGCGAGCGATGTGTTGCGCAGCCTGCATATTTCGCCGAAGACGCTGGGCAACTGGGTACAGCGTAATAATCCGCTGGTCAAGCGAACGGCAGCCGTGCAGGGTCGACGAGGCACAGGCCGAACTGATCGCGGCGACGTCGACCCGCACCAATTTGGCGGCGATGAGCGCCGGCAGAGCGACGACCATCAGCGTCCGGTACTTGCTGCGAAGCGGGCAATCGGAAAGGGGCGCCCGGCGTCTGGTTGTCGGCCTTTGCTGCCGTTGGACTCGCTCGCCTCTCTGGTCAACAATGCATCTGTAACCGGCCGCTTGGTCGAAGTTCGCGTTGAACGTCGGGTTCGCAACCTGACGATTCAGACCAAACGCTGCCTTCCGTGTCGAGCAGTCGAAATGTGGAGTAGGAGGCAGCCGCACGTAGATAGATCCGACACACATCCAGTCACGCGCGGCGATGGATAGAATTAGCTAGACGAAGATCACACACGGGTCCCTTTGCGGGGTCAGGATCGTCGTTCGCTGCCTCCCTCGTGTGATGCTGACTCGAAGATTCTGCTTGGCCTGATCGTCAATGTTCTCCTCCAGATTTGCCCTCACGATCCGGTCTGGGTTGGCCACTATCTTCTTCTTCACATACCGCGGCCACCCTTCGAAGATGATCACCTCGTCGAACTGTTTTCCCTTGGCCTTGTGCATGTTCATCACGATGACCCCGGTTTCGGGCTTCGAGTGGGTAGCAAAGTGCTCGCGAACAAATGCCTGCCTTGTGATGTTCAGGGCATTTTCGTATCGCCCGAAGGTCCGCCAGTCCTGCGAAAGCTCTTGGCGCAATTGGGTACCGCGCTCCAGAAGACGAATGTTCTTGACTTCGATGGCAACCTCTTTTAGGCGGATGCAAGGGCCGTTTTCCATTGCCTTTCTGACAGCTCGCCAATCTTGATCCGGGTCTCCCGTGGGCGGAATTGCTGTCTGTTGTTCGTATGCCTGCAGGAGTGGAACCATGAGGCTGTTCTTGGGCAGTGGCTTACCTGCAGACTTCTTCTCCGCATAGAGGGCGAAGGCCTTGCGAATGCTTGCCGCCTGCTGCAGATCCGATTTCGTCGGTGAATCGCCGCCCTTCCCATGGAAGTAGTTGCACAGGAGGTCAATCACCCCATCAAAGTGGAACAGACTCAGCGGCTGCAGCATGAAAGAGACGATCTCGGCTCCGAGAATGGCTGCATCGAGATCGATAGCAGCTGAATGTCGAATGGGCGGCATCTGTGCGAGCGGCTGCCTGAACACATCCGAAACGGCCCGCGTCATCTTCTTCGTGGGAACGAGGATGGCCAGCGACCAGTCTTGTTTTTTTGAGTCGACGAGCCTTTTGCGCGCAGCGTACGTCTGAGTGACGAGCGCGGTCCAGGCTTCGTTTTCGTTCGCTGGATAGGTCTTGAACTCGATGCCGACGTACGTCTTCTTCGAGAACTTCCCCGTCAACACCTCATTTCCGAAGCGAAGAATCTCGGTTCCGGCGCTGCGATAGTTCTCGCCTTGCAGCACGATTTCCTTGTGCTCAAACGTCGTGCAGAACTGATCGAGCCGGGCCGGGTCAGCACCGATCCAGTCATAGATGCGTTGTTCAGGGTCCGCCAATGCGACCAACGTGCCCTCACAGCCTAGCTGCTGCACGACTCGCCATTGATCGGCATTCGTATCCTGGAACTCATCCAGGATGATGAGCGGGTAGCGAGCAGCAAGCAACTGGCGGAGCCGCTTGCTTCGCTCGAGAAGTTCGGCGACATGGCGGGCAAACAGGTCGAAGCACACGCGACCCTCGACCTTGGCCTGACGAAGTCGTTCGGCATGCACCTTGCCCTTTCTTTCGGCCTTCTCAGCCTCACTGAGCTTGCTTTCGGCCTTGTACTCGCTACGGATAGCCGATAGTGCGATTGCCTCGTTGGCAGGAGTCAGGATCGCTAGTGGCCTTGGCAGACCAAGCAGATACCCGTGGGTCTGCAGGATGCGCCAGAAGAATGAGTGATAGGTCTCGACATTGATCCGCGATTTGATCGCCTTCGGGATGTCGTGTTCGTTCTCGATGGCCTCGATGACGCGGCTGATCGTGGCGCGCGCGAAGCTAAGGAACAAGACCTCCTGGCCGGGCCGTAGCGACGCCGCGACCCTAGCCGCCTTGAGGATGGAAATAGTTGTCTTGCCCGCCCCCGGGCCGCCGATCACCAAGATATGGCCTTCAGATTCGAGTATCTCCTTTTGCTTCTCAGAGAGCTTCATCGGCATTCCCCCCCGGGATGCCCCCAGGCACCTCAGCCGCTACAGGAGATGTGGGCGGTGGCATGCACAGGCCCTTCAGGTGCATGCAGGAGTCTCTGATCCATTGTGGAATTTCGACCTCGCTGCATTGGGCGACGTACTCCGCGATGCCGAGGTCACCCTTCTTCTTCGCGAAGTACGCCATGAGTGCGTTGGCAACATCCGCCTTCGGATTCGGGAACTTCGCTGCCAAGTCAGCCGGCCATTGGAGAAGGTCGCAAAACCTTTCCATCGCCGCCTGCAGCGTGTTCTTCAGGATGAGGTTCTCGATGCCCTTCTCGTTATGCATGTACATATGCTCGACCTGTGCCTGGATTTGCTCTTGTGCCGCGGGGTCTTGCAGGTCGCACAAGGCAAACGTCCGCTTCCCGATCTCCTGGTACAGCTTCGCCATATCAGGGATGCTTCCCTCGCCGCCTGCATCAACAACGCAAACGCCGAGCGCTTCCAGAGAGGCGTACTTAGCCGGATCAAGTTCGGCCAGACGCCGGCATGCCGCCGGAAATGCCGAAGCTTCGGTCGCGCCCTCTACCACAAGGACACGCCGGGCCAGCAGCCCTTCACAGAATCGGGTCCTGAACTCCTGCCGATAACGTTTGAGCTTGACGCTTTCCGGGAGCGATACCCGGGATTGCTTCATCGTTCCGGCGGAGTCTCTGGATAGGATGATGTTTTCGTCGAGGGAGAACTCTTCCAGCACGTAGGGCGAGTGCGACGTGAACAGCGTCTGCGACGCCAAATTGCGGACCTCATGGATGATGCGCTTCTGCGCGTAGGGCGGGATGGCGGTCTCGGGCTCTTCCATCGCGAAGATGACGTTCTGCTTGTCCTCGGCGATCTGCGAGAGCATTGCGAGCACCAGCATGTTGATCGTGCCGGTCCCCTGCCGGTAGAACGGGGCTGCGTGCGTTCCATCGTCGGTCGCGATGAACGCCGTGATCACCTTGCGCAAATGCTCCCGAGTAAGGTTCGAGACCTTGAGATGCGGTTCAACGCCCCATTCCTTCGGCACGTACTTCTTCAATGCGTTGTTGATGCTTTGAAGGACTCCGGATATGCCGAGGTTCGGGTCTTTCGCGACGGAGAACCCGGAGATTTCCCCAATTGCGTCTTCCCACATTTGGGGCCGCACCTCCTTGAGGCGCAGGATGATGTCCAGTAGGCTTCCACGTTCGAGGCTCAGGGCACGGGAGCCTGTGCGGATGGAGCGCAGATACAGGAACCCGCAGACCTGCTTGTCCTTCTTCGAAAAGGCTTGTGGCGTGAACCCGTCCGCGAGCGATTGCGTGTAGAACGTCTTGCCTTCAAAGTCGTCCTCTTCCGGGTCGTACTTTCCAACGAAGGTAACGCGCAACGCAGCAGAGATCGTATCCGCATCAACCCCTTCTGGCGCAGCTTCCTGATAAAGGTTCTTCTCCTTGTTGTCCCAGAATTCGATGTAGTCTCCGAATCGACTGCGCTGCTCCTCGGTGAGTTCAATGACCGTGACGTCGACCCTGATCCGCAGCGCCTGATCTTCAGCTGTGGCTTCTGCAGCAGTGACACCTTCCGGTGCGCCGGCTCCGGCGTTCTCTGCGCCAGGATCATGCGGTCCGTCTTCTCCCATATCGCCGGGGACGGACTTCTTGGATTTGGCGGTGTATCTTCCGTGGTAGAAGTCGTGTTCGTCGATCGGCGGTGTCCTGTTCAACCGGTCGGGTCCGAGCGCAAGATCAAGCGCCTCCAGCACCGTTGTCTTTCCCGTGTTGTTGTCCCCGAGAAGTACCGCGTGCTTGGTGAAATCGAGGGTTGTGTCCTTGACGCCTCGAAAGTTCTCTATGTGGATACGTGCGACCTGCATTGTTCTCTCCCCATGAGGTGTTGCACCTCGGCTCCTACTGTTGAAAGAGTCTCGGCTCGGCGGATAGAACGTGTCAAGGCGTGACCAACCGTTGCCATTGCCTGTTTCGTGACCCGAGAGACAGCCCGGTAGACCACAGCTTCAACTGCTCGCTGCGAATCATTTGTCATCAACGCTAAGCGCAGACCAGCGTGGCACGATGTCTCACTGTAGTGATGTTAGCTTATTGAGCCGTCATTGTGGCTGCCAGAACGAAATACCGCAATGGGTCTGGCCCCGGTGCAGTCTGTTGTGCGAAGAGGTTATTGAAGGCAACTGCCAAGGCTATGACGGCTGATCTTCACATTGCGGCCATAACCGGCGCTGAAATCCAATGACCGTTCAGGCCGAAGACCTGCCGAAGGGCATGGCTTGGCGACGGTCTGGACGTCGGCCATAGCCGCCGCTCGAGTTCGTGACTTCATCAGACTGCTGTAGCAAGCAAACCGGTCATTTGTCGCTTACGCAATATTTTGGACATGCTCAGGCCCGACAAGTGTCGATGCCGATAATTTTGACAATTCCACGATGCTCAAGGATGATTCCGTACTTCAGGTGCTCCATGCCGAAAGGTGGGGGGAGAATCGGGAAAGCGGTGCAATTCCGCCACGTGCCCAACGCTGTAAGGACGATGCTCCGGCAACAAGCCACTGGTGAACACCGGGAAGGCGCCGATGGCAAATGAATCCGAGTCAGAAGACCGGCCTGAAAAATTCCGCGCGCTGCAAGGCCAGGCAGGGCGCTCACATTTCACGCAAGGGGAATTGCCATGAAAACGGAACACGCTGGCCAAGACAGCCACACCTTTACCGCCGAAGCACGGGCGGCCATTTATCAAACCATCTTCTCGCGCCGCGACGTGCGCGGGCAATATCTGCACAAGTCCGTCCCGGACGAGGTGTTGAGCCGTATCCTCACTGCTGCCCACTACGCGCCTTCGGTCGGTTTCATGCAACCCTGGAATTTTCTGGTGGTGCGTTCGGATGAAACCAAGCGACAGGTGCACGCTGCCTTCCTGGAAGCACACGCGGAAGCAGTGAAAATGTTCGACGGTGAGCAGCGCAACACCTACAAGTCGCTCAAGCTCGAAGGTATCCTGGAATCACCGGTCGGCATCTGCATCACTTGCGATCGCCAGCGTACCGGGCCGGTCGTTGTGGGCCGCACGCACATGAAAACCATGGATCTGTACAGCAGTGTCTGCGCCGTGCAGAATCTCTGGCTGGCGGCGCGCGCCGAGGGCCTGGGCGTGGGCTGGGTGAGTATTTTCAACCAGGCCGCATTACAGGCAGCCCTCGGCATTCCCAAGGGTATCACCCCGATCGCCTATCTTTGCGTTGGCTACGTCAGCCACTTCTACGCCAAGCCAGAACTTGAAGCCGCCGGCTGGCTGCCACGCCTTCAAATTGAGGACCTCGTGTATTTTGATCAATGGGGACAAAGTGATGCGCAGGACCCCCTGATAAGGCAGTTGATGTTCGACCAAGCCGCAGCACAGGCGAATGCAAACGCCACCGTACACCAACCGGCAACCGGGCTCAGCGCTGCCTAATCGCGGGAAATTTAACGATGTTTCGCGGCGTCCATCTCGGGCGCACCACAAGGTTTTGTGGCCTGCATCACTTTAACAAGAGTTTATTCAGAGCTGACAGGCCCCAATTGCGCCAAGAAAAGGTGGGCAGCGGCGTCAGGATTGGAAGGGAAGTACAAGTGCATATAGCTTGCCGTAAGCCGCTTGCGGCGATAAACGGCCTCGCCTTGACGGCCATCGGGCCGGCAAGCTTGAGCTAGTACTCCCATCGGGGTAACGACCTGCGAGTAATGGAAGGTGTGGCCGCGCAAGCTTCCTTCAGGCAGATCGACGGCTTGTAGACCAAGCGCGGCCAGGCGTTTCTTCATTGTCACCTGCCCTGGCAGCAAGCCTCCGATAGTATGGGTCTGCCCACCAAGGTCGACCAGCGTATCGAACAACGCCATCATGCCGCCGCATTCGGCGAGCAGCGGCTTGCCGGCGTCGACGTGGGACGCGAGCGCGGCCCACAGCTTATGATTATTGGTCAGGGCTTCGGCATGCAATTCGGGGTAGCCGCCGGGTAGCCAGACGGCATCGCAAGCGGGCAGTGCCTCATCGACGAGCGGCGAGAAGAATTCGACGCGGGCGCCGAGTGCGGCTAGGCAGTCGAGATTGGCCGGATAGATAAAGCAGAATGAGGCGTCGCGGGCGACGGCGATGGTTTTTCCGGTGAGCAGCGGCGTGATGGTGGGTGCTGCCGTCTCAGCGAAGGTCACCGGGGCGGGTAAGGTCGCGGCTGCGGTCGTCGCCAGCAGGTCGGCCATGTGCTCGATGCGCTGCTCGAGGTTAGCGATTTCGGCGGCCGGTAACAAGCCAAGGTGGCGTTCCGGAAGTGCGGCGTCAGCATCGCGCGGCAAGTATCCGTACCAGGCGATGTCGGGCGGAAGGCTCTTTTCCAGCAAACCGGCGTGGTAAGCGCTGCCAACCCGGTTGGCAAAGGCAGCTGTGAGTTGGGTGCCTGGCCGGTAGTGTTTTAGCCCGTAGGCAATGGCACCGAAACTGGCGGCCATTGCCGACCCGTCGATCACGGCGAGAATCGGCAGACCAAGGCGCGCGGCGAGTTCGACGGCCGCCGGTTGGCCATCGTGCAGTCCCATCACGCCCTCGACCAGAATCAGGTCGGCCTCTGCCGCCGCTGCCGACAGCCGCCAGGCAGCGTCGGCCTCGCCGCACATCCACAGATCGACGTTGTAGCACGGCGAACCACTGGCAATGGCGTGAATCTGCGGATCGAGAAAGTCCGGTCCGCATTTGAAGACGCGCACCCTGCGGCCCTGTCGCGCATGCAGCCGGGCAAGCGCGGCGACGACGGTGGTTTTGCCCTGACCTGAGGCTGGGGCAGCAACAAAAAGTGCCGGGCAGGAGGCCATTACCATTCCACTCCGGGCATGGCTTTTACGCCGGCCTTGAAGGCATGTTTCACCAGTGTCATTTCGGTTACTGTATCGGCCGCCGCGAGCAGCGCCTCAGGCGCACCGCGTCCGGTAATGATGACATGCTGCAGATGCGGGCGGGCGGCCAGGGCGACCAGTACTGGTGCGCTGTCGAGCCAGCCGTACTTGAGCGCATAGGTAAATTCATCAAGTACGACGAGGCCGATCGTCGGGTCGGTCAGGTAGCCGCACGCGATATCCCAGGCGGCGCGGGCGGCCGCGGCATCGCGCGCGCGGTCGCTGGTTTCCCAGGTGAAGCCCTCGCCCGAGACATGCCAGTTTAGGCAGCCGGGATTGGTCCGTGCAATCTGCCGGTAAGACTCTTCTTCGCCGGTATTGGAACGCCCCTTGACGAACTGGATCACAGCCACCCTGATGGCGTGGCCGAGCGCACGGGCAACGACACCGAAGGCCGCCGTGGACTTTCCTTTGCCATTGCCGGTGTTGATCATCAGCACGCCACGCTCGTCCTGAGCCGCAGCAATTTTTTCGTCGACCACTGCTTTCTTGCGCTGCATGCGCAGGAGATGGCGGCTGTCGCGATCACTGTCTTGCTGCAAATTATCCGTCATCGGCGTTCCCGGGGGTGAGTGGCGTTGTTGCTGTCGGTGGCCAGCATCATGCACCAGCGCTGATCAGGGTCAGCACCTGGCCGATGACGATCAGCGCCGGTGGCTTTACGGTATATTTATGGGCCGTTTCCGACAGCGTGGCCAGCGAGCAAGGGTAAATTTTCTCTGCCGGCCAGGTGGCGCGATAGATCAGCGCGGCTGGCGTATCGCCGGCCAGACCGGCGGCTTGCAAGCCGGACGAGATGGTTTCGAGACCGGTAATGCCCATGTAAATGACGATGGTCTGATTCGTTTGCGCCAGGGCCGGCCAGTTGAGGTCGACACTGTTATCCTGGAGATGGCCGGTGACGAAAACACAGCTTTGCGCAAGGTCCCGGTGCGTGAGCGGGAAGCTGAAACTCGCTGCGGCACCCATCGCCGCCGTCACGCCCGGAACGATCTCGACGGCAATGCCGGCGGCCAGCAGCGCCGCCATCTCTTCACCGCCGCGCGCAAAAACAAAAGGGTCACCTCCCTTGAGGCGAACGACGAACTTTCCCGCCAGCGCCCTGCCGACCAGCAGCGCTGATATCTCTTCTTGTGGCAACGTGTGCATACTCGTCATCTTGCCGACAAATACGCGTTCAGCGTCGGGCGCAGCAAGGTCGAGAAGACGCTCGTCAACCAGGTTGTCGTAAATCACCACCTCGGCTTCACGCAGCAGCCTGGCACCTTTGAGCGTGATCAGTTCGGGGTCGCCCGGGCCGGCACCGACCAAGGCGACACGTCCGTAACGGGAATTAGTAGAGTTGTCTGTTTTCATGCGTCGCCAACGACCTCGCTGCTCTCTTCAGGTTCGACCTCAAGGGCTTCGTTCAACACAGAGGCGATGTAGTCCTCGGGCAACCGGTAGTCCCTGGCCAGTTCCGCTGGCGACCTGCCGCTGGCATGGATGGCAGTGCGCCAGCCGTCAAGGCCGGTGGACAGCGAGCGTCCGGCCTTCTCCCCGTCGCGTGCGCCGCTGCTGCCGACCTCGACGTCGTATTTGTTGGCGTAGCCGCGCGGCGTGATCATCAGCCCGTGCCTGACAAAGGTATTCGAATTGCCGATCAGCACGGTGGTCAGCATGCCGATATCGGCTTCGCCCATCTTCTCCAGCGTCGTGAATTCGATGCGCTGTTTCGGGCGATAGGCCGACTTGACGATGGCCACCGGCGTCTGCGGATCGCGGTGGCGCAAAAACAGGCGCTGCGCTTCGACGATCTGTCCGGTGCGGCGACCGCTCTTCGGGTTGTAGAGGGCGACGACAAAATCGGCATAGGCAACCGCATCGAGCCGGCGGGCAATGGTTGGCCACGGCGTCAGCAGGTCTGAGAGCGAAATGGCGCAGAAGTCGTGGGTTAATGGCGCACCTACCAGCGCGGCGCAGGTGTTGAGTGCCGAGGGACCGGGAACGATTTCGACTTCGATCCCCGAGTCGGGCGTCCAGCCGGCCTGGAACAGTACCTCGAAGGTTGGCCCAGCCATGCCATAGACGCCGGCATCGCCCGAAGACACCAGCGCGACCTTGCGGCCCAGCTTGGCGCGATCGAACGCTTCGATGGCGCGGTCGAGTTCCTCGGTCATGGCTTTCTTGATGACCTCCTTGCCGACGAGAAGCTCCTTGACCAGGCGTATGTAAGTGGCGTAACCGATCACCGTGTCGGCCTCGGCAATCGCGGCACGGGCGCGGGCGGTCAGGTGGTCATGGCTGCCCGGGCCGAGGCCGACGAGCATGATCTTTCCGGTTTTTTCCTGGTTCATTCTGCAATCCTGGCGATGGAGACGGTGACGTTACGCCCGTCGGGGCCGCGCAACTTGTGTTTTTCGATGATCAGTTGAGTTTTTTCGGCGCCGCCGACCAGCAGCGCTGCCGCCTCCGAAACCGAGGGCGTACCGGTGTGTTGGCGAACGGTTTCAGACGGATTGGGCACGTCGATGGCCGCCAGTTCAGCCGCCGCATAAAAGCGTATCGCCCAGCCGTTCTGCTCGGCCACGGCGGCCAGCCCGGGTTCGTCAGCCTTAAGGTCAATCGAGGCCACCGCCTGCACGTCTGCCCGCGCTGCTCCGCAGGCGGCCAAAGCTTCTGCAATCGCCCGCTCGACGGTGAGCGCTGGCGTCCCGCGATCACAGCCCAGACCCAGCGCCAGCTTCATGCCGTCGCGCCCGGCCGGTAGGTCACACAGCGGCCCGAGAGCTGTGCAGCAATTTCTGCCGGCATGGCACGCTGGCTGATCCACAGCACGGCGGCGAAGCGTTCGGCATCAAACTCATCGAGCCGTTCAAAGCGGAAAAGATTGGCGGGCAAAGCCGTCTGGCGACCGTTGGCGTGATTGGTCCACCAGTCCGTGCTGCCGGCTTCCTGCACCAGCGCCACCGGCTCGTCGTTCACCATAGCGGCGCTGGCGCGAACGATACTGCTGTGGTCAGCCTCGATGGACCAACCCAGTTCGCGGCCCAGCAGATCAACCGCCAGGGTCTGCAAGGCGTCGGATGCCGTGGTCAGAACCGGGATCGCGCCGAGCGCGATGGCCAGATGCCCGGCCAGCGCATTGGCGCCTCCGAGGTGGCCGGAGAGCATGGGGATGACGAACTTTCCCGTTTCGTCGAGAACGATCACTGCCGGGTCGATGTCCTTTGATTTCAAGTGCGGGGCGATCAGGCGAACCATGGCGCCGAGTGAGACGATGGCGACAATGCCGTCAAAAGCGGTAAACAGCGCCGGGATCTGGTCGCCGGTTTTGCCGGTGTAGCAATTGCAATTGGCAGGCGCGGCAGCCTCTACCAGCGCACGAAATTTCTCCGGAGCAAAGAGCTGCGCGCCGGGGAAGGCAGCGACAACGCGTCCGCCCAGCGCGATGCCGTGACGGGTGATGGCAACGACGGCGATGTTCATGCCGTTTCCCGGGCTTCCTGGCGCTGACGGCAGCCGCGACGCAATTCGCCGCGCTCGCGCTTGGGATTCTGTACCAGCAGAAGAGACAGGTAATTGACCTTCTCGCCCTTCAGGCTGGCCACGTCACGCACGATGCGTTCGTCCGGCGAGCCAACCTTTTCGATGAAGCAACTGGTCTGCAGCAGGTCGCGGCGCGCCAACAGTTCGATGATTTCGTCGATCAGCGGTTTGACCTTGAGCAGAACCAGCGTATCGAACTCGTCGAGCAGATGGTCAATGACGCCAACGCCGTACGCGGCGGGAATAATGGCCAGGGTTTCGTCTTCTTCGGCGAGGCTCGTCCCGGCGCTGGCCGCAGCGGCGGCAAAGGACGAAACGCCAGGAATGGTCTCTACCTCGATTTCCGGAACCAGTTCGCGCACAACGCGTGCCAGGTGACCGAAGGTGGCGAAGGTCGAGGCATCCCCTTCGACCAGGAAGACCAGGTCACGTCCTTCGCCGAGCAGTTCGACGGTGCGCGCAGCGGCGTTGGCCCAGGCCTTGAGCAGAATTTCCGCATCGCGCGTCATGGGAAAGACGAGCTCCTCGGCGTCGCCCGGGACGTCCAGCCCGCCGCGTTCGACGATTGCAAGGGCGTACGAGCTTTCCTCGGCTTTCTTGACCGGGTACAACCAGCGAGCGCCGGACTGTAATACGGCCCAACTGCGCCGGGTAATCAGTAGAGGGTCACCGGGGCCAAGCGAGGCGCCGATCAGTTTTCCGTATGTTTTTGGGTTGCTCATTGGTAATCCTGTGATGAAAATTAATTAATCGCATCGAGCACGACGGGAATCAATAGCAAATTTCCGCTTTGTGGCCATCGCTGGCCAGTAGCCAACCATGCCATTCGTACCCTTGTTCCTGGGCTTGCGTAGTGTTCTTTGCGTTCGCTGTGCCCGTTGTGGTTCATGCCTTTGCCCATGCTGTCACTATCCACACCGGGTTTTGCGCGGCCATCCGGTGCATGTCGAGAATCGGCTGGCTGCGGCTGGCCTGAAGCTGGACAACCTCCCAGGTGGCGCCGGCGGCAGTCAGTTCGTGGGTGGCGGTGGCCAGGTTTTCGAGGGTGACGAAGTTCATCACCAGCCGGCCATCGGGTTTAAGTCGGTCAAGAATCAGGTGGATCAGCGCGTCCAGTTCGCCGCCGGAGCCGCCGATGAAGACGGCATCGGGGTCGGGCCACGCGTCGAGGTGGGCAGGCGCCTTGCCCTCGCTCAGCGTGTAGTTGCTGATCCTGAAACGGGAGGCATTGGCGCGCGCGTTAGCCGCATCACCCTCATTCTTTTCGATCGCCCAGACATGGCCATACGGGGCGAGACGCGCCGCTTCCAGACCAACCGAGCCGGAGCCGGCGCCGATGTCCCAGACGATGGCGTCTGCGGCCAAGCGCAGTTTGGCTAGCGACAGGGTGCGCGCTTCCTGCTTGGTGATCAGCCCCTTTTCCGGTGTGCGCTGGAGGTATTCGAGGTCGTCGAAACCGAACGCCGGCTGGCGCGCGTCTGGCCGGCGTTCGACAAGAACGACGTTCGGCGCGGGGAAGTCCATTTGCGCGGCATCGGCAGGGGAAAGCTCGGGAAACAGTTGTTCTTTCGGCAGGAGCAGACGGCAGGCAACCGAGAGTTTGACCTCGTCGCCATAGCCCGCCGTGAGTACTGCCCGCGCCAGACGCGCCGGGCTGTTTTCCGGGCCGGTGAAGGCGGCAACCCGTTGATGCAGGGCGATGGCGCGCATCAGCTTGTACAGTCCGTGTTCGGGGGTTGCGCCGAGCTGCCAGTCGCCGGCATCGGTACTGTGACAAGAAGCGATTTTCACATCTTGCCAGGGCCACTTGAAACGGGCGAAAGCGAGTTGCAGTGTGGAAACGGCCGGCAGGATTTCGCACGCTTCAGGCCCCAGCTTGCCGGACAGCCAGGAAGCGATGCCATGACACAAGGGGTCGCCGGTGGCGAGCGTCACCACGCGCTGGCCGGCTTCACGTGCCGTGACGATCCAGCCGGGCACCTGACCGAGCATACCGTCCATGTCCCGCAGCGTGGTGCTTGCCGGCAATTGTGCACGAACCAGTTCCAGTGTTCGCCCGGCGCCGATCACCAGATCGGCCGTAGCCAGGCGCTGGCGGGCGGTGTCGGACAGGCCGGACCAGCCGTCGTCGAGAATGCCAATCAGGGAGCACGGTTCAGAGGGCTTCATCTTCTTCAACGCGAACAATGAGGCGCCCATCGAAATCGCAGACATGGACGCTCAGGTAATAGGGCCCCGGATAACAGGACTTGAGGCTGCGGATGGCTTTTTTCGCCAGTGCGCGGTGGAAGTCGACGGTCAGACCGAGCACGGCGAGGCGCTCGGCGGCGAAACGTGCGGTTTCGGCAGCGCGGATTTCTTCAACCAGATCGGGCTGAGCACCGACCTCGCGGGCGCAGTCGGCAAGCAGGTCGCGGTCGATCTCGGCCTTCCAGGCATGGGTGACAGACAAGCCCTGCCCCATCTTGGTTAGCTTGCCGGCCATCGCGCCGACATGAATGTGCGTCATCTGGTGCTTGCCAGCCGTGGTAAAAGCGGCCTTGACGAAGTCTCCCATCTGCACAAAACAGGATTCGTCGAGTTCAGGCAACTGGCGCATGGCAAATTTTTCGCTACGCCCGCCGGTGGTGAAAACGATGCTGGTCTGCCCCTGGCGAGCGGCGACCTCGACCGCCTGCACCACGCTGGCGCGGAAAGCGGCGGTCGAATACGGACGCACAATGCCGGTGGTGCCAAGGATCGAGATTCCGCCAAGAATGCCGAGTCGTGCGTTCAACGTTTTCTTCGCCATGTCCTCACCACCGGGAACGGAAATGGTGACCTCCAGACCATCGTTGGCTAACAGTTCGGCTCCTGCAGTGCTGACGTTGTCACGGATATTGCGGCACGGGACGGGATTGATCGCCGGGCCGCCAACTTCAAGCCCCAAGCCCTCCTTGGTCACGGTGCCGACGCCGGGACCGCCCTTGAGGACGATCTCGCCAGAACGGTTTGGCAGCAGGCGAACATCGGCAGTCAAATGCGCGCCATTCGTGGCGTCCGGGTCGTCGCCCGCATCCTTGACGATAGCGGCGTGCGCGATGCGCACCAAGCCCTCGCCCTCGACATATCCGTCGATCACGACAAAGTTCACCTCCTGACCATTGGGCAAGCGGCACAGCACGCTGTCCGGCACCTCGCCGTTGACCAGGCCGAGGGTCGCCGCACGAGCTGCGGCCGCCGAGCAGGCGCCCGTGGTGAAGCCGGTGCGGTTACCGCGCTGGCGACGACCGTCACCCTTGCGCACCTTCCCGGCATGGCTGCCATACGGCGGCTCGCTGGTCATAGCGTCGGCAGCCGTTTCGCTCATTTCGCCTGCGCCGCTTCGGCCAGGCCGAGCAGGGCGTGAATGGCGGCGACCACCAGTGTCGAGCCGCCCTTGCGACCGCGAATGGCGACCCAGGGAATGTCATTGAGTGTCATCAGCAAATCCTTCGATTCCGCCGCCGAAACGAAGCCGACCGGCATACCGACGATCAGCGCTGGTCTCACCCCCTGCTCGCGGACCAGCCGAACGACTTCGATCAGGGCGGTTGGCGCGTTGCCGATGCCGATGATCGCACCATCAAGCTTACCCAGCCGGTGCGCCTTGCGCATGGCCTGAACGGCGCGGGTCGTTCCCTCGGCCCTGGCCTGTTCGATGACGTCCGGGTCAGAAATGAAGTGATGCGTCGTCATCCCGAAGTGCGACAGGCGGGGCGCCGAGAGGCCGACGCAGATCATTTCGACATCGGCGACGATCGGCGTACCGCCCTTGAGCACGGCAGCCAGCCCGGCCTGCATCAGGCCCGGATGAAAGGCTGTGAGGCCGTTGAATTCGAAGTCGGCGTTGGCGTGGATCATGCGGCGCACCAGTGGCCATTGCTCGGCGGTGTAATTGTGCGGGCCGACTTCGGCATCGATGATGGCAAAGGAGTCGTGCTCGATGGCACGGCCAGCGGCGGTGAGTTGCTCGGTAACGGTATTGGTTGTCATGGCAGTTCAGGAGTGGGCGTGCTGGGAATGGGGGGCCTCTGCGGCTTGGGCAGGTTCGGCATGATCGTGCTTATGTCCGAGAGCACCTGTCGCCGTGTGACTGTGATCGTGCAGGTGTTCGGCTTCGGCGGCCTCGCGGTACTTGCAGCCATCGCATTCGAGCAGGCTGCCGGCCGGCAGTTCGCGGCCAGCCACCTTGCTGTCAAGCAGATCGAAAATCCCCTTGTCGAAACCGAAATGGGTGCCCAGGGCAAAAGCAATTTGCGGATACTGCTGCTTCAGGCGTTCGACCTGTGCCTTGATGCGCTCGATCAGCACACCGGTAAACAGGTAAACCGGCACGATACAGATCTGTGTCATGCCCAGTTTCATTTGACGCTGGACGACGATTTCCAGGCGCGGCCAGGTGACGCCGGTGAAGGCCAGGTCGACCAGCTCGTGGTCGTTGGCCTCGAAAATCCAGCGCGCCATGCGCGCCAACTCGCCATTGGCGCCGGCATCCGACGACCCCCGGCCGAGCAGGATGACACCGGTTGTTTGCGGATCGGGCACATCAAGTTCTTTCATCAGGCGATCAAGCTGGCCTTGCAAAACAAGCAGGATTGCGCGCCCCATGCCGAGGTGACGGGTAACAACAAACTCGACCGCCGGGTGGCGAAGGCGAGCCGCGGCAAGCGCCGCCGGCAATTCCATCTTGACGTGGCCGGCGGCATTGAGGATGAAGGGAATGAGTAGCACGCGCCGCGCGCCTTTGGCGGCACGATCCAAGCCTTCGTTGATCAACACCTCGGCGTGCTCGATGAAGCAGACCTCGATCCGCCAGGCCGGGTGGCGCTCGCGCCACTGGGCGGCAAAATGCACTATCTCCTTGTTGCCATCGTGATTGCGCGAACCGTGGCCGACAAGCAGCAGCGTTGTGTTATCCATTGGTGTTCTCCGATGTTTTCGCCAAGCCACGACGAAAGCGATGTGTAAAGGATGGGTCATAAAGCTTGGAGCGGGCAAGGGTTTCCCAGTCGGCGGCACCGAGCGTCGGACTGGCGACAATCATGGCCTGGCTGCTGACTTGTTCGACCTGGCATTTCTGCTTGATGTCGGCGAGCGTGCCGCGAATGATTTTTTCCTCGCCCGGCCAACTGGCTTTCTGTACGACCAGAATCGGCGCGTCCTCGGCCCAACCGGCGGCACGCAGGGCTTTCTGAACTTCATGCAGCAGGGTGATCGATAGGTATATGCACAGGGTGCAGTGATGGCTGGCCAGAGATTCGAGGTCTTCGCCGTCGGGCATTGGCGTGCGCCCGGCGACACGGGTGAGGATCACTGTCTGCGTCACTTCCGGCAGCGTCAGCGTTTCACCGGCGGCAGCAACGGCAGCCATCGCCGACGAGACACCGGGCACTACGGCCCAGGCGATGCCGGCAGCCGTCAGCGGCCGGGTCATCTCGATCAGCGCACCGTAGAGGCCGGGATCGCCGGTCTGCAGTCGGACAACAGTGGCATGACGGCTGGCCTGGTCGAGCAGCCAGTCGCTCATCTCGTCCAGCGTCATGTCCTTCGAGTCGCGTATGACGCAGCCCGGCGGCGCCAACAGCGTCGCAGCCTTGTCAACCAGCGAACCGGCATAAAGGATGGCGCCAGATTCTTCGAGCAGCCGGCGACCCTTGACCGTCAGCAGATCAGGATCGCCCGGACCGGCCCCGACAAACCAGATCTTGCCCGGCATCATTTATTACTCCAGCGGCTTAGCAACATGGTGCTTCCTTTCCGTCATAGGTGTTATCAAGCAGGGTCAGAAGCTCGCTGTGCGTGCGTGGCATAAGCCCCTTCGGGAGCAGACCCCTGGCGGTCAGGCGGCGCTGCAGTTCGATCACCGCTGGCAGAGGCAAGCCAAGCGCCGACAAGGCATCGTCACGATAGGCCAGATCGGCCGCCGGAAGCGAGGCAGTACAGACTCCCGAGGCCATCAAGTGAATGTAGTCCGCCCAGCGGTAGGCGAGATCGATGTCGTGCGTCGCCAGCAGCAAGGTGATTCCCCGGGCATGCAAGCCATCGAGCACCGCCAGAAACTCCGTTTTCATGGCGTGATCGAGACCGGCCATCGGCTCGTCAAGAACCAGCAACTCCGGCTCCATGGCCAGCACACCGGCAATGCAGACGCGTTTCTTCTGGCCGAAACTCAGGTTATGCACGGCCCTGTCGGCAAAGCCGGCCATGCCCACCGCGTCCAGCGCAGCGCTGACCCGACGGCGCACGGTAGCTTCATCCAGACCGAGATTGAAGGGGCCGAAGGAAACATCCTCCTGCACACTGGCCGAAAACAGTTGATGATCCGGATTCTGAAAGACAAGGCCGACCTTGCTGCGCAACTGGCGCAAGCCGCTTCGGCTGTAATCGAGCACGGCACCCGCATAACGTAGCACACCTGACTGCGGCCGCAGCAGTCCATTGCAATGCTGGAACAACGTCGTTTTACCCGAGCCATTGGCGCCGATCAGGGCGTTGCGGCTGCCACGCCGAATGGCAAGTGAACAAGCGTCCAGGCCGACCCCTCCATTGGGATAGCGGAAGCTGGCCTGGTCAAGTTCGAGCAGCATCATGACAACACGAGCGCCAGCGCAATCAGCGCTCCACCACTGACGGCGGCAAGGGCACCATCGCGCCCGCTGTTGGCAAATCGCGGCTCCAGAAACCGCAGCGGGCCATCGTTGTTGCGCGCTTGTGCCGCAACATGCAAATCGTGAGCGCGCTGCCAGATCTGCAGGGTCAGACTGGCCGCCAGTCCGCCGAGCGAACGCAGCGCCAGGCCCGTCGTAGCATAGCCCAGGCGGGCCGATTGCGCAGTCAGCGTGTCGTGCACCGCAGCGGAAAAAACGAACAGCATGCGGTAGCAGAGGACCATCATTTCGAGTAGCAGCTCGGGAGTTTTCAGGCGGCGTAGCAAGGCGATCAGATCGATCAGCGGCGTCGTCAGCACCAGAAACAGAAGTGCCGCCAGTGCCGCGAGCGAACGGGCGCTGACGTCGGCCACCTGCTGCAGGCCAGCGGGCGTCAGATGAAAGGACATGACTTGCGCCTCGCCCTTGAAGTCGAGCGAGAATGCCAGCGACAGGCAACTGATGCTGAGAAAGAAAAGCGCCGGTGCGGCGACCCGCAAATATCGCCCTGGACTGACGCCTGCGCCAGCCATGGTGACGACGGCAATCAGGCCAGCCACGGCCACAGCGGCACTCGGCGTACCTGCGACAAAAGCCCCAATAAAGCCGCATAGCGCAAAGGCAGCTTTCGCTGCAGGCGAAACTCGCCGCCAGCGGTTGGCGTAGGCGGACTGCTCAATCAGCACGCAGCTTTTTCACCGCGCGCATCTGCGCTTCCCGCTGCATTCGCTCCCGAGTCACCGAGACACCGAGGTAATAGCCGATAAATCCCGCGCCCAACGCGGCTTGCAAGGCAAACAGCAGAGAGGCGATTTCCCCGCTGGCCGGCTCCATCAGCGGCTTGAACCACGGCCTGTAGTTCGGATCGATTTCGCCGATCAGGTCTTTTGCCTTGTTGTCGGCGCCAGCGAACAGTTCGACGGGTTGACCAACGGCATCGACCGCCGGCTTCTGTACCAGCCACAGCGGCAGTGCGGTAAGCAGGACAACAGCTAGCAGCAATAGAAAGTTTTGATGGCGTTTCATGCGCGCACCTCCGCACGGGTGATGACGTTCAAGTCCTGCAACTCTTTCGGGTTGAAACGTTTCAGCGCATTAAAGATAAGCACGGTCAGCAGTCCTTCACTGATCGCCAGCGGTATCTGCGTGATAGAAAAAATTCCGGCGAACTTGAGAAAGGACGCGCCAAAGCCGCCTTGCGGGTCAGGGAAAGCCCAGGCTAACTGCACGGAGGTGGTGACGTAGGTCAGCAGATCGGCCATGCTGGCGGCGATGAAAACACTGACGGCGAATGAAAGCTTCAGACTGCGCGCAAGGCGAAACAAAGCAACGGCAGCAAACGGACCGACGATGGCCATCGAGAAGGTGTTGGCCCCCAGTGTGGTCAGTCCACCATGCGCCAGCAACAGCGCCTGGAAGAGCAGCACGACCAGGCCAATCGGCGCCATCGCCGCAGGACCAAAAAGCAGAGCCCCTAACCCAGTGCCTGTCGGATGCGAACAGCTACCGGTGACCGACGGCAACTTCAGGGCTGAAAGAACGAAGGTAAAGGCCGCCGCCACACCGAGCAGCATGCGCTGCTCCGGGTATTGGCGAACGCGTTTCTTGATAGCGTAAAGGCCGTAGGCTACGAAGGGCGCTGACGCTATCGTCCAACCTGCAGCGTGTTCAACAGGCAAAAAACCTTCCATGATATGCATGATTCTCTCCCACAGCGAGAAACGACAAAGAGCGCCATTCGATGGGTATGAGAATTGCAGATCAGAAGAAAAAGCCGTTGGTCGAACGTTAACTGACGGCGAATCATCAGAACCACTCCCGTCACCCCGGGGATCGGCACTACGGTTGATTCTGGTCGGTCTTCTGGCTTGCCGTCGATCTTCTCCAGCGCCTTCCCATGCATGAACACAGTGGCTTGTTGCGGAGTCGTCAGGCTTACAGCAGCGGGGGCTGCGCCGGAATGTCTGAAAATCAGAGTCACCGGCTTCTCGTTTAACCCGCCCCACGGTTGTGGAGCAAGGCACCAAAATCATGACGAGTATACGACGAACCCCATTTGTTACCAATTTTTTCTTTACGAACGCAGTCGAGTGTCAACGTTTGATGGGCCGTACTCTTGCTGAGACTTGGAGTTCAAAAATTGGCAAGCGAGACTTTCAGCAGGGCAGATTGCTCTCGCCCAGAGCCACAGCGAGACGCTGCCACTGAGCCTCGCGCCCTGGCAATCCAAAGCGTAGCAGGCCATGTGCATAAAAATGGCGGGTAAGGATGGCGCGTTGAGCAAAGTGCTCGTAAAGCAAGGCGGTGTGAGGTGTTTTGAGCGTGCAGAACAGCGCAGTACGGCTGACTTCGCCGTGCGGCGCAAGTAGTGCGGCGAGGCGTTGCGATGCAGCGACCAAGCGCTTGCGTGTTGTCGCTTGCCAAGCGAAGTCTTCCAGCGCGCGTCGCGCAACAAAGCGTGAGGGGTGTGACACCGGCCAGGGGCCGAGCATCTCACGCAGGCGGTCGAGCTTTTCAGCGGACGCGAAGATGAAACCGACACGTGCTCCGGCGAGCCCGAAGAACTTGCCCAGCGAACGTAGAACGATGAGATTGGGTAGCTCCTCGCTACCGGCCAGGGCGACTACCGCGTTCTCCGGTTCGGCATCGACAAAGGCTTCGTCGACGATCAGCCAGCCACCGCGCTGCCGAAGTTTCTCGGCAGCCTCGAGCAGGTCACTGCGCGGTAATTCAGTCGCGGTTGGGTTGTTGGGATTGCACATCAGCACATTGGGGGTTGCCGCCGCCAGCGCGCGCTGCAAGGTCGGCAGGCGGCGCAAGCGGTGGCCGGCGCGTTCCCACCCCTGCGCGTGCTCCTCGTAAATCGGTGTCAGGCAGGCCACCGTGGTCTGCCGAAAAAGCGTGGGCAGACCCTGTATCGCGGCCTGTGATCCGGGCAGTACCAGCAACCGCTCGTTGCCATAATAGGCAGCCGCTGCGGCCTCGAGGCCATCGTCTTCCTCCGGCAGGCGTTGCCAGCAGAGCGGTTCGATTGGGGCCACCGGGAAGACCTCAGGGTTAATTCCGGTCGACAGGTCGATCCATTCGGCCAGGGGAGTTGCGTGATTCCTCGCAGCCAGGCGCAAGCGACCTCCGTGTTCAAGCACAAGGCACTCCTTTCAAAAGAACAACTGCCAGCCACAACCCGATACTGCGCCGCACCAGTGACAGCGAGCGCGCGATGTCTTCGCCGAGTGCCGGACGGCCTTCGCCGAGCGGCGTCCGTTGTTCGAGCCACCCGAGATTTATTGCCACCCCGCCAAACAGGATGAACCAGCACAGCGCTCCAAAGACCCCGTTGTTGCCCTTCTCCAAGCTTGTTTCGACGCAAGCGCTCGCGAAGCCGTACTCGTAGACCCCGCCAAGCGGCATGACAGCCCAGGCGGCACAGGGCAGCCGCAAGGCGGCTGAATGACCATAAGTGAAAGTCTCAGTTCGAAAGGGGTCGGGCATGAGAAAATCGGCGGCTGCGAATCAAAAAAGACGAGATATTACGATGAATACTTCCATCACCCCCAGCAAAACGCCCAGCCTGATGGTTCAGGGCTGCACCTCAGACGCTGGCAAGACGACTTTGGTCGCCGCGCTATGCCGCATCCTTTTGCGTCGCGGCGTTCGCGTCGCGCCTTTCAAGCCGCAGAACATGGCGCTCAATTCGGCAGTGACGATCGATGGGGGTGAGATTGGTCGTGCCCAGGCGCTGCAAGCGCTTGCCGCCGGTGTGCCGGCGCACATCGACTTTAATCCGATCCTGCTCAAGCCATCGACCGACAAGCGGGCACAGGTCATCATCCACGGCCAGGCGATCAACGATCTTGATGCCCGCGCCTACCATGAGTACAAGCCACGGGCGATGAAGGCCGTGCTCGAATCATGGGAACGTCTGTGCGCCGCCTACGACTGCGTCGTCATCGAGGGCGCCGGCAGTCCAGCCGAAATCAACCTGCGCGCCCGTGATATCGCCAATATGGGCTTTGCCGAGGTGGCCGACTGCCCGGTAATCATCGTCGCCGACATCGACCGCGGTGGTGTTTTCGCACATCTGGTCGGCACTCTGGAACTACTCTCTGCAAGCGAACAATCGCGGGTCAAGGGCTTTGTCATAAATCGCTTCCGCGGCGATATCTCTTTGCTCGAACCGGGCCTGCGCTGGCTCGAGGAGCGCACCGGCAAACCCGTGATCGGTGTACTGCCCTACCTGCATGGACTCTATCTAGACGCCGAGGATGCGTTACCAAGAACCAAGGAAAGCAAGACCAAAACACATCTGAAGGTGATCGCCCCGGCCTACCCGCGCATCTCAAACCACAACGATCTGGACCCACTGCGCTTTCACTCCGACGTCGATTTTACGATTGTCGGCCCTCACGACGCGGTACCGCCCTGCGACCTGATCGTCCTGCCTGGATCAAAAGCAGTACAGTCCGACCTCAACTGGCTCCGCGAAATGGGCTGGGAGGAGGCCATCAGCCGACATCTGCGCTATGGCGGCAAGTTGATCGGCATCTGCGGTGGTCTGCAGATGCTTGGCCAGAAGCTGCACGACCCCCTGGGTCTTGAGGGCAAACCGGGAAGTGTGCCGGGCCTGGGCCTGCTCGACTTTGAAACGACACTGGCGCAGAAAAAAACACTGGAAAACGTGAGTGGTACGCTGACACTACCCGGCGCGCCAGCCTTTTCCGGCTACCGAATTCATATGGGAGTGACCAGCGGGCCGGCATTACAACGACCCGCCACCATGCTCGGTGGCCAACACGCAGAAGGTACAGTTTCCACCGATGGCCAGATCATGGCCACTTACTGTCACGGTTTTTTTGATGCGCCAGAGGCGCTCTCAGCCCTTCTCGAATGGACGGGTTACAAGCCGAGCAGCCGCTTCGATCCCAACGAGCGTCGCGAGCTTGACATAAACCGGTTGGCCGACTCGGTTGAGGCAGGTCTCGATCTTGAACTTCTGGCGAAATGGCTTCCCGGTCTGGGGATGCCAAAATCGCAGGATTGAGTTGCCGGTGCCCAGCATGCCCCTTGCTTGAGCACCTGCGGCAACCCCGCTGCGGCCAGCGCCACCTTATCGCATAAGGCAACAACGCGTTTTTCGATATGCAGCCGCTCCACCTTATCGTTGATTTCTGTTCGGAAAAGCTTGAACGGCGGCAATGCGATGCGGAGCAGTCACCTAGGTGAGAAGCCCTCAATGACTGCTGTGGCCGACAAGCTGCCCCTGAGGCTACACCGCCAAATGTCCCCTTGAAAGGTGGCAGCGGCCGTTCAGAAGTCCCGTTTCTTCGCGAAGACAATGACCAAGTCGTGGTCGACGCAGCACGACGCGCCACCTTCGACCAGCCGTCACACCACCACCATAGTTCCCGAAGAACGGCACACCCCTCAAAGCCGCTTCTGCAAATTACTCACCCACAGCCACAGGGCGTACGAGATCGAGACGATCAACAAGGGTGGCAGCAGCGAGGGCATCGGCAACGGCACTATCATCCAGACGGCAAGCCCCACCAGAACGGCCCACAGCACGCGCACCCCGAGGCTGTGTCGGATCGGGCTCTGAGCCACGAAGGAATACTTGCGGATTTCCCGCACGAGCTGGCCGTCGCTGTAGGCCGCCATCACCAAGGGAATGCCTGGCACCAGCCATCCCATCAACACTTGCAGACGGTAGGCGACCAGGCCAATCCACAACCAGGTCGCGACGATCCGGCCCTGCGCCCAAGCGCTGAGGTCGGAACTCCCGAAGGGTCCGTGCCCTGTCGATTGAGCGTCGATGATGAAGCTGCGAAAATCCGACGCCAGCGATTTTTCCATATCGTCCAGGGTACGACCGTAGACAGCGCTCTCACCGTCGCCGGCAATCGCGTAGACCTCCGCCCGCTCGGCGATCCAGGCGTTGCGGATCACCGCCGGCGGGATGAAAGCCCAGGTGGCCGCCATAACCAGAAACAGTGCGACGGCGACGAAGGTACTCCAGGCGTTGTCGGTGCGCGCCGCCCTCATAGCTGCGTCAGCAGGATGGGAAACCGTCCCTTGAGCGTCCGGCCACCGGACAGGCGCGCGATGAAGTGCAGCGGCGGCAGCTCACCGAGCATCGCCGCCGGAAAGAGCTCTGCCTCCTCTTCCAGAATCTGCTCCTGGTAGGAGGCGGTGTATTCATCCTGAACGTGGCTATCGACGTTGTGTCCGTAGCGTAGGGCCATCGAACGCACCTTGATCTGCGGCATGCCTTCGGCCAGGTATTTTTGCGTTTCGGAATCGAGAACGCGCAGGGCGATCTTGTTGTTGGTGTTGGCGAGCACTTGGCGGGCCTTGTTTTCGTCGCCAAGTCGGCTGGCAAAGTCGGCAAAGGTCTGCGTCGCGATGGTCACCCGGAAGTCGGCGCCGCCGCCCTTGTTCATCAGTTGAATGGCCGGCTGGTTGAGGACCTCGGCCGCTTCGTCGATGAACAGATTGACCGGCGTCAGCGAATCAATGCCGTAGTTGTAGCGGTCGCCCGCCACGGCGGCGAGATCGGCCAGCAGGATGGAGCCGATGGCGCTGCCCACCGTCGAGTCGGCGAGCGAATCCAGACCGATGTAGACCACCTTGTTGCCGTGGATGATCTTCGACATGTCGGTCACCAGCCGCTCGTGGCCCGGCTCGAAATCCGGTGAGAGGAGCGCCTGCAGGGGGTCGCTGGTGAGCATCGAAAGGATCGGGATCAGCGACGCCACCATTTTCTGGAAGTGCTCGCGATTGTGCTCGTAGGTCGAAATCAATCCATCGAGATCCACCGACTGCGCTTCATGGATGGCGATCTCCCGATAGAAGGCGATGTAGGCCTCCAATAGCCGATCCTTGTAGCGCCGGATATGGGACGCGGCCCGGCTTTCCCAGTCCTTCACCTGGCGGGTGAAGTGAACTTTCAACGCCCGCTGGA
>Ga0209369_1000694_pt1 | contig 29284 bp, 26 predicted proteins | sample EBPBio142010_DNA_FD_185865 | JGI IMG/M metagenome (GOLD analysis project Ga0209369, IMG submission 185865) | Wastewater treatment Type I Accumulibacter community from EBPR Bioreactor in Madison, WI, USA - Reactor 1_10/4/2010_ DNA (SPAdes)... | ecosystem: Engineered > Bioreactor > EBPR >... | reverse complement strand
GGCTGTGCCGCCTGGTCCGCCAAAGCGGTGGGTTTGGTCTTGCGTGGCATTCATGCTCCTTGTCGACATGCTATGCCTCACACACAAAATTTCTGACAAGCTCATGGTGCTCAACCGCCTGCACCCCGATGGCGCTGGCCAAGTGTGTCTTGCCGGTGCCCGGGCCACCAACCAACACCACGTTCTCAGCCCTGTCCATGAACTCGCAGCGGTGCAGCTGACGCACCAGAGCTTCGTTGACCTCGCTGTTGCTGAAGTCAAAGCCTGCCAGGTCCCGGTAGGCCGGCAGCTTGGCCTGCTTGAGCTGGTAGGCCACGGCCCGCACCTCGCGCTCGGCTGTCTCCGCCTTGAGCAGCTGAGAGAGCATCGGTTGCGCGGCCTCGAAGGCCGGTGCGCCTTGCTCGGCCAATTCGGAGACGGCCTGCGCCATGCCGAACATCTTGAGTTCGCGCAGCATGATGACGATGGCTGCAATGGCGGGGTCATGACGCATGGCGTACCTTCCTCTCCGACGTACGCAGGTCGTCATAGCGGTTTACGTTGGCCAACGGCTCGCGCACCAGGCGCAGTGCCTGAGGGGCGGTCACCGGTGGAGGTGGTGCCTTGCTATCCAGCAGCCGGTGCAACACATTGAGCACGTGCATCTTGGTCGGCACGCCGGCCTCCAGGGCCAGCTCGACAGCAGCCAGCACCGCCTGTTCGTCGTGGTGCAGCACCAGAGCCAACACTTCGACCATCTCGCGGTCGCCACCGGGCTGCTTGAGCAGAGCCGCCTGCAGTTGCCGGAAGGCCGCTGGCAGTTCGACGAAGGGCGCGCCGTTGCGCAGCGCACCTGGCTTGCGTTGCAGCACCGCAAGGTAATGGCGCCAGTCGTAGACGGTGTGGCCTACGCTGTCGTGGCGGCGGTCGATGACGCGTCGGTGTTCGCAGAGCAATTGGCCCTCGGCGGCCACCACAATCCGCTCGGCATAGACGCGCAGGCTCACCGGTCGGTTGGCAAACGAGGCCGGCACGCTGTAGCGAACGCGCTCGAAGGTCACCAGGCACGTGGGCGAGACGCGCTTGGTGTGCTCCACGAAACCATCGAAGGGGCGCGGCGATGGCATTAGCAGTGTCCGCTCCTGCATCCAGGCGTCGGCGACCGTGCCCGGCAGCTTGCCGTGGTCAATCTCGCGCCACAGGGCCGTGCAACGCGCCTCCAGCCAGTCGTTCAAGGCCGCCAGCGTGGCGAAGGCCGGCACGTGCTGCCAGAGCCGGTGGCGCGCATCGCGCACGTTCTTCTCGACTTGCCCCTTCTCCCAGCCAGAGGCCGGGTTGCAGAACTCCGCCTCGAACAGGAAGTGGCTGACCATGGCACCAAAGCGCGCGTTCACGTCGCGCTCCTTGCCACGGCGCACCTTGTCGACGGCGGTCTTCATGTTGTCGTAGATACCGCGCCTGGGTACGCCGCCGAGCACGCGGAACGCGTGGTTGTGGGCGTCGAACAGCATCTCGTGCGTCTGCAGCAGGTAGGCCCGCACAATGAAGGCTCGGCTGTGGCTGAGCTTGGTGTGGGCCACTTGCAGCTTGGTGCGCTCGCCGCCGATGACGGCCCAGTCTTCGCTCCAGTCGAACTGGAACGCTTCACCGGCACCGAAGGTCAGGGGCACGAAGGTGCCTCGGCCAGTGGTTCGCTCGGCTTCCTGCCGTTTGGCCTGCCAGACACGTGCAAAGGCGGCCACGCGGTTGTACGAACCGTCGTAGCCCAGAGCGGCCAGGTCGGCGTGCATCTGCTTGACCGTGCGCCGCTGTTTGCGCGATTTGCCGGCCTCAGTCTTGAGCCAGCCTGCCAGTTTGTCTGCGAAGGGGTCGAGCTTGCTGGGGCTCACGCGCTTGGCATAGCGCGGCTCGACCGTATCGGCCCGAAGGTACTTCTTGATGGTGTTTCGAGACAGCCCGGTTCGCCGCGCTATCTCGCGCAGGGACAGATGCTCTCGCAGTGCCCAACGCCTGATGACACTCAATGTCGCCACGTCAATCACTCCTGTACTCCTGCCACTAAAAGCAGCAGGTTAGGGTTCTTACGTGGGTCAGATTTGGATGGAAATTACCCGTGCAGGTGGGTCAGTTCTGGGTGGAAATCAACAGGCCGTGGCCTGTGTCAACGAGATGGAAGTCCGACGGTAGTGCCGTCGTATGTCCGCTGCATCCTGACCGAAGGCAGCAACAAACTTTCGTTTCGCTGCTTCTAGCCCGTCAATACCAGAGACTTTCTCCAGCAGCTGTCCAGTTGCGTCCATGCGGCACACAGTCGCACCGGTTCTTTCCGGGTCCAGAAAGATGGCCCTAACCAACGCCTCATTCCAATCCGCAAGTCGCATACAACGTTGATGCTCCCTTGTTAACTTTCCTTACATTGTGCCGTTAGATGAAGTCGATCGCCCTTATCGATTCGGTCCGATGTCCCGCCGCAGCGTCTGTGGCTGAAGATTCGGTCGAAGTTCGGGTAGCTGTGATGGCCGCTGGACACTTTGCTCCGAGGGTACTCGGCTCCTCAGTGGCTCAACTGGCGCGGTAGAGGTCATCTCTTTCACGAACCGCGCGACGTGCCTGGCCAATCGCAGGTCTGCCGCTTCGCCCGATTGGGCTAGTGCAAGGCCGATTTGCGCCCAAGCATCGACAGCGGCCTTCCTCGCCGGATGATTCTGCGATCCGCCTTTTTTGGTTGATGGCGCGCGGCGCAGGCGCCCTTCTTCCCTGGCCTTCAAGTGCCACAGAGGATCCGGCTGGCGATATCGGCCGCTCGTGGATTGCCGGGTTGCCTCTGCCTCCACGCCATAGCCTCGCAGCTTTTCAGCGAAGGTTTCGCGCCAGCGGTGCAGGTCGCTCTTGCGCGGGTTGAGGCGCTTGCCCAGCCTGGATACCGCACGCACGCTGATGTGTACGTGAGGGTTGGCCTGATGGTCGTGCAGCACCATGACGTATTTGTCGTCGGCCAGCTCGGATTTCGCAAACTCCCGTGCGGCGCGCTGCACGATCAGCGGATCGGTGCCACGCGGCATCGACAGCATGATGTTGTAGGCCTCGCGCCGCTGGCCTGGTTCGGCGTCGTCTGGGATGCGTGCACCGCCCATGCGCCACTCATCGGCCAGGTGGTGCAGGCTGTCTTTGCCTTGCATGGTTTGCCCGCGCTGGTCTTCGATCTCCAGTAGTCCGTTTTTGCTGATGTAGCGAAAGTGCGCCGCAATGGCCGCCATGCTCCGCCCTCCCCCGGTTGTTGGCGCCGATTCAAAATTGAGCCACCGTGCCGCTTGAATTTTGAGCCAGGGCTGCAAGCCAGCCTGAGAGGGCCGGCTGTGGATAAGTGTAGTGCCTGATCCCGGTTCGTAATCTCCTTGAAGGACTGTTGTCATCGGTATTGAAGAAGGCAAGCCGCGCCAGCGGCTTGCCTTCTGGCCTTCAAAACGGCTGCCCCTTGTGTGCCTGTTCACGTGCCTTGATGCGTTTCTTGGCCACGGCCGTGCTGTGCAGGAAGCGGTGCGACTCGTTGCCCGTCTCCACGATGTGGCAATGGTGCGTGAGCCGATCCAGCAGCGCCGTGGTCATCTTGGCGTCGCCAAACACGCTGGACCACTCCTTGAAGTCCAGGTTGGTCGTGATCATCACGCTGGTGTGCTCGTAGAGCTTGGAGAGCAGATGGAACAACAAGGCACCTCCAGCCTGGCTGAAGGGCAGATAACCCAGTTCATCGAGGATGACCAGATCCATGCGCTGCAAGCTCGCTGCGATGCGCCCCGCCTTGCCCTGGGCCTTCTCCTGCTCCAGCGCGTTGACCAGATCCACTGTGGAGTAAAACCGCACCCGTGAGCCATGGCGCGTGATGCCCGCCACGCCGATGGCCGTGGCCAGGTGCGTCTTGCCCGTGCCGGGGCCACCTACCAGCACCACGTTGTGCGCCTGCTCGGTGAACGCCATGCCTGCGAGCTGTTCGATCAGCTTTCTGCCCACCGGCGAGCACTCGAAGTCAAAGCCCGCCAGGTCGCGGTGCACAGGGAACTTGGCCGTGTGCATCTGGTAGCTGATCGAGCGCATGGCACGGTCCGCCGCCTCGGCCTGCAGCAGGTGCTCCAGCAACCAGCGCGAGCTCTCCAATGTCGCATGACCGCCTTGCTTGACCAGATCCTCCCAGGCCCCCGCCATGCCATACAGGCGCAGCTCTTTGAGCTCTTTGTCCAACTCACGCATGATCGGCCTCCTGCACGACAATGTCTGTGCGCAGGCTGTCGTAGCGTGCCGTGTCGGCCAGGGGGGCCTGGCTCACCTGCAGGATGGTCGCAACTGTCTCGGGCAGGGGCTGTGCCTGCAAGCGTGCCAGCACGTTGATGACGTGTTCGCAGCTCACCCGCCCTGAGGGTGGGGCGCTCTGCAGCGCCAGCTCCACCGCCACCAGTACCGCGTCCAGCCCTTGCTTGGGCACTTCGGCCAGCACCTGCGCCATGACCTTGTCGCCGCCGTCCTGATGCAGCAGGGCGCGCCGCATGCGTTGCAAGGGGTCGGGCAGATCGGCAAACGGAGCGCCGTTGCGCAGCGCCCCTGGCTTGCGCTCGATCAGTGGCACGTAGTGCTGCCAGTCGTAGCGTGTCTGGTTGCGCTCGCTCAGGCGCTCGTGCGTGGCCACCACGGTATCGCCGGCCACCACCACGATCTGCGCCGGGTACAGGTGCGTGCTGACCATCTGCCCTGCCCATTCACAGGGCACCGAGTAGCGGTTGCGCGCCACTGTCACCAGGCAGGTGCTGCTGACCCGCACCGGGTGCTCGACGTAGCCGTCAAACGCCGCAGGCATGGGCACACTATGTGTAGCGATGGTTTGAAAACTGCTCCCTAGGCGAGGAGCGCCGTCCGCTTGGGACTAGGTTGACGGTTGTCCCTCAAGGCGCTTGACCTGTTTACGCACGCCCTCAAAGATGGCCACGGCCACATCTTGCGGAAAACCTGGAGGCAGCTGCCGGGTGACCGCCTCGATGGCCGGTTCAACCCGGGCAAGCAGTTCGCTGATGATGTCTTCTGCGTTATCGCCCCAGCCACACTTGGCAGCCGTGGCGTTGAAGTGACGTCGCATGATGGTCGCCAAATCGTAGTGGCGGTTCCTGCCGCTCAAGGCCATGGCCAGTTTGGCATTTCTCCACGCCAGTTGATTCTTCCCATTACCTATGATGGGCCACGCGGAGAGCACGTCGTACATCGGCGTGAGCGCATAGCTGCCGCCCGCGAAAAGGCGGATGCTGAAATTCTTGGCATGACCGTCGGTGGCGGCCAGCAACCAAAAAGCCACTTGACTTGACAGCAATGATTTCAAGTCGGCGCGGGCGTTTTGGGAGCCATTGAGCACCTGGGCAAGCTGCTCAATTCCTGGACCACCGTCGGCTTCGTACTTTTTGGCGGGGGTCACGCCCAGCGCCTGACAGAAGTCTTCTTGGGGTAGACGGAGCAACCATGTGCCGGATGGATGCATCCTGCGGTCGAATCGCTCCACTGCCAGTACCGGTGGGTGGTCGGAAAAAGTGACGATGTTCGCGTTGGCTACCTCGAACCCCAACGCGCCCATGAGCTTCAGGCACAACCACTCGTTGTAGACCGATGTGCGCATATCCGCTTGCATGTTGCCGACCAAGCCCAGGGGCAGCTTGAGGATGTGCGTGGTGGGTGTGGCACCGAGCGGCTTCAACCATTTGCCCCCATGACGCAGCAAAGCGGTCTTCTCCTGCGCGCCAGCAATTGAAATGCGAAAGTCCTGCTCCTTACCTTGATGACCAAACTGGCCTGTCGTGACGGTGTTGCGCAGAAGGCTAGCCACAGCCTCTTCATCAAGGACTTCTCCGTCTATGCGGTTGAAGCCCGTTGGCTGTTCGTCAAGTGGCAGCAATTGAACGGCACCCACACAGTCCCTGCCAATGGCGGCCAGGAGGTCGAAGGTGTCCTCTGAGCCAGCGGCATAGCGTTGTGCCAGGCGCTTGCGGATGACACCGCGGTCTGGTAGCAGGTTGTCAAAGAAGTGCTCGACTCGGTCTCCACGAATCGGTTCGTTGCCTACAAGTGGCAGGGGTAACGACAGTGACAACGGCCGGGCGGAACGAGACGCCAGCCAGCTATCTTCGTAACGTAACTCCATCGGTCGGCGGGTGGCTGGAGTCCAGCGGCCCACCAGTTCGCCATTAGCCCAGATGGCCAGCGGTTGGGAACTTCCACGGCGCCCCATGATTTACCAGTCCGCCTGCTGGGAATCGGTAGCCTGCTGCTCTTCGTCGCGTGGCTGAATACTCAGCTGCAGCCCCAGCTGGTTACAGATGTCCAGGAGTTGGTCCACACTCAATGAGCCTGGCGCGAGCTCCAACTCAGACACACGCTTTTGGCTCAGCCCCATTCGTGCCCCGAGTTGCGCCTGCGTGAGCTTACGGCTCTTGCGTGTGCCTTGCAGTAGGGCCCCCAGCTGAGGGGCGGTGGCAATGGGCTGGATTCTGTTGGACATGACTTACCGCTATTACAGGTAAAAGTATATTACCGGAATAACCAGTTAAACACAAATAGTGGTTTATCCGGTATTTTCGCCAAACTCCTGCGCAGCCTCTTGCGCCAAGAATAAGGTCGAACGAGAGCGTGGCCGTGTCTCGTCGGTGAGCCCGAGATTGAAGGCCATTCAAAAACTGCGCACTAAGGCACGATGGTCATGTCGTCAGTGCAAGGTGGCTTCGCAATGACGGGAGCCTTCGCAGCAGGCCTGTTGCCGCAGGCGCCTTTCACGTACACTGCGACGGCGGTCTGGCGTTACTTTTTGGTGGCACATCAGCGTTGCTTTGGAGAATTTTTCCTTGTAAATCAAAGACTTACAAGGAATCCCACCCTCTCCGCCAGGCTATCAATAAAATCAACAACTTACAGCGGCTTTTGAAATCTGTACCACATAAAAGCCCACATAAAACAAAGCCACCTTGCCTAGCTCGGTGGCTTTTTTCTTGGCTGTGACAGCTCGCGGTTTTTCACAAAAGCGCCAGGGGGGCACTGACAAAACCGACGAAACCCTACCCCTTGCACATCAACACCAGCTCGCGGTGGTCTGAGCGAACATCAATCAAGCTCTCAATGCCGTAGATGGTGCCGTTGTGGATCACGCGATCCTGCGCCGTGACGCCTGGCATGTAGCGCATCTTGATCCAGGCATGCTGTGCTGCCCGACGGCCGCATCCTGCTGGTGGGCCAGGGCAGTGTTGCGGCCACAAGCAGCGATGGTGGCCACCATTTCAGCTTCAGCAGGGTGGCGGGGCGCGCCACCTTGACCGACATTGCGCTTGATTCCGAGGGCGCAGGCTGTGTCACTTCGGACGCCGGTCCGCAACCCTACCAGGTCGCCGCCAAGGGCGAGAGCAGTAACCTGAGTTCTGCCGTCGCCAAGCCCTGATGCCCAAAAAGGCTTGAGAATCAAGCCCATACCCGTCCGTGGGATGGGGGCAAGGGCAGGCGGAGGGCGTGGCGTTGTTCCCAGCTTGGGAAAGTGGCTGTCGTGTTGCAGGCAGGGCTGGTGTGGCCTTGTTCGCTTTGCCATGCGCCGGCCTGTGCCTGTATGCGGCGGCGCAGCACCCGGTAGCGCCCATGCTGGCCTTGTCCCTGCTGGCGGCGGCCCTGGTCTGGGCCATGTGGCGTCCCGTCGATCTTTGGTTTGTGCTGCCAGCCTTGTTGCCGGTAGCCAGTTTCGCGCCATGGACCGGTTGGTGGCTGGTCGATGAGTCCGACCTGTTGGTGCTGGCCCTGTTGGGCGGCGCCTATGGGCGCTGGGCGCTTGATGCCTGGCGTGTGCCCGCAGCGGTGCATGGCACCACGCCCGCGGGCATCAGGTGGGCGTATTGGGTGTTGCCACCACTGCTGGTCGTTGGCGTCTGGCGGGGGCTGGACGACGCGCGCGGCGCGGCAAGCTGGGTGGCGCTGCTGGCGGATCTGTGGGCTCAGGGGCCCCATGGCGACTATGACCAGCCGGGAAACACCCTGCGTGTGGCCAAGAGCCTGGCATGGGGATTGTTGCTCATGCCCGCCTTGTATCGATCCTCGCGGGGAGCCGCGTTGCGCCTGGCGCGTGGCATGCTGGTGGGGCTGTTTTTTGTCTGCATCGCGGTGCTGTGGGAGCGGGGGCTGTATGTCGGGTGGCTGGACTTCAGCGCCAACTATCGTACGGTGGCCTGGTTCTGGGAGATGCATGTGGGCGGCGGCGCCATCGATGCCTACCTGGCCATGGCGCTGCCGTTTGCCTGGTGGGCCGCATGGTCTGCCCCGCATGGCTGGCGCTGGTATGCGGCGGCGGGGCTGGTGTTGTTGGCAACCTATGCGGTGCTGACCGCCTATGCCCGCGGCCTGTATCTGACGGTGGTCATCACGGCGGTTGGCATGGCCTGGTTGGCGCACCGCCATCGGTTGAAGGCGCCCGACGCAACCCTGTGGCACCGCAGGGCCATGGCGTGGCTGTTGGTGGCTCTGGTGGTGGAAATCCTGGCGGTTTGGGTGGGCGGAGCCTTCATGTCCGATCGTCTGAGTCGCTCCAATGCCGATCTGCACCAGCGCCTGGCCCATTGGAAGCGCGGCGTGCACATGTTGCATACGCCCGGCCAGTGGGTGCTGGGCTTGGGCTTGGGGCGTTTGCCGGCGCAGTACAGCGCGCAGAACCCCGAGGGTGCGCTACCCGGCCGGGTGCGCTGGGTGCGCCATGGCGATGCCGGCAATGAGGTCTGGCTATATGGCCCGCAGCGTGCCGACGCCAAGGGTGGCCTGGCGCTGACGCAGCATGTGCCACTGGAATCCGGCGGACATTACACGGTGCGCTTGCGCGCGCACATGAATGCGCCCATGTGGCTGAAGGTTCAGTTATGCGAGCAGTATCTGCTCTACCAGGCACGATGCCAGCTGCGCACGCGGCAGGTGTCAGAAGCCAGCAAGACGACCGATGGCTGGATCGTGCTGCCTTTGCTGGGCCCGGCCTTGGCATCGGGCGGTCATGGTACGGTTTCGCGGGATGGGGTTCTTTCCATCCAGCTGCTGCAGGCCAATGCCAGTATTCGCATCACCGCCGTGGAACTCCTGGGCAAGAGCGGGAGGCAGGTTCTCAAGAATGCGGATCTGGCCCTGGGGCCTCGCTATTGGAGCAGTATTGCCTATGGCAACTTTCTGCCATGGCATATGGATAACCTGTTGCTGGAGCTGCTGATAGAGCGCGGTCTATTGGCTGTGCTGATTCTTGCGCTGGCCGTGGCATGGGCGCTGCTGCAACTGGCCAGAGGAGTTCGGCGTGGATCACCGCTGGCCCTGGTTGTCGGCGGCTCCATCATCGCCGGCTTGATGGCGGGTGGGCTGATAAGCTTTGCGGAAGTTCCGCGTGTATCTCTTGTGTTGTGGTTGTTACCTATCGTATCATTCTGCATCACGGAGGATCGGTAGGCTCGGGTGCTGGGATTTGGTCTGAGACGGTGAATTGTTAAATTTATTTGCCAAACCATTAGAAATTGTTTCGCCGCTTTGAATTTTTTTGCCTATTGATTTCTAATGTGCGGTTGTTTTTTTAATGGTGGCGGCGTCTTGCGAAGAGGGTGACGATGGTCAGGATTTTTAATCATTATTTCCGCCAGCGAAGTATTTTACAGGCCATGGTATATATGGTCTTGATTGTGAGTACTTTGGTTATTTCCATGGCCTGGCAGGTTGGCGCCGAGGCGCTCAATGGTGCAATAATATCTTCAGGCGTCATTCGCGGTGGGTTGATCGCTGTCGGTATATTGGGTATGAATGCTGCATTGGGTATTCACGAATCGCCCAGTGGTCTGACGGTGGGCCAGGTGCGATCCCGTGCTGTATTGTCCTTTATTTTGTCGATGGTAATTGCTGCCGGTGTTTTGCTGCTGCTGCCGTTGTCGCCCCCTTATCATAATGAGCAAACTTTATTGGCGTTGCTGATCATGGTAAGTGCCATGTTGATTTTGCGGTTGCTTGGCAATAGTTTATTACCCGCTTCTTACAAGCGCCAGCGAGTCCTGGTTTATGGCACTGGTTCGCGCGCTTGTGTGGTGACTGAATCCCTGATGAAAAACGACCCCAGCATTGAGCTGGTCGGGCATTTTCGCGGCCCGCAGGAGAAGGAGCAGGTTGCATCGGGTTTACATGTGGTGTCTGCCGGCAAGACGCTCACCGAGGTTGTTGAGGAATACCGGGTCAATGAGATCGTGGTGGCGGTCAATGAGCGCCGCGGCGGCAGCATGCCGCTGCGCGAGTTGCTGGACTGCAAGCTGCAAGGTGTACAAGTCATTGATTTGGCGACACATTTTGAAAAACTTCTGGGGCAGGTGCATCTGGAGGCGGTATCCGCAGGGTGGCTGATCTTTGGTGATGGCTTCAAACAGGGGGTGGTTCGCTCGCTGGTCAAACGCCTGCTGGATGTCGTTGGATCAGCCGTGCTGTTGTTGCTCGCAGCACCCGTGATGCTGGTGACGGCGGTTCTGGTCTTTCTCGAAAGTGGCCTACCGATTTTTTACCGCCAGGAGCGCGTCGGCCTGAATGGCCAGACCTTCAATGTCATCAAGTTTCGCAGCATGCGCCAGGATGCGGAAAAAGATGGAACCCCCCGATGGGCAGGTGCCGGGGACGCCCGGGTGACGCGGGTTGGCAAATTCATACGCAAGACGCGGATCGATGAGTTGCCGCAGTTGCTTTGCGTGCTCAAGGGCGATATGAGTCTGGTAGGCCCCAGGCCCGAACGCCCGTACTTTGTCGAACGCCTGACGCAGGACATTCCCTATTACGCCCTGCGCCACGGCGTAAAACCGGGCCTCACTGGCTGGGCCCAGGTGCGCTACCACTACGGCGCCTCTGTGAAAGATGCCGAGCAAAAATTGCAATATGACCTGTACTACGTCAAGAACCACTCGTGGTTTCTGGACTTGATCGTCTTGTTTGAAACCGTGGGTGTGGTATTGACGGGCAAGGGCGCGCAATAGGCAAGCGCTGGCTTATTGTTCAGCCGTTTCCTGCGGCAACAGCAACCGAAATTCGGCACCGGCGCCGCTGCTGCTGCGCACCTGCACCAGCCCGCCATGGCGTTGCAGCACGGTCTGTACCAGTGCCAGGCCCAGGCCCACGCCGGCGATGCCTGGATGGCTGCCTTCGTGCAGGCGCTTGAAGGGCTGGAACAGATGGCTTTGTTGCTCCGGCGCGATGCCCGGGCCTTGGTCGCGTACGCTGATCACCCAATACGGCGACTCCAGGGTCAGGGCGCATTGCACGGTGCTGCCCGGCGGGCTGAATTTGATGGCGTTGCCCACGATGTTGGTGATGGCGCGGCAAATCAAGGCGCGGTCGCCATGGACAGGGGCGGCTTGGGGCAGGTGGGTGATACGCATCTGCACCTGCTGATCCTGCGCGCTGGCCCAGGCGTCGTCCACGGTTTCCTCGAGCGCGGCGGCCAGGTCGAAGGGGGTGCTGTGGTATTCGTAGGCCTGGGCGCTGGCCAGTTGCACGAAGCCCTGGGCCATGGCCAGCGACGAGCGCGCATGGCGCTCGATGCGCGCCAGCAGATCCTGCTGCGACAACTGCTCGGGGAATTCACGCCGCATCTCCAGCAGCGTGAGTATGGACGCGCCGGGCGCGCGGATGTCGTGCGAGATGAAGTGCAGCGCCTGGTCGCGTTGCTGCTGGGCGCGGCGCATGTCGGTCAGATCCACCAGGGTGATGAGCCAGATGGTGCTGCCCTCCAGCGCAAAAGGTTTGCACAGCATGAGCATGTGGCGCCCCTGCGCGTCTCGGCCTTCCTGTTGTGCTGGCAACTCGACCATTCGGCTGGCGTCCTGCGGCAGCAGGGGCCTGCCTGAATGGGGATGGACCAGCTCGACCAGCAGCTGGGCGATGGCCTGCCCCTGTGCTGCCTGGCCGGATGGCAGGTAGAGCAGTGCGGCTTCGTTGGCCAGGGTCACGCGGCCCCTTGCGTCGCAGACAAAGGTGGGCGATGGCAGGTGCTGCAGGCTGTCGCTGATGAAGTGATGCAGCTTGCGCAACCGCCTTGTGGCGTCTTCCACGGCGTGTATGCGCTGTTCCAGCAGGTCGCCGCGCAGCACCAGGGGCATTGCCTCGTCGGGTAGGGGGGAAAGCCCCGCGCCGCGCAGCGCCTGGATCTCCAGCTGCAGGAAATGGGCGGCGGCGCTGAGCCGGCGCCAGCTCCACAGCGGGTACACGGCGGCAATGCCGGCCAGGGCCGGTGCGGCGGCAAATTGCCAGCCCGATAGGGTCGGCGCGCCAGCCGCTGCCACCAGGGTGGCGAGAAACAGGGTGGCACTGGCGATCAGGCCGGCCAGTGGCCCCAGCAGCACGATGGCCAGTAGCGTCAGGGCAACAGGCGTGAGGTTGAAGGCCAGGTTCCAGGCCTCGGGCGCGCGTTGGACATGCCAGCGCATGAGGTCTGCATTCAGCGCGTGGGCGATCACTTCCACCCCGGGAATGCGTTCGGCCTGGCTCACCATGGGGGCGGCGAACATGTCGCCCAGGCCGGTGGCGGTGGCACCCACGATGACGTATTTGTCCCGCAGGGCGCCGACTGGCAGCTGCCCGGTCAATACATCAATGTAGGAATAGGTGGTGAATGCCGGTTGTCCTTGCGCAAAGCGCAGGATCTGAAGATCCTGGCTTGTCCAGGGAGCATTCACCGGCGCGGCGTTGCCCCGGCATGACGCCAATGCCAGCCCTTCGGCGCACAGCATCGCGGTGCTGAAATGCGGCCAGGGCGCGGACGCTGGCCCTTCGTGTTCAAACAGGCTGCGCGCCACGCCGTCTTCGTCCAGCTGCACCTGCACATGGCCGAGCTGGGCGGCCGCCTGGCGCAGCAGCGGCATGGGTGCGTCGGCGCTGCTGCGCGGCCCGTCACCGCGGCGCGCCACGGGCAGCACGGCGTGGGCGTTGCGCTCCAGGGCCCGGGCCAGCAGCAGGTCGTCACCGGGGTAGTCGGCGTCTTCTTCGCCAAACAGAATGTCCAGCCCCAGTGCGCGTGGTGACTGTGCCGTGATCTGGTCCACGAGCTGGGCATGCAGCGCGCGGCGCCAGGGCCAGCGGCCTATCGAGGCTATGCTGCGGTCATCGACGGCCACGATGACGATGTCCGGGTGTGCCGCATGCGCATACAGGCGCGTGCCTGCGTCCTGTACCAGGTAGTCCATGCGCCGCAGGCCGCCGGCAAGGCATAGCCATGCCACCAGGCCCAGCATCAGCAGCGACAGCACCAGCCATTCGCGGCGCAGGTTGCGGTGGTAACCCGCCTGTGCAGATAGCGTCATATCACGCGGCGGCCCCAGGCCTGGTGCGCTGGGGCGGGTTTCAGGGCCGTGCCAATGGGCGGCCGTCGGACGATGTCACCGGCAGACCGCCGCTCGATTGCACCGCCGCCCGGACATGGATCAGGCGCGGCGTGGAGAACTCGCTCTCCAGCCCGGAAGGGTCGCGTGTCTGTATGCGCACAAAGTACTCGCCGGGTGCCAGACTGGCGGCTGTCCAGGCAGCTGTGCCGAGGCGTTCGTCCATCAGCAGCGCGGCAAAGTCCTGGCTGCTGGCCAGCTGCAGGCGGTAGCTCTGGCCGCTGCCTCCGGGCCAGCGCAGCTGCAGGGCCGGGCCTTCATTGCCAACCTGCAGGGCGGCGGCGTCCGGGGCGTTCGGGTTGTTCGCCACGCTGAATGGCTGGGCGGGTGCGTAGGGGCCCTGGTCGCCGCCGCCGCCGGGCAGCTCGCGCACGCTGGCCGCACGCCAGAAGTAGTTGCCGGGGGCCAGCGCCTGCACTTGCGCTCCGCACTGCTGGTCGCGGGTTTCGTCCAGCGCCGGGGCGGTAAAGGCGGCATCGGTAGCCACCTGGATGCGGTAGCGCACAGCGCCCAGTACCGGCGTACACAGCAGCTCACCCTGGGTACGCGAGATGGTCGCTCCCTGGGGTGGCGCCTGGTACAGCGGCGGAACGGGGTGGGCCTTGACGGTGATGGTGCGCTGTGCCACCAGGCCGGGCAGGCCGGTGCTGTCCACGGCGCGCACGGCCAGGTGGTAGCTACCGTCGTCCACGGCGCGCATGCGCGCCTGGGGGCCGGAGAAGGCACCATCGCGCACCACGGTGGTGAAGTCGGCGTCGCGCGCCACCCGCACCTGGTAGGCCACGGCAGCGGCCACTGGTGGCAGGGCCAGGCTGAGGAAGTCTGCGTCATGCACTGCCGCGGGCAGCGCGCTCAGGTCGGGCGCGGGCAGCAGGGGCTGCGGTGCCCCCAGCTCGCCGTCGGCCGCCACGACCACGCCCTGGCCGGCCGGTATCGATGCGCCCTGGCGGGTGGCATGGGGCTGCACGGCCACCGTGCCTTCGGTGACAGCCGTCAGGGCGCGCTCATCGCCCGTCAGGGCCACCGAAAAGCGCGTGCCGCGCACGCTGGTCGATGCCTTGGGTGTGCGGATTTCAAAGCGGCGTGCGCCGCCGCTGTTGGCGGGCACGGAGGTTTCCACGCTGCCGCGGCGCAGCTCCAGCACCGACTGCGCATCGCCCGCGCGGCCGCGCCGGCGCAGCTGCTGCAGCCGCAGGTCGGAGTCGGCATGCACGCGGATCAGCGTGCCGTCGGCCAGGCGCACGGTGACGAAGGAGTTGGGCGCGACCTGCACCCGCGCGCCCTCCGGCAGTGGCTGGCCGGCTTGCAGGGTGGTGGCGCTGGCGTTGGTGGGCGCAGTGACCGTGGCCTCGCCCTGCACGAAGGTCACCTCGGCCGAGCCCAGTGGCAGCAGCTGCATGGGGATGTGCAGCACCGAACCCGGCTGCAGGTGGCGCGGGTTGGCGACCTGGTTGTGCCTTTGCAGCTGCGGCCACAGGCGCGGCGTGCCGAGGTAGTGCGTCGAAAGTGCCTCCAGCGTGTCGCCGCGTTGCACCTGGTGCTCTATGTCCAGTGGCTGGGCCAGCGCGCCGCCATGCGCCAGTGCGGCGCAGAGGGCCAGGGCCAGAGGTAGTGTCTGGCGTGCGTAGCGGTGTGGCATGGGTGTGGCTTGCATCGGCTTCTCCCTCGTGATCCAGGCGTGCCGGCTCCGTCCAGGGCCAGGCCGCATGGCTTGTTGGCCGTGCCTATTGGGCCTGGCTGGCGCTGCCGCTAGCCGTTTGTTCGGCCGTCGGCTTGACGGCCTCGAAGCGGTAGCCCACGCCATACACGGCGGTGATCATGTAGCCGTTGGCCGGGCGCAGATCCAGCAGGCTGCGCAGACGCGAGACATGCGTGTCCAGCGAACGCGAGATGACCTCTGCGCTATGGCCCCAGATGACTTCGCGCAGATGGTCGCGCGACAGCAGCCGCCCCATGTTCTGGAACAAAAACAGCGCCAGCTCGTATTCGCGCGCCTTCAGCTCCACGGGCTTGCCATCCATTTCCAGGCCGCGCGCCTCGGGGAGAAAGCGGAAGCGGCCGAACTCCAGCACGTCCTGGGCGTCGTTCGGGTAGGCGCGGCGCAGCAGCGCACCCACGCGGGCCTTGAATTCGGCCAGACGTACGGGTTTCACCATGAAGTCGTCGGCGCCACAGCCCAGGCCCTGCACGATGTCGCTTTCGGACTGGCGGTGGGTAACGAAGAGTATCGGCAACTCGGTGTCCAGCTGCTGGCGCACCCAGGTGATGATCTCGGGGCCCTCGATGTCGGGCAGCTGCCAGTCAACGATCAGCAGATCGAAGGTTTCGCGCCGCAAATCCTTGAGCAGCGCCGCGCCCGTGGTGTAGGTGCGGCAGGCGTGGCCCATGGCCGTCAGGGCGTGGGTGAAAAACTCGAGCTGGAGCGGATCGTCGTCCAGTGCCGCGATGCGCATGGGACTCCTTGGAAATGGGGGCGGAGTGGGCAAGTATAGGAAAAGGCCAGAAGAACCCCGCCTGCATGACGCTGCCCTGTTGGATGGGGCATACAGCCCGTCCAGGTTTTTTAGGTGTTATTGGCTCATAGCGCTTTACTGACAAGCGCTATAAGCTACAAAAAACGTAGTAACCGATCCATCTCAGGCATCGGCCGCCGCGGCCAGCGCCTGCAGGGCGGCTGTCACCTCGGCGGCATCCACGCCGGCCACCGGTGCCAGTTGCGCGGCCAGCGCCTGCAGGGCGTCGGCCTCTTTCTGCAGGCGGGCGATGGCCTGGCCGGCATCGCGTGGCGCGTCGAACGCCGTGCTTTGCAGCAGCAGCCGGCCGTCGCTGGCGACGAGCTTGAAGTAGAACTTGCCGTCTGCCTCGCGGTATTGCTTGAAGGCCGGCAGCTGCGCCTTGCCAGCCTTGTGCGCGCCCTGCGCCTGGGGCCGCGTGGCGCTCAAGGGGCGCAGGCCGACGGCGGCGCGCAGGCGCTGCAACAATGGCTGGGCCAGGGCGCGCGCGCGCTGGGCGCCGATCTGCAGGGCGGCCTCGACCTTCTCGGGGTGGAGCATCAGGTCGTCATAGCGTGCGCGCATCGGGGCGATCTCGCGGTCGATGCGCGCAAACAGCAGCTGCTTGGCCTCGCCCCAAGCGATGCCCTCGGCAAAGGCGCGGCGCATGGCGGCGGTCTCCTCGGGCGTGGCAAAGGCCTGGTAGAGCTGGAACAGGGCCGAGCCCTCGGTCTCCTTGGGCTCGCCCGGCGCGCGCGAGTCGGTGACGATGGAGCCGATCAGCTTCTTGAGCTGCTCGGGCGGGCAGAACAGCGCAATGGTGTTGTCGTAGCTCTTGCTCATCTTGCGCCCGTCCAGGCCGAGCAGGGTGGCCACGTTGTCCTCGATGGCGGCCTCGGGCAGCGTGAAATGCTCGCCATACAGGTGGTTGAAGCTGGACGCCATGTCGCGCGCCATCTCGATGTGCTGGATCTGGTCGCGCCCTACCGGCACTTTGTGGGCGTTGAACGCCAGGATGTCTGCCGCCATCAGCACCGGGTACATGAACAGGCCGGCGCTCACGCCGTCATCGGCCTCGCGCCCGGCCTCGGCATTCTTGTCCTGCACTGCCTTGTAGGCATGGGCGCGGTTGAGCAGGCCCTTGCCGGTAACGCAGGTCAGCAGCCAGTGCAGCTCGGGAATCTCGGGCACGTCGGACTGGCGGTAGAAGGTCACCTGTTCGGGATCCAGGCCGCAGGCCAGCCAGCTGGCGGCGATCTCCAGCGTCGAGCGGTGTATGCGCTCGGGCTCCTGGCATTTGATGAGGGCGTGGTAGTCGGCCAGGAAGTAGAAGTTCTCGACGCCGGGCGTGCGCGTGGCGGCGATGGCCGGGCGCATCATGCCCGCGTAGTTACCCAGGTGCGGGGTGCCCGAGGGCGTGATGCCGGTGAGAAAACGCGTGGTGGTCATGAGATTAACGGAGCAAGGCGGTGATCGGCAGCAGCAGCAGGTTGATGGCGGCGTAGCCCAGCGACATCAGCGGGCGCAGCCACAGGGTGCCCACGATGCCGCCGACGACCAGGGCCATCACGATGAAGAAGCCATAGGGCTCGATGCGCGCAACCAGCTGCGCCTGGCGCCAGGGCAGCAGGCCGACGAGGATGCGGCCGCCGTCAAGCGGCGGCAGCGGAAACAGGTTGAAGGCCCACATCACCAGGTTCACGGCAATGCCGGCGCGGGCCATCTCGATAAAGAAGCGCTCCTGCCCGCCCAGGGTCGCCAGCAGCACCAGCAGCAGTCCCCAGCCAATGGCCTGGGCAAAGTTGGACGCCGGCCCCGCCAGCGCCACCCAGACCATGTCGCGCTTGGGGTTGCGCAGGTGGTGGAAGTTGACCGGCACCGGCTTGGCATAGCCAAACAGAAAGGCGCCCGAGGTGGCGAAATACAGCACCAGCGGCATCAGCACCGTGCCCACCGGGTCGATGTGCTTGATGGGGTTGAGCGTGACGCGTCCCATCATGGTGGCGGTGTTGTCGCCAAAATGCCGGGCGGTGTAGCCATGCGCCGCCTCATGCACTGTGATGGCGAACAGCACGGGCAGGGCGTAGATGAGTACGGTCTGGATGAGGTTGGTAAGGTCCACGGGCGGCGATTGTGTCAGATGCCTGCTGAGGGCTGGCGCGCGACGCGATCCGATGCAGGAGCGCCTCGGTGTTCAGCCTGAGGTTTGGTTTGTTATGAAAAAAATAGCTACTCGCGCTCGCTGCATAAGCGCCAGGTGCTGTTTTGGCTTCAAATGCCCTGTGACGGGCTCACAGCCCCAGCGCCTGCAGGCTGCCGCGCCCCTCGCGCACCACGACGGGGTCGCCGCCGGTGTTCATCGGCGTCAGATCCAGCACCGTGGTCGGCTCCAGGGGGCAGGCGCCGGCGTCGATGATGGCGTCCAGCTGCTTTTCGAAGCGCTCGCGGATTTCCTGCGGGTCGTTCAGCGGCTCGGTCTCGTCAGGTGGTATCAGCGTGGTGGCCAGGAGCGGCGCTCCGTGCAGCTCCAGCAGCATCTGCAGGCCCTTGCGGTCGGGCACGCGCAGGCCAATGGTCTTGCGCTGTGGGTGGCTGACGCGCCGCGGCACCTCCTTGGTGGCGTCCAGGATGAAGGTATAGGCGCCAGGCGTGGCCAGCTTCAGCAGTCGGTACTGCCGGTTGTCGACATGGGCGTAGCTGGCCAGCTCCGACAGGTCGCGGCACAAGAGCGTCAGATGGTGCTTGTCGTTGATCTGGCGCAGGCGGCGTATGCGGTCCACGGCGTCCTTGTCGTCCAGGCGGCAGACCAGGGCGTAGCTGGAATCGGTGGGCACGGCCAGAATGGCGCCGCCGGACAGCAGCGCGGCGGCCTGCTTGAGCAGGCGCGGCTGCGGGTTGTCGGCATGGATTTCGAAATATTGGGCCATGGTGAGATGTTTATCGGGCGGCGCGCAGTATGCGTTCATGCAGCAGCTGCCACACGGGCGTCAGCTGGCCGGGCAGGCCGGGCAGGGCGCCCAGGTCGGTGTGCGATTCGCCGGGGCTGTGAAAGTCGCTGCCGCGCGATGCGGCCAGGCCGAACTCTTGCGCCATCGCGGCGTAGGTGGCGTATTCGGCCGCCGTGTGGCTGCCGGTGACCACCTCCACGCCCTGGCCGCCATGCTGCTGGAACTCGGAGAACAGCGCATATTCCTCGTTCGCCGTCAGTCGGTAGCGCGCCGGGTGGGCGATCACCGCCATGCCGCCGGCCTCGCGTATCCAGCGCACGGCATCGCCCAGCCGGGCCCAGCGGTGCGGCACGAAGCCGGGCTTGCCCTCGGTCAGGTATTTGCGGAACACCTCGCCCGCATCGCGGCAGTGACCGGTATCCACCAGGTAGCGGGCAAAGTGGGTGCGCGAGATCAGCTCCGGGTTGTCCACATAGCACAGCGCACCCTCGTAGGCGCCCCGTATGCCCACGCGGGCCAGCTGCGCGCCGATTTCCTGCGCGCGCTCGCCGCGCCCGTCGCGCGTGGCGGCCAGGCCGCGCGCCAGTTGCGCGTCATCGGCGTCGAACCCCAGGCCCACGATATGTACCGTGGTATCGACAAAGGTGACCGAGATCTCCACGCCCGTGAGGTAGTCCATGCCCAGTGCCTGGGCCGCCGCCGCGGCACGGTGCTGGCCGCGGATCTCGTCGTGATCGGTCAGCGCCCACAGCTGCACGCCGTTGCCATGGGCGCGCGCGGCCAGTGCCTCGGGCGTGAGCGTGCCGTCGGAGACGACGGAATGGCAATGCAGGTCGGCGTTGAGCAAATGAGACACCAGGGCATTGTAGGTTGCGCCCCCGGGCCGCGCAGGCGTAGTGATTTGCGCGACAAAGCCGGAAAAAACATGTGTTTGTTACCTTAAATTATGTAAACAATCGTGTAAGTGGTGCCACACTACGCCTGCAGCTGAACCCTTGGGTTCGGCCGTGGAATTCCCTCTCTCCTTGTTTTTGTGGATGTGGCGCGATGGCGCGCCCCTGAGTGTCATGAATCTCAATCATTTGCCCGTTGCACGCAAACTCTGGGCCCTGGTACTGGGCCTGATGATCTCCATGCTGGCGCTGCTGGCCGGTCTGTTGAGCTATTCGATGCATATCGACGACGATGCGGCGCGCGTCGTGCACTTCAACGAGGAGCGCATCAGCCAGGCCCTGCGCTGGAAGAGCCTGAGCTCCCTGGCGGTGGATCGCGTGGTCAATGCCCTGTCATCGAACGACGAGGAACTGACCGAGCGGCTGGTCAAGCAGTCCAAGGAGGGCATACAGGCCATCGACGCGGTGCAGAAGCAGATCGAGGCGGCGCTGTTCTCGCCCGCCGACAAGGAGCAGTTCCAGCGCGTGCTGGCGGCGCGCAAGCAGGTGCTGGAGCACAACGCCGAGGCCGGCAAGCTGCGCGCCAACCTCGATCACACCGGCGCCAGGGCCGTGCTGGACGGCAAGATGCTGCCCGCCGTGGAGCGCTATGTCGCCGAGCAGGACGCCTTCGTGCAACTGCAGGAGCGCCAGCGCGACGCCGCCAAGCAGCGCGCCGCGGATCAGCGCCAGCGTGCCATATGGCTGGGCGTTGGCATCGCCCTGGTGGTGGTGCTGCTGGGCATGGTGCTGGCCGCGCTGCTGGTGCGCTCCATCACCCAGCCCCTGGCCAGGGCCGTGGGCCTGGCCGACACCATCGCCGCCGGCGATCTGACGCAGGACGTGCACGACGAACGCCGTGACGAGCTGGGCCAGCTCTTGCGCGCCCTCTCGGCCATGGGCGCACGCCTGCGCAGCGTGGTGGGCGAGGTGCGCTCGGGCGTGGAATCGGTCTCGGCCGCCTCCAGCCAGATAGCCACCGGCAACCACGACCTGTCGGCACGCACCGAACAGACGGCGGCCAACCTGGAAGAAACCGCGGCCAGCATGGAAGAGCTCACCGCCACCGTCACGCAAAGCGCCGACACCGCGCGCCAGGCCAACCAGCTGGCGGCCAACGCCGCCCAGGCGGCCGAGCAGGGCGGCCAGGTGATGGACCAGGTGGTCACCAGCATGCAGCAGATCACCGACAGCAGCCGCAAGATCGCCGACATCATCGGCGTCATCGACGGCATCGCCTTCCAGACCAACATCCTGGCGCTGAACGCAGCGGTGGAGGCAGCACGCGCCGGCGAGCAGGGCCGCGGCTTTGCCGTGGTCGCCGGCGAGGTGCGCTCTCTGGCGCAGCGCAGCGCCGAGGCCGCCAAGGAAATCAAGCAGCTGATCGGCACCAGCGTGGACAACGTGGAATCGGGCTCGGCCCAGGTGGCCCAGGCCGGCCAGAGCATGCAGGAGATCGTGCAGGGCGTGCGCCGCGTGAGCGACCTGATAGGCGAGATCACGGCCAGCAGCACCGAGCAGCGCGACGGCATCAGCCAGGTGAACCAGGCGGTGGCCAACCTGGACCAGATGACGCAGCAAAACGCCGCGCTGGTGGAAGAGTCCAGCGCCGCCGCAGCCGCCATGCACGAACAGGCGCAGCGCCTGGCGCAGGTGGTGGCGGTGTTCAACGTCGGCAGCGGCGCGGCCGTGGCGGCACGCCCGGCGGCAAAGGCCGCCATGCCCGCGCCGCAGGCCAAGGCCGGCGCAGCCAGCGCCCGCCCGCAGATCGCCAAGCCCGCGCCCAAGCCGGTGGCCGCAGCCCCGGCACGCATCGCCAGCGCCAAGGCGCCGGTGGCCGCGGGTGGTGATGATGACTGGGAGAGTTTTTAAAAAACCATAGCTTGCTGCGCATACGGGGCAAGCGCCAAAGGCTTTTTTGGCCTTGAATCATGACAAGGGGGCGGCGGTTTTTATAATCGCCGCCCCATTTTTTGCATTTTTTATGCTGTCAACTACCCGCTCCAGCGCCGCTTCGCGCCCCCTGCCGTCCATGATTTTTGCCAGCCGCTGGCTGCAATTGCCCCTGTATCTGGGCCTGATTGCGGCGCAGGCGGTGTATGTGTTTCATTTCTGGGTGGAGCTGATCCACCTGCTCGAAGCCGCTCTGGGCGACGAACAGGCGCTGCAGGCCCTGGTGACCAGCATTGGCTACAAGACCGATGCACCGCTGACCAGCCTGAACGAGACCGTCATCATGCTGGTGGTGCTGGCCCTGATCGACGTGGTGATGATCTCCAACCTGCTGATCATGGTCATCGTCGGCGGCTACGAGACCTTTGTCAGCCGCCTGCACCTGGAGGGCCACCCGGATCAGCCCGAGTGGCTCAGCCATGTGAACGCCTCGGTGCTCAAGGTCAAGCTCTCCACGGCCATCATCGGCATCAGCTCCATCCACCTGCTGAAAACCTTCATTAACGCCGCCAACTATGACGAGAAGGTGCTGATGTGGCAGTCCATCATCCACATCGCCTTCCTGCTCAGCGCGCTGGCGATTGCGCTGACCGACCGCCTGCTGAGCCACAACCACGGCGGCAACGCGCATTGATCCCCGGCAAGCATGCATGGCTGACGTAAAAAAAGGCGCAGACCATGCCGCGCCTTCTTCTACCTGCCATGCGAGCCTACGGCTGACCGTCGGCCCCGTACCTGGGCGAGCGCGGGCCGTGCAGCAGGCCGCCGGGGCGGCCGGCATAGAGCAGGCGGCCATTGGCGATTTCGGCGATCTGCACGCTGCGATCGGACAGTGAATCGACGATCTGGTCGATGAGAGCTGAAATCAACATACCCAATGGGTTGCCGCTTGTGCTCTTGGTCTCCGCGCTGGAGGCAGTGGCTTCGCCGCTCCACAGCTGGTCACCCGTGCGCAGATCCACCAGCCGGGCGGTGAGTGTCACCTTGGTCTCGCTTTTGAGTACGGCATAGACCGAGCCGTATTGGCGCACGTCCAGGTACAGCGCGGCATCGGCGCCAAAGATCTCGCGCAGCTTGGCCACCGGCAGCTCCTGCGCATCCTGCGCGGAGATGATGCCGTTGTGCCGGAAGGTCTCCTTGGTCACGGCCACCGGCAGCACGTAGTAGCCGGACTCGGCCAGCGGCCGCTTTGCTGCAGGTGGGTCACCAAAATGGTCTGTGCCTGCCCGCCCAGGCGATCGACGCCGTCGGAGAAGATGCCGCCCTGGAAGTTGGAGCGATTGGCGACCTCGCCTATCGAAATGGGGCTGCGCATGCCCTGGTAGGCGCGCGTGGATGCCGTGGGCTTTGGGGTGTCGAGGGCGCGCGATTTGATGCAATTTTGTGGGTATTTGACCTGATCAGGCGGGCAGCTCCACCCCCTCGACCAGAAACTGCACCCGTCGCTCGCCGCGCCACTCGTTCACGTCCAGGCGGAAGGCCAGCAGCGCGCGCTCGGGCAACTGCTCGGTGTGGCCGAACCAGATGGCGTCCATGGGCTGGCCCTGGTGCAGCAGCTTGAGCTGCAGGTGGTTCTTGGCCTCGCCCACCAGGCGCTGGCTGAGCACCTGCACCTGCTCGCTGAAGGTGGGCGGGGCGAAGCCCTGGCCCCAGACCTGCAGCTGCAGCTGATCCACCAGCTCGGCGCGGCAGTATTCGGGCGCCAGGGGGCCGTCGGTCTCCAGCCGGCGCGTGAGGGTGGCGGCGTCCAGCCATTCCTGGGCCACCTGGGCGAAGGCCTGCTCGAAGGTCTCGAAATGCTCCTCGGCCACGGTGCAGCCGGCGGCCATGGCGTGGCCGCCGAACTTCAGGATCACGCCCGGATGGCGCTTGGCCACCAGATCCAGCGCGTCGCGCAGGTGAAAGCCGGCGATGGAGCGGCCCGAACCCTTGAGCTCATGCTCCTTGCCCGGTGCGCTGCTGGCGGCAAAGACGAAGGTCGGGCGGTGCAGCCGGTCCTTGAGGCGCGAGGCGACGATGCCCACCACGCCCTCGTGAAAATCCGGGTCGAAGACGCTGATGGCCGGCGGCGGCTCCTCACCCTCGTCAAATAGCCCCTCGGCCAGCTGCATGGCCTGCTCGCGCATGCCGCCCTCGATTTCGCGGCGCTCGCGGTTGATGGCGTCCAGCTGGCGGGCCAGCTCCGCGGCCCGCGCGGCGTCGTCGGTCAGCAGGCATTCGATGCCCAGCGTCATGTCGGCCAGGCGGCCGGCGGCGTTGATGCGCGGGCCCAGTGCAAAGCCAAAGTCGAAGGTGGTGGCGGCCGGCGCCTTGCGGCCCGCGGCGTCGAACAGCGCCTGTATGCCCGGCTGCATCTGCCCGGCCCGTATGCGTTTGAGGCCCTGGGCCACCAGGCGGCGGTTGTTGTTATCCAGGCGCACCACATCGGCCACCGTGCCCAGGGCCACCAGGGGCAAGAGCGGCTCCAGCCGGGGCTGGCTGGCCTGGTCGAAGCGGCCGCGCGCGCGCAGCTCGGCGCGCAGTTGCAGCAGCAGGTAGAACATCACGCCCACGCCGGCCATGGATTTGCTCTCGAAGGTGCAGCCGGGCTGGTTCGGGTTGACGATGGCGTCGGCCGCAGGCAGCGCGGGGCCGGGCAGGTGGTGGTCGGTGACGACGACCGAGAGGCCCAGCGCCTTGGCCTCACCCACGCCCTCGACGCTGGCGATGCCGTTGTCCACGGTGATCAGCATGTCGGCGCCGCGCTCGGCCACGCGCCTGGCGATCGAGGCGGTGAGGCCGTAGCCGTCCACCACGCGGTCGGGTACCAGATACTGGACATGCCTGGCGCCCAGCAGCGCCAAGCCGCGCACGCCCACGGCGCAGGCGGTGGCACCGTCGCAGTCGTAGTCGGCGACGATGACCAGGCGCTTGTCCTGGGCGATGGCGTCGGCCAGCAGCGTGGCGGCCGCGCCTATGCCCTTGAGGCCGCCGGGCGGCAGCAGGCGCGCCAGGGCATCGTCCAGCTCGTCCTGGGCGCGAATGCCGCGCGCCGCGTACAGGCGCGCCAGCAGCGGGTGCACGCCGGCCTGCTCCAGCGCCCAGACAGCGCGGGGAGGGATGTCTCTGCTAATTATTTTCATAGCTGCTCGCGCACGTCAGCAAAGCGCCGAGGCCGGAAAAGGCTTTGAATTCTCTGCCCCAGGCCACGCGGCGCGGTGTGCCAGGTCATGGCGCTGCGCTCGCCGCACAGCGTCAGGCGGGCGCTGCCGCCACGCCCCACATGCGCGGCCAGCTGGGCCACCGGGCCGGCATCCAGCTCGGCCCAGGCCCGGCTCCAGGCGCCCCAGTCCTCGTGCAGGGCGGCCTGCAGCAGGCCGTTGGGCAGCTGGGGCGCGTGCCTGGCCACCGGGGGCTGGGGCAGGGCGCCCGCGCCATGCACCCAGAAGGCGTTGACGGGGGGCAATCGTCGGGCGGCGCGTGCGTCGTTGAACGGGTGGGTGTAGAGCAGCATCTGCATCTCGCTGTGCAGGCGGTGCAGGTTACGGGCCTGTAGCTTGTCGGGTAGCCAGCTGCTCACGTCGCGCTGCAGTACGCGGTCGAGCGAGGCCGTGGCCAGGCCGTCGAACGCTGCGCCATGGGCCAGCCAGCGCGTGGGCTGGTCGTAGACCAGGGTGATGCCGTCCTCGGCAAACCAGGGGGCGAGGATGGCCAGCAGGCTGCGCGAGTCGTCCTCGGTCAGCTGCAGTTGCGCCGGGTCGGCCAGCAGCACATGGTTGGCGTCGGCCTGCCATTGGCAGGGGGTGATGAAGGCCCAGGCCAGGCCATGGTCAGTGGGCATATGCGCCGGCGTCTGCAGCCGGTGCCAGGCCGCCCAGGGCGTGGTGCCGGCGGGGCCGGCGGCAAGGCCCAGGTGGCGCGCCAGGGCGCGTTCGTGCGGGGGGCTGAAGTCGGTCTCGTTGCCGGCGTCCAGGCCGGCCGGGCTCAGGCGCGCCAGCAGCCGGTCGAGCTGGGGCAGGGCCAGGTTTTTCATTGCCTGCTGGCAGCCCTGGGTGGGGCTGGTGGCGAGGGCGACGATCAGATGGGGCATGGGAGGCAGGGCAGACATCGGTAGGCTATTGTCCGGGATGCCACAATCGCGGGCTCTGTGCGGCCAGTGTTTTTCTGTGGCCTTGCACTCTTTACACCATGCAAATTCCCTACGAACTGGCCCTGGGCTGGCGCTACACCCGGGCCGGCCGCGCCACGCGGCGCAACGGCTTCATCTCCTTCATCTCGGGCGTGTCCATGCTGGGCATTGCCCTGGGCGTGGCGGCGCTGATCATCGTGCTGTCGGTGATGAACGGCTTTCAGAAGGAGGTGCGCGACCGCATGCTCGGCGTGGTCTCGCATATCGAGATCTTCGCGCCCGGCGGCGCGGCCCTGCCCGACATGCAGCGCACGCTGGAGGAGGCGCGCGCCAACCCGAACGTGATTGGCGCCGCGCCCTTCGTCGCCGCCCAGGGGCTGCTGGCGCGCGGCGAGGACATGAAGGGCGTGCTGGTGCGCGGCATAGACCCGGCGCGCGAGCCCGAGGTGACGGATCTGGCGGCCGAGAACGTGGCTGGCCTCAAGGCCCTGGTGCCGGGCGAGTTCCGCGTGTTCCTGGGCGGAGAGCTGGCACGCCAGCTGGGCGTGCAGGTGGGCGACACGGTGACGCTGATCGCGCCCTCCGGCCAGGTCACGCCGGCGGGCGTGCTGCCGCGCCTCAAGCAGATGACGGTGGCGGGACTGTTCAACTCGGGCCACTACGAGTACGACTCTGCCCTGGTGCTGATGGCGCACCAGGACGCCGAGCGCATCTTCCGCCTGGAGGGGCCGACCGGCGTGCGCCTCAAATTGAAGGATCTGCACCAGGCGCCCGAGGTGGCGCGCCAGCTGGCGCGAAGCCTGTCGGGCGACCTGCTGATCCGCGACTGGACGCAGCAGAACAAGACCTGGTTTGCCGCCGTGCAGCTGGAGAAACGCATGATGTTCATCATCCTCACGCTGATCGTGGCCGTGGCCGCCTTCAACCTGGTGTCCACCCTGGTCATGACCGTCACCGACAAGCGCGCCGACATCGCCATATTGCGCACGCTGGGCGCCAGCCCGCGCAGCATCATGGGCATCTTCGTGGTGCAGGGCGCCATGGTGGGCGTGGTGGGCACGCTGGCCGGGCTGCTGCTGGGCCTCGCCATTGCCTTCAACATCGACGTCATCGTGCCGGCCATAGAGCGTGCCTTGCACACCCGCTTTTTGCCGCAGGACATCTACCTGATCAGCCGCATGCCCAGCGATCCGCAGAGCAGCGACATCGTGCCGATCGCCGTCATATCGCTGATCCTGGCCTTCGTCGCCACCCTGTACCCGAGCTGGCGCGCCAGCCGCGTGAACCCGGCGGAGGCGCTGCGCTATGAGTGACCACCAGATCGTGCTGCAGGCTGAAGGCCTGACCAAGCGCTTCACCGAGGGGCGGCTCGACGTCAGCGTGCTGCAGGGCGTTGACCTGCAGGTGCGCGCCGGCGAGACCCTGGCCATCGTCGGCGCATCCGGCTCGGGCAAGAGCACGCTCTTGCACCTGCTGGGCGGGTTGGACGCGCCGACCGCGGGCAGCGTCACCCTCAAGGGCCAGGCGCTGGGCGCGCTCAAACCCGGCGAACAGGGGCGGCTGCGCAACGCGCACCTGGGTTTCATCTACCAGTTTCATCACCTGCTGCCCGAGTTCAGCGCCCAGGACAACGTGGCCATGCCGCTGCGCATACGCCGCGCGCCCTATGCGCACTGCCTGGAGCAGGCGCGGCAGATGCTGGCCGCCGTGGGCCTTGCTGAGCGCGTGCACCACCGCCCGGCGGAACTGTCGGGGGGCGAGCGCCAGCGCGTGGCCATTGCCCGGGCTCTCGTCACGCGCCCGGCCTGCGTGCTGGCCGACGAGCCCACCGGCAACCTGGACCGCGCCACGGCCGACGGCGTGTTCCAGCTGATGCTGCAACTGGCGCGCGAGCAGGGCACGGCCTTTGTGCTGGTCACGCATGACGAGCAGCTGGCCGCGCGTTGCGACCGCGTGCTGCGGCTGGTGTCCGGGGTGCTGGGTTGATATGAAAAGAATAGCTGTTCACGCCCATGTAACGGGCGCTACAGCGATAAAACACTATAAAACCCGGCCAAACCACCACACCGACAGCGCGCCGGCCAGCAGCATCAGCGCGGCGCCGGCCAGCGCCAGCAGGGCCGTCGCCTCGGTTTCCTTGGTTTCCACGCTGATGCGCGAGCTCAGAGTCTCGTAGACCTTGCGCAGATCCTGCGCCGTGGCGGCGTGAAAGTACTCGGCGTTGGTGCGCAGGGCCACGGCCTTGAGCGTGTCCTCGTCCAGGCGCACACGCATGGACCAGCCCTCAAAGCCGATCACCTCGCCCTGCACCGTGCCCACGCCCACGGTGTAGACGCGCACGCCGCGGTCGGCGGCCCATTGGGCGGCCTCCAGCGGGTCTACGCCGGTGGTGCGCTGGCCATCGGTGAGCATGATGATGGCGGCCGAGCGGTAGGAGCCCGGCGCCACCGGGGTGAAGGTTTTCTGTTCGGGCTCGGGGCGCGTGACCTGGTCCATCGGCAGCACGCGCATGGCCTGGCGCCCGCCCAGGGCGGCGATGTCGATGCCGGCATCGGGAAACAGCGTGGCCAGCGCCACCATGATGCCGTTGCCCGTGGCCGTGCCGCGCTGCAGCTGAAAGCTGTCTATGGCCTTGAGCAGGTCGTCGTGGCTTTGCGTGGGCAGCTGCGCCAGCTGGGCCGTGCCGGCAAAGGCCACCACACCCACGCGCACATGGCGCGGCAGCTCCTTGATGAAAGCCTTGGCGGCGTTCTGTGCGGCCGTCAGACGGTCGGGCTCGACATCGGTGGCGCGCATGCTGCCCGAGACATCCATGGCCAGGATGATGGTCTGCTGCTCGGACGGCAGCTTCAGCACCGCCAGCGGCCGCGCCGCCGCCAGCAGCAGTGCCGCCAGGCCCAGCAGGAACAACAGCGGCGGCAGATGGCGGCGCCATTGCGCGCGGCTGCCCAGCGCCTGGCGCACCAGGGCCAGGCCGGGGTAGGCAAGCGCCTGTACCTTGCGCCGGCGCAGCAGCCACAGGTACAGCAGCACCAGCAGCGGCAGGATGAGCAGCAGCCACAGCAGGGAGGGCCAGAGAAACACCATCGTCCGCTCCTTGGGTTCAGGCTCTCGCGGCCAGGTGCTGGCGGTGTCCGCGCAGCTGCATGAAGCGCAGCAGCGCGCTCAGCAAATCCTCGTCGGTGGACAGCTCCAGCGTGTCCACCCCGGCGCGCGCGAGGCTGGCGCGCAGTTCGGCTTCGCGCTGCGCGGCGAGGCGCGCGAAGCGGTGGCGAAAGCCGCGTTCGTGCGTGTCCACCTGCAGCTGCTCGCCGGTCTCGGGGTCGCGCAGCAGCAGCAGGCCGATGTCGGGCAGTTCCAGCTCCAGCGGGTCGAGCAGGCGCACGGCGACCACGTCATGGCGCCGGGCCAGGCGCGCCAGCGGCTTGTCCCAGCCCGGATGGCT
>Ga0209369_1000691_pt1 | contig 29324 bp, 25 predicted proteins | sample EBPBio142010_DNA_FD_185865 | JGI IMG/M metagenome (GOLD analysis project Ga0209369, IMG submission 185865) | Wastewater treatment Type I Accumulibacter community from EBPR Bioreactor in Madison, WI, USA - Reactor 1_10/4/2010_ DNA (SPAdes)... | ecosystem: Engineered > Bioreactor > EBPR >... | reverse complement strand
AGGCCAGGAAGACGACGATGGTCTGCGGCACGTTGGGCAGCACCGCGCAGACGCGGTCGCCGCGCTGCACGCCCATGCCGCGCAGGCCGGCGGCGCAGGCCGCCACCTGGCGCTGCAGTTCGGGCCAGCTGGTCTCCTGCAGCGCGCCGCGCGCCAGCATCGCTTCGTCGGCGAAGACGATGGCCGGGTGGCCGGCCGCGTGGCTGGCCTCGGCATGGGTGAACAGGTGCTGCGCGTAGTTGACTTGCGCGCCCGGGAACCAGCGCGCGCCGGGCATGCGCGCGTCTTCCAGAACGGCGTGGTGCGGCGTGGGCGAGTGCAGGCCGAAGTAGTCCCACACCGTTTGCCAGAAGGCCGGCAGATCGGCCACCGACCAGCGCCACAGCGCCGGGTAGTCGTCGAAGGCCAGGCCGCGGGTGTCGCGCAGGAAGCGTTGATAGCGGGTGATGTGCGGCTCGGGCAGGGGCATCGTCGGGCCTCCGAAAGGGCCCGACGATGATGCCAGAGGGCCGCCGTTTCAGCGCTTGAAGTCGCCGGCGAACACCGCGTCGATCTGCTCCGGCTTCAGGTACTTGCGCAGTGCGGCGTTGACCTGCTCCAGCGTCAGCGCGGCCAGCGCCGCATCGACCCGCGCCGACACGGCGAAGTCGCGGCCCACGTACAGGTTGCCGGCCAGCTGCGAGGCCAGCACGTCGTCTTGCGCGCGCGACAGGCGGCGGAAGTTCAGCAGCCCGCTGCGGCCTTCGTCCAGCTCCTGTTGGGTGAAGCCGTCCTTCAGCGCGCGCGCGATCTCCTCGCGGAAGGCGGCCTCGACCTTGCCGCGGTTCTGCGGCGCGAAGATGGCGCTGGCCTGCCAGGTGGAGTTGGGGTCGAAGTTGTTCCAGGCGATGCTGCTGCGCACGTCGTAGGACAGGCCTTCGCTTTCGCGCACCCGCTTCCACAGCCGCGAACTGCCGCCGCTGCCCAGCAGGTGGTTGGCCATCATCAGCGCCGCGTAGTCGGCATCGTTGTCCGACAGCGGCAGGCTCAGCCGGGCGCGCAGGTCGGCGTTCTGCTTGTCCGGCGTGTCCAGCATCAGCGTCTTGCCGGTGCCGGGCACCAGCGGCTGCGGCACGCGGGTGAACGGCTCGCCGGCCTGCCAGTCGCCGAAGCCGGCCTGCAGCGCGCGCTGCAGCGCGGGCACATCGATGTCGCCGACCGCGCCGAACTGCGCGTAACGCGCGCCGTAGAAGCGGCCGTGGAAGGCGCGCACCTGCTCCAGCGTCAGCGCGTTCAGGTCCTGCAGCTGCTCGTCGAAGCTGCGCGCATGGCGCACGTCGCCGCGCGGGTAGGGGTTGTTCAGCCGCGCCAGCGTCACGCTGGCCAGGGCGCCGGGCTCCTTGCGCGCAGCCTCGATGCGCGTCAGCGTCTGGCGCTTGTATTCGTCGAAGGCCTCGGGTGCCAAGGCCGGCCGGCGCAGCAGCTCGGCCACCAGCGCCACGGCCTCGGCCAGGTGCTCGCGGCGCGTGCTCAGGCCCACGCTGACCACGCCGGCGCCCGCGGACACCGACAGGCTGGTCTTCAGGGCGTCGAGCTTGTCCTGCACCTGCTCGCGCGACAGCGTGGCGGTGCCCTTGTCCAGCAGCCGGGCCGCGGCCTCGGCCGCGGCGGCCTGGCCGAACAGCGTCTTCTCGTCGCCGAAGCGCAGGCTCAAGGCCGCCTGCACCGTGCCGCCGCGGGTGGGCTTGGGCAGCACCGCGGCCTGCAGGCCGCCGGCGGCAAAGCGCACGGTGCGCGCGTCGATGTTGGCCGGCGTGGCGTCGAAGGCCTCCACCCGCGCGGCGGCAGCCTGCGGCTGGAACTGCTGCATCACCTGCGCCAGGTCCACCTTGGCGGGGGCGGGTGCGCGGTCGGGTTGCTCGGTGGGGAGGTACAGGCCCAGCGTGCGGTTGGCCGGCTTCAGGTAGGTCTCGGCCACGCGCTGCACCTCGGCCAGCGTGACCTTGCGGATGCGGTCGCGGTCCAGGAAGAACAGCCGCCAGTCGCCCATGGCGATGGCCTCGGACAGCGACAGGCCGACGTTCTCGGGGTCGCTGAAGTTGTCTTCCCAGCCGTTCAGCCACTGGGTGCGCGCGCGCTCCAGCTCCTGCGCGGTGACGGGCTGGGTGCGGATCGATTCCACCGTCTCCAGCAGCGCCGTGCGGGCCTTATCCACGTCCTGCCCCGGCGCCAGCTGCGCGCCCAGCAGCAGCACCGACGGGTCGTGCAGCGACCAGGCAAAGGCGAAGGTGCTGGCCGCGAGCTTCGTCTCGGTCAGCCGCTTGTGCAGCCGGCCCGAGGGCGTGTCGCCCAGCACCATGGCCAGCAGGTCCACCGCCGCGAAATCGGCATGCGGGCCCGGCGGCACGTGGTAGGCCAGCATCAGCAGCGGCGCGCCGCCGGTGCGGCGCAGCGTGACCTGGCGCTCGCCGTCCTGCGCCGGGTCCAGCGTGTACATCTTCGGCAGCTGCCGCGTGGGCTTGGGGATGGGGCCGAAGCTGTCGGCCACCCACTTCAGCACCTGGGCCGTATCGAACTTGCCCGAGACGATCAGCGTGGCGTTGTCCGGCTGGTAGTACAGCCGGTAGAAGGCCTGCAGCCGCGGGATGTCGACGTTTTCGACATCGCTGCGCGCGCCGATCACGCTGCGTGCATAGGGGTGCCAGTCGTACATCGCCGACAGCGTGCGCTGCACCAGCATGCGGCTGGGGTTGTTCTCGCCGCTTTCCATCTCGTTGCGCACCACCGTCATCTCGGTGTCCAGGTCTTCGCGCGCGATGTAGCTGTTGACCATCGAGTCGGCCAGCCAGCCCAGGTACCACTTCAGGTTGTCGTCGTTGGCCGAGAAGGTGGCGGTGTAGTTGGTGCGGTCGAAGCTGGTGCTGCCGTTGGCCGCCAGCCCGCGCTTGGTGAACTCGGCCCACACCTGCGGATGCTTGGGCGAGCCCTTGAACAGCATGTGCTCCAGCAGGTGCGCCATGCCGGTCTCGCCGGTGTTCTCGTGCCGCGAGCCGACGCGGTAGGTCAGGTTGACGGTGGTGCTGGGCTTGGAATCGTCGGGCACCAGCAGGATCTGCAGGCCGTTGGCCAGCTTGTATTCGTCGATGCCCTCGACCGAGCGCACCGCGCTCACGCCGGTGGGCAGGGCGGTCTGCGCCGACAAGGGCGCCAGGAAGCTCAACGGGGCCAGGCACAGCGCCAGGCGGCGCAGGATCTTCAGCATGGGAGCGGGACTTCGGCTAAGGATGACGGCGCAGTCTAGGCGCCGGCGGTTAAGCCTGGGTTAGCGCCTGCCTTCGGCCTGCATCGCCGCATCGATGTCGACGTAGCGCCAGAAGTCGCGCACGAAGACGTTGCGGTCGAAGCCCAGCACCCACGGGTGCCACAGGTCGGTGGTGATGCGGTGCGCATGCACCTTGTAGGGCATGTAGGCGATCATGATCTTCTTGGCCTGGTCCAGCAGCGCCTGCCGCTCGGGGCCATCGGGCAGCACGCGCTGCTTTTCGTACAGCTCGTTGAAGGCCTTCAGGTCGAAGCGCGCATGGTTGGCCTGGCCCTTGTTGGGCCCGTAGCCCAGCGCCAGGAAGGTGTCGGCATCGGGCTGGCCGGCGCTCCAGCCCACGCCCCACATCATCAACTTGCCGGCGCGGCTGGCCTTCAGCTGCTCGGGCCACTTGGCCACCTGGAAGTCGATGCGCAAGCCCAGCGCGTCCATGTTCTTCTTCCACAGCTCGGCCAGCTGGCGCGAGGTCTGGTCGGGCGAGGTGGCGTATTCCAGCTTCAGCGGCTGGCCGTCGGGCGTCTCGCGCCAGCCGTCGCCGTCGCGGTCGACATAGCCGTACAGGTCGAGCAGCGCCTTGGCGCGGGCCAGGCTGTGTTCGCCCATCTCGCTGCGGAAGGCCGGGTCGTAGCCCCAGGTGCCCGGCGCGATCGGTGACTGCGCCGGCACCGCCTGGCCGCGGCGCACCTGCAGGATCTCGCGCTCGATGTCCACGGCCAGCGCGATGGCCCGGCGCAGCGCCACCTTCTCGGGCGCGTTGCCGCCGACCACCGGGTTCTCCATACCGAAGTAGGTCAGCGCCACGTCGGCCCGCGGCACGCGCAGCATGCCGATGCCGCGCTTGGCCAGGTTAGGAGCCAGCTGGTTGTTGGGGATGGCGATGTTGGCGAACTCGGCGGGCACGCCTTCCAGCAGGTCCTGTTCGGCGTTCAGGAAGGACAGCCAGCGCGGCTGCGCTTCTTCGATGATGGCGATCTGCACCTCGTCGATCAGCGGCAGGCGCCGGCCCTTGAACGCCGCGGCAATGGCCTGCAGCCGGGCGTTGTCGGCCGGCGGCTGCTCGTCGTAGTGCACCTCGCGGTACTGCGGGTTGCGCTGCAGCGTGATGCGCGAGCTGCGTTTCCACTGCGCCAGCCGGAAGGGGCCGGTGCCCACCGGGTGCTCGCCGACCTTGTCGCCATAGGCCTCGACCACCTCGCGCGCCACCGCGCCGGTGAAGGACGCGTCGGCCAGGTTGTAGAGGAAGCGCGGGCTGGGCTCGGCCAGGCGGATCTGCAGCGTGTAGCGGTCCAGTGCGCGCAGGCCTTCGACCTCGGTGTCGTAGTCGAAGGGTTTCTTCGACTCCAGGGCCTTCTTGCGCAGCTCGCTCAGGCCCAGGATCTTGGCGTTCTCGAGGATGTACAGGTTGCCGCTTTTCCAGCGCGGGTCGTAGTGGCGCTTGATCGAATACACGTAGTCGGCAGCCGTCAACTCGCGCGGCTTGCCGCCGAAGGCCGGGTCGTCGGCAAACAGGGTGCCGGGCTTCAGCCGGATGGTGAAGCTGCGGAAGTCGGCCGAGACCTCCGGCATCGCCGCGGCGGTGTTGGGCCGCAGCCGGTAGGGCCGCGCCATGTAGGCAAATTCCAGCGGTGCGTCGAAGAGGCCCGCGGCCACGGTGCGCGAATACAGGTCGCTGATCTGCGCCGGGTCGAAGCCGGTCTCGGCGATCGGGAAGGCATAGCGCAGCACCTTCGGCAGCGCGGCGTCGCGCGCGCTGGCGGCCGCGCCCAGTGCCAGCAGGCTACACAGCAGGATCAGGCGCAGGACTTGCCTCATGGTGCGAGCCTACACTGCGCCCCCAAACCCTCGCACGCTCCTCCCGACGATGGCCGCATACCTGCTCCGGCGCCTGTGGCAGATGGTGCCGACGCTGCTTGGCGTGGTGCTGCTGGTGTTCCTGCTGTTCAAGGCCTTCGGCGGCGACCCGGCCGAGATCCTGGCCGGGCTGAACGCCACGCCCGAGCAGGTGGCCGCCATCCGCCAGCAGCTGGGGCTGGCCCGGCCGTGGTGGGTGCAGCTGGGGCTGTTCCTGCAGCAGGTGGCCACCTTCGACTGGGGCAAGAGCTGGGCCACCGGCGAACCGGTGGCGCAACTCTTCGCCAGCCGGCTGCCGGCCACACTGACGGTGATGCTGCCGATCCTGGTGCTGGACACGCTGCTGGCGCTGCCGCTGGCGCTGGCCGTGGCGGCCTGGCGCGGCTCGCTCACCGACCGGCTGGTGATGGTGGTGACCACCGTGGCGCTGTCGATCAGCTTCCTGGTCTACATCATCGTCGGGCAGTACCTGTTCGCCTTCCAGCTGGGCTGGTTCCCGGTGCAGGGCTGGAGCGACAGCCTGTGGACCAACCTGACGGTGTATGCGCCGCTGCCGGTGATGCTGGCGGTGCTGGTGGGGCTGGCGCCGCAGACGCGGCTGTACCGCAGCTTCTTCCTCGACGAGATCGGGCAGGACTACGTGCGCACCGCCCGCGCCAAGGGCCTTGGCGAGCGCACGGTCCTGCTGCGCCACGTACTGCGCAATGCGATGGTGCCGATCCTTACCAACATCGGCCTGGCGCTGCCGGGCATCTTCGTCGGCTCGTTCCTGATCGAGGTGTTCTTCTCGATCCCCGGCCTGGGCCGCGAGGTGCTGCTGGCGGTGAACCGCAGCGACTACCCGGTGATCCAGGCGGTGACGGTCTACGTGGCACTGCTGACCATGGCAGTGAACCTGGCGGTCGACCTGCTGTACCGCTGGGCCGACCCGCGGATGGAGCTGCGATGAGCGCGGTGCTGGCGGGGCCGTCGCCGGGCCTGTGGGCCGAAGCCGCGCGGCGGCTGCGCGCCGACCGGGTGGGCATTGCCTGCTTGGGCGTGGTGGCGGCCTTCCTGCTGCTGATCGCCGGCTCGGCTGGCGGGCTGCTGGCCTCGGGCTGGCAGCGCGAGGTGGCGGTGCCCAGTGCGCCGCCCAGCTTCCTGGGGCCGCGGCCGGCGCAGGCGCAGGGCAGCCTGGCCGCGCCCGGCGGGCCGCTGGCCGACTTGTCGGCGGTGGACCCGCTGGCGCCGCGCTACGCCGAATGGAATGCCCGCGCCGCGCAGTTCCAGCAGGTGGAGCTGCACAAGCTGCAGACGCTGCCGCTGGGCGCCGACCGGCTGGGCCGCGACGTGCTGGCCAAGGCGATGAAGGGCACCGAGGTCTCGGTCTTCGTCGGCCTGATGGCGGCGCTGGTGGCCACCGCCATCGGCACGCTGCTGGGCGCGCTGGCCGGCTTCTTCGGCGGGCGCGTGGGCGATGCGCTGGAGTGGCTGTACAACGTGTTCACCTCGGTCCCCGGCATCCTGCTGATCTTTGCCTTTGCGGCGGTGTTCGGCCGCGGCATCGGCACGGTAGTGCTGATCCTGGGGCTGACCGGCTGGACCGGCGTGTACCGGTTGATGCGCGCCGAATTCATGAAACACGCGGTGCGCGACTACGTGCGCGCGGCCCAGGCGCTGGGCGCCAGCGCCGCGCGGCGCATGTTCCGCCACATCCTGCCCAACGTCAGCCATGTGGTGCTGGTGCAGCTGTCGATCCTGACGGTGGGCTTCATCAAGGCCGAGGTCATCCTGTCGTACCTGGGCCTGGGCGTGGCGGTGGACCAGGTCAGCTGGGGCACGATGCTGGCCGAAGCACAAAGCGAGCTGCTGCTCGGCCACTGGTGGCAGCTGGCCACGGTGGCGCTGCTGATGGCGCTGTTCGTCACCGCCTTCGCGCTGCTGACCGATGCGCTGCGCGACGCGCTGGACCCCAAGCTGCGCGGCCTGGACGCCTGATCGACCCACCGCCCATCTTGGGCACTTGTGGACGCAGCGGGTCAGACTTGTAACAAGACGTCAACGCGGGCGACCAGATGCGGCAGGCCCCCCAACGGCCGCCGTGACACATTGCACGCGGCGGCCGCGTGGAGGGCTGGCACGGAAGCTGCCCATCAATGGGCACCGGAGGCCGGCCGATAAGCCGCTGCCACCGCACAACAAGCAAGGAAGCGAGATGCAATCGACGTCGTTGGGATCTGCCTCTTCCGCCGCCCGCCGCCTGCGTGCGGCCTCGCCCGCGCTGCACGGCGGCGCCTCGTCGGTGCTGCGCCTGGCGCGTGGCAGCGATGCGCGGCTGCCGTCCGGTGCCGCGCTGAGCGGCTGGGCCGAGCGCGCCGCGGCGATGCTCGACCTGACGCCGATGATGGTGGGCCCGCTGACGCAGCCGCACACGGCGCCCGAAGGCGCAGCGGAGCAGCGCGCATGATCCTGACCCCCACGCCGCTGCAGAAGCCGGCCTTGCAGCCCAGCACGCCGCGCATCGCGCGCACCGTGCTGCCGCCGGCCCGGCCGGTGCTGCAGGCCCCGCGCCGGGTGCCGCAGCAGCTGAGCCTGGACCTGCAGCCGCGCAGCCGCTGAGGCTGCGCTACAGGCGGCGTCAGGCCGGCCGGCTCAGGTGCTGGTCCAGATGACCTTCTTGCGCATGCCGACCCAGGTTTCGTAGTTCGCGGCGAACACGTCCTCGATCTTGTTGCGCTTGACCTTCATGGTCGGCGTCAGGATGTCGTTCTCGACGCTCCAGGCCTCGGCGGTGATGACCAGGCAATCCATCTGCTCGTGCGGGTCGAGCTGGGCGTTCACCGTCTTCAGGTGCTCGGCCAGCGACGCTTCCAGCGCGGCGCGGGCGCCGCCGTCGCGGGCCTTGGCGCTGGCTTCCGGGTTGAGCATCAGCAGGCCCAGCGGCTGGCCCAGGTTGGCGCCGGTGACGCAGCAGGCCTCGATGGCCGGGTGGGTGGCCAGCTTGTCCTCGATGGGCGCCGGCGCCACGTACTTGCCCTTGCCGGTCTTGAACAGGTCCTTCACCCGGCCGGTGATCTTCAGGTTGCCCTCGGCGTCGATGGTGCCCTTGTCGCCGGTCTTCAGCCAGCCGTCGGCCGTCATGGTGGCCTGCGTCGTCTCGGGCTGCTTGTAGTAGCCGAGCATCAGGCATTCGCCCTTGACCTGGATCTCGCCGGTGTCCTTGTCGATGCGGCACTGCACGCCGTCGTAGGTGGTGCCCACGGTGCCGGGCCGCGGCTTGCCGCGCACGGTGGAATGCGACAGGCCGCAGTTCTCGGTCATGCCGTAGACCTCGACGATGTCCAGGCCCAGGCTGCGGTACCAGTTCAGCAGCGAGGTCGGCATCGGCGCGGCGCCGCCGGCGGCGAACTGCACCTGGTCCAGGCCCAGGCCGGTGAGGATCTTCTTCTTGACGATGCCCTTCAGGATGGGGATCTTCAGCAGCTTTTCCATCTTCTCGGGCGGCATCTTGGCCTGCACGCCCTGCTGGAACTTGACCCACAACCGCGGCACAGAGAAGAACACCGTGGGCCGCGCGCGCTGGATGTCGGAAACGAAGGTCTCCAGGCTGTCGGCGAAGAACACGTGCATGCCGGTGGCCAGCAGGCCGTGCTCGACCAGCATGCGCTCGGCCACGTGGGCCAGCGGCAGGTAGCTGAGCATGCGGCCGTTGGAATCGAGCTTGACGCGCTTCAGACCCGAGGTGATGGACCAGGCGAAGGTGCCGAAGCTGTGCATCACTCCCTTGGGCATGCCGGTGGTGCCCGAGGTGTAGATCAGCGTGGCCAGCTCATCGACGCCGCGCAGCGGGTTGTCGGTCATCGGCGCGGTCTTGGCAATGATCTCGTCCCAGGTTTTGGCGCCGGGCACGGCCGGCGCCAGCGGCAGCGTGATCATCGGCATGCCGGCCGGCACGCCGGGCTGCATCTCGGCCCAGACGTCGAGCTTGCCGACGAACAGCAGCTTCGATTCGCTGTGCTCGAGGATCTGCCGCACGGTGGTGGCGGCCAGCGTGGGGTACAGCGGCACCGACACATGGCCGGCCATCCAGATGGCCCAGTCGGCCATCATCCAGTGCGCGGTGTTCTTGGCCAGCAGCGCGATGCGCGTGCCGGGCTCCAGGTTCAGGCTCTTCAAGTAGGCGGCCATGCGCCGCACCTCGTCCACGGCCTGCTTCCATGTCCAGTCCTTGACCACGCCGCCGCCCATCGGCTGGGTGAAGACGACCTTGTCAGGGCTGGTCTTCTCCCATTGGTACATGCGCTGCAGCGCGAGGGTCTCCGGTAGTGCGGACGAGGCCATGTGCTTGCTTCCTGTCGTGCGAGTTGTAGGGGCGAACGGGAAGGCGGAGCCTAGCCAAACTCCACAGCGGCGAACAGCAGGACTACCCGTAAGTGACCCCGCGGCATGCGGGGCTTTGCGCAGGACTTCAGCGCGCGCGGGCGGCCGCGGCTTCCAGCTGCTCCTGCACCTTGCGGGCCGAGCGCAGCACCAGCGTGCCGTCCAGGCCGGCGGCCTCGGCCAGCGCCATGACGCGCTCGTCCAGGTGCTCGGGGTCGGTCATCAGCACATGGGCGACGACCGACAGCGCGACGATCGGGCGGCGCGCCGGCTGCTCGGGCAGCGGCCCGCCGGCCTGCGCATGCACGTGGTGGCGCACGCTGGCCACCGCCGCCGGGCCCAGGCCCCAGCTTTCGCACAGCGCCGCGCCCAGCGCGTCGTGGCTGACGCCGAAGCCGGCGGTTTCCAGCGACAGCAGCTCGCTGTCGTCGCGCGCGGCGCGCAGCATCGACGGGTAGTGGTCCGGCGCGTGGCGGAACAGCACCGCCTTGCCGCATTCCTCGAACAGGCCGGCGGAGTGGGCCGCCCAGGCGTCCTGGCCCATGGCGGAAGCCAGCCGGCCCATGATCAGGCCGCGCTGCGCGGCGCGGCGCCAGATCGGGTCCAGCTCGGCGGCCGGCGGGAAGGCGGCCCGCAGGCCCATCTCGAAGGTGATGGCGGCAACCTCGCGCATGCCCAGGTAGGTGATGGCCTGCTGCACGCTCTGCACGCGACCCTTCAGGCCGTAGAGCGAGGAGTTCACCGCCTTCATCACCGCGGCCGCCAGCGCCATGTCGGCCTCGATCAGCTGCGAGGCGGCCTGCAGGTTCATGTCCTCGTCGGCCATCAGCAGCGACAGCTTGACCAGCGATTCCGGCCGAGCCGGAATGTCGATTTGCAGGGTGCGCAGTTCGGGGTCGACGGCCATGGCGTGTGCGTGCGGCGGGGAACGCCTGCATGGTACGGACTGGGCGCCGCGGCGCACGCCGCCGCGCGCCGGCAGCGGTAACTTGACGCACCAATGAAAAAAGGGCGTTGCGGCTACGCACGCCCTTTGTGGTTCTACTGTGTCACCGCCCCCGCGCCGGCCTCTGGCGGCCGGCTGGTCCGGGTTGTCTCAGCGGTGTTGTCTCCTCGCACCCGAGGTGCGGCGCGTTCCCCAAACAGGTGCGCCGTGCCGAGTGGGCGCAATGTAGGCAGCCCCGCCGGCAGCGTCATCGGTGTTTTCCCGGCGCGCCAGCCTCAGCCTGCCAGGGGCTTCACGCTGCCCAGCACCGGAAACAGCGCGAGCAGGCCGTCGCTCATGATCTCCACCGCCACCGCGGCCAGGATCAGGCCCATCAGCCGCGTCATGATGTCGATGCCGGTGCTGCCCAGCAGCTTGGTGATGCGGCCGGCCGCGGCGAAGGCCAGGTACACCGCGATGCCCACCGCCACGCCGTAGCCCACCAGCATGGCCAGCTCCCACCAGTGCCGGGTGCGCTGCGCGTAGATCACCATCGTGGAGATCGTGGCCGGGCCGGTGAGCAGCGGAATGGTCAGCGGCACCACGGCAAAGCTGGCGCCGGCATCCCGTTTGGCCACGCCGCCGCGCACGTCGGTCGGCTTCGATTCGGCCGGCTGCGCATGCAGCATCTGCAGCGAGCTGAGCAGCAGCAGCATGCCGCCCCCCACCTGGAAGGACGCGATCGAGATGCCGAAGAAGGCGATGATCTTCTGCCCGGCCAGCGCGCTGACGGCGATCACCATGAAGGCGCTGAAGGCACTCACCCGCATGGTGCGCCGGCGCTGCACCGCATCGAGGCCCTGCGTGAAGTGGATGAAGAAGGGCACCGCGCCGATCGGGTTGACGATCGCCAGCAGCGCGATCAGGGGCTTCATCAGGTCCATGCCCGATGCTAAGGGCAGGCCAATCCGGCCTATGCGGGTTAGCCTGTAGACGCCAAAACAACAGAAACCCCGTCGGCGCTTTGCACCCCCTTGCGGGATGACCGGATAATCTTTAGGCGTGTGTCGGATGCAGCGCCTTCGCCTGAATGGTTCTCGCTGGGTTGAAGCTCCACATGGTTTCTAGTTATTGATCGAGGGCTCCCCCGTGGGAAACAAACTTTACGTCGGCAATCTGGCCTATTCGGTGCGTGACGAGTCGCTGCACCAGGCTTTCTCTCAATTTGGCACCGTCACGTCGGCCAAGGTCATGATGGACCGCGACACCGGCCGCTCCAAGGGCTTCGGCTTCGTGGAGATGGGTTCGGACGCCGAAGCGCAGTCCGCCATCAACGGCATGAACGGCCAGCCGCTGGAAGGCCGCGCCGTCGTGGTCAACGAAGCGCGCCCGCGTGAAGAGCGTCCGGGCGGCTTCGGCGGCGGCGGCGGTAGCCGCGGCGGCTACGGTGGTGGCGGCGGTGGTGGTGGCGGCGGCGGTGGCCGCAGCCCCTACGGCAGCGGCGGCGGTGGCGGTCGGGGCCCCTACGGTGGTGGCGGCGGCGGCGGTGGTGGCCGCGGCGGTTACGGCGGCGGCGGCGGTGGCCGCGGCGGCTACTGAGCCGGCATTTCGAGTTCGGCGCGCCTTGCGGCGCGCCACGCCCAGGGCGCCGATGCATCGCATCCGCGCCCTTCGTGTTTCAGGGCTTCATTCCGCCTGGCGGCGCTTGCGGCCGCGGCCGGCCAGCGCGCGGTCGTACAGCCTGTTCGGCAGCAGCCGCAGCAACTTGGCCAGCACGCCCATCTGCCAGGGAATGACGCGGTAGCTGTCGCCGGCCTGAATGGCCGCGAAGGCGCGGTCCGCAAAGGCCTCGGCCGACATCAGGAAGGGCATCGAATAGCGGTTGCCGCGGGTCAGCGGCGTGTCGATGTAGCCAGGCAGGATGGTGACGACGCGCACGCCCGAGGGCTTGCATTCGCCGCGCAGGCTTTCGCAATAGGCGATGGCCGCCGACTTGCTGGCGCAGTAGGCGCCATGCCCCGGCAGGCCGCGGATGCCGGCGACGCTGGCAATGCCCACCAGCCGGCCGCTGCCGCGCCGGCACATCGCCGCGACAAAGGGCTGGAAGCTGGCCGCCATGCCCAGCACGTTGGTCTCCAGCGTGCGGCGCATCACCTCCAGGTCGGCAAACTCGGTGGTGTCCATGCCCACGCTGATGCCGGCGTTGGCCACCACCACCTCGGGCAAGCCCTGGCGCGCGATGCAGTCCTGGCCCACCTGCACGATGCCCGGCACGTCGCGCACGTCGCCGGCATACACCTGGGCCTGGCCGGCGGCAAAGCCCTGGGCGTCGACCCAGGCCTGGATCTCGGCGGCGCGCCGCGCCACCAGCGCCAGCCGCCAGCCGGCGCGTGCAAAACGCAGCGCCAGCGCCTGGCCCAGACCACTGGAGGCACCGGTGATGAACACCAGCGGCGCCTGCGCGGAGGTGTCGGCCGCCATGCTCAGCGCCCCGCCGCCGAGGCCGGCCGCGTCTGCGGCAGCAGCACGGCACGCATGCGGCCCTGCAGCTTCAGCAGCCCGGACAGGTGGTCGTAGTCCATGCCGGTGGCCTGGAACTCGCTGCCCCCGCGCCGCACCACCACCGGCAGGTGCGAACGCAGCCGTTCCTGCGCCAGGAAAGCATGCAGGAACTCGCCGCGGAATTCGATGGTCTCGCCCTGCGGGCCCTGGCTGTCGACTTGCGCATCGCCGATCAGCTGCAGCTCGGTGCCGTCGCCGTTGGCCACCGCGCGCTTGGCCTGGGCCAGCGTCACGCGGCCGTCGGGCATGACGGCCCGCACCCGCGCCTGGTCGATTTCGATGATGTCGCGGTCGGCATAGTGGCGCAGCTCGTCCCCCTGCATGCGCAGCTTGAGCTTGCCTTCCTTGTCGAAGCGCTCGACCACGAAGCGGTGCATCGTGTAGTCGGGCTCCTTGCGTGGCAGCGTGGCGGCCGGCGGCGGCTCGGCCGGCGGCGTGTTCTTCACCAGCCACCAGGTGCCCAGCGCCAGCACGCCCATCAGCAGCAGCGGCAGGTAGGTGGCCAGCAGCTCACGCAGCCGCTGGTGCCAGGGCAGCGGCGCACGCGGCGGCGGCGGCCGCAGGCCCACCGGCTCCAGCGCCAGCGGGCCGTCGCTCAGGTCGGGTAGGTGCAGCGGCAGCGGCATGCTCAGCGAGCGTCCAGCGTGGCGGTCTGCGCGGCCAGCAGCCGCGCATAGTGGCCGCCGGCGATCAGCAGCAGGTCGCAGAACTCGCGCGCGGCGCCGTGGCCGCCGGGCCGGGACGTGACATGGTCGGCCACGGCCAGCACCTCGGCATGGGCGTTGGGGCTGGCGCAGGCGAAGCCGGCCTGGCGCAGCAGCGGCAGGTCGGGCCAGTCGTCGCCGATGGCGGCGGCATCGGCCCAATCGATGCCCAGCGAATCCAGCTGCGCCTGCGCGGCGGCCAGCTTGTCGTGGGCGCCGTAGACCGCATGCGTCAGCCCCAGGTCGGCGATGCGCCGGCGCACCGCCGGGGAATCGCGGCCGGTGATGACCACCGGCACGATGCCGGCCTGCTGCAGCAGCTTCAGGCCATGGCCGTCCAGCGCATGGAAGGCCTTGACTGTCTCGCCCTGCTCGCCGATGTACAGCCGGCCGTCGGTGAGCACGCCGTCCACGTCGAAAAGCGCGCAGCGCATGCCCAGGCCGCGGCCCTGGGCCTTCAGCAGCAGCTCGGGCGCAAAGCTCAATGCGGGCATCAGATGACCTTGGCGCGCATCAGGTCGTTGGAGTTCAGCGCACCAACCAATCGGCCGTCGGCATCGACGGCCAGCACGCTGGTGACGCGGTGGCGTTCCATCACTTCGGCCGCGTCCACGGCCAGCGCATCGGCGCCGACGCTGCGCGGCTGGCGGTGCATAACATCGCCGGCGCGCAGCGCGCGCAGGTCGGCACCGCGCTCGATCAGCCGGCGCAGGTCGCCGTCGGTGAAGATGCCGATGGCCCGCCCCTCGTCGTCGACCACGGCGGCAAAGCCCAGGCCCTTGCCGGTCATCTCGCCCAGCATCTCGATGAAGCTGGCCTGCGGGCCGACGCGCGGCAGCGCCGCGCCCGAGCGCATCAGGTCGCGCACGTGCATCAGCAGCTTGCGGCCCAGGCTGCCGCCGGGGTGCGAGCGCGCGAAGTCCTCCTCGTGGAAGCCGCGGGCATCCAGCAGCGCCACCGCCAGCGCATCGCCCAGCGCCATCTGCGCGGTGGTGCTGGCCGTAGGCGCCAGGTTCATCGGGCAGGCTTCCTGGTCGACCGCGCTGGAGATCACGTGGTCGGCATGGCGGGCCAGCGTGGACTCGGCCTGTCCGGTCATGGCCACCAGCGTGACGCCCAGCCGGCGCAGCGCCGGCAGGATGGCCGCGAGCTCGTCGCTTTCGCCGCTGTTGGAGATGGCCAGCACCACGTCGCCGGACATCAGCATGCCCAGGTCGCCGTGGCTGGCCTCGGCCGGGTGAACGAAGAAAGCCGGCGTGCCGGTGGAGGCCAGCGTGGCGGCGATCTTGCGGCCGACATGGCCGCTCTTGCCCATGCCCATCACGATGACGCGGCCGCGGCATTCCAGCATGGCCTGCACGCTGCGCGTGAAGCCCTGGCCCTGGCGCGCGGCCAGCCCCTGGAGCGCCTGGGCCTCGATCTCGAAAGTGCGGGCGGCCAGCTGCAGCGCGCGGGCGGGGTCGAAGCGGCTGGCGTCGTTCACGTCGTTCGGGCTCCGATAGGATCGGGGCATTCTAGGAGCCCGCCGTGCCGCACGGGACGGGCCTGTCCGCGCGCCACGCATGGCCACCACCCTCGACCTTGCCCTGCTGTACCTGATTGCCGCGGTGCTCGGCGTGGTGGCCTGCCGCTCGCTGAAGCTGCCGCCGGTGCTGGGCTACCTGGTGGTGGGCGTGCTGATCGGGCCGAACGCGCTGGCGCTGGCGCGCGACACCGCCAGCGTGCGCTACCTGGCCGAGTTCGGCGTGGTCTTCCTGATGTTCGTCATCGGGCTGGAATTCAACCTGCCCAAGCTGCGCAGCATGCGCTCGCTGGTCTTCGGGCTGGGCCTGTCGCAGGTGGTGCTGACGATGGTCGGCACCGCGCTGGGCCATGGCCTGCTGGTGTGGATCTTCTCGTTTACCGACACGCCCTGGCAGATGGGCTGGCAGGGCTCGCTGGTGCTGGGCGGCGCGATGGCCATGTCCAGCACCGCCATCGTCGTGAAGATGATGGCCGAGCGCCTGGAGCTGGAAACCGAGCACGGCCGCCGTGTCATGGGCGTGCTGCTGTTCCAGGATCTGGCCGTGGTGCCGCTGCTGGTGCTGATCCCCGCGCTGGACGACAGCGGCGGCGACCTGGCCTGGGCGCTGGGCCTGGCCAGCCTGAAGGCCGCGGCGCTGCTGACGCTGCTGCTGGTGGGCGGCAAGCGCGTGATGCGCTGGTGGCTGACGCTGGTGGCCCGCCGCAAGAGCGAAGAGCTGTTCATGCTGAACCTGCTGCTGATCACGCTGGGCCTGGCCTGGCTGACGGAGCATGCCGGGTTGTCGCTGGCCCTGGGCGCCTTCGTGGCCGGCATGCTGGTGGCCGAGACCGAATACAAGCACCAGGTGGAGACCGACATCCGGCCCTTCCACGACGTGCTGCTGGGCCTGTTCTTCATCACCGTCGGCATGAAGCTGGACTGGCGGCCGGTGCTCGACCAGTGGGGCCTGGTGCTGGCGCTGACCTGCCTGCCGGTGTTCGCCAAGTTCGTGCTGGTGGCGGCGCTGACGCGGCTGTTCGGCGCCACGCCCGGCGTGGCGTTGCGCACCGGCCTGTACCTGGGCCAGGCCGGCGAGTTCGGCTTCGTGTTGCTGGCGCTGGGCGCGCAGAACAACCTGGTGGCGCCGCAGTGGACCAGCCCGGTGCTGGCCAGCATGGTGCTGTCTATGCTGATCGCGCCGCTGCTGATCATCTACAGCAACCGCATCGTCATGCGGCTGTCGTCCAGCGACTGGCTGCTGCAGTCGGTGCAGCTGACCTCGATCGCCAAGCGCGCCATCACCACGCAGGGCCACGTGATCATCTGCGGCTATGGCCGCAGCGGCCAGAACCTGGCGCGGCTGCTGGAAAAGGAGCAGATGCCCTACATGGCGCTGGACCTCGACCCCGACCGCGTGCGCCAGGCCGCCGCCGCGGGGCAGAGCGTGGTCTTCGGCGATGCCGCGCGGCTGCAGAGCCTGATGGCCGCCGGCCTGGCGCGCGCCGCGGCGGTGGTGATCAGCTATCCGGACACGCCGTCGGCGCTGAAGATCCTGCGCCTGGTGCGCGAGCATGCGCCCAAGGTACCGGTGGTGGTGCGCACCATCGACGATGCCGACCTGGAGCGGCTGCGCGCGGCAGGCGCCACCGAGGTGGTGCCCGAGGCCATCGAGGGTTCGCTGATGCTGGCCAGCCACGCGCTGGTGCTGGTGGGCGTGCCGATGCGCCGCGTGATCCAGATGACGCGCGACGCGCGCGATGCGCGCTACGGCCTGCTGCGCGGCTACTTCCACGGTGCCGACGACGACACCGTCGAAGAGCTGCAGCAGGAGCGCCTGCTCAGCGTGACGCTGCCGTCGGCCGCCGCGTGCATTGGCCGGCGCCTGGGCCACCTGGCGCTGCATGCGGTGGGCGTGCGCGTGGTGTCAGTGCGGCTGGCCGCAGGCCAGGTGCGTGACGCCGACGACGAACTGGCGCTGGCTGCCGGCGACACGCTGGTGCTGTCCGGTCTGCCCGAACCGCTGGCGCTGGCCGAGGCCAAGCTGCTGGGCGGCGACTGAACCCCCAGCAACCCCCTTCGATGGAGCGGCCATGAATCCGTCCGAGTACATCCGCAGACACATCCGCACCGTGCCCGACTGGCCGGCGCCGGGCGTGCAGTTCCGTGACATCACGCCGCTGCTGTCGAACCCGCGTGTCTTCCGCGTGCTGATCGACCAGTTCGTGCACCGCTATTTCGACACCCGGCCCAGCGCCATCGCCGGGCTGGACGCACGCGGCTTCATCATCGGCTCGGTGCTGGCCTACGAGCTGAACGTCGGCTTCGTGCCGATCCGCAAGAAGGGCAAGCTGCCCTTCAAGACGGTGGAGGAGCACTACGAGCTGGAATACGGCTCGGCCGCGGTGGAGATGCACACCGACGCGGTCAGCCCCGGCGACCGCGTGGTGCTGATCGACGACCTGATCGCCACCGGCGGCACGATGATGGCCGGCATGCGGCTGCTGCAGCGGCTGGGCGCGCAGGTAGTGGAGGGCGCAGCCATCGTCGACCTGCCCGAGTTGCAGGGCTCGACGCGGCTGCGCGCGGCCGGGTTGCCGCTGTTCACGCTGGTGGATTTCGCCGGGCACTGACGGCCCGCAGTGGCGCCGCCGCTCAGACCGTCGGCAGGCCGCGTTCGAGGTTGATGCGCAGCCGCGTGGCCATCACCGCGCCGGCGGCGCGCAGCACCTGCAGCGCCAGCGTCGGCGCGCGGGCGCACAGCTCCTCGACGCGTGGCGCCGTCAGGCCCCACACCACGCAGGGCGTCATCGCTTCCACGTTGGCCTGGCGGGGCACCTCGGCAAACAGCGCCGGCTCGCCGACCAGCGAACCGGGGCGCAGGATGGCGATGCGGTTGGTGCCCGGCGGGCCGCCGCTGGCAAAGACCTGCAGGTTGCCCTGCTCGATCAGGTAGGCGCAGCGGTCCACATCGCCCTGGCGGATGAGGATCTCGCCGGCACGCAGGCCGTGGCGCGCCAGATAGGGGGCAAGGGCCTGCCACTGCGCTGCGCCCAGCCCCGCCTTGAAGGCGTCGGCCGCGTTCAGCGTCTGCACAGCCTGGACCAGTGTGGTGATGTCCATGGTGTTCCGCTGGGTGGGCGCCTGGGCAGGCCCGAAGGCACGGCACGGCGTCTTGTGTTGTGGCACCCATTCTGTGCGGCGGGCCCTATGGTTGCAATCGCTTACATGCGGGGGCGCAGCCCGCGGCGCGCTTACTTGCCGATGCAGAAGCGGCTGAAGATCTCACCCAGCAGGTCGTCGGCGCTGAACGCGCCGGTGATCTCGGCCAGCGCGTCGTGGGCCAGCCGCAATTCCTCGGCCAGCAGCTCCAGGGCCGCCGCGGGCGGGGCCAGCGTCTGTTGAGCCTGCTGCAGGTGCGTGCGGGTGCGCTGCAGCGCATGCACATGGCGGGTGCGGGCGATGAACAGGCCTTCGGGCGCGGCATGCCAGCCCACGCGCTTCAGCAGCGCCTGGCGCAGGGCCTGCAGGCCTTCACCGGTGCGCGCCGACAGCCCGATGCCGTCGCCAGGCGGCAGTGGGGCCAGGTCGCACTTGGTGTGCACGTGCAGCAGCCGGGCCTGCGGTGGCAGCTGCGCAGCGATGGCGGCCTCGGCGGCTTCGTACTCGGGCTGGCCGCGGCGGCTCAGGTCGTGCAGGAACAGCACCGCATCCGCCGCGGCGATGGCCTCCCAGCTGCGCGCGATGCCGATGCGCTCGACCTCGTCGTCGGTCTGGCTGCGCAGGCCCGCGGTGTCCACCACGTGCAGCGGCACGCCTTCGATCTGGATCGTCTGGCTGACGCGGTCGCGCGTGGTGCCGGGAATCGGCGTGACGATCGCCAGCTCGGCGCCGGCCAGCGCGTTCAGCAGCGAGCTCTTGCCAACGTTGGGCTGCCCGGCCAGCACGACGTGGATGCCCTCGCGCAGCAGCGCACCCTGCTGGGCGCCGTCGAGCAGCGCGCCAAGCGCGGTGGCGATGTCCTGTAGCCGCGCCTGCGCGCCGGCCTGCTGCAGGAAATCAATCTCCTCCTCGGGGAAATCCAGCGTGGCCTCGACCAGCATGCGCAGCTGCACGATGCGCTCGCGCAGGCCCTGCACCTGCTGCGAGAAGGCGCCGCTGAGCGAGCGTCCGGCCGAGCGCACCGCGGCTTCGGTGCTGGCGTCGATCAGGTCGGCCACGGCCTCGGCCTGGGCCAGGTCGAGCTTGCCGTTCAGGAAGGCGCGCTGCGTGAACTCGCCGGGCTCGGCCAAGCGCAGCCCGAGCTCCTGGCCGGCCTGCAGGCAACGCGCCAGCAGCATCTGGAGCAGCACCGGCCCGCCGTGGGCCTGCAGCTCCAGCACGTCTTCGCCGGTGTAGGAATGCGGCGCCGGAAAGTAGATCGCCAGGCCCTGGTCGATGGCCGCGCCATCGGCGGCGCGAAAGGGCAGCAGCGTGGCCTGGCGCGGCGCCAATGCGCGGCCACACAGCGCCTGCACCAGCGGCGCCAGACTGCGGCCCGACACCCGCACGATGCCCACCGCGCCGCGGCCGGTGGCGGTGGCGATGGCGGCAATGGGGGCGTCCAGGCGCGACAGCATGCGGCGATCGTAGCCGGCAGGCCCGGCAGCGCGCTGCGGCGCTGCCGGGGGTGCACAGGCAGTTGGCGCGGGGCGGAGCGCCCTGCTGTCCGCACGGACAGCGGTGGTGATGCGCTCCGCGAGCCGGTGCCCGCATGCGGGGCCGCCGGGCGGGTACGGGCCCGGCGGGTGCATGCGGCCGACCGGGTCCACCCCGCATGATCGGCCGGCCGCCACCCCTTGGTGGGCGGCCTTCGGGCTCTATCGGCCAGGTGCCGGCGGCTTGAAGGGCCGGCCGGCGCGGCGATGTGCCTTTGCACACATGCTGGCCAAAGGCCCGCGCGCTGTCACCCCGCGAACATGGGGTGCCGGCGGACTATTTGCCCAGCACGCCCAGCTTCTTGTTGATGTACCACTGCTGCGCGATCGACAGGATGTTGTTCGTCAGCCAGTACAGCACCAGGCCGGCCGGGAAGAAGAAGAACATCACCGAGAAGACCAGCGGCATGATCCACATCATGCGGGCCTGGATCGGATCGGGCGGGGTCGGGTTCAGCCAAGTCTGGAACAGCGACGAGGCCGTCATCAGCAGCGGCAGGATGAAGTACGGATCGGGCTGCGACAGGTCGTGGATCCACAGCACCCACGGCGCGCCGCGCATCTCCACGCTGGACAGCAGCACCCAGTACAGCGCGATGAAGAAGGGCATCTGCGCCACGATCGGCAGGCAGCCGCCCAGCGGGTTGACCTTCTCCTCGCGGTAGATGCGCATCATCTCCTGCTGCATCTGCTGCGGCTTGTCCTTGTAGCGCTCGCGGAGTTCGGTCACGCGCGGGGCCACGGCCTTCATCTTGGCCATGCTGCGGTAGGCGCTGGCGTTCAGCCAGTAGAAGGCGATCTTCAGCAGCACCACCAGCGCCACGATCGACCAGCCCCAGTTGCCCAGCACCTTGTGCAGCTGGTCGAGCAGCCAGAACAGCGGCTTGGCCAGGATGGTGAACCAGCCATAGTCCTTGACCAGGTCCAGCCCCGGCGCCAGCGCGGCGAGCTTGTTCTCCTCTTGCGGGCCGGCGAACAGTGTCGACTGCATCACCTTGCTACTGCCGGCGGCCACCTCGCCCATCGGCACCACCATGGCGATGGCGTACAGGTTGTCCGACACCTTGGTGGCGCGGAAGTCGCGCATTTCCTGGCCGGCCAGCAGCCAGGCCGAGGCGAAGTAGTGCTGCACCATCGCCACCCAGCCGTTGTCGGCGCTCTTAGGGTAGTCGGCCTTGCCCTTCTCGATGTCCTTGAAATCGATCTTCTGGAACTTGCCGGCGTCGGTGTACATCGCCGGGCCGGTGAAGGTGAAGTAGAACGACGACTCACCCTCGGGCGGGTTGCCGTCGCGGGCCAGCTGCAGGTACAGCTGCGGCGTCACCGGCTTGCCGCTGTCGTTGATGAACTCGTGCGTGACACCGATGGTGTACTGGCCGCGCTTCAGCGTGTAGGTCTTCACCAGCCGCAGCCCGTCGACGGCCGGCGATTCGAAGCGGATCTGCAGCTCGTTGCTGCCGTCCTGCAGCGTGCGCTCGGTCAGCACCGGCGTCATCTTCGTCAGGTGGTTGGGCAGGGTCAGGCCCGGCTGCGCGGTGATCAGGCCGGTCTGCGCCAGGTACACGCGCTTGGCGTTCTGTTCGAACAGCACCACGTTGGGCACGTCCTCGCGCGACGAGCGCGACGAGAACAGCTCGACGAAGGGCTGGTACCACTTCAGGTGCACCGGATCCTTGTAGCCCAGCAGTTCCAGCCGCACCAAAGTGCCGCCCTGGCTGTCGAAGGTGGCCTTGACCACGTCGGTGGTCAGCGTGATCTTCTCGCCGCCGGCACCGGGCACCGCTGGCGCGGGCGGGGTGGCCGCGGCGGCGGCCGGGGCGGGCGCGGCGCCCGGCACCGAGGCCGCCGTGGGCGACGGTACGCCAGCCACGGCCGACGCCGCCGGCGCCGGGCCCGAGGCCGCGGTGGCCGCCGGGCGCGGGGTGCCGAACAGCGAGGGCTGGCCGGTGTGCACCGTCCACTTGTCCCACAGCAGCACCAGCGACATCGTGAAGACCACCCACAGCAGGGTGCGGCGCATATCCGTCATGAGAGCTTCTTCTCGTCGAGGAGGGGATCGCGCGGGCCCAGGCCCAGGCGCGTGAACAGTCGGGGGGGCTGCGCCGGCACGGGGTCGCAGCCGCCGTCGCACCAGGGGTGGCAGCGCAGCAGCCGGCCGGCCGCCAGGCTGCCGCCGGCCAGCGCGCCATGCTGCTGCAGCGCCTGCAGCGCATAGGCCGAGCAGGTGGGCTCGAAACGGCATGCATTGCCCAGCCAGGGCTTCAAAAAGAACCGGTAGCCGCGCACCAGGCCGATCAGCAGCGCCTGCGGCAGGCGCACCAGCCGTTCGAGCACGGCGTTCATCGGGCGCGCTGGAACAGGCGGTCGAGTTCCGCCAGGGCCACCGCGCGCAGCGCAGTCGAATCGGCGGACGGGAAGCTGGCCTTGGCAAAGGGCTGGCGCAACCGCACCAGCCACAGGCCCGGCGCCAGGGCCGGCGCGTGGCGTTGCATCACCTCGCGCACCTGGCGGCGCAGCATGTTGCGGGTGACGGCGCGGGCCGCATGCCGTTTCGGGATCACGCAGCCCAGCCAGTGTCCCGAAGGCAAGTTATCCACAGACTCGTCAGGATTCGGTGCATCGCTTGTGAATAACTTCGATGCCGGCGACCCCTCGGCGCTGCCAGGCCGCGCCTTCAGGTGGTGCACGGCGAAGTGGGCACTCCGCGAACGGGGCGGCACGGCGAGCACGCGTTCGAAATCCGTCTTGCGCAGCAGGCGGCCGACCATCGGGCGGCGCCGCAGCCCGCCTTACAGACCCAGGCGCTTGCGGCCCTTGGCGCGGCGGGCGTTGATGACCGCGCGGCCGCCACGGGTCTTCATGCGCACCAGGAAACCGTGCGTGCGGGCGCGGCGGACTTTGGACGGCTGGTAAGTGCGTTTCATGGGGCTTCTCAGTTGCGCCCTGGCACGGCGAAGGGCGGCCGCGCGGTCGGGCTGGATCGATCGGATGAAGGTTTCCGCGGCGGCTTGCGGCCGCCCGGTGCTCGGGCTGCGCGCCACGGCACCGCTGCGCTGGAACCACGGTGCCCTGCCCTGGTCGTTGGGTCTGCGATACAAACCCACCCACCGGGCGCACCGGGAAACCCACTATTACAGCAAAAAAGCCCTTTCCAGTCAAACACTTGCACCGACAAACGGTGCTCTGCCGCGGTCTTGACGCCGGCTTCGAAACTGTGGATAACCACGCCTCTGCCGGCCACCGGCAGCTAGAATCCGCGGCCCATAAGAAGAGTTTTCCACAATGACGCCCGACCTGTGGCAGCGAGTCTGCGAACGCCTTGCGCAGCAGTTGCCCGAACAACAGTTCAACACCTGGATCCGCCCGCTGCCGGCGGCCGAACTGCAAAGCACCGAAGGCGATCCCGCCGTGGCATGCCTGCGCGTGCCTAACCGCTTCAAGCTCGACTGGATCCGCGCGCAGTACGCCGGGCTGATCGAATCGGTGCTCAGCGAAATGGCCGGCAAAGCGGTGCGGCTGGAACTCAGCATGTCCGGCCCGCGCACCGCCGCGCTGCGGGGGCCGGTCGGCCCGCGCCAGGCCATGGCCGCGCTGGTGGTGCCGGCCGAAGGCCCCGCCGACGAGGCCGAGCCCGCCGAGCGCCGCGCCCCGGCCGTGGCGCCGGCACCGCCGCCGGCCGCGTCGCGCCACAAGCTGAACCCGGCACTGACATTCGACACCCTTGTGGCCGGCCGCGCCAACCAGATGGCGCGCACCGCCGCGCTGCACGTGGCCGGCGCGCCGGGCCAGACCTACAACCCGCTGTTCATCTACGGCGGGGTGGGCCTGGGCAAGACGCACCTGGTGCATGCGGTGGGCAACGCGCTGCTGAAGGACAAGCCCGACGCGCGGGTGCTGTACCTGCATGCCGAGCAGTTCATCAGCGACGTGGTCAAGAACTACCAGCGCAAGACCTTCGACGAGCTGAAGGCCAAGTACCACAACCTGGACCTGCTGCTGATCGACGACGTGCAGTTCTTCGCCGGCAAGGAGCGCACCCAGGAGGAGTTCTTCAACGCCTTCGAGGCGCTGCTGGCCAAGCGTGCGCACATCATCATGACCAGCGACACGTACCCGAAGGGGCTGGCCGACATCGACGAGCGGCTGACCAGCCGCTTCGATGCCGGGCTGACGGTGGCCATCGAACCGCCCGAGCTGGAAATGCGCGTGGCCATCCTGATCCGCAAAGCCGAGGCCGAAGGCGCGGCCATGCCCGAGGACGTGGCCTTCTTCGTGGCCAAGAACGTGCGCGCCAACGTGCGCGAACTGGAAGGCGCGCTGCGCAAGGTGCTGGCCTACAGCCGCTTCAGCCAGAAGGAGATCAGCATCGGCCTGGCGCGCGAGGCGCTGAAGGACCTGCTGTCCATCCAGAACCGGCAGATCTCGGTCGAGAACATCCAGAAGACGGTGGCCGACTTCTACAAGATCAAGATCGCCGACATGTACAGCAAGAAGCGGCCGGCCAGCATCGCCCGGCCGCGGCAGATTGCTATGTACCTGGCCAAGGAGCTGACGCAGAAGAGCCTGCCCGAGATCGGCGAGCTGTTCGGCGGCCGCGACCACACTACCGTGCTGCATGCGGTGCGCAAGATCTCGGCCGAGCGCGGCAAGAACACCGAGCTGAACCAGCAGCTGCACGTGCTGGAACAGACGCTGAAGGGGTAGGCGACGGTCGGCTTGTCAAGGCACAACACTGGGGACAACTTCCGCTCAACTGCACAGTCATCCACAGGCCCGGGCCGGTTGCCCGAGTTGTTGGCGGCGGCTCCCGCGGCGGCCCCCAGGGCTGCACACAGGGTTGATCAGCTTCTAAGCCGTTGTGGGAACAGGCGAAAATAGCGTTCTCCACAGCGCGTACGGCGACCTACTACGACTACCAGGCTTAAAGAGAACCACATGATTGTCTTGAAGGCAGCGCAGGAAAAAATCCTCGGGGCATTGCAGGCCGTCAGCGGCATCGTCGAACGGCGCCACACCCTGCCCATCCTGGCCAACGTGCTGCTGCGCAAGACCGGCAAGCGCATCGAGCTGACCACCAGCGACCTGGAAATCCAGGTGCGCACCGCCGACGAACTGGGCGGCGACGACGGCAACTTCAACACCACCGTCGGCGCGCGCAAGCTGATCGACATCCTGCGCTCGCTGCCGGCCGATCAGCTGGTGAGCCTGAGCGCGGCGCAGAACAAGCTCACGCTGCAGGCTGGCAAAAGCCGCTTCACGCTGCAGACGCTGCCGGCCGAGGACTTTCCGCTGGTGAACGAGGCGGTCGACTTCGGGCCCGCCTTCTCGGTGCCGCAGAAGGTGCTGCGCGGGCTGATCAACCAGGTGCACTTCGCGATGGCGGTGCACGACATCCGCTACTACCTGAACGGCATCCTGTTCATCGCCGAAGGCAAGCAGCTGACGCTGGTGGCCACCGACGGCCACCGCCTGGCACTGGCCCAGGCCACGCTGGACAACGAGGTACCCAAGCAGGAGGTGATCCTGCCGCGCAAGACCGTGCTGGAGCTGCAGCGCCTGCTGCGCGACGAAGACACGGCCATCGAGATGCAGTTCGCCGGCAACCAGGCGCGTTTCAGCTTCAGCGGCATGGAGTTCGTGACCAAGCTGGTGGAAGGCAAGTTCCCCGACTACAACCGCGTGATCCCCAAGAACCACAAGAACGCGGTGGTGCTGGGCCGCGTGCCGCTGCTGAACAGCCTGCAGCGCGCCGCCATCCTGACCAGCGAGAAGTTCAAGGGCGTGCGCATCAACCTCGAGCCGGGCAGCCTGCGTATTGCCTCCAGCAACGCCGAGCAGGAAGAGGCCAAGGAAGAGCTCGAGGTCGACTACAGCGGCGACAGCATCGAGATCGGCTTCAACGTCACCTACCTGATGGACGCGCTGGCCAACATGGGCAGCGAGATGGTCAAGCTGGAGCTGCAGGACACCGCGGCCAGCGCGCTGTTCACCATGCCCGGCGAGCCGGGCTTCAAGTACGTGGTGATGCCGATGAGGATCTAGGCCGCCTTGCGGCCTAGACCCGCATCGGCATCGATGCCCAAACATTGGGCACCCCCCTGCCCCCCGCCTAGCGGGGGGTTCTGGTTTGAAAGACGAGGCGGCCGCGTTCGCGGCCTTTGATTCATGAGCGAAGCGACTCCCGACCCGAAGCCCTCCGACGCCTACGGCGAAGGCAGCATCCAGATCCTGGAAGGGCTGGAAGCCGTGCGCAAGCGGCCGGGCATGTACATCGGCGACACCAGCGACGGCACCGGGCTGCACCACCTGGTGTTCGAAGTGGTGGACAACTCCATCGACGAGGCGCTGGCCGGCCACTGTGACGACATCGTCGTCACCATCCACAGCGACAACAGCATCAGCGTCGTCGACAACGGCCGCGGCATCCCCACCGGCGTGAAGATGGACGACAAGCACGAGCCCAAGCGCAGTGCGGCCGAGATCGCGCTGACAGAGCTGCATGCCGGCGGCAAGTTCAACCAGAACAGCTACAAGGTGTCGGGCGGCCTGCACGGCGTGGGCGTGAGCTGCGTCAACGGCCTCAGCAAGTGGCTGCGGCTGACGGTGCGCCGCGACGGCAAGGCGCACTACATGGAGTTCAAGCAGGGCGTGCCACAAGACCGCCTGGTGGAGCAGCGCGACGGCTTCGACATCAGCCCGATGAAGATCACCGGCGACACCGAGAAGCGCGGCACCGAGGTGCACTTTCTGCCCGACCTGGAAATCTTCAGCAACATCGACTTCCACTACGACGTGCTGGCCAAACGCCTGCGCGAGCTGAGCTTCCTGAACAACGGCGTGCGCATCCGCCTGGTGGACGAGCGCAACAACAAGAGCGACGACTTCGCCTTTGCCGGCGGCGTGAAGGGCTTCGTCGAGTTCATCAACACCGGCAAGAAGACGCTGCACCCCAACATCTTCCATGCCACCGGCGAGAAGCTCAGCGAGCAGGGCACCAACATCACCGCCGAAGTGGCGATGCAGTGGAACGACGGCTACAGCGAGAACGTGCTGTGCTTCACCAACAACATCCCGCAGCGCGACGGGGGTACGCACCTGACCGGCCTGCGTGCGGCCATGACGCGGGTGATCAACAAGTACATCGAGGACAACGAGCTGGCCAAGAAGGCCAAGGTGGAGGTGTCCGGCGACGACATGCGCGAAGGCCTGTGCTGTGTGTTGAGCGTGAAGGTGCCCGAGCCCAAGTTCAGCAGCCAGACCAAGGACAAGCTGGTCAGCAGCGAAGTGCGCGGCCCGGTGGAAGACGTGGTGAGCCGCGCGCTGACCGACTACCTGCTGGAGAACCCGGCCGATGCCAAGATCATTTGCAGCAAGATCGTCGACGCCGCGCGCGCCCGCGAAGCCGCACGCAAAGCGCGCGAGATGACGCGCCGCAAGGGCGTGCTCGACGGCATGGGCCTGCCCGGCAAGCTGGCCGACTGCCAGGAGAAGGATCCGGCACTGTGCGAGATCTACATCGTCGAGGGCGACAGCGCCGGCGGCAGCGCCAAGCAGGGGCGTGACCGCAAGTTCCAGGCGATCCTGCCGCTGCGCGGCAAGATCCTCAACGTGGAAAAGGCGCGCTACGAAAAACTGCTGACCAGCAATGAGATCCTGACGCTGATCACCGCCCTGGGCACCGGCATCGGCAAGGGCATGGGCGGCGACGACTTCAACGTCGACAAGCTGCGCTACCACCGCATCATCATCATGACCGACGCCGACGTGGACGGCGCGCACATCCGCACGCTGCTGCTCACGTTCCTGTTCCGGCAGATGCCCGAGCTGGTGGAGCGCGGCCACGTCTACATCGCGCAGCCGCCGCTGTACAAGGTGAAGCACGGCAAGCAGGAGCAGTACCTGAAGGACGGCACCGAGCTGGACGCCTACCTGCTGAAGGTGGCGCTGGACGGCGCCGCCGTGGAGCCTGGCGCCGGCAAGCCGGCCATCAGCGGCAGTGCGCTGGAAGAACTGGCGCGGCAGTACCTGGTGGCCAACAGCGTGAGCGAGCGCCTGAGCAACTGGATGGACGTGGAAGCGCTGCGCGCCATTGCCGACGGCCTGAAGCTGGACCTGGACAGCGCCGCCGCGGCCGAGGCCAGTGCCATGGCGCTGCAGCAGGCGCTGCACGATGCCGAGGTGGCGGCCGAGTTCGACGCGCGCACCGACAAGCACCTGCTGCGCATCAGCCGCCGGCACCACGGCAACATCAAGAGCAGCGTGATCACGCAGGACTTCGTGCACGGCGCCGACTACGAGGCGCTGGCGCAGGCGGGCGTCACCTTCCACGGGCTGCTGGGCACCGACGCGCTCGTCAAGCGCGGCGAGGGCGAGCGCCAGAAGGAACAGAAGGTGGCCGACTTCCGCAGCGCGATGGCCTGGCTGATGGGCCAGGCCGAGCACGTGGTGAGCCGCCAGCGCTACAAGGGCCTGGGCGAAATGAACCCCGGCCAGCTATGGGAAACGACGATGGACCCCGAGGTGCGCCGCCTGCTGCGCGTGCAGATCGACGATGCCATCGAGGCCGACCGCGTGTTCACGATGTTGATGGGCGATGAAGTCGAGCCGCGGCGGGACTTCATTGAAACCAATGCGCTCAGGGCGGGCAATATCGACGTGTAGATTTTGTGTCGGCCAACTTATTCAGAGTCGCGATCAGAACAAATCCGTGTCGCACTCATCTGGAAGTGCATTGCCCTGTTCTCAGGTTATTGATAGCTTTCAAGATGAGTTTGCGCTTACATGCTGATTTTGTTGGGGTGGAATGATTTCTTATGAATCGACCGGCGTACCCGGTAGGCGGCGCGACGGAGCGGGGACGCTGTGATGGCACTCAGCCCCTACCTCGCCGCCGAGGTTGCCGTGCGATTCCTGGACGGACTGACTGCCGCGGGCAACGGGCCGAGGGCATAGGCCTTGCACAGGCGCGACAGGCGACGGTCAAGCCGGCTGGCGTCGACGGCGTCGTGCTCCCAGATGCGAACAACCCGCCACCCCTCTGACTTCAAAGACTTGTTCGCAACGCGATCGCGCTCCACATTGCGAGCAAGCTTTTGCTCCCAGAAGCCCCTGTTGCTCCCAGGTACCTTTGAGTGCAGCAGGCATTGATGCCAGAAGCACCCATCCACGAACACCGCCACCCGCTCCCTCCTGAAGACAAAGTCGGGCTTGACGACAAGGACCCGGGTCTTTTCGCCAGCGGGCGCCCCGCGCCTTGACTTCAGTTTGAGCTTGAGGACAACGTGCCGACGCCACCCCTTGATGCCAAACTTGTCCGCGCCGACCGACTTTTGACCCACCCTGCCGATTGAACTTTGACCCAGGGCGGGGTGCCGGCGTTGGTTGATGCCGGCTGTGGACAACTGTAGCTTGTTGCTCCTTGCTG
>Ga0209369_1000688_pt1 | contig 29460 bp, 27 predicted proteins | sample EBPBio142010_DNA_FD_185865 | JGI IMG/M metagenome (GOLD analysis project Ga0209369, IMG submission 185865) | Wastewater treatment Type I Accumulibacter community from EBPR Bioreactor in Madison, WI, USA - Reactor 1_10/4/2010_ DNA (SPAdes)... | ecosystem: Engineered > Bioreactor > EBPR >... | reverse complement strand
GCGGCGGCCGGGGCTGCTGCCGCCGCAGGTTTGGCCTGCGCCTGCGCCAGGCAAGGCAGGCTCAGGCAGGTCAGCACGGCGGCCAGCAGCAGTTTCATGCCCTGGATTCTAGGCGGCCCGGTCGATCAGCACCGCCAGGCCGCGGCCCATGCCCTGCAGCGAGCGGGCCAGCGCCACCGGGTCCACCTGCAGCGGCTGCAGCCGGGCGCTGTCCACCATCAGCACGTTGCCCGACCAGGCGTCCGGCGAGCCCGGCACGAACACCACCGCGCGGCCGTCGGCCAGGCGCTCGATGTCGTAGGCGATCTGCTGCTGGTCGTCCAGCGTCAGCATCACCGGCTTCAGCACCTGCTGGCCCAGCGCGCCGTGCAGGTTCTGCGACATCGCCTTGATGACGTGGTAGCGCGGGTAGACGGTGGTCAGCTTGTCCTCGAAGCTGGTCGACAGCCGCCGGCCCAGCGCCGCGCGCGCCAGCACGCCGGCGCCGTAGCACAGCGCCACCAGCAGCAGCGCCGCGGCCACGGTGGCGACAGCGATGCCGCCCACGTGGCCTTCCGGCAGCGCCTGCACCACCGGCGTCACCGCCTGCACGGCGATCTGCAGCGCATGGCCGACGACGGCCAGCACCACGATCATCGGCAGCAGGAAGACCAGGCCGCCGATCAGCGTGGTGGTCAGCGGGCGCAGGCGGTCGCGGGACATCGGAAGGCTCCTCGGGCAACGGGATGTGGCAGCTTACCCGGCTGCCGGACAATGCCCGCATGGACACCCCGACCCTGCTGCTGGTGGATGGCTCCAGCTACCTGTACCGCGCCTACCACGCGCTGCCCGACCTGCGCTCGCCGGACGGCTTCCCCACCGGCGCGATCCACGGCTTCATCGCGATGATGAAGTGGCTGCGCACGCAGGTCGGTGCCGGCCATGCGGCCTGCGTGTTCGACGCCTCGGGCCCGACCTTCCGCGACGACTGGTATGCCGAGTACAAGGCCCAGCGGGCGCCGATGCCGGACGACCTGCGTACCCAGATCGGCCCCATCCACGAGGCGGTGCGGCTGCTCGGCTGGCCGGTGCTGGAAGTGCCCGGCATCGAGGCCGACGACGCCATCGGCACGCTGGCCCGGCTGGGCGAGGCCAGCGGCCACCGCGTGCTGATCTCCACCGGCGACAAGGACCTGGCGCAGCTGGTCACGCCGCAGGTCACGCTGATGAACACCATGGCCAAGCCGCCCGAGACGCTGGACGTGGCCGGCGTGGTGGCCAAGTTCGGCGTGCCGCCGACGGCCATCGTCGACTACCTGACGCTGATGGGCGACAGCGTGGACAACGTGCCCGGCGTCGACAAGGTGGGCCCGAAGACGGCCGCCAAGTGGATCGCCGAATACGGCAGCCTGGACGGCGTGATCGCCGCCGCGCCGCAGATCAAGGGTGCCGTCGGCGACAACCTGCGCCGCGCGCTCGACTGGCTGCCCACCGGCCGCAAGCTGGTGACGGTGCGCACCGATTGCGACCTGTCGGGCCACGTGCCCGGCTGGCCGGGGCTGGAGGCACTGGCGCTGCGCGAGGTCGACCAGCCCGGGCTGCTGGATTTCTACGGCCGCTACGGCTTCCGCACGTTTCGCAAGGAGCTGGAAGACGCGCTGGCCGCCGACGGCAGCGCCGCGCCGGCCCCGGTGGCCGCGGCCGCGCTGCCGCGCGAGTACGAGACGGTGCTGGACTGGGAACGCTTCGAGCACTGGCTGCAGCAGCTGCGCGGCGCCGGACTGGTGGCGCTGGACACCGAGACCGATTCGCTGGACGGCCTGCGCGCGCAGATCGTCGGGCTGTCCTTCGCCACGCAGCCGGGCATCGCCGCCTACGTGCCGCTGGGCCACGACTACCCCGGGGCACCCGCCCAGCTGCCGCGCGATGAGGTGCTGCAGCGGCTGCGGCCCTGGCTGGAGGATGCGGCCGCCGCCAAGCTGGGGCAGAACATCAAGTACGACCTGCATGTGTTCGCCAACCACGGCATCGCCGTGCAGGGCTACGTGCACGACACGCTGCTGCAGAGCTACGTGCTCGAAGCCCACAAGCCGCACAGCCTGGAAAGCCTGGCCGAGCGCCACCTGGGCCGCAAGGGCCTCAGCTACGAAGACCTGTGCGGCAAGGGCGTACACCAGATCCCCTTTGCCCAGGTGGACGTGGACAAGGCGGCCGAGTATTCCGGCGAGGACAGCGAGATGGCGCTGCAGGTGCACCAGACGCTGTGGCCGCAGCTGCAGTCCGAAGACGGCCTGCGCTTCGTCTACGAACGCATCGAAATGCCCACCTGCGCCGTGCTGCAGCGCATCGAGCGCCACGGTGTGCTGATCGACGTGCAGCGCCTGGCCCAGCAGAGCAAGGACCTGGGCGAGCGCCTGGTGGCGCTGGAGCAGGAGGCCTACGCGCTGGCCGGCCAGCCCTTCAACCTGGGCAGCCCCAAGCAGATCGGCGAGATCCTGTTCGGCAAGCTTGGGCTGCCGGTGGTCAAGAAGACCGCCAGCGGCGCGCCCAGCACCGACGAAGAGGTGCTGGAGAAGCTGGCCGAGGACCACCCGCTGCCGAAGTGCATGCTCGAGCACCGCAGCCTGGCCAAGCTGAAGGGCACCTACACCGACAAGCTGCCGTTGATGGTGAACCCCGCCACCGGCCGCGTGCACACCACCTATGCGCAGGCGGTGGCCATCACCGGCCGGCTGGCCAGCAACGACCCGAACCTGCAGAACATTCCCATCCGCACGGCCGAGGGCCGGCGCGTGCGCGAGGCCTTCGTCGCGCCGCCGGGCCATGTGCTGATGTCGGCCGACTATTCGCAGATCGAGCTGCGGCTGATGGCCCACATCAGCGGGGACGAAGGCATGAAGCGCGCCTTCGCCGCCGGCGAGGACATCCACCGCGCCACCGCGGCCGAAGTCTTCGGGCTACCGCTGGCCGAGGTGGGGGCAGAGCAGCGGCGCTATGCCAAGACCATCAACTTCGGCCTGATCTACGGCATGGGTGCCTTCGGGCTGGCGCAGTCGCTGGGCATCGAGCAGAAGGCGGCGCGCGACTACATCGACCGCTACTTCGCGCGCTTTGCCGGCGTGCGCCGCTGGATGGACGACACCAAGGCGCAGGCGGCCGAGCGCGGCTATGTCGAGACGCTGTTCGGCCGGCGCATCGTGCTGCCCGAGATCCGCGGCGGCAGCGGCCCGCGGCGCAGCGCCGCCGAGCGCCAGGCCATCAACGCGCCGATGCAGGGCACCGCCGCCGATCTGATCAAGCTGGCGATGATTGCCGTGCAGCAGGTGCTGGACGCCGAGGCGCGGGCCACGCGCATGGTGATGCAGGTGCACGACGAACTGGTGTTCGAGGTGCCCGAGGCCGAGCTGGCCTGGGCGCGCGAAGCGGTGCCGCGGCTGATGGCCGGCGTGGCCACGCTGTCGGTGCCGCTGCTGGCCGAGGTGGGCGTGGGCAGCAACTGGGACGAGGCGCACTGAAGGGATGCGAAGACCCGCGCCTAGAGGCATCGCTCTAGCGAAAGGGCCGGAATTGGGGTGCCTTCCCTACGGCTCGTGGGCACAGTGGCGACATCCACTTCCAACCCAGGAGCCATCCATGAGCAAGCAGAACCTGTCCAGCGTCGCCACCGCCGTCATCGAAAGCTACGGCAACACCGCGCGCAACGTCATCCAGGCCTACCGCGTCGGCGGCGAGCGCGTGATCGGCTTCGTCGACCAACGCTTCGAAGCGGCCGTGAACACCGGCGCCGCGCGCCTGAGCGACGAGCTGCGCAGCAACCTGATCGATGCCGAGAAGCGCCTGAGCGGCTACTACAGCAAGGGCCTGGAATTCGGTACCGAGCGCGCCGAGACGGCCGTGACCACGGTGGTCGACCTGGCCGCCAAGGGCGTCGAGGTCGTGGCCGCCAATGCCGAGCGCTTCGACCAGGCCACCAAGCTGGGCGCGCTGGACATGATCAACCGCGTTGCCCTGCCGGCGGCCACCGCCGTCAGCCAGGTCGTGGTGCGCATCGAAGAAGGCTCCAGCGAGCTGAAGAAGCGCGTGGCCGGCAAGCCGGCGGCCGTCAAGGCCGTGGTCAAGAAGGCCAAGGCGGTGCGCAAGACCGCCGCCAAGACCGTTGCCAAGACCACCAAGAAGGCCGCCGCCACGAAGAAGGCGGTGGTGCGCAAGGCCACCGGCGCGGCCCGCAAGGCCCGCGCCACGGTGGCCCAAGCCGCGGCCTGAGCCCGGCCCCTGGCCCGACGGTCGTCGCCTGACGGCCGTCACGAGCCGGTCGCGTGACCGTCACAGGACTGTCACACGGCCGGCTTAAGCTCGTCGGTTCTGCGTCAAGCGAACGCCGGGCTGTCCCGTGGGCGTGCGACGCGCCCACCTAGAATCGGGACGATGAGCGAAGACCGTAGTGCCGGCGCCCTTCCGGCCGCCGGGGCCCCGGCCGCCAGCCCGGTGCTGCAGCTGCTCAACCGCGAAAGCGCCATCCTCGGCTTCAACCGCCGCGTGCTGGCCCAGGCGCGCCGCGGCGACGTGCCGCTGCTGGAGCGGCTGCGCTACATCACCATCGTGTCGTCCAACCTGGACGAATTCTTCGAGGTGCGCTTCGCCGACTACGTGGAGGCCTCGCGCGCGCCGCGCACCGGCGTCACCGCGGCCGACGTGCGCGCGCTGTCGGCCGAAGCCCATGCGCTGATCGACGAGCAGTACCGCGTCTTCAACGAAGAGGTGGTGCCCGCGCTGCAGAGCCGTGGGCTGACGGTGCTGAGCCATGCCGAGCGCAACCCGGCGCAGCGCCAGTGGGTGGCGCGCTTCTTCGAGCAGCAGGTGCGGCCGCTGCTGATGCCGGTGGGGCTGGACCCCTCGCACCCATTCCCGCAGGTGGCCAACAAGTCGCTGAACTTCATCTGCCGGCTGGAAGGCCGCGATGCCTTCGGCCGCGAGAACCTGATCGCCATCATCAAGGTGCCGCGCGCGCTGCCGCGCGTCATCCGCCTGCCCGAGGCCCTGAGCGGCGGCAAGCAGGCCTACGTGCTGCTGACCAGCGTGATCCGCGCCCACCTGGGCGAGCTGTTCCCCGGCCGCAAGGCGGAATCGTTCTCGCAGTTCCGCGTGACGCGCGATTCCGACCTGGACGTCGACGAGGACGAGGTCACCAACCTGCGCCAGGCGCTGCGCACTGGGCTGTCCACCCGCCACTACGGCCAGGCCATCCGGCTGGAGGTGGTGGCCACCTGCCCGGAAGAGCTGGCGCAGTTTCTGCTGACGCAGTTCGGCCTGCCGCAGGACGCGCTGTACCGCGTCAACGGCAACGTCAACCTGGGCCGGCTGACGCAGCTGATCGACCAGGCAGTGGCCGACGAACTGCGCTTCCCGCCCTTCGAGCCGGCCTGGCCGAAGGCGCTGCTGGCGCCGGGCCGCAGCATGTTCGAGACGCTGCGCCAGGGCGATGTGCTGCTGCACCACCCCTTCGAGAGCTTCGAGCCGGTGATCCAGTTCCTGCGCGACGCCGTGCACGACCCCGACGTGCTGGCCATCAAGCAGACCATCTACCGCACCGGCGCGCAGTCGGTGCTGATGGAGCTGCTGATCGAGGCCGCGCGCCGCGGCAAGGAAGTGATGTGCGTGGTGGAGCTGAAGGCCCGCTTCGACGAAGAGGCGAACATCAACTGGGCCGAGCGGCTGGAGGCCGTGGGCGCGCAGGTGGTCTACGGCATCGTCGGCCTGAAGACCCACGCCAAGCTGCTGCTGGTAACGCGGCGCGAAGGCAAGAAGCTGCAGCGCTACGTGCACCTGTCCACCGGCAACTACAACCCGCGCACCGCCCGGCTGTACACCGACGTCGGATTCCTCACCGCCGACCCGGGCCTGACGCAGGATGCTGATGCGGTGTTCCTGCAGCTGGCCAGCCAGGTCAAGCTGAAGGCGCCGCGGCATCTGGTCACCGCGCCGTTTGGTCTGCACCGCCGGCTGCTGGCCCACATCCACCAGGTAGCGCAGGCTGCGGCGGCCGGGCGGCCGGCGCGCATCGTCGCCAAGTTGAACGCGCTGACCGATCCGGCGCTGATCCACGCGCTGGCCGCCGCCAGCCAGGCCGGCGCGCAGATCGACCTGATCGTGCGCGGCGCCTGCATGCTGCCGCCGGGCCTGGCCGGGCTGACCGAGCGCATCCGCGTGCGCTCGGTGGTCGGCCGCTTCCTCGAGCACACCCGGGTGCTGTACTTCCGCTGGGGCGAGAGCGACGCCGACGAGGTGCTGTACCTGAGCAGCGCCGACTGGATGACGCGCAACATGCTCGGCCGCATCGAGCTGGCCTGGCCGGTGCGCGACCTGGCGCTGCGCCAGCGCGTCATCGACGAATGCCTGGTGCCCTATCTGCACGACACGCTGGACGCCTGGACCCAGCGGCCCGACGGCCAGTACCGCCGGGTGGCCGAACACGGCGTCAGCGCGCAGCAGGCGCTGGTGCGCCGCTATGCGAGCGACAAGGAATAGACGATGGACCTGATCCTGTGGCGCCACGCCGATGCCGGCGAACCGATCGAAGACCCCTTGGCCGACCTGCAGCGCAAGCTGTCCGGCAAGGGCGAGAAGCAGGCCGCGCGCATGGCCGACTGGCTGAACCGCTTCCTGCCGGAAAGCACCCGCGTGCTGGTCAGCCCGGCGCTGCGCTGCCAGCAGACGGCGCAGGCGCTGGGCCGCAAGTTCCAGACGCGCGAGGCGCTGGGCCCCGGCGGCAGCGTCACCGCGCTGCTGACGCTGGCGCGCTGGCCGGACCGGCGCGAGCCGGTGCTGGTGGTCGGCCACCAGCCGACGCTGGGCATGACCGCGGCCCTGCTGATGGCCGGGCAGGGCGCTTCCGACGAGGCGGCCGCGGGCGCGGCCTCGGCGCATGCGACGCCGGCCTGGTCGGTGCGCAAGGGCGCGGTGTGGTGGCTGCGCCACCGCGAGCGCATGGGCGTGGCCGAGGTGGTGCTGGTGTCGGTGCGCGCGCCCGACAACCTGTAGCCGCGCTCAGCGCGGCAATTGCAGCCGCAGACTGCCCTGGCGTGACCAGGCCTCGGCCTCCTCGCGCAGCAGGTGAAGCGTGCGTGGGTTGGCCTCGGCCCAGGCGGGGCTGAAGTCCAGCAGCGCCAGGTCGCCATCGCGCTTCAGGCGCAGCGCGTGCGGGTCGATGGCGCGCCGCGCATGGCACTTGATGGCCGCCAGCCGCAGGCACAGCGCCTGCCAGGCGAAGCCGGGGTTCGACAACGCCGGGTCCAGCTTGCGCAGGCCGCCGCGCTGGCCCAGTACCAGTTCGCTGACGCGGCGCTGCTGGCTCTGCGAGAAGCCGGGCGCATCGACATGCGCCACCAGGTACGCGCTGTGGCGGTGGTGGTCGTGGTGCGAAACCATCAGCCCCACCTCGTGCAGGTCGCAGGCCCAGCCCAGCTCGCGCCGGCTTTCGTCGAACTCGTCGCCCTCGTCGGCCACCGCGTCGTGCAGCAGCTGCGCCAGCGTGCGCACGCGCAGCGCCTGGTCGGTGGCCACGCCGAAGCGGGCCTGCAGTTCGCGCACCGACTCGTCGCGCATATCTTCCGGATGCGCGTGGCGCAGCGCCTCCAGGCGCTCGCGCAGGTCGATGATCACGCCCTGGCGCAGCGCGCCGCGCGCCGGCTGCAGGCTTTCGATGCCGAAATGGGTGGCCAGCGTGTACAAGATCGCCAGCCCGCCGGGCAGCACCGCGCGGCGGTCGGCGCGCAGTGCCGGCCAGGTCAGCCGCTCGGTGTGGCCGGCCTTCAGGCAGCCGGCGATGCACCAGCGCAGGCCTTCGGGCGTGATGCGGCCGTCGGTCACGCCGTTGGCCGCCAGCAGCTGCGACACCGCGCCGACCGTGCCCGAGGAGCCCAGCGCTTCCTGCCAGCGCTCGGGCGCGAAGGGCTGCAGCGCCTCTTCCAGCTCGGCGCCGGCGGCAATCTGCGCGGCGCGGAAGCCCTGCTCGGTAAGCCGGCCGTCACCGAAGAAGCGCATCGACAGGCTGACGCTGCCCACCTGGAAGGATTCGGCCAGCAGCGGCGTGCGGCCCTGGCCCAGGATCATCTCGGTGGAGCGGCCGCCGATGTCGATGACCAGCCGCGACGCATCGCCAGGCTGCAGGTGCGACACGCCGGCGTAGATGAGCCGCGCTTCCTCGCGCCCGGAGATGACCTCGATCGGGTAGCCCAGCACCTCCTGCGCGCGCAGCAGGAAGGCATTGCGGTTGCGGGCCTCGCGCAGCGTCTGCGTGGCCACCGCCCGTACCTGCCGGGGCGTGAAGCCGGCCAGCCTTGCGGCAAAGCGGCGCAGGCAATCCAGCCCGCGCTGCACGGCGGCTTCGGTAAGCATGCCGTCGGCGTCGAGCCCGCCGCCCAGGCGCACCGTTTCCTTCAGGTAATCGATGCGGCGGTAGCGGCCGTGCTGCAGTTGGCCGATCTCCAGCCGGAAGCTGTTCGAGCCCATGTCGATGGCGGCCAGCGGGGCGGAAAGCAGGGGGTGGGGGCGCGACATGCCGGCATTGTGCCCATGCCCGGCGACGCCTTTCCTACAATGCCGCGCCTTGCCACCCCCTGGAGAGTCCATGCTTCGCGACGAGTTCGAATGTCTGGTGCCGCAGCGCGATTTCAGCCGCCGGGCCTTCGTGCGCACTTCGGTGGGCAGCGGCTTTGCCGCGGCGGTGCTGCCGGTGGTGGCGCAGACGACCATCAAGACCGACACCCAGGGCCTGCTGGCCGGCGAGGTGACCATCCCGGTCGGCAACTTCAAGATGCCGGCCTACCGCGCCGCGCCGCTGAACAAGAAGAACGCGCCGGTGGTGCTGGTGGTCAGCGAGATCTTCGGCGTGCACGAGCACATCGCCGACGTAGCCCGGCGCTTTGCCAAGCAGGGCTACTTCGCCATCGCGCCCGAACTTTTCGTGCGCCAGGGCGATGCCCAGTCCTACGGCGAGATCTCCAAGCTGATCGCCGAAGTGGTGTCGAAGACGCCCGATGCGCAGGTCATCGGCGACCTGGACGCCACCGTGGCCTGGGCGGCTTCGCAGGGCGCAGCAGCCAACAAGCTGGGCATCACCGGCTTCTGCTGGGGCGGGCGCATCACCTGGCTGTATGCCGCGCACAACCCCAACCTGAAGGCCGGCGTGGCCTGGTACGGCCGGCTGCTGGGCGACGTCAGCGCCATGAACCCGAAGCGCGCCATCGACCTGGCCGGCCAGCTGAAGGCGCCGGTGCTGGGCCTGTACGGCGGCGCCGACACCGGCATCCCGATGAGCTCGGTGGCGGCCATGCAGCAGGCGCTGGCCACCGGCAGCCCGGCGGCGCGGCGCTCGAAGTTCGTGGTCTTCCCGGACGCGCCGCATGCCTTCCATGCCGACTACCGGCCCACCTACCGCAAGGCCGCGGCCGAGGAAGGCTGGGCGCTGGCGCTGGACTGGTTCCGCACCCACGGCGTCGCTTGACAGGCCTGCTAAGGTGAGGATGGGCCTGCCGCGGCGGGCCGTCCACGGGGCCTCATGACGCTGACCTACATCGTGCTGGCCACCCTTGCGGGTGGCCTTCTTTCTGTGCTGATCGCCGCCAGCCTGACCATCGGCGTGCTCAGCCGGGTGGTGCAGAGCCTGGTCAGCCTGTCGGCCGGCGTGCTGCTGGGCACCGCGCTGCTGCACGTGCTGCCCGAGGCCTTCGAGAGCCACGTCGGCGCGCACGAGCTGTTCCTGACGCTGCTGGGCGGGCTGCTGTTCTTCTTCCTGCTGGAGAAGGCCGAGCTGTACCGGCACACCCACCACCACGAGGGCGACGGCCACCATCACCACCACCATTTCGATGCCGAGCAGGCCGGCCGCGGCGGCTGGAGCGTGCTGGTCGGCGACAGCATCCACAACTTCTGCGATGGCGTCATCATCGCCGCCGCCTTCCTGACCGACACCGGCCTGGGCGTGGTCACGGCCGCGGCCATCGTGGCACACGAGATCCCGCAGGAGGTGGGCGACTACATCGTGCTGATCAACGCCGGCTTCTCGCGCGCCCGCGCGCTGCTGTTCAACGCGCTGTCCGGCCTGGCCGCGGTGCTGGGCGGCGTGCTCGGCTACTTCGTGGTGGGGCCCTGGGAGGACCTGTTCCCGTACCTGCTGGTGGCGGCCTCCAGCAGCTTCATCTACGTGGCCGTGGCCGACCTGCTGCCGCAGATGCAGCGCCGCCTGCCCTGGCGGCAGACGGCGGCTCAATTGGCCTGGCTGGCGGCCGGGCTGGCGGTCGTGATGACCGCCACCTCGGCGCTGCACAGCCACTGACGCGGCCGCGCCGCGCCGGCGCGCCGGCCTACTTGATCACCAGCACCGGGATGCTGGAGTGCGTCAGCACCTTCTGCGTTTCGCTGCCCAGCAGCATCGCCGACAGGCCGCGGCGGCCGTGCGAGGCCATCACGATCAGGTCGCAGCCCTGCGTCTTGGCATGGTCGAGGATCGCTTCCCACGGGTGCAGCGCCTCGACGGTGTGCGCATGGCACTTGACGGCGGCCTTGCCGGCCACGTCGACCACGGCCTTGACGCGCTCGCTGGCGATGCGCTCCTGCGCGTCGAAGAACTCCTGCGGCGGCACCGGCTGCATCTCGGAGATGGCGCTGTAGGGGAACGGCTCCTTGACGCTGATCGCGAACAGTTCCGCCGCCGCGCTGCGCGCCAGGTCCACGGCGGCCTGCACCGCCTTCTGGCTGATGTCCGAACCGTCGGTCGAGATCAGAATTCGCTTGTACATGCTGTGCTCCTGTGAGTCATCGACGATCATGGGACGCCGTGCATTCCCATGGTCCATTATCGGCCGCTGCAGCGGGTTGACCCGCATCAAGCGCGCCGCTTCAGCTGCGGGCCACCGGGCGCGCCGGGTCGGCGCACCATTCGCTCCACGAGCCCGGGTACAGGGCCGAGCCGGCCAGCCCGGCATGCTCCATCGCCAGCAGGTTGTGGCAGGCCGTGACGCCCGAGCCGCACTGGTGCACCAGCTGCGCCGGCTCGGCGGCCAGCGCGCCGAAGGCCTCGCGCAGCGCCGTTGCCGGCTTGAAGCGGCCGTCGGCCTGCAGGTTGTCCTTGAAGAAGCGGTTCAGCGCGCCCGGGATGTGGCCGGCGACCGGGTCCAGCGGCTCGACTTCGCCGCGGAAGCGCTCGGCCGCGCGCGCGTCCAGCACCGTCCGCCGGCCCAGGCTGCGCAGCAGTTCGTCGGCCTGCAGCATCGGCATGGCCGGCGGCCGCGCCGGATAGGGGCCCGCCGGCTGGGCGTGGCCCTGCGCGGTGCTCAGCGTGCCGCCGGCGGCCTGCCAGGCGGCAATGCCGCCGTCCAGCACCGCCACCGCCTCATGGCCCAGCCAGCGCAGCAGCCACCAGGCGCGCGCCGCATAGGGCATGCCCTGGGCGTCGTAGCAGACCACCGGCACGCCCGGGGCGATGCCCCAGGCGCCGGCCCGCTCGGCCAGCGCCGCGCGCTCGGGCAGCGGGTGGCGGCCGTTGCGGCCGGTCTTGGCACCCGACAGGTCGTGGTCCAGGTGCACGTACAGTGCACCGGGCAGGTGGCCGGCGGCGTAGGCGCGCTCGCCGGCCGCGGGGTCGGCCAGGTCGAAGCCGCAGTCCAGCAGCACGCAGGGCGTGCCGGCGGCCTGCAGGGCCTGCAGCGCGGCGGCGCTGACGATCGGGGAGGGCAACGAGGCGGTGGCAGTCATGGTGGGGTTCTCGCGGCGGGGTTCGGTGTGGCGGGCTCGCGCGCCAGCAGCGTGGCAGCCAGGCCGGCGCACACGATCAGCAGCATGCCCAGCCAGGCCGTCCAGGACAGGCTTTCGCCGAACAGCAGCACGCCGTACAGCGCGGCAAACAGTATGCCGCTGTACTGCAGGCCGGCATTGGACAGCGCCGAGCCGATGGCGAAGGCGCGGGTGACCATCAGCTGGGCCACGGTGGCCAGCAGGCCCACCGCCAGCAGCAGCCCGGCGCCGCGCCAGGTGTGGGCGCTGAAGCCGGTCCACAGCATGCTGGCCGCGCCGGCCAGCACGCCGCCCAGCGCAAAGTAGAAGACGATGCGCGGCTCAGGCTCGCCGCGCCGGCCCAGCGCGCGCACCTGCAGGTAGGCCAGCGCCGCCAGCATGCCCGACAGCAGGCCGGCCAGGCCGTGGGCCCACTGGTGCTGCGCGAGGGTCGGCCGCAGTACCAGGGCCACGCCGGCAAAGCCCACCAGCACCGCGGCCACCAGCCGGCCGTCGACGCGCGCCGTGCCCAGCCACAGCGCCCCGCCGATCATGAACACCGCCATCCACACCGAGGACATGTAGTTCAGCGTGACGGCGGTGGCCAGCGGCAGCCCGGCGATGGCCTGGAACCACAGGCCGAGTGCGGACACGCCGCACAGGCTGCGCCAGAAATGCGCCATCGGCACGCCAGTGCGCAGGCCGGCGCCAGTGGAGCGCGCCACCAGCCCGGCGAAGACCATGCCCACCAGGCCGCGATAGAAGACGATCTCGCCGGGCGGGTACAGCGTCGCGGCCAGCTTGACGCACAGCCCCATCGTCGCGAACAGCAGCGACGCCCCGAGCATCAGCCAGGGCGCGCGCCCCACGACGGCCGCCTCAGCGCCGCGCCATCTCGCGCCAGTACCACTCGTGGAAGTGCTGCATGCCGTCTTCCATCGGGCTCTGGTAGGGGCCGACCTCGTCGTCGCCGCGTTGCCACAGCGCCTGGCGGCCGGCGTCCATGCGCAGCGCGATCTCGTCGTCCTCGATGCAGGTCTCCATGTAGGCGGCCTGCTGGGCGGCGACGAACTCGCGTTCGAAGGCCACCACTTCCTCGGGGTAGTAGAACTCCACCATGTTCAGCGTCTTGCGCGGCCCGCGAGGATGCAGCGTGGACACCACCAGCACGTGCGGGTACCACTCGACCATGATGTTCGGGTACAGCGTCAGCCAGATCGCGCCGTGCGCCGGCAGCTGGCCGCCGGTGTAGGCCAGCAGCGCCTCGTGCCAGCGCCGGTAGGTGGCCGAGCCGGCGCGGGCCAGCGCGTTCTGCAGGCCGACCGTCTGCACCGAATAGTGCTCGCCGAACTCCCAGCGCAGGTCGTCGCAGCTGACGAAGCCGCCCAGCCCCGGGTGGAAGGGCCCGACGTGGTAGTCCTCCAGGTAGACCTCGATGAAGGTCTTCCAGTTGTAGTCGCACTCGTGCATCTCGACCCGGTCCAGCACATGGCCGCTGAAGTCCAGCGCCGCGGTCGCCTGCAGGCCGGCCAGCGCCTGGCGCACGTCGCGCCCGCGGTCGTCGAAGAGCAGGCCCTGCCAGCCGTGCACCGGCCAGCTGTTCAGGTTCAGGCACGGGTCGGCCGCAAAATGCGGCGCGCCCTGCAGCTGGCCGTCCAGCCCGTAGGTCCAGCGGTGGATCGGGCAGACGATGTGCTCGCGGGTCTGGCCGTGGCCGCGCAGCATCAGCGCCTGGCGGTGCCTGCAGACGTTGGACACGAGCCGCACGCCGGTCTTGTCGCGCACCAGCGTGCGGCCTTCGGCCTCGTGCGCCAGCGTGCGGTAGTCGCCCGCCTCCGGGATCCAGAGTTCGTGGCCCGCATAGCGCGGGCCGGGCTCGAAGATCAGCGCGCGTTCATCGCGGAACACGCCCTCGTCGAAATAGTGGTTCGCGGAAAGCTGCGAGCGGACCCGCGTCTGCTTCAGAGCTTCGAGACTGATGCTCAGGTCGGACATGATCCAGAGGATCTCCATGAATGGGTATGTCGGCCCCCCACCCGGTGGCCCCGCGGGTGGGTTTGTGTGCCTCGACAGCCGTTGCCGGGCTTCGAGGAGGGCGGGATTCTACCCACCCCCTGTTGCGGCCCCGGCACATCCCGAAGCCTGCGGAGGATGACTGCGCAGAAGTGGTGCACAGCCGCCCCGACGCATCCCGGGCGGCGTCTAAAATCAGCGAACCCCCTTTGATGCCCGACATGCCACGCAGTTCCGCCACCGCCACCCCGCCTGCCACCTACGAGCAGGCGCTGGCCGAACTCGAATCGCTGGTGCAGGCCATGGAAGCCGGCAAGATGCCGCTCGATCAACTGTTCAGCAGCTACCAGCGCGGGGCCGAACTGCTGCAGCATTGCCGCCAGCGCCTGCAGGGCGTGGAAGAGCAGGTCAAGCTGCTCGAAGACGGGCAGCTCAAGCCCTGGGCCGGCGCATGAATTCGCCGTCGGTGCTGACTCCCCCCGCCGCGGCCGCCGCGCCGCAAGGTTTCGAGGCCTGGATGCAGGCCGAACTGCAGGCGGTCGAAGCCGCGTTGCAGCAATGGGTGCCGGCCGACGCACCGGCCGGGCTGGGCGAGGCCATGCGCTACGGCGTGCTCGACGGCGGCAAGCGGCTGCGCCCGCTGCTGGTGCTGGCGGCGTGCACGGCGGTGCAGGGCGCCCGCGAGGCGGCGCTGCGCGCGGCGGTGTCGGTGGAGCTGATCCACGCCTATTCGCTGATCCACGACGACATGCCGTGCATGGACAACGACGTGCTGCGTCGCGGCAAGCCCACCGTGCACGTGCGCTATGGGGAAGCCCAGGCCATGCTGGCCGGCGACGCGATGCAGGCGCTGGCCTTCGAGGTGCTGACGCCGGAGCAGGGCGTCGAGCCCGTGCTGCAGGCGCGGCTGTGTGCCGTGCTGGCCCGCTCGGCCGGGCATGCCGGCATGGCCGGTGGCCAGGCCATCGACCTGGCCAGCGTCGGCAAGCCGCTGGACGAGCAGGCGCTGCGCGACATGCACCGCCGCAAGACCGGCGCGCTGCTGCAGGCCAGCGTGCTGATGGGCGCGGCCTGCGGGCCCTGCGATCCACGCGCCTGGCAGGCACTGTCCGACTACGGCGCGGCCCTGGGGCTGGCCTTCCAGGTGGTGGACGACATCCTCGACGTGACGCAGGAATCGCACACCCTCGGCAAGACCGCCGGCAAGGACCTGAACGACAACAAGCCGACCTATGTCTCGGTGCTCGGCCTGGAGGCCGCACGCCGCCAGGCCGCCGAGCTGCGCGACAAGGCGCAGGAGGCGCTGCGCGCCAGCCGCTTGCCGGGCACGGCCACGCTGGCCCAGCTGGCGGACATGGTGGTCGAACGCGAAAGCTGACATGAAGAACAACTTCTCCCTGCTGCAGACGGTCGACGACCCGTCGGCCCTGCGCCGCATGTCGCGCGCCGAACTGAAGACGCTGGCCACCGAGCTGCGCGACTTCGTGCTGACCAGCGTCAGCGAAACCGGCGGCCACTTGGGCAGCAACCTGGGCACGGTGGAGCTGACGGTGGCGCTGCACCATGTGTTCGACACGCCGCGTGACCGCATCGTCTGGGACGTCGGCCACCAGACCTACCCGCACAAGGTGCTGACCGGCCGCCGCGAGCGGATGGGCACGCTGCGCCAGCTGGGCGGCATCGCCGGCTTCCCGCGCCGCGAGGAAAGCGAGTACGACACCTTCGGCACCGGGCATTCGTCCACCTCGATTTCGGCCGCATTGGGCATGGCGCTGGCCGCCAAGCTGAAGGGCGAGGACCGCAAGGTGGTGGCCGTCATCGGCGACGGCGCCATGAGCGCCGGCATGGCCTTCGAGGCGCTGAACAACGCCGGTGTCTCGCATGCCGGCGTGCTGGCCGACATGCTGGTGGTGCTGAACGACAACGACATGTCGATCAGCCCGCCGGTGGGCGCGCTGAACAAGCACCTGGCGCGGCTGATGAGCGGCAACTTCTACACCAGCGCCCGTGAAGGCGCGAAGAGCGTGCTGCGCAACACGCCGCTGTACGAATTTGCCCGCCGCTTCGAAGAGCACACCAAGGGCATGGTGGTGCCCGGCACCATCTTCGAGGAGTTCGGCTTCAACTACGTGGGCCCGATCGACGGCCACGACCTCGATTCGCTGATCCCCACGCTGGAGAACCTGCGCGGCAAGCGCGGGCCGCAGTTCCTGCACATCGTCACCCGCAAGGGCCAGGGCTACAAGCTGGCCGAGGCCGACCCGGTGAAGTACCACGCCGCCAGCGGCAAGTTCAACCCGGCCGAGGGCTTCCCCAAGAGCGCCACGCCGTCCAAGCCCACCTTCACGCAGGTGTTCGGCCAGTGGCTGTGCGACATGGCGGATGCCGACGAGCGGCTGGTCGGCATCACGCCGGCAATGCGCGAAGGCTCGGGCATGGTCGAGTTCCAGAAGCGGCACCCGAAGCGCTTCTACGACGTCGGCATCGCCGAGCAGCATGCGGTCACCTTCGCCGCCGGCCTGGCCTGCGAAGGCCTGAAGCCGGTGGTCGCCATCTACAGCACCTTCCTGCAGCGCGGCTACGACCAGCTGGTGCACGACGTGGCCATCCAGAACCTGCCGGTGGTGTTTGCGCTCGACCGCGCCGGCATCGTCGGCGCCGACGGCGCCACGCACATCGGCGCCTACGACATCGCCTACCTGCGCTGCGTGCCCAACATGGGCCTGATCGCGCCGGCGGACGAGGCCGAATGCCGCCAGGCCCTGACCAGCGCCTTCCGCCAGAGCCACCCGGTGGCTGTGCGCTACCCGCGCGGCAGCGGCGTGGGCACGGTGCTGGGCACCGACCTGTCCGAGCTGCCCTGGGGCAAGGCCGAGCTGCGCCGCAGCACCGGCAAGGCCCACGCGGTGGGCGGCCCGCGCATCGCCATCCTGGCCTTCGGCCCGCTGCTGTACCCGGCGCTGAAGGCTGCCGAGGCGCTGGACGCCACGGTGGTCAACATGCGCTTCGTCAAGCCGCTGGACGAGGCCATGGTGCTGGAGATCGCACGCAACCACGAGGCGCTGGTCACGGTGGAAGAAGGCTGCGTGATGGGCGGCGCCGGCAGCGCGGTGGCCGAATGCCTGGCCGCGCACGGCCTGGCGCTGCCGCTGCTGCAGCTGGGTCTGCCCGACCAGGTGATCGAGCATGGCGATCCGAACAAGCTGCTGGTGCAGTGCGGGCTGGACGCCGCCGGCATCGAGCAGGCGGTGCTGAAGCGCTTCGGCGGCCGGCTGACGGTGCTGCGCCCGGCGGCCAACCACTGACACCCTGGCGACAGCCGGGCAACCCTGCCTGAGCATAGAACCGGGTTCGGTGGCATGCTGCCGCCCCCGGCCGGCTGCCACAGACCCCCCTGCCCATGAACCACCTGACCGAGGCCCTGCACATCCCCGACACGCAAAGCGAGCGTGACGGCCGCCACCTGGCGATCCAGCGCGTGGGCGTGAAGGACCTGCGCTACCCGCTGCAGCTGCGCGTGGCCGGCGAGCCGCAGCACACCGCGGCCGCCTGGGACCTGGACGTGGCGCTGCCGGCCGACCAGAAGGGCACGCACATGTCGCGCTTCATCGCCTGGCTCGACGCGCTGGACGTGCCGCTGGACGCGGCCACGCTGCGCGAGCGCCATGCGCAGATGCTCGAGCGGCTGGGCGCCACCGAAGGCCGCATCGAGGCGCGCTTCGGCTTCTTCCTGCGCAAGCGTGCGCCGGTGTCCGGGCTGTCCAGCCTGCTCGACTACCAGGGCCGCTGGATCAGCGAGACGCGCGACGGCGTGACCTCGGTGCATGCCGTGGTCGGCGTGCCGGTGAAGAGCCTGTGCCCGTGCTCGAAGGAAATCTCGGACTACGGCGCGCACAACCAGCGTTCGCTGGTGACGCTGTGCGTCGAGCTGCTGCAGCCCGTCGAATGGCACGAGCTGGTGCGCTTTGCCGAAGACCATGCCTCCAGCGAGCTGTGGCCGATGCTCAAGCGCGTCGACGAGAAGTGGGTCACCGAGCGCGCCTACGAGAACCCGAAGTTCGTCGAGGACCTGGTGCGCGACGTCGCGCTGGCGCTGAACCGCGACCCGCGCATCGGCCGCTACCGCGCCGAGGTGGAGAACTTCGAGTCCATCCACAACCACAGCGCCTATGCCTGCATCGAGCGCTGAGGGCTGAGGCCACCGCAAGCGGGCGATGCTGCAGACCGCCGAGGCGATCCACGACGCCGAGCGCATGCGCCGCGCCGGCGCCGACCTGCTGTCGCTGGCGCTGATCGACGCGCGCAACCACACGCTGCGCTGGCTGGCCACCTTCGAGCCGCACCTGAACCAGCTGCAACCCAGCAGCGATGTCGAGCCGCCGCTGTGGCTGGTGGGCCATGCCGGCTGGTTCCAGGAATACTGGGTGGCGCGGAACGTGCAGCGCCAGCGCGGTGAATCGCCCGACAGCTCGCGGCTGCGGCTGGCCTCCATCGAGCCGCGTGCCGATGCCTGGTTCGACCCCAGCTGCCACGACCGCGCGCACCGCTGGCGCATGCCCTTGCCCGACCCGGCGGCGCTGCGCCAGTACCTGGCCGAAACGCTGGAGGCCACGCTGGACCTGCTGGCCGCCAGCGACGAAGACGACGCCCACCTGTACGCCTATCGGCTGGCGCTGCTGCACGAAGACCGGCTGTGCGAGGCGCTGGCCGTCTGTGCCGAGGCGCAGCAGCTGCCGCAGCCAGCCGAGGGCTCGCCCTGGCCGGCACGGCCGGCGCGTGCGCCGCGCGATGCACTGTGGTTCGGCGCGCAGCGCTTCCGCCTGGGCAGCGAGCCGGGCGGCCTGGTGCCGCCGGCCGAGCGCTGGGCGCACGAGGTCGAGCTGCTGGAGTTCGAGATCGATGCCCAGGCCGTGAACTGGGCGCGTTATGCCGAGTTCGTCATCGACGGCGGCTACGACGACCCGCGCTGGTGGGGCACCGAAGGCTGGGCCTGGCTGCAGGCCGAGGCCCGCCGCGTGCCGCGCTACGTGGAGCAGGTGCGCCAGGGCGTGCTGGTGCAGCGCCACGGCCAGGTGCAGCGCGTCGGCGCCGCGCAGGCTGCCGTGCACGTCACGCGGCACGAGGCGCAGGCCTGGTGCCGCTGGGCCGGCCGCCGTCTGCCCACCGAGGCCGAATGGGAGCTGGCGGCGCTGACCGGCGCGTCGCGCGGCTTCGTCTGGGGCGATGTCTTCGAATGGACCGCCGGCAGCGCCCGGCCGTGGCCCGGCGGCGGCGACACGCTGCCCGGCTTCGCGCCCTGGCCCGAGCCCGGCACGCTGGGCGTGCTGCGCGGCGGCTCGTGGGTGACGCGGGCCCGCTGCCGCCACCCGCGGGCGCGGCGCTTCGTCGCCGCCGGCCGCGACGAGCTGTTCAGCGGCTTTCGCAGCTGCGCCGTCTGAACGGCGGCGCGCTGCCACGACGGGCCGCCCGCGGTGAACGCCTTCGCGCAGAGCCTGCACACGGCCTTCGGGCTGATCGCCGGCGCTGATGCGGCGCTGGTGCGCACCGTGGCGCTGTCGCTGTGGGTCAGCGGTGCGGCCTGCCTGATCGCCTCGGCCCTGGGGCTGGTGCTGGGCGCCTGGCTGGCCGTGGCCCGCTTCCCCGGCCACCGCGCGCTGCTGCTGGCGATGAACACGCTGCTGGCGCTGCCGTCGGTGCTGGTGGGGCTGGTGGTGTACCTGCTGCTGTCGCGCAGCGGGCCGCTGGGCCATCTGGGCTTGCTGTTCACGCCCGGCGCGATGATCTTCGCGCAGACGCTGCTGGTGCTGCCGGTGGTGGCGGTGCTGACGCGGCAGTTCGTCGGCGACGCGCTCGTCGACGGCGGCGACCAGCTGCGCTCGATGGGCGCCGGCCCGCTGGGCGCGGCGCTGCTGATGCTGCTGCACGGCCGCTGGGCGGTGCTGACGGTGGTGGTCACCGCCTTCGGCCGGGCCATTGCCGAGGTCGGCGCGGTGATGGTGGTGGGCGGCAACATCGACGGTTTCACCCGCGTGATGACCACCACCATCGCGCTGGAAACCAGCAAGGGTGACCTGCCGCTGGCCCTGGCCCTGGGCCTGGTGCTGTTGGCCGTGGTGGGCCTGCTGAATGCGCTGCTGGCGCTGCTGCGGCGCGCGCCGGCACCGGCCGTGGCTGGGGTGGCCTGATGCTGGTGCGCCTGCGCGACGTGACGGTGGCCTTCGACGGCGTGGCCGCGCTGCAGGGCGTGTCGCTGGCCGTCGAGCGCGGCGAGGTGCTGGCCCTGGTGGGCGCCAACGGCTCGGGCAAGACCACGCTGCTGCGCGTGCTGCACGGCCTGCTGCAGCCGCCGGGTCGGCAGGCGGCCGAGCCCGGCGTGCCGCAGGCCATGGTGTTCCAGCGGCCCTTCCTGCTGCACCTGTCGGTGCTGAACAATCTGCGCCTGGCGCTGTGGCTGGCCGGCGTGCCGCGGGCCGAATGGCCGGCCCGTGTGCAGGAGGCGCTGCGCCGCGTCGGCCTGGACAGCCTGCAGCGGCGGCCGGCCCGCGCGCTGTCGGGCGGCCAGCAGCAGCGGCTGGCGCTGGCGCGGGCGCTGGTGCGGCGGCCGCAGCTGCTGTTCCTGGACGAGCCCACGGCCAACCTGGACCCGCAGGCCAAGCGCGAGATCGAGGCGCTGCTGGCCGGCCTGGCCGCCGCCGGCATGACGCTGGTGATGAGCACCCACAATCTGGGCCAGGCCAAGCGGCTGGCCAGCCGCGTGGTCTACCTGGAGCAGGGCCGCATCCATGCCGACCTGCCCACCGATGCCTTCTTCAACGGGCCGCTCAGCGGGCCGGCCCAGCTGTTCCTCAAGGGAGAAAGAACATGAATCGCAGGCTTGCGTGGCTGGCCACGCTGCTGGTGGCGGTGGCCGGCGTGCTGCCGGTGCAGGCGCAGGAGCGCACCCTGGTCATGGCTTCCACCACCTCGACCGAGCAGTCGGGGCTGTTCGGCCACCTGCTGCCGGCCTTCAAGAAGGCCAGCGGCATCGACGTGCGGGTGGTGGCGCTGGGCACCGGTCAGGCGCTGGACATGGGCCGGCGCGGCGATGCCGACGTGCTGTTCGTGCACGACCCGGCGGCCGAGGAGAAGTTCGTCGCCGAAGGTTTCGGCCTGCCGCGCCGCGGCGTCATGTACAACGACTTCGTGCTGGTGGGTCCCAAGGCCGACCCGGCCGGCCTGCGCGGCCAGGACATCGCAGCGGCGCTGCAGAAGCTGGCGGCAGGCAAGGGCGAGTTCGTGTCGCGAGGCGACAAGAGCGGCACCCATGCGGCCGAGCTGCGCTACTGGAAGGCCGCCGGCATCGACACGCCCGCCGCCCGGCTGGCCGGCTACAAGGAATGCGGCTGCGGCATGGGCCCGGCGCTGAACATCGCCGCCGCCACCGGCGCCTACACGCTGGCCGACCGCGGCACCTGGCTGTCGTTCAAGAACCGCGCCGACATGGCGGTGCTGGTCGAAGGCGACCCGCGGCTGTTCAACCCCTACGGCGTGATCGTCGTCAACCCGGCGAAGCATCCGCACGTCAAGAAAGACCTGGCCCAGGCCTTCGCCGACTGGGTGGTGTCGCCCGAAGGACAGGCCACGATCGCCAGCTACCGCATCGGCGGCGAACAGCTGTTCTTCCCGAACGCGAATCGTTAGCAGCCGCCGCGCAGTCTCCTAGGGTTAGACCTGCGTTGTGCCGGGGGCCAGGGCCCTCGGACAATGGTCCGGCAAGCCGGGCCGACAGCGCGCCCGGTGCCGACCCCTCGGAGGAGACATCCCGTGAGCATTCCCATTTCCCTGACGGTCAACGGCAAGGCCGTGCAGGCCAACGTCGACCCTCGTACGCTGCTGGTGCAGCTGATCCGTGAGCAGCTGCAGCTGACCGGCACGCACGTCGGCTGCGACACCGCCCAGTGCGGTGCCTGCACCGTACACATGAACGGCCGCGCGGTGAAGGCCTGCTCGATGCTGGCCGTGCAGGCGCAGGGCGCCAGCATCACCACCATCGAAGGACTGTCCCAGGACGGAACAATGCACCCGATGCAGGCGGCCTTCCGCGAGTGCCACGGGCTGCAGTGCGGCTTCTGCACCCCGGGCATGGTGATGTCGGCGGTGCAACTGCTGGCCGACAACCCGAAGGCCAGCGAGGCCGAGATCCGCGAAGGCCTGGAAGGCAACATCTGCCGCTGCACGGGCTATCACAACATCGTCAAGGCGATCCAGTTCTGCCAGTCGGGCCAGCAGCCCGCGGCGGCCTGAGCGCGCAGGAGGCATCCCATGACCGACATGTCCCAACCCCCCAACAACCCGATCGGCCAGTCGCTGCGCCGCCGCGAGGACGCGCGCTTCCTGACCGGCGCCGGCCAGTACACCGACGACGTGGTGCTGCCCGGCCAGACCTACGGCGTGTTCCTGCGCAGCCCCTACGCACATGCGCGCATCAAGTCCATCGACATCAGCAAGGCCAAGGCCATGCCCGGCGTGGTGGACATCATCACCGGCGCCGACATGCAGGGCATCGGCGGGCTGCCCTGCGGCTGGCTGATCACCAGCAAGGACGGCACGCCAATGAAGGAGCCGCCGCACCCGGTGCTGGCCCAGGGCAAGGTACGCCATGTCGGCGACCAGGTGGCGCTGGTGGTGGCCGAAACCACGTTGCAGGCACGTGACGCGGCCGAGGCCATCGAGGTCGACTACGAAGAGCTGACGCCGGTGATCGACATGCACACCGCCGAGAGCATCGGCTCCACCGTGCACGACGACGTGCCGGGCAACGTCTGCTACGACTGGGGCCACGGCGACAAGGCGGCGGTGGACGCGGCCTTTGCCAAGGCGGCGCATGTCACCACGTTGAGCTTCCACAACAACCGCCTGATCCCCAACGCGATGGAGCCGCGGGCGGCCAATGCGCACTACACCCGGCACGACCAGGCCTACACGCTGTACCTGGCCAACCAGAACCCGCACGTCGAGCGGCTGCTGATGTGCGCCTTCGTGCTCGGCATTCCCGAGTCGAAGATGCGCGTCATCGCGCCCGATGTCGGCGGCGGCTTCGGCTCGAAGATCTTCCTCTATGCCGAAGAAACCGCGCTGATCTGGGCCAGCAAGCGCGTCGGCCGGCCCATCAAGTGGACCGCCGAGCGCAGCGAATCCTTCCTGACCGACGCGCACGGCCGCGACCATGCCACCACCGCCGAGCTGGCGATGGACGCGCAGGGCAACTTCCTCGCCATGCGGGTGAAGACGCTGGCCAACATGGGCGCCTACCTGTCCACCTTCGCGTCCAGCGTGCCGACCATCCTGTACGCCACGCTGCTGGCCGGGCAGTACAAGACGCCGGCCATCTACTGCGAGGTGAAGGCCATCTTCACCAACACCGCGCCGGTCGATGCCTACCGCGGTGCCGGCCGGCCCGAGGCCACCTACGTGGTCGAGCGGCTGGTGGAAACCGCGGCCCGCGACATGAAGATGGACCCGGCGCAGATCCGCCGGCAGAACTTCATCACCACCTTCCCCTACGCCACGCCGGTGGGCCTGACCTACGACACCGGCGACTACGCGGCGCACCTGGACAAGGCCATCAAGATTGCCGACGTGGCCGGCTTCCCGGCGCGCAAGGCGGCCTCGGCCGCCAAGGGCAAGCTGCGCGGCCTGGGCTACAGCTGCTACATCGAGGCCTGCGGCCTGGCGCCCAGCAACATCGCCGGCGCCCTGGGCGCGCGCGCCGGCCTGTTCGAGGCCGGCGAGGTGCGGGTGCACCCCACCGGCACGGTGACGGTGTTCACCGGCTCGCACAGCCACGGCCAGGGCCACGAGACCACCTTCGCGCAGGTGGTGGCGGCCAAGCTGGGCATGCCGGTCGAGAACGTCGAGATCGTGCACGGCGACACCGGCCGCATCCCCTTCGGCATGGGCACCTATGGCAGCCGCTCCTTGAGCGTGGGCGGCACCGCGATCATCAAGGCGGTGGACAAGATCATTGCCAAGGGCAAGAAGATCGCCGCCCACCTGCTGGAGGCGTCCGACACCGACATCGACTTCGAGAACGGCGAGTTCAAGGTCAAGGGCACCGACAAGAAGCTGCCCTTCGGCGCGGTGGCGCTCACCGCCTACGTGCCGCACAACTACCCGCTGGACAAGCTGGAGCCGGGCCTGAACGAGAACGCGTTCTACGACCCGACCAACTTCACCTACCCGGCCGGCAGCTATGTCTGCGAGGTCGAGGTCGACCCCGAGACGGGCAAGACCACGGTGGCCAGCTTCGTTGCGGTGGACGACTTCGGCAACATCGTCAACCCAATGATCGTCTCGGGCCAGGTGCACGGCGGCATCGCCCAGGGCCTGGGCCAGGCGATGATGGAAGGCGCGGTCTACGACACCGGCAGCGGCCAGCTGCTGAACGGCACGTACATGGACTACACCATGCCGCGCGCCGACGACCTGCCCAGCTTCACGGTGGACCATACCGTCACGCCCTGCACGCACAACCCGCTGGGCGTCAAGGGCTGCGGGGAGGCCGGGGCCATCGGCTCGCCGCCGGCCTTCATCAACGCGCTGACCGATGCGCTGGGCGTCAAGGATATCGCCATGCCGGCCACGGCCGAGCGGGTCTGGCGCGCCGCCAACAAGATCGCTTGAGGAGACACACGCCATGTACAACTTCCAATACCAGCGTCCCGGCGACCGGGCGGCGGCTGCGGCTGCAGCCAAGGCGGCCGATGCACGCTTCCTGGCCGGCGGCCAGACCCTGATCCAGGCGATGAAGCTGCGCCTGTCGTCCAGCGATGCGCTGGTCGACTTGGGCGGCATTGCCGACCTGAAGGGCATCAAGGTCGACGGCGGCAACGTGACCATCGGCGCCACCACCACCCATGCCACCGTGGCCCGCTCGGCCGAGGTGCAGAAGGCCATCCCCGCGCTGGCCGAGCTGGCCGGCGGCATCGGCGACCAGATGGTGCGCAACATGGGCACGATCGGCGGCTCGATCGCCAACGCCGACCCGGCTGCCTGCTACCCGGCCGCCGTGCTGGGTCTGGGCGCGACGGTCAATACCGACCGCCGCAGCATCCCGGCCGACAGCTTCTTCACCGGCATGTACGAGACCGCGCTGCAGCCCGGCGAGCTGATCGTCTCGGTCAGCTTCCCCGTCCCGCAGAAGGCCGCGTACATCAAGTACAAGCAGCCGGCCTCGCGCTTTGCGCTGGTGGGCGTGTTCGTCAGCCAGGGTGCGGGCGGCGTGCGGGTGGCCGTCACCGGCGCCAAGAGCAGCGTGTTCCGCGCCACCGCCCTCGAGTCGGCGCTGCAGGCCAGCTTCACGCCGGCCGCCGCCAAGGCCGTCAAGCTGCCGGCCGACGACATGAACAGCGACCTGCACGGCTCGGCCGCCTACCGTGCCGCGATGGTCAGCGTGATGGCCGCGCGCGCGGTGGAGAAGGCGCTGTCGCGCTGAGGACCCGCACGCGCTCGATCCTGCCGGGCCGGCTCCGCAAGGGCCGGCCCTTTGCATTGCGCGGCCCACTGGCCGTGGCGCGACAATAAGCCCCCTGTACCGGCCCGAGACCGATGCCATGAGCCTGCCCCTGCCCGAGTCCGTCGACGCCGTCATCGCACTGCTGGCGGCCGAGAACTATGTCTGCGACCGGCAGCTGGCCACCGCGCTGTTCCTGAGCCTGAAGCTGAAGCGCCCGCTGTTCCTGGAAGGCGCGCCCGGCGTCGGCAAGACCGAGCTGGCCAAGACCCTGGCCCGCGCGCTGAACACCCTGCTGCTGCGCGTGCAGTGCTACGAAGGCCTGGACGTGGCGCAGACTGCCTACGAGTGGAACGTGGCGCGGCAGATGATCGAGATCCGCCTGGCCGAGGCCGCGCACGAGGTGGACCGCGAGACGCTGGCGCGCAAGCTGTACTCGCGCGAGCTGCTGATCGAGCGGCCGCTGCTGCAGGCGCTGACGCAGACGCGGTCGCCTGTCCTGCTGATCGACGAGCTGGACCGCGCCGACGAGCCCTTCGACGCCTTCCTGCTGGAAGTGCTGGCCGAGAACCAGCTGACCATCCCCGAATACGGCACCGTGGTCGCGGCCGAGCCGCCGATCACGCTGATCACCAGCAACCGCACGCGCGAGATCCACGACGCTTTGAAGCGCCGCTGCCTGTACCACTGGGTGGGCTTCCCGACCGTGGAGCGCGAGCTCGACATCGTGCGGCTGAAGGCGCCGGGTGCGTCCGAGCGGCTGTACCGCCAGGTGGTGGAGTTCGTGCAGCGCATGCGCACGCTCGACCTCTTCAAGTCGCCGGGCGTGGCCGAGACCATCGACTGGACCAACGCGCTGGTGGCGCTGAACACGCTGCAGCTCGACCCGGCCAGCGTGCAGGACACGCTGGGCGTGCTGCTGAAGCACCAGGACGACCTGGTGAAGATGCAGAACGGCGACACCGCCAAGCTGCTGGACGAACTGAAGGCCAAGGCGCTGCTTTGAGACCGACGTGATCGCCGACAACATCGTCCACTTCGCGCGCGTGCTGCGCGGCGCCGGCATGGCCATCGGGCCCGACCGCGTGCTGGCGGCGCTGGCGGCGGTGGAACTGGTGGGCCTGCAGCGGCGCGACGACGTGCATGCCGCCTTGAGCGCGGTGATGCTCGAGCGGCACGAGCAGCAGCCGCTGTTCGACGCCGCCTTCGACACCTTCTGGCGCGACCCCAAGCTGCTCGAGCAGATGATGTACCTGCTGCTGCCCAAGATCAGTGGCCGCGGCGACAAGCAGCGCCCGCCGCGTGCCAACCGCCTGGCCGAGGCACTGTCGGCGCCGAAGGCGCCCGAGCCGCCGAACCCGGCCAACCAGACGGCCAAGGAGGAAGTGCAGTTCGACACGCACTTCACCTTCTCCGACCGCGAGCGGCTGCAGAAGGCCGATTTCGAGACCATGACCACGGCCGAGTACGAGCTGGCGAAGCGGCTGGCCGAGCAGATGCCGCTGCCGGTGGAGCCGGTGCGCCGCCGCCGCCATGCGCCGGCGGCCTCGGCGCGCGACGGCGGCCGGCTGGACCTGCGCGCCACGCTGCAGCGCATGGCGCGCCAGCCGCACACGCTGGCGCCGCTGTATACCCGGCCGCGCGAGGAGTTGCCTGCGCTGGTGGTGCTGCTGGACATCTCCGGCTCGATGGACCGCTACTCGCGGCTGATGCTGCACTACGTGCACGGCCTGATGCGCCGCGCTTTGCGCGTGCACACGCTGACCTTCGGCACGCGGCTCACAAACATCACCCGCTGCCTGAAGGAGCGCGACCCCGACGTCGCGCTGAAGCTGGCCGACGAGCAGGTGCAGGACTGGAAAGGCGGCACGCGCATCGCGTCCTCGCTGGAAGAGTTCAACCGCCTGTGGGCACGGCGCCTCTTGGGCGCCAACGCCGCGCTGCTGCTGGTGACCGACGGGCTGGACCGTGACGAGCATGGCGACCTGTCGGCCGCCGCCGCGCAACTGCACCGGCTGGCGCACCGCGTGGTCTGGTTGAATCCGCTGCTGCGCTACGAAGGCTTCGAAGCCAAGGCTTCCGGCGTGCGCGCGCTGCTGCCGCATGTGGACCGCTTCCTGCCGGTGCACAACCTGGCCAGCCTGGCCGACCTGGGGGCCGCGTTGCGCAGCGCGCCAGTGGCGCCCCATTCCCTGCTGCATTGAAGAAGACGACACGACATGGAACTGCACGGTGAACGACTGATCCCCGCCCCGCTGGACAAGACCTGGGCGGCCCTGAACGACCCCGATGCGCTGAAGGCCTGCATCACCGGCTGTGAATCGCTGGAGCGCACCGGCGACGATGCCTTCGCCGCCGTGGTGGCGGTGAAGGTCGGCCCGGTCAGCGCGCGCTTCAAGGGCAACCTGAAGCTCAGCAACGTTCAAGCGCCGCACAGCTACACCATCAACTTCGACGGCCAGGGCGGCGTGGCCGGCTTCGGCAAGGGCTCGGCCGATGTCAACCTGGCCGACGAAGGCGGGCAGACGCGGCTGAAGTACCTGGCCAAGGCGCAGGTGGGCGGCAAGATGGCGCAGGTGGGCTCGCGGCTGATCGACGCGGCCGCCGGCAAGGTGGCCGAAGACTTCTTCAAGGCCTTCGAGGCGCACCTGGCGCCGCCGGCCCCGCCGGCCGGTGCGGCGGTGGACACCGGCCAGGTGCCGATGCCGGCCGACGAAGAAAAGGGCAACAAGGCGCTATGGTGGGGCGTGGCCGTGCTGGTGGTGGTGCTGCTGGCCTACTGGCTGAGCCGCTAGCGGCAGGAGGGCAGGGCGATGGACAGTCTGGATCTGCAGGTGCTGCAACAGGCGCGCGACTGGTTCCGCGCCGGCCATCCGGTATGGCTGGTCACCGTCATCGAGACCTGGGGTTCGGCGCCGCGCCCGCCCGGGGCGCTGCTGTGCCTGCGCGGCGACGGCCTGGTGGCCGGCTCGGTGTCGGGTGGTTGCGTCGAAGACGACCTGATCGAGCGCGTGCGCCATGGCGAGCGCGTGGCCACGCCCTCGCTCATCACCTATGGCGTCACCAAGGAAGAGGCGGCGCGATTCGGCCTGCCCTGCGGCGGCAACCTGCGCCTGGTGCAGGAGCCGCTGCGCGCAGTGGACTGGATCGACGAGGTGCTGGCCCGCACCGCGCGACATGAGCTGGTGGCGCGCACACTGCGCCTGGACAGCGGCGAGGTGCGGGTGGAAACGGCCGCGCGCGGCGAAGCCTTCCAGTTCGACGGCCAGCAACTGCGCGCGCTCTTCGGCCCGCGCTGGCGGCTGCTGATGGTGGGGGCCGGCCAGCTGTCGCGCGTGCTGGCGCAGATGGCGCTGGCGCTGGATTTCGAGGTGATCTGCTGCGACCCGCGCGAGGAATACCACCTGACCTGGGACGTGCCCGGCACCACCTTCAGCAAGGCCATGCCCGACGACCTGGTGCTGGAACTGCAGCTCGACCCGCACAGCGCGGTGGTCGCGCTGACCCACGACCCCAAGCTCGACGACATGGTGCTGCTGGAAGCGCTGAAGTCGCCGGCCTTCTACGTGGGCGCGCTGGGCTCGCGCGGCAACACCGCCAAGCGCAAGGAGCGGCTGGCGATGTTCGACCTGACGCCGGCCGAGATCGGCCGCCTGCACGGCCCGGTGGGGCTGGACCTGGGCAGCAAGACGCCGGCCGAGATCGCGGTCTCGGTCATCGCCGAAATCGTGGCCGTGCGCAACGGCGTGGCGCTGGTGCAGAAGAAGGAAGGCTCGGCACTGCCGCAGCCCGAGGGCCTGAAAGCCGGCACTTGCGGGCTTTGACCGCCGGGGTGGCGACCCGGGCTGGCCGGCTTCTTGCAAGCCGCCGATGGGCTTGCCGGCCCTGGGCCGGAACGACGAACAGGGGAATGCGACGATGCGCCTGCTGGTGAAGTTCAATCTCCTGTACGTGGCGGTGCTGACGGTCGGGGTGCTGGTCAGCAGCCTGATTGCGCGCAACCTGCTGCTGGACAACGCCAAGGCCGAGGTGCTGGACCATGCCCGGTTGCTGATCGACGGCGCGCTTGCGGTGCGCGGCTACACCTCGGCGCAGATCACGCCGCTGCTGGCGGCACACATGGAACAGGAGTTCCAGCCGCAATCGGTGCCCAGCTATTCGGCCACCGAGGTGCTGGCCTCGATGAAGAGCAAGTACCCCGAGTTCTA
>Ga0209369_1000684_pt1 | contig 29741 bp, 27 predicted proteins | sample EBPBio142010_DNA_FD_185865 | JGI IMG/M metagenome (GOLD analysis project Ga0209369, IMG submission 185865) | Wastewater treatment Type I Accumulibacter community from EBPR Bioreactor in Madison, WI, USA - Reactor 1_10/4/2010_ DNA (SPAdes)... | ecosystem: Engineered > Bioreactor > EBPR >... | reverse complement strand
CGAGGAACTCCCCGTCCGGGATCTCGAGCGTGACCTTGTCGACGGCCGGCGTGGGCGTCTTCGGGTAGTGCCGGGTCGCCTCGTCGAAGAGGACGGTCGCCATGGTTCTCCTTGCGAGTTCCGCTGTGGTTCAGGACTTCTCCGTATGCCGTGGGGCTGGCCTCCGTTGAAGCCGGCCCCACGGCATACGGGCTCGGATCACTTGGGCAGCTTGGGGGTGATCTGGGCGGCGATGACGCCCTCGATGTCCTTCTGCAGCCCGTCCATGACGGTCTTGACGTCCTGCCCGGCCACGATCTGGTCCAGCGCCTGGCCGATCTTCGCGCCGCCACCGGGGACGAGCACGCGCGCGTTGTCCTGGCTGCGCGTCTTGGGCAGCTGCTCGACGGCGGTGCGCGAGTTCGGGTTGGCCTCGAGGAAGCTCTTCTCGGCCTCCTCCTTCAGCGCCGACTTGCGCACCGGCATGTAGCCGGTGGCCTGGGTGAAGGTGACCGTCGAGGCGGCATTGGTGATGAACGAGGCGAACTTGAGGGCATTGACCTTGCGCTCGTCGGTGATGCCCGCCGGGATGCCGATGCCCGCGCCGCCGGTGGGGCAGTTGCCCTCGCCGGGGAGGAAGGCGGTCTTGAACGGGAACTTCGCGTTCTTGGTGACGCCGCCCAGGGAGCCGGTCGACATGATCCCGCACCCGGTGAGGCCGGCGCCGAAGTCGGCCGCCGCGTCCTTGGAGAACTTGAAGTAGCCCTCCTTGGCCATGCCCTGGAAGAAGGTGAGGGCCTCGATCGTCTTGGCGTCGGAGAACTTCGGCGTCCAGTCCTTGGAGTAGGCACCCCCGAACTCCCAGACGAGGTTCTGCAGGACCCAGTCGAGGTAGTTGGAGCCGTCGGCGAGGGCCATCGCCGCGCCACCGTCGGGGGCGACCGCCTTGAGCTTGGCCGCCCACTCCTTCATCTCGTCCCAGTCCTTGGGGCCGCGGTCCTCGAGTCCGGCCTTCGACCAGAGGTCCTGGTTGTAGTAGAAGAGCGGGGTCGAGCGGGCGTAGGGGACGGCGTAGTGCCCGTTCTCGAACTTGTAGTCGTTGTAGAGCGCGTCGACGTAGTCGTCGGTGTCGAGCTCGATCGCCTTGGCGATGTCGTCGACCGCGGCGAGCTGCTTGTTGAGCGCGAAGTTGAACCAGGTCACGTCGGAGACGACGACGACATCGGGGAGCTGGCCGCCGGCCAGGGCCGCGTTGAACTTCTGGGCGACCTCCTCGTAGTTCTTGCCGGCGTCGACGAGGTTGACCGTGGCCCCGGGGTTCTCGGCCTTGAAGGCCTCGATGAGCTTGAGCTCGGTCTCCTTGGACGTGCCCGGGTGGTTGGACCAGAACTCGATGGTGCCGGTCGCGGGACCGGTGTTCTTGGCGAGCGCGCTCGCCGTGGCGCTGGCGGTGCCGGTGGAGCCGCCGCCGGTGCCGGCGCAGGCGCTCAGGCCGATCGTCGTGCCGGCGACGCCGGTCAGGCCCAGGAAGGTGCGTCGGGAGAAGGTGCTCATCGGTTCGCTCTCTTTCGGTGGGTGGTGCGGTGCTGCGGATGGACGGACGGGGTCAGCTCTTGACGGCGCCTGAGGTCAGGCCCTTGATCATCTGGCGTTGCAGGACGAGGAAGAGGAGGAGGACGGGCAGGATCGTCAGCACCGTCCCGGCCATGACCGGGCCCCAGTTGGTGACGCCGTCGTTGTTCTGCAGGAAGGTCAGGCCGACCTGGAGCGGCGCGGTCCGGGCGTCATCGGACATGAGGAAGGGCCAGAGGTACTCGTTCCACTCGTTGACGACGGTGATCAGCGAGAAGGCCACGAGGGTCGGCCAGGACAGCGGCATGACGACCCGCCAGAGCAGCTTGAGCGGCCCGGCGCCGTCCATGCGGGCGGCCTCGATGATCTCGTGCGGCAACGACAGGAACTGGTTGCGCATGAGGAAGGTGCCGAAGGCGGTGCCGCACAACGGGATGATGATTCCCTGGAAGGTGTTGCGCCAGCCGAGCTGGGCGACGAGCGCGAAGTTGCTGATCACGGTGATCTGGTTGGGCACCATGAGGGCGGCCAGGATCACGACGAAGAGGAGGTTGCGTCCGGGGAAGCGCAGCAGCGACAGCGCGTAGGCGGACAGCACGCCCAGGACGATCTTGATGCTCGCGGTGAAGAAGGTGATGATCACCGAGTTGCGGAAGTAGGCCGAGAACGGGATCCGGGAGGTCACCTCGGAGTAGTTCTCCGGGTGGAACGGGATCGGGAGGTACTCCGCGGGGCGGACGTAGATGTTCTCCTGGCGCTTGAAGCTGGTGACGACGATCCAGAACAACGGGACCGCGATGATGAGCAGGACCAGGACCATCGCGGCATACCCGAAGGCCTTGCCCACGGGTCCGCGACCCTGGATGCCCGACTCTGCGGACGGCATACCGGCTCGTCCGTTGGTGCGGGAGAGCCGCGCGATCGCGCTCATGCCCGTGCCCCCTTGTCCATGAAGCGCACCTGGACCGCCGTGACGACGAGCAGGATGAGGAACATGACCGTCGCCACCGTCGCGCCGTAGCCGGCCCGCTGGTTGACGAAGGTCTCGTGGTAGACCTGAAAGACCAGCGTCATGGTGCCGTTGCCGATCGGCCCGCCCCGCGTCATCGCGTAGATGATGTCGAAGACCTGGACGCTGCTGAGCAGGACCGTGATCGAGAGGAAGAAGGTCGTCGGGCGCAGCTGGGGCAGGAGCACCTTGCGGAAGTGGTTCCAGCGGCTGGCGCCGTCGATCTCGGCCGCCTCGTCGAGATCGCCGCGGCGGGCCTGGAGGGCCGCGAGGTAGATGACGAAGGTGTAGCCGAGGTTCTTCCAGATGTAGGTCGAGGTCACCATGAACAGCGCCCAGCCCGGGCGTTGGTAGAAGTTCGGGCTGGCGACGCCGATCTTGGCCAGCAGGTCCTGGATCAGGCCGAAGCTGGGGTCGAAGACGAACTGGAAGGCCACGCCGATCGCGGCGCCGGAGATGACGAACGGGGCGAAGACCATCGAGCGGACGATGTTGCGCCCGCGCAGCTTCTGGTCGAGGAGGAGGGCCAGGGCCAGGCCGAGCACCATCGAGAGGACGACCGTGGCGAAGGTGAAGATCAGGGTGTTGGTGAGGACGATCCTGGTGTCGGCGCGGCCGAGCCACTCGACGTAGTTGCTGGCGCCGACGTAGTTGGCCTGCGGGCTGGAGATGTTCCAGTCGGTGAAGGAGAGCCGGATGTTGTCGACGAGCGGGCGGTAGACGAAGAGGAAGAGCAGGACGAGGTTCGGGATGAGCAGGGCCGCGGCGAGCAGCCACTCGCCCTTGCTCCCGGCGCGGCGCAGCGGGGGAGGCCCGAAGGGGACTCGGGGGTCACGGCCCGCGGCGCCGGCCGGACCGGTGGGGCCGGCCGGGCCGCTCGTGTGGCCGCTGGAACCGCCGCTCGACCCCCCGGTGACCCCACCCGCGTCCACACCAATGTCGGCTCCCACGGGCCGCACTATGCCATCGCACGGATGACGGATGCGCTTTGGCGGGGTCTCCTTTTGGTGACGCGAGGATAACGGTCAGGGGTGACCGTCAGTCGTGACCGTCAGTCGTGAGTGTCAGGCGAAGCGGCCGAAGCTCCGGCTGCGCCAGGCCTTCTTCGCCGCGAGGCGGATGATGTCGCGGCGGCGACGGCCCTCGACCTTGTTGGGGAGGGAGTAGCGCACGACCTTGGCATAGACCGAGCCGGCCTGCTTGAGCAGCGGACCCTCGATGTAGGGCAGGTCGTACTTCGCCATGAGCGCCTTCACCTTGGGTGCCACCTCGGCATACCGGTTGCTCGGCATGTCCGGCCACAGGTGGTGCTCGATCTGGTGGCTGAGGTTGCCGGTCATGATGTGCATGAGCTTCGACCCGGAGATGTTGCCCGAGCCGAGCATCTGGCGCAGGTACCACTCGCCGCGGGTCTCGGTGTCGATGTCGGTGTTGTCGAAGGTCTCGATGCCCTGCGGGAAGTGCCCGCAGATGATGACCGTGTTGGCCCAGACGTTGCGGACCAGGTTGGCCACGATGTTGGCGGTCAGGGTGTGCCAGGCGTTGCTCGGGCCGCCGAAGGGCAGCGCCATCGCCGGGTGGGCGAGGTAGTCCTTGGTGGCCTGGGCCTTGACCTTGGCGAGGGTCTCCGCGGCCTTGGCCCTGAACGCGGCCTTCTCCTCCGCGCTCATCCGCTTGCGGCGGGCGACGTAGCCGCCGAGCTCGAGGTCGTAGGCGGCGATGGAGTACTCGAACATGAGCGCATTGCCGATGTGCCACAGCGGCTGGAAGAGGAAGAACAGGCTCCACCGCTGGTCCGGGTCGACGCGCAGGATGCCGTAGCCGAGGTCGTTGTCGCGGCCGAGGACGTTGGTGTACGTGTGGTGCACCTGGTTGTGGGTGTGCTGCCACTGCTTGGACGGCGAGACGAAGTCCCACTCCCACCGCTGGCTGTGGATCTTGGGGTCACGCATCCAGTCCCACTGGCCGTGGAGGACGTTGTGGCCGATCTCCATGTTCTCGAGGATCTTGGCCAGCGACAGCCCGGCCGTGCCGAGCCACCAGGCGGGGCGGATGCCCTTGACCTTGACGCCGGAGAAGAGCAGGACGGCGCGGCTGCCGAGCTCGAGGCTGCGCTGCACCTGGATGATCCGCCGGATGTAGGCCGCGTCCGCGGCGTTGCGGCTGTCCATGACCTCGCGCTGGATGGCGTCGAGCTCGCGGCCGAGTTCCTCGATCTGCTCGGGCGTGAGGTGGGCCGCCGGGTTGGGTCGCCCGCTCTTCTTGTATGCCGGCCGTTGGGCCGCCGGGGTCGCGTTGCGGATCCGCGTGGAGCCGTCGTGGTGGGCGGCGGCCGCGTGGACGGCGCCGACGTGGTGCGGCTCGGTGGGAGAGAGGAGGGGGCGCTCCGGGGCCAGGGTCATCGTCGGTGTCCTTCGCTTCTCGGGGGCGTGCTTCGCAGCGTGGCAGGGGGGTCAGAGGTCGATGTCGCAGGTGCCGGCGACGGCGTTGATGCAGGTCTGGATGGTCAGGTCGTCCCCGGGCTCGGCGATGGTCAGCTCGCCGGTGCGGAGGTCGCGCACGGCGCCCTCACGCAGGGTGACGACGCAGCCGAAGCAGATGCCCATCCGGCAGCCGCTCGGCATGAGGATCCCGGCGTCCTCGCCGGCGTCGAGGATCGGCGTGGTGCCGTCGGCGTCGACCGAGATGTCGGAGCGCAGGAAGGTGATCTCCCCGCCCTCGCCACCCTCGATGATCGTCGGGCGGAAGCGCTCGACGTGGAGGGCCTCGGTGAGCCCGGCTGTGGCCCAGAGCAGCTCGGCGGCATCGAGCAGGCCGGTGGGGCCGCAGACCCAGGCCTGGCGCTCGCGCCAGTCGGGGACGAGTGCGTCGAGGTCGCGGGTCAGGTCGGTGAAGCCGTCGGTGTCGTCGTGCCGCTCGAGGAGTCGGTATGCCGTGGGGCCGGCCTGGGGGCCGGACGCAGCGGAGGGTGAGCCCACGGCATACGACTGGCGCTCGGTGAGGAAGAGCGAGGCCGCAGCGGTCGGGGAGATGTGGAGGTGGACGACGTCGGCGAGGTCACCGAGGCGATTGCGGAGCATCCCCATGACCGGGGTGATGCCCGAGCCGGCGGTGATGAAGAGGGTCCGGGCCGGGGCGGGCGTCGGGAGGGTGAAGTCGCCGGTCGCCTGGTCGAGGTGGACGAGCGTGCCCGGGGTGAGCAGGCCGGCGACGAGGTGGTTGCTGACCTTGCCCTCGGGGATCGCCTTGGTGGTGATCGTGATGAGGCCGTCGGCGGGGTGGGTGCGGCTGGTCAGGGAGTAGGCGCGCCAGTGGCGGACACCGTCGATGTCGACGCCGATGCGGATGTACTGCCCGGGCACGTGCCCGCGCCACCCCTTGCCGGGGCGGATCGTCGTGGTGACCGCGTCGGGGGTCTCGTGGGTGACCGAGACGACGCGACCGCGAAGGTCGGCGCCGGAGCGCAGCGGGTCGAAGAGGTCGAGGTAGTCCTCGGGGACGAGCGGGGAGGCCAGGGCCCCGGCGAGCTTGCGCAGCCCGTCGAGGGCTCGCGAGGGCACAGGCCTGGACGAGGACGCGGAGAGACGATCGAGGGCAGGGGCGCTCACATCCGAAAGCGTAACCTACGGTCCCGTAAGTTACGCAACCGAAGGTTGTCGCGCGCGAGCCGCTGGGTCGAGGGGTCACGAAACGCCCGGGAGAACGCGGCGTCCTCAGGGGGTGAACGCAACACGACCTTGGAGGCGTGTTGTGACACTGAAATTGGCTCGTCGTTTTGAGGACGCGTTCTGGAAGGAGTACCGGCTACACGGCAGTGCCGATCGGGCGGCTGCCGCGGCTGGTGTGAGCTCGGGTGTCGCGCACCGGTGGGTACGTGAGGCTGGTGGCATGTTCAGGATGCGCGTGAGTGATTCCGGCCACCGACTCTCCTTCGAGGAGCGCGAAGAGATCGAGGAGCTGCTCGCTCGAGGGGATACCCCGGCGCAGATCGCTCGGGCTCTTGGGCGGCATCGTTCGACGATCTGCCGGGAGATCAAACGCAACCTGCGCCCGAAGGGTCGAACCAGTTCGGGGAAGCTGAAGCTGCGGCCCTACGCGGCCCGGATCGCGCAGGTCAAGGCCGAGGCGAACGCTCGCCGACCGAAAGCGACCAAGCTCTCCCAGCACCGGGTCCTGGCCAAGACGGTGCAGGCGTGGATCGGTGGGGACGAGCGGATGAGCCCGCAACAGGTCGCCAACCGGCTGCCGGTGGTGTTCCCCGATGATGAGTCGATGCGGATCAGCCACGAGACGATCTACCAGGAGTTGTACGTCCAGGGCCGTGGTCACTTGCGTGCTGACCTGCACAAAGCGCTGCGGACCGGGCGGGCCCGGCGTGCCCCGCGTCGGGCCGCGAAGAGGCCGAGGGTGCCTGGGGAGCTCCTCATCGCCAACCGGCCCAAGGACGTCGATGGGCGCACCGTGCCCGGGCACTGGGAAGGCGACCTGATCATCGGCAAGGACGGTTCCTCCGCGATCGGGACCTTGGTCGAACGCGCCACCCGGTTCACGATCCTGCTGCACCTACCGCACCGGCACGACGCCGAGTCCGTGGCCGACGCCATCGCCCACGAGATCGCCCGCCTGCCCGAGCACCTCGCCCGATCCTTGACATGGGACCAAGGCTCCGAACTCGTCGGCTCTCACCAACGCGTCACCGACGAGACCGGGCTCAGCGTGTGGTTCTGCGACCCGGCATCGCCCTGGCAACGCGGGACCAACGAGAACACCAACGGGCTGCTGCGCCAGTACTTCCCCAAAGGCACCGACCTGTCTGTGCACACCAGAGCCGACCTCGACAACGTCGCTGACGGCCTCAACGCCCGACCCCGCAAAACCCTCGGGTGGCGCACACCGGCCGAAGCCCTCGCCGAAGTACTGTGAAACCACATCGTTGCGTTGACCGATTGAGACCGCCGGGGATTCCCGGGCGTTTCGTGACCCCTCGACTGGGAGGTCACGTGCGGGGCGCACGGCTGGGCATCGGTCTGGGTCGGGCTCACTCCTCCAGCTGCATCCGCAACGGGCGCCGCCAGAAGCGGGTGAGCACGAGCATGATGACGATGCCGAGGGCGAGCCAGAGCAGGCCGTAGTTGAAGGAGTCCGGCGAGAGGTTGATCCACAGGACGAGGGTGGAGAACACGCCCAGTGCCGGCAGGATGATATTGCGCCAGATGTCCTTGGGGGTGCGCCGCTCGCCGCGCCGACCCGCGAACCAGACGATCACCGTGAGGTTGACGAACGAGAAGGCCATGAGGGCGCCGAAGTTGATCAGGGCCGCCACGAAGTCGAGGTTGAGCGGGATGGCCAGGAGCGAGACCAGGCCGACGAAGGCCACCGCGAGCGCCGGGGTGTGGAAGCGCGGGTGGATGTAGGACAGGGTCCGCGAGATCGGCCCGCGACCGTTGCGGCCCATGACGTAGAGCATGCGGGAGACCGAGGCGTGGGAGGCCAGGCCGGAGGCCAGGGTCGCGGCGAAGGCCGCGGCCGTGAGGAAGGCCTTGAAGAGGGTGCCGCCGATCATCTCGGCCATCTCGGGCAGGGCACTGTTCTCGAGGGCGTCCTGGCTGAAGCCGTCCATGGTGGGGAAGCGCGACTGCGCGAACCAGCCGGCGATGAAGAAGACGGCCCCACCGATGAGCAGGGTGACGATGATGGCCCGGGGCACGGTGTTCGCGTCCTTGGCCTCCTCGGTGTACATCGTGATGGCATCGAAGCCGATGAAGGAGAAGCAGACGATCGTCGCGCCGGTGATGACCGGCCCGAGGCTGGTGCCCGGGTGCCAGAAGGGCTGGGTGGAGAAGATCGTCCCGTTGCCCTCGCCCTGGGCCAGCTGGCGCCAGGTGAGGACGACGAAGACGACGATGAGGACGATCGAGAACATGACGAGCACGCCGTTGAGGCGTGAGGTGTTGCTCATGCTGACCAGGACCAGTCCGGTCACGGCGGCGACGACGATGACCACCCAGATCCACGGCGGCACGTCGGGGAAGAAGGCCTCCATGTAGCTGCGCAGGATCAGGGCGTTGACCAGGGGCAGCAAGAGGTAGTCCAGCAGCGAGGACCAGCCGATGACGAACCCCACGTTCGGGTGGATCGTCTCGGAGGCATAGGTGTATGCCGAGCCCGCCGAGGGGAAGACGCGCACCATCCGGCCGTAGCTCAGGGCGGTGAGGCCCATCGCGACCATGGCCAGGAGGTAGGCCATCGGGACCACGAAGTTCGTCTCCTCCGAGACGATGCCGAAGGTGTCGAAGATGACCGTCGGGGTCATGTAGCCCAGACCGAGACCGACGATGGCCCACATGCCCAGGGAGCGCTTCAGGTGGCCGGACTGCTCGGAGGCGACAGCCGGAGTGGCGGCGGATGGGGTGGCGGTCATGCGCCCCTCCTCGGTCGAGGGCCGGACGGCGCCGAGGGGGCGGTCGCCGTCGTTGGCGGGTGGGTGTGGATGGTTCCTGGTGGTGCGGGCGAGTGCGGGGGAGTGCGTGGGAGTGCGGGTGGTGGTGCTGGGGTGCGTGGCCCGGTGCCGTCAGCTCACAGCGCGGGGGCCTCGTAGTCCCGAGGGACCACGATCATCGGGACGGGCAGGGCGTGCAGGATCTTGCTGGCCGAGGCCCCGATGAACAGCTGCTTCGGGCCGGCCAGGCGGCTCGAGCCGACCATGACGACCTCGCTGTCCTCGAAGTCCAGCTTCCGCACGCAGTCCTCGAGCGACTTTCCGGTGCCGACAGTGCCCGACACCTGGCCGTCGTCACCGAGGGTGGCGCGGGCCTGGTCGACGAGGAGGGAGACGTGGCGCTTGGCGACGACCTTGAGCTCGTGGCGCTCGTCCTTGGACCCCGCCCTCTTCAGGGCCAGCAGTGACATCAGCCGCAGCGGGACCTCCCAGTGCCGCGAGAGGCCGATCGCCAGGTCGACGAGTGCCTCGGCGCCGGGTCGGGTCCCGGTGGCGCAGGTGACCCTCGTGACGGCGGGCTGCGCCTGGTACTTCGCCGGCGCCAGGGCCACCGGGACCGGCGAGGAGTGCAGCAGGGCCGAGGCGTTGCCGCCGATGGAGAACCGGCCGACCAGGCCCCGCTTCGCCGGTCCGAGCACGAGCAGGCCGGCCTCCTCGCCGAGCCTAGGGTCGGTCGCCGCGCTGGTCAGGCCCTCCGCGACCGACTCGGCGCGCACCACGTGGGTGCGCACCTCCAGCCCGTCGGGCACGTGGCCCTTGGCCTCTTCCAGCCACTCCTCCGCCTTGGCCTGGAGGTGGTTCTGGAAGGCGCGGTCGGGGGAGTACATGTCGAAGGTCGGCGTGTCCGGGCTGAGCACGACCACGAGGTCGACGACGGCGGACGTGGCGCCCCCGCCAGCCCGCGCCAACGTGGTGGCGAGGTTGATCGCGTCGAGTCCTCGACGGTTGGACTCATAGCCCACGACCACGCGCATGGCGACTCCTTCGGGACGGGCTGAGGGACCGGCCATCGAGCCGGGTGCGCACAGGCTAGCGACGGCGGCGGGACCCGTCACGACGAACGGAGGAACTGGGTCCGTGCCGTTGGACTCCTCGCCCGGGCGAACCCGAAGGCCGGACACACGTATGCCGCGCGCTCACCTCCCGAGGTGAACGCGCGGCATACGGTCGGTCAGGGGCGCGAACGGAGCCAGACCGCGGCCTCGGCGACGAGCTCGATCGGGGTGTGCTCGAGGTCGAGGGTGGTCCCCGCCTCGTCCGGGCCGAGCGGCTCGAGGGTGGCGTACTGCGAGTCGAGCAGCGCCGGGGGCATGAAGTGCCCCTCGCGCCGCAGCATCCGCTCGGCGACCAGTGCCTGCGGACCGGCCAGGTGGATGAAGCTCACCCGGGGGGCCCCGGTGCGCAGGATGTCGCGGTAGGCCACCTTGAGCGCCGAGCAGGCGAGCACCGTCGAGATGCCGGCGGCGTCCCGCTCCCTGATCCAGTCCGCGAGCGTGCGCAGCCAGGGCCAACGGTCCTCGTCGGTGAGTGGGTTCCCGGCGTGCATCTTGTCGATGTTGGCCTGGGGGTGGAAGGCGTCGGCCTCACCGAGCTCCCAGTCCAGCTCCCGGGCCAGGCCCATGGCCACGGTGCTCTTCCCGCAGCCGGAGACACCCATGACGATCGCGTGCGTGGTCATCGCCGGCGCCCTAGACGATGGCGCTGATCGTCGCCGCGAAGGCGAAGCCGATGACACCGATGAGGGTCTCCATGACCGTCCACGTCTTCAGTGTCGTCTTCTCGTCCATGCCGAGGAAGCGGCCCACGAGCCAGAAGCCGGAGTCGTTGACGTGGGAGAGGACGGTGGCACCACAGGCGATCGCGATGACGATGCAGGCGAGGTCGATCGCACCGAGGCCGCTCGTTGCGGCCACGGTCGGGGCCATCAGGCCGGCCGTGGTCGTGAGGGCCACGGTGGCCGAGCCCTGGGCGACGCGGAGGGCAGTGGCCACGACGAAGGCCGCGACGATGACCGGCAGGCCGGTGGACTCGAGCGAGCCGGCCAGGGCCTGGCCGATGCCGCTCGCGCGCAGGACGCCACCGAACATGCCACCGGCGCCGGTGATGAGGATGATCGCGCAGACCGGGGCCAGCGCACTGTTGAGGATCTGCTCGACATCGGCGCGTGACCGGCGGGCCCAGCCGAGGGCGACGGTGGCGAAGAGGACGGTGATGAGCAGCGCGACGGGCGTCTGTCCGACCATGCGGAGCACGGAGACCCAGGTGGCCTCGCCGTCGATGGTGCCCTGGGTGGCGAGGGTGTTGAGCCCGGTGTTGAGGAAGATCAGGGCCAGCGGCAGGAGCAGGACGGACAGGACCAGGCCGAAGGACGGGGCGTTCTCGCCGGCACCCTCCTCGACGTCGGCGCCGGAGAGCAGCTCGGGCACGGGGATGTGCACGCGGCGGCCGGCCCACAGGCCGAAGAGGTAGGACGAGAGGTACCAGGTCGGCAGGCCGATGAGCAGGCCCATGACGAGGACCAGACCGAGGTCGGCACCGAGCAGCTCGCCGGCGGCGACGGGCCCGGGGTGCGGGGGCACGAAGGCGTGCATGACGGCGAAGGCACCGGCGGCCGGGAGCGCGTAGGTGAGGACCGATCCGCCGAAGCGGCGGGCCACCGAGAAGATGATCGGCAGCATGACGACCAGGCCGGCGTCGAAGAAGATCGGGAAGCCGAAGAGGAGCGAGGCGACACCGAGCGCGAGCGGCGCACGCTTCTCCCCGAACCGGTTGATGAGGGTGTCGGCGAGGACCTGGGCGCCGCCGGTGACCTCGAGGAGCCGCCCGATCATGGCGCCGAAGCCGACGAGCAGGGCCACGCTGGCCAGGGTCGACCCGAATCCGCCGAGCAGCGTCGGCACGACGTCGGCGTAGGAGATCTTCGTCGCGAGGGCGGTCAGCAGGCTGACGAGGACGAGCGCCACGAAGGCATGGATCTTGAATCGCATGATGAGGAGGAGCAGCAGTGCCACCGCGCCGAGCGCGATGAGGAGCAGCACCCCCGAGCCGTAGGCCGGCTCGATCTGGTCAGCCGTGATGAACATCGGTGTTCTTCTTCCGTCGTCGTTGACTGGGATGACGGAACCGTAGCGGTATTCGTAGTACCTTTGCAACCATTCGTCATACGTTTCTTTCCGTATGCCGTGGGGCACCCGCGCGCGTCGCCCTCCGGGCCGTAGGGTGAGGCGCCGGGCACGCGCAGGTGAGCCCACGGCATACAGGGCCTCCACGGCAGAGATCGAAAGGGTCGGCGATGAGCGTCGAGCTCCTCCACGCAGCTCCCGCGCGTGAGCTCGGCGTCGCGATCATCGAGGGCCGGATGACGCCCGGGAGCGGACTCACCCTGGAGTCGGTGCAGCAGCGATTCGGGTTGTCCCGCACCGTTGCTCGCGAGATCGTCCGGCAGCTCGAGTCCCTCGGACTGGTCGTGTCCAAGCGGCGGGTCGGGATCGTGGTGCAGGAGCGCTCCCAGTGGCACTTCCTCCATCCCACCCTCATCGACTGGCGCCTGCGCTCGACCGATCGGCCGCGCCAGCTGCGGGACCTCACCGAGCTGCGGCACGTGGTCGAGCCGGCGGCCGCCGAGGCCGCGGCCCGGCTCGCTGACCACGCGACCCGGGCCCGGCTCCCGGAGCTTGCGGCGCGCATGCGGGACCTGGGGGAGGCCGGGCGCCTGGAGGAGTTCCTCGAGCTCGACATCGAGCTGCACCGGCTGATCCTCGCCGCGAGCGGCAACGACCTCTTCGCGGCGGTGGGGGACCTCGTCGAGGTGGTGCTCGTCGGGCGCACCGAGCTCTCGCTCATGCCGGAGAAGCCCGAGCCGGAGGCGCTCGATGCGCACGAGGCCGTTGCGCAGGCCATCGCGCGCCGTGATCCGGCCGCCGCGCAGGCAGCGATGGCCGCGATCACGGCCGAGGTGCTCGGCGCCTTCGCCACCGACCACTGATTCGAGGTATTGCCGCGGCAGTTTCTGCGGCGGTAATACCTCGAATCGGCGGTGAGGGGGCGGGGTGAGGGGGCGGAGGGGTCAGCGCTTGATGAGCGGGGAGTTCACGCCGCCGGACTTGTCGCCCTCGTTGAAGAACTCCTCGCGGTAGATGTCGCGGGGGAAGAGGCGCTTGCCCATGAGCGTCTTGAGCGCCGCCTCGACCATGAGTGGCGGGCCACACAGGTAGCCCTTGCACCCCGAGAGCGAGGCGTGGTCCTCGGCGATGACGTCTGTCACCATCCCATAGGCGTATGCCGTGGGGTCACCTCCCGTTGCGGCCACGTCCTCTGCGGTCTCCTCCGACAGGCAGGGACGGTAGGTGAACTGGGGATACTCCTGCGCGAGCGCCCGGAAGAAGTCGACGTCATAGAGCCACTCGCGCGAGCGCCCGCCCTGGTAGAGCGTCATGTCGCCCTCGTAGGCCTCGTTCTCCAGACCGTGCCGGAGCATGGCCTTGATCGGGGCCAGGCCGGTGCCACCGGCGACCATGATCGTGTGGTTGTCCTCGCCGGTGTGCAGGACGAAGCGGCCGTAGGGTCCGGACAACGGGAACTGGTCGCCGACCGTCAGGTCCTTGAAGACCCAGCCGTCGGTGCCGCGCCCACCGGGGACGTTGCGGACGTGGAACTCCAGGGTGCGCGGCGAGGTGGGCGGGGAGCCGATCGACCAGGTGCGATCGACACTGCCCACCGAGCCGTCCGCAGCCGCCGGGACGGTGAACTTCATGTACTGACCCGCATTGAAGGCGATGTCGCGGTCGAGCTCGACGACCAGGCGCACCGTGTCCTTGGCGATCTCGTCCTTGGCGACCAGGGTGCCGACATAGTCCTCGACGGGGAACATCTCGAGGTCCTCGTCGACGTCGATGTCGGCCTCGATGGTGACATCGCTACGCGGCTTCGCGCAGCAGGTGAGCAGCTTGCCCTCGTCGCGCTCGAAGTCCATCAGCGCGAAGCTCGACGCCTCGCCGTGGTCCACGTCACCCTCGACGACCTCGCACTTGCAGGTCGCGCACGTGCCGTGGGTGCAGGAGTGCGGGAGCCAGACGCCGGCGCGCAGGCACGCGTCGAGGATCGACTGGTCGTCCCGGCAGACGACCTGACGGCCGATCGGTTCGATGGTCACGACATAGGACTCAGACATGATCACTTCTTCAACAGGAAAGTGGACAGCGGTGGGGGAGAAGGAAGGTGGGGTATGCCGTGGCGGTGGCCACGGCATACCCCACGCATTGCCTGGTCTCAGGCCGAGGTCATCGCGACGACGGACTTGTGCCAGATGCCCAAGCCCTCGAGGGTGTCCTCGGGGTTGGGGTGTAGCTCCTTGCCGTGGAGGGTGTAGGAGAACGACGTGTCGTCACTCCAGTCCGGGTCCTCGGAGAAGAACTCCTTGACCGGGCCGTTGATGAAGTCGCCCCACGTCATGGTCTTGGGCAAGGGGAAGCAGGCCGCGGCGCAGAACCACGGGTTGTTCTTCCACCACATGTGGACGAGCATCGCCCCGCCGTAGAGCTCTTCCCGCGACTTGCTGGGGAACTTGTAGTCGCTGATCGCCTTGACAGCCATGTCAGTTGCCTCCGGTCTTCTCGGCCATGTCGTGCCACTCGAGCCAGTTCTTGTTGTCCAAGCTGCCGAGGTACTCGCCGCCGTCATCGGGCGTCATCTTGTACCAGGCCAGGACGTCGGGGATGGTCGCGCCACCACAGTTGCCTTGGAAGATCTGGTGCACCGGCAGCCAGGCCTGGACATACTTCTCCGGCTCGTGGTCGAAGATGTTCTTGCACCCGTCGGAGCAGAAGTTGAAGTGCTCGCCCTCGAACTCGCTCGCGCGCTGGCAGATGGTCGTCGGGTCACCCGGCTCGGTGAAGAGCATCGGGATCTGGCACACCGTGCACAGCTCCGGAAGGCCCCGTGCGAAGTGGCGGCCGCCGGCGGCCAGGTTGCGCTTCTCCTTGTCCCACAGGGGCTTGAAGTACTCGTCGAACTTGGGGTAGTTCGCCGAGAGCCACTCCATGTGCTCGTCCGTCGGGACCGACGTCGTGAAGGACGCGGCGTGCGAGAACTGGTAGAGGGTCCAGTAGACCTGGTGGGAGAGGATCTCCTTCTCCTCCATGGCCTGCTCGACGAACTTCGGCGGGGTGATGCCGTAGAACGCGAGGTCCTGGAAGAGCCCGTTGAGCATCTGCTGCTCGAAGTACAGCTCGAAGGCCTCCTTCCACGACATGACCTTGCGCGGCAGCATGTAGTCGAGCATCTGGGCGATGAGCGCCGTGACGCGGTAGCCGCGCCAGAACCACTTGTCGATCCAGTGCTGGACGATCGGGACGTTCGCCTCGTCCTGCTCGAGGAGGAACTTGATCGCCTCGAGGCCGAGGGTCATGTGCCGGCTCTCGTCGGACTGCGCCGAGAACCCGAAAGTCATCGTCGGCAGGTCGCCGTTGAACGAGGCGCCGGACATGAACGGCACGAAGAGCAGGTTCGTCAGGAGGTACTCGAAGGAGAACCCGATGGCGATGAGGAACTCGAACGGGCCGGCCGAGACCGCGTCGTCGAAGAACGACTTGGGCACCGAGAGGTACCAGACCCGGTCGTGCTGGTGCAGGTAGCTGTGGAAGCCCGTGTAGTACTTGTTGTAGTTCGAGAGCGTGTGCACCTCGGTCTGGAGGTGGCGCAGCTCGTCGAGGCTTTGGCACAGCGAGGCAAACCGCGGGCCCGGGCCGTTGAGGTGCCGAGCGAGGTAGGCGAAATGCCGGTGCGCTTGGTACTCCAACGGGGAGACGCCCTGGATGAAGAGCTTCATCGCGTTGAGGTAGGACGCGTCGGTGAGCGAGAGGTGACCCTGGCTCTGGGCGAAGCCGTCGAGCACGGCATACAGACGCTTGTCCTTCTCTGCCTGGTACTTCGTGTAGGCGTCGACGGTCAGGCGGAAGGGGTCCTCCCACTTGCTCCAGTCGTGGATCTTGATGCCCTCGAACGAGGTGAACGGGTACATCTCCTCGGCGGTGACATAGGTCGGGTCCCAGTCGAGGTCACGGGTGAGGGCCGAGTAGCGGTCCTTCATGCTCAGCTTGCGCGGAGCCTTCGGTGCAATGGTCATGCTCTGCCTTCTTTCTCAAGCAAGTTCGGGGTCCCCGCGGAGTACCGCAGCGACGAAGGAGCTGGGCCCCACGCTCTGCGTGGGAGGAAACTCCGTGGGTCCTAGTGGTCCCAGGCGATGACGATCTCGTCGTCGTCCCACTCCTTGATGTGGCCGAAGTAGGAGATGATCGCGATCTGGAACTCGTGCGTCTCCCAGTCACGACCGAGGCGTTCCTCGACGGACTCGCGCTTGATGACGAGCCGACCGGGGGATTGGACCCGGACCAGGCCGGGCATGTGGCGAACGGTCGCGTTCTCGTTGTCGGCCTCGATGGCCTCGATGACGGCTCGGTTCTGTTCGCTCTCTTGGATGTCGACACCGACGGGTCGGTCGGTCCCGGGGATGGTGGTCATGCGTGCACGTCCTCTTCTCAGCTCATCGCCACGCCGAGTCCGGCGAGCTTGGTCTTGACGGCCTCGACCGCGCGGGCGAGCGCCTCGGTGGCGCCGGCCTGCACGAGCGCGTCGGCCTTGGCGGCGATGGGTGCAAGAGCGGCCTGGGCGGTGACGAGAGCCGCATTGGCCGCGCCGGCGATCTCGGCCCGGTTGCTCTCGCCGGCCTCGGGGTCGTTGGCCCATGCTTTGTAGAGGGCGTCGAACCAGCGGCGCTGGTCGGTGAACCAGCCCGAGAGGTGCTGGGCGACCAGGGAGTAGGACCCGGCGCCGGCGTTGATGGCGGCCTCGTCGAGGCAGTCGTAGAGCAGGGCGTAGATGAGCTGGTCGGTCACGTCGAGGGCGACCATGGCGGTGCCCCAGTCCTGGTTGACCAGCATCAGCTCGGTGGCTTTGCGCAGCTCTTGGAAGGCGGGCTCCTCGAGCCAGTCCGTCTTGGCTCGGCCCAATGCCTCGGCGGTGCCACCGGCGAAGGAGATGCCGACGCGGGAGAGGATTTGGGCGTTCCCGATCCGGTCGAACGCGGCATAGGCAAAGCACTGCGTGGTCGTGGTCCCCCAGCCGAAGCGGCAGGCGTTGGCGGAGATCATCTGGGCCGCACCCTCGTAGTGGCGCAGCGGGAGGACGACGTCCTGGAAGAGGTCCTTCCAGGCCTCCGGCAGCCGATCGAACATCCCACGCTTGTCGAGGTAATCGAGCGTGGACCCGAAGGCCTCGTGCATGTCGGCACGCGAGGAGACGTAGCCGGCGTAGTAGAACTGCCGCGGGTCCGTGAAGCTGTAGGGGTCGGTCAGCTTGAGGACGCTGTAGTCGGGGGAGTAGATGTCCTTGTCGGGCCCCCACAGCGGGCGGTAGTGGAAGTTGGTCATCGCCTGGATGCCGATGGAGCCTTCCTCGTACCGGCTGGCGGGTCGATCCCCGTTGCGGTCGATGAGGTGCTGGAAGGTCTTGCGTTGCGGCTCGATGACCTGCGTGCGCAGTTCGAATTGCACTGGTCCTCCTTCGGGATGGAACTCAGAGATGGACGGGGTGGTGGTTGAGCCCGGACTCCACGAGGAGCCGGATGAGGAGGTCCGGAAGGGCATCGGGCCCGTCCAGTTCCGAGGGGAGCTCGCTCTCGAAGCCGTCTCCGACGAGTCGGCCGAAGGCTGTGCCGTCCTCGAAGGTCGTGGACACACGAGCCCCACGACCCCGGTAGCCGACGGTGAAGGCGAGTTCGCTCGGCAACGTCTCGTCGGTGAGGGTGAGATGCTCATCGGCCCTGGCCAGGACCGCGTTCGCCTCGCAGACGAGCTGCTCGGCCAGCGACCGGATCGCCACCTGCCGGTCCGCCCCCGTGCCGGTGGCGATCCGCTGGCTGATCCGGGTCATTGGCATGGGTGCCAGCTCGTCGAGGTTGGCGAGGTCGTCCTCGTCCGCCTCGACCAGCTCGGCCACACGCATCATGAACGGGGTCATCACTTCTCCTTGGCGATGGCTGCAGCACCGGCCGCCGCGACCTGCCTGTCCTGGGCCGCAGAGCCTCCGGAGGCCCCGACCGCGCCGACGAGCTCGCCGTCGACGACGATCCCGACCCCGCCACCGAAGGCGGCGATGCCGGGACGGTTGGCGATGCCGCGCACGACCGCGTCCTCACCGGCGAGCGCGTCGTAGAGCCCGTCGGTGGGGGCACCGCCGAAGCGGACGACGGTGCGGCACTTGTCGATCGCGATCAGTCCGGACTCGGCGAACGCCCCGTCCATGCGGGCGAAGGCGAGGAGGTCACCGGCGGCGTCGGTCACCGCGACGTTGAACCGGCCACCGATCGACGCCGCCTCGTCGAGCGCGGCGGCCAGCGCGACCTGCGCTCCCGCCAGGGTGAGGGCGGTCGTGGGACGGGTGTGCACGGCATACTCCCAACGTCGTTGTCGGACAGCGGAACTGGCGTTTTCGGGCACGCCACCATGGGTGCGGGTGGGCTGGGGGTCACCCACCCGCACCGGTGGCAGGGTCGGTCAGGTGCTGACGGTGGTGAAGCGCTCGTTCATCTCGCGGGCGTGGTAGAAGATGCCCTTGGCGATCTGGTCCGGCGTCCACTTGTTGATCGGGCGGTCGCGGTAGGCCAGGTAGCCACCGGCGAAGACCTCGTTGCGGTTGCCCGCGGGGTCGAAGAAGTAGATCGTCTGGCCGCGGGTGATGCCGTGGCGCGTCGGGCCGATGTCGATCGGCACGTCGTCCATGGCGAAGAGGTCACCGGCGCGACCGATCTCGTTCCAGTCGCCGAGCTTGAAGGCGAAGTGGTGCAGCTTGCCCTGCGGGCCCTCGAGGACGGCGATCTGGTGGATCTGGTTGTTGCTCGTCATCCACGTCGCGATGTAGTGCGCGTCGTCGTCGTTGAGGTCGGTCTGCACGCGCTCGGTGGGGAAGAAGTCGAAGACCGCACGGAACATGTTCTCCATGGTCCGCACGTCCTCGGCGAGGATGAGCGAGTGGTCCAGGCCGGGCACGCCGACACCGACGAGGTGGCGGGGGAAGGCCTCTGGGTTGTGGGTGCCGACCTCGGTGCCGATCTGGGTGGCCTCGTGGTAGACCTCGAAGACGTGCTCGGAGGGAGCGGTGAAGCGGATGCCGTCACCGATCTCCGGGTTCTCGCCCTTGGACATCCGCTCGACGGTCAGGCCGAAGTCACGGGCCTTCTTCTCGATGATGTCGATGTCCTCGGAGTACTCGACCTTGAAGCCGTACTTGACGACGCCGACGCCACCCTCCTCGAGGACGACCGAGTGGTGGTCCCACTCGTCCCATCCCTTGTAGAAGACCTTGCCCTCGGTGCTCAGGGTCTCGTAGAGGCCGAGCGTGTTGGCGTAGTGGTGCTTGGCCTCGGCCAGGTCGGTGACCCGGGCGTGGACATAGCCCATGCGCATGACTGCCATGTCAGTTCTCCTTGCTGGTTGCGGTGCCGGAGCGGCTCTCGGCGTAGGCCCGGGCACGGTCGCGAGCGCGGGCGTTGATCTGTGCGAGGAAAGGGTTCACCAGGCGCACGTCCTCGCCGCGCAACTGGATCGTGATGTCACCCTCGGGGACGGCGCGGCAGCTCAGGCAGGTGCCGTCGGCGCGCTCCTCCTCGGAGATGACGCTGTCGGCGATGGGGTGCGAGTAGCCGAACTCCCCTTCCAGGCAGTCCACCTTGCAGATGGCGCACCCACCACGCTTGCAGCCGACCGTGTACGCGAATCCAGCCTTGTAGAGACCGCTGAGCACGGTCTCCCCGGGCTCGAGGTGGATGACCTCGCCCGTCGGCTGGATGCTCACGATCGGCACTGACGCTCCTTTGCAGGCAGTGATCGACGGCGACGGGAGTCGCCCTCTCCTGAACTGTCATGCGCGGAGGTGGTCCGGACCACAGACGTTCCCCACTGTGGAACGTGGCTCGTTCCCGCGTCGGCCCCTCGAGGCCGCGGCCGCACGGGCGCGCAGCCGCCGTGTCGGGGCTGCCTCAGCGGCGCAGCGCCGCGGCCATCCGCTCCTGGGCGACCTCGGAGTGGAAGAGCGCACCGGAGAGTTGCGCCATCTCCTCGCCCCGGGCGTCGAAGTCGGCGAGCAGGTCGGGCACGAGCAGCGCCTTGGCGTGGGTCAGGCCCTGGCGATGGCCGGCCCGCAGGTCCGCGAGCACCCCGTCGACGGCCGCGTCCAGCTCCTCGGCCGGAACCACGTGGGTGACCAGGCCGCCCTCGCGTGCCTCGGCCGCGGTGAAGACCCGCCCGCTGAGGAACCAGTCCGCGGCGACCCGGGGGGACAGCTTGTCCCGCAGCGGGATCGAGATGGTGGCCGCGGCCAGCCCGAGCCGGACCTCGGTCAGGGCGAAGGTGACCTCCTCGGCGCACACGACGAGGTCGGCGCTCGCGACCAACCCCAGCCCGCCGGCCCGCACCGGCCCGTCGAGGCGCACCACGACCGGCACCGGCGCCGCGACGATGGCGCGCTGGAGGGCGATGATCCGCCGTGCCTGCTCGACCATGTCGACGCTCGCGGCCTCCTTGAGGTCGGCCCCGGCACAGAAGACCTGCTGCGAGGAGCGGAGCAGGATCGCCGAGTGCGCCTCGTCGGCACCGGCCTCGGTGAGCGCGGCGTGCAGCTCCTCGAGCAGCTGCCGCGAGAGGGCGTTGCGGTTGTGCGGGGAGTCGAGGGTGATGACCGCGACCTCGGCCTCCTCATGGCACCGGACCAGGGGCTGCGTCATGGGCTCAACCTCTCACTGGGCCTGCGGGTCGGTCCACCCGGCACGCAGCAGGTGCGCCCGGACGACCCGCGCCACGAGCGGGACCGGCAGCGGGACGGCATACGGGAAGTGGAGGGTCCCCTTGCCCTTGACGTATGCCGTGAGCTCACCTCCCAGCCCCGGGTCGCCGGGCGGGGCCTCGGGGACGGGGTAGATCGCGAGGTGCTCGGCCCACGCGGCGCAGTGCAGGACGCGGCGCCCGGCATGGAAGAACGTCGGGATGCCGTAGCTCAGCCGCTCCACGTGCTCGGGGGACAGGTCGGTCACGATCCCGCGCACGACGGCGAGCGCGGCGCGCCCCTGCTCGGTGCACGCGGCGTCATAGTCCGCGATCGAGGCGGGTTTCGGCATCGCCATGGGTTGGATCCTCCCACTGCTCGCAGTTGTCACAGGCTCAAACCGGGGTTGGGGCGTCCAAACCTGGTTGGGGCGACCCGCTGGAGACGCCTCAACCGGGTCTGGACGCCCCAACGGGACCTTGCCCTGCGCAACCGGCCCGGTCAGCCGTAGGTGTCGCGTGGACCACGGCCGTCGGTGGCACGCAGCGCGCCGCGGCTCCATGAGGGGGCGCTCGGCCCGACGACCCGGACCTGGGTGACCACGCCCTCGCCGACCTCGCCGGCGAGGCGCCCGAGCAGGGTCGAGGCGAGCATCCGCAGCTGCGTCGCCCACGCGGTGGACTCGGCACGCACGGTGAGGACGCCGTCGACGAACTCGACGGGGTGGCAGTGCGCGGACACGTCCTCGCCGACGATGCGCGGCCAGCGGCCGATGACCGCCCCGACCGAGACCTGCTCCTGCCAGCCCCGGTCGACGACGAACTCCTCGAGCTGGTCCCCGAGCAGGCGTGGGTCGCGGCCGGTGGTGGGCGCGGCACCAGGGACGTCCTTGCGACGGCGAGGGCCCGGTCGGCCCGGGCGCAGGCCCTTCGCGCGCGCGGCGGCGCGGGCCCGGCTCAGCGCCTCGGCCGCGGCATCGGCCTCGTCGACGAGGTCAGGCCGGTCGGTGGCGTGCGTGGGGTGCGTGGGGGCAGTGGTGGGTGGGATGGCGGGAGTGGCCGAGGGTGCTCCGGCGCCGATGGGCTCAGGACGTTCCTCACTCACCGGCGCTCACCTCGCCGAGGGTGACGGTGAAGCTGCGCCCGGCCAGGGACTCCGGCACGTCGGCCGGGACGGCCGCAGTGATGAGCACCTGCTCGCAGTCGGCGACGAGCTCGGCCAGGCGCTCGCGGCGCCCCACGTCGAGCTCGGCGAAGACGTCGTCGAGGATCAGCACCGGATCGTCCCGGAGGTCGTGGCGCAGGAGGTGGTAGGCCGCGAGCTTGAGCCCGAGGGCGAAGCTCCACGACTCGCCGTGGCTCGCATAGCCCTTGGCCGGGAGCTCGCCGAGGGTGAGGAGCAGGTCGTCCCGGTGCGGGCCGACCAGGTTCTGGCCCCGGTCGATCTCCTGGGCGCGGGCCTGGTCGTAGGCCGCGAGCAGCTCGTCGTGGAGTTCCTCGATGCTCGGAATCTCCCCGCCGGCGATCCGGGCCGCCATCTCCTCCCGCACCGAGGCGCGGTAGGACATCCGGGCCGCCGACTGGCCGGCACTGACCTCCTCGTAGGTCTGCGCCAGGTGCGGGCCCAGGTCGTGGACCAGCCGAAGCCGGGCGTAGAGCAGGGGGGCGGCGATCTTCGCCAACTGGGCGTTCCAGACCTCGAGGGTGTGGAGGGCACTCTCCGCACGCTCCGGCTCGTCCACCCCCTCCACCTCGCGGGGAGGCCGCCGGCGGGCACCCCGACGCAGCAGCGGCTGGGCCTGCTTGAGCAGGGTGCCGCGCTGCTTGAGCAGCTTGTCGTGGTCCGCGCGCACCCCGGCCCAGCGGGGCTGGCGCGCGACGAGCAGGTCGTCGAGGAAGCGGCGGCGCTCCCCCGGGTCCCCCTTGACGAGGGCGAGGTCCTCCGGCGCGAAGAGCACCGTCCGCAGCGTGCCGAGCACGTCACGTGGCCGGGTCAGGGTGGCGCGGTTGAGCCGGGCCCGGTTGGCCCGACCGGGATTGAGCTCGAGCTCGACGATGCTCTCGCGCCCGTCCCGGACCACGGCGGCGCGGATGATCGCCTGGGTGGCTCCGAAGCGGACGAGTGGTGCGTCGGTGGAGACGCGGTGCGAGCCGAGGGTGGCGAAGTAGCCGATGGCTTCGACGAGGTTGGTCTTGCCCTGGCCGTTGAGCCCGACGAGCGTGGTGATGCCCGGCTCGAGGACGACGTCCGCATGCGGGTAGCTGCGGAAGTCGCCCAGGGTCAGGTGGCGGACATGCACGGGCCGAGCCTATGCCGCCGGCCATGCGTGACTGCCCCACCTTCCCGGGTCCCCTCACCCTGTGAGGCTCGTCCCCTCATCGGAACCAATCGTCGAAGGGTCACGAAACGCCCGGGAATTTACGGCGTCCTCAGGGGGTGAACGCAACACGACCTTGGAGGCGTGTTGTGACACTGAAATTGGCTCGTCGTTTTGAGGACGCGTTCTGGAAGGAGTACCGGCTACACGGCAGTGCCGATCGGGCGGCTGCCGCGGCTGGTGTGAGCTCGGGTGTCGCGCACCGGTGGGTACGTGAGGCTGGTGGCATGTTCAGGATGCGCGTGAGTGATTCCGGCCACCGACTCTCCTTCGAGGAGCGCGAAGAGATCGAGGAGCTGCTCGCTCGAGGGGATACCCCGGCGCAGATCGCTCGGGCTCTTGGGCGGCATCGTTCGACGATCTGCCGGGAGATCAAACGCAACCTGCGCCCGAAGGGTCGAACCAGTTCGGGGAAGCTGAAGCTGCGGCCCTACGCGGCCCGGATCGCGCAGGTCAAGGCCGAGGCGAACGCTCGCCGACCGAAAGCGACCAAGCTCTCCCAGCACCGGGTCCTGGCCAAGACGGTGCAGGCGTGGATCGGTGGGGACGAGCGGATGAGCCCGCAACAGGTCGCCAACCGGCTGCCGGTGGTGTTCCCCGATGATGAGTCGATGCGGATCAGCCACGAGACGATCTACCAGGAGTTGTACGTCCAGGGCCGTGGTCACTTGCGTGCTGACCTGCACAAAGCGCTGCGGACCGGGCGGGCCCGGCGTGCCCCGCGTCGGGCCGCGAAGAGGCCGAGGGTGCCTGGGGAGCTCCTCATCGCCAACCGGCCCAAGGACGTCGATGGGCGCACCGTGCCCGGGCACTGGGAAGGCGACCTGATCATCGGCAAGGACGGTTCCTCCGCGATCGGGACCTTGGTCGAACGCGCCACCCGGTTCACGATCCTGCTGCACCTACCGCACCGGCACGACGCCGAGTCCGTGGCCGACGCCATCGCCCACGAGATCGCCCGCCTGCCCGAGCACCTCGCCCGATCCTTGACATGGGACCAAGGCTCCGAACTCGTCGGCTCTCACCAACGCGTCACCGACGAGACCGGGCTCAGCGTGTGGTTCTGCGACCCGGCATCGCCCTGGCAACGCGGGACCAACGAGAACACCAACGGGCTGCTGCGCCAGTACTTCCCCAAAGGCACCGACCTGTCTGTGCACACCAGAGCCGACCTCGACAACGTCGCTGACGGCCTCAACGCCCGACCCCGCAAAACCCTCGGGTGGCGCACACCGGCCGAAGCCCTCGCCGAAGTACTGTGAAACCACATCGTTGCGTTGACCGATTGAGACCGCCTACGCGTCCCGGGCGTTTCGTGACCCCTCGACGGGGAGCTGGGGAAGGGTCAGTCGGCCTTCTTGAGGCCGGCCTTCTTGCGCGCGGCCGTCTTCTTCGTCGCCGGCTGGGCCGCCTTGGCGGCGGTCGCCTTCGAAGCGGCCTTCTTGGCCGCGCGCGGCGCCGGGGCGACCGTGTCGGCCTCGCCGATCCGCAGGGCCTGGCCCTCGGCGATCGTCATGACCTGGTGACCACCGAAGCCGCCCCGCAGCGCCGAGACCGCCTGCATCGCCGGGCTGATCGCCTGGCGCGAGGCGAACCGGGCGAACAGGCTCGCCGAGATGACCGGCATCGGCACGTCGAGCGCGATCGCCTCCTCGACGGTCCACTTGCCCTCGCCGGAGTCGACCGTGTAGTCCGAGACGTCCTCGAGGGTCGGGTTCTTCTCGAGCGCGTCGACGAGCAGGTCGAGCAGCCAGGAACGCACGACCGTGCCGCGCGTCCACGCCTTGAAGGCACCGGGGACGTCCTCGACGATGTCCTTGGCCATGAGCAGCTCGTAGCCCTCGGCATAGGCGTGCATGAGGCCGTACTCGATGCCGTTGTGCACCATCTTCGTGTAGTGCCCGGCGCCGACCTTGCCGGCGTGGACGAAGCCCTCGTCGCGCGGGCCCTCGGGGCGCAGCGCGTCGAAGATCGGCATCGCCCGCTTCACGTTGGCCTTGGTGCCGCCGACCATGAGGCCGTAGCCATTGGCCCGGCCCCAGATGCCGCCGCTGACGCCGCAGTCGAGGTAGCCGATGCCCTTGGACTTCAGCAGCTTCTCGTTCGCGAAGTCGTCGGTGAACCGGCTGTTGCCGCCGTCGATGACCAGGTCGCCCGGCTCGAGCAGGTCGGCGAGCTTGGCGACTGTCTCGCGCGTGATCCGTCCGGCGGCGACCATCGTCCAGACGATGCGCGGGCCCTCGAGCTTCTTCACCAGCTCGGCGAGCGACTTCACGTCGGAGACCGCCGGGTTGATGTCGTAGCCGATGACCTCGTGACCGGCGGCGCGAATCCGCTCGCGCATGTTGCCGCCCATCTTGCCCAGACCGATCAGACCCAGCTGCATGGAGGTTCCTTTGCTCGTGACGTGTGCTGCTCGAAGGTCACGCTACGCGCCGTGGCGAGCGGACGGCATACCGTGCCGTTGGTTGCCTGTATGCCGCGTGCGCGCCGGGATCAGCTGGCGAAGCGGACCGGCATGAGGACGTAGCGGTAGCTCGAGTCGGCCTCGCCGTCGGCCTCGGCCTGGCCGGTGAGAACGGCGGGGCGGCTCGGCTGGGTGAAGGAGATCCGCGAGAACGGCGTGCCGACCGCACCGAGCCCGTCGAGGAGGAACTGCGGGTTGAAGGCGATCTCCAGCTCGGGGCCGGTGAGCGTGGACTCCACCGCCTCGCTGGCCTGGGCGTCGTCGCCGGTGCCGGCCTCGATGGTCACCTGGCCGTCGGTGAACTTCAGGCGCACCGGGGTGTTGCGCTCGGCCACGAGGGCCACGCGCTTGACCGCCTCGACGAGGTCGTGGGTGGCCACGACCGCCTCGGTGTCGGTCGAGGTGGGGAAGATCGAGGAGACCTTGGGGTACTCACCGTCGAGCAGACGCGTCGTCGAGCGCCGCTGACCGGCCTCGAACCCGACGAGCCCGTCACCGCCGGCGGCGCCACCGAAGGCCAGGTCGATCGAGCCGGACGAGCCGAGCGCCTTGGCCGTCTCGAGCAGCGTGCGGCCCGGCACGAGGAGGACCTGGTTGGCGTCGGCGGCCGAGGGGTTCCAGTGGAGCTCGCGCATGGCCAGGCGGTAGCGGTCGGTCGCGAGCAGGGTCATCGTGTCGCCGTCGATCTCGACCCGGACGCCGGTGAGGATCGGGAGGGTGTCGCCCCGGTCGGCCGCGATGGCCACCTGGGCCACGGCCTGGGTGAAGGCGTGACCGTCGACCGAGCCGCTGGTCTCCGGCGCCGAGGGGAGCGTGGGGTAGTCACCCGAGGGCATCTGCATGAGCGAGAAGCGTGACGAGCCGCATGTGACGTCGACCTTGCCGCCGGAGGTGGCGAACTCGACCGGCTTGCCCGGGAGGTTGCGGGAGATGTCGGCGAGGAGCCGGCCCAGGACGAGCACCGAGCCCTCCTCGGCGACATCCGCGGGCACGGTGATGCGCGCGGAGACCTCGTAGTCGAAGGCGGAGAAGGTGACCGTGCCCTCGGCGCTCGCCTGAAGGAGGATGCCGGCGAGGACGGGGACCGGCGGACGGGCCGGGAGACCACGGGCCACCCAGGTGACCGCCTCGGCGAGGACGTCGCGCTCGACACGGAACTTCACGGCATACCGACCAATCCGGCGCACACCGCGCCCGAGGGGAGTCTTCTTGGGTGCGCGCAGCGTCAGCGCAGCGGCGCACCGGGGGACATGACATTAGTGCACGGGTCGGTGCGGGGCCACCGTGGTCGGTTTCTCACCGGGGTGAGGCCGGTCGAGCGACCGGTCGTGCCGGCAGGAGGGGTCCGGGGCTCGTCATCGGGGGGCTAAGTCATCTCAGAGGTCTCATCGTTGTCATAGGGCCTGTGAACTCTGTGGAGAAGCACCCAAAGTGGCTGGTCGCACGGCGTGGCGCGGCGGTGGAGTCGTGGTGGATGCCCGGTGGAACCACATCGCTGTCATTGGGATCGCCGATGGGCGTTCACATCGGGTCCACGTGCTCGTGTCCCGTTGTCCACCGAGGCGGTCACTGTGTCCACAGTTGTCCACAGGCCCCTGTGGACGCTGCCGTTCCGGGGCGCAGCCGGGCCGCCGGAAAGGGCGACTGTCCACACAGTTGTGCACAGTCGGTGGATGGACGTGCGTCGGGCCGGTGGACAGCCGGTGGAGAAAGTCGTGCACCGTTGCGTGCCGGGTGGCCAGTGCCGACCCGGCGATCAGCGCGACTGCTGCTTGATCCGGCCGGTGAGCTCGGTGACCTGGTTGTAGATCGCCCGCCGCTCGGCCATCAGCTGGCCGATCTTCTTGTTGGCGTGCATGACCGTCGTGTGGTCCTTGCTGAACTCCTTGCCGATCTCCGGCAGGGACATCGCGGTGAGCTCGCGGCAGAGGTACATCGCGATCTGGCGGGCGTTGACGAGCACGCGCGAGCGGGACTGGCCGCGCAGGTCCTCCAGGGTGAGCCCGAAGTAGGCGGCCGTCTGCCCCATGATCGTCGCGCTCGTGATCTCGCCGCTCTCGCTGGGGATGAGGTCCTTGAGGACGATCTCGGCCAGGGCGAGGTCGACCGCCTGCCGGTTGAGGCTGGCGAAGGCGGTGACGCGGATCAGGGCGCCCTCGAGCTCGCGGATGTTGGTGGAGATCCGGCTCGCGATGAACTCGAGCACGTCATCGGGGACCGAGAGCCGCTCCTGGATGGCCTTCTTGCGCAGGATCGCGATCCGGGTCTCGAGGTCGGGCGGCTGGACGTCGGTGAGCAGGCCCCACTCGAACCGGCTGCGCATCCGCTCCTCGAACCCCGCGAGCTGCTTGGGCGGGACGTCACTGGTGATGACGACCTGCTTGTTCGCGTTGTGCAGGGTGTTGAAGGTGTGGAAGAACTCCTCCTGGGTCTGCATCTTCCCCGAGAGGAACTGGATGTCGTCGATGAGCAGGACGTCGACATCGCGGTAGCGCCGCTGGAAGGCCGCCGCCTTGTCGTCCCGGATGGAGTTGATGAAGTCGTTGGTGAACTCCTCGGAGTTCACGTAGCGCACCTTGACATGGGGGTAGAGGCTGCGGCTGTAGTGCCCGATCGCGTGGAGCAGGTGGGTCTTGCCCAGCCCGGACTCGCCGTAGATGAAGAGCGGGTTGTAGGCCTTGGCCGGCGTCTCGGCGACCGCGGTGGCAGCGGCGTGGGCGAAGCGGTTGCTCGCCCCGATGACGAAGGTCTCGAAGGTGTACTTCGGGTTGAGGCGGGTCAGCTCGACCTGCTCGGGTTGGCCGTGGGCCCGCCGCGGTGCGGTGGTCCCGGAGAAGTTCGGTATGCCGTCCGCCTCGCCTCCCAGCGCGAACGCCGGGGCCTCGTCGTCCTCGATCCCGTCGAGCTCCCGGCGGCGCAGGGCCCTGCGGGTCTCCGGGTCGGACAGGTCGGGGACATCGGCGACCCCGACGTGGCGCTCGGGATCCTGGACCGGGCCGGCCTCCCCGGCGTCGGCCGCGCGCTCGGTGGGCGCATCCCCGAGGGAGGGGTCGACGGTGACGGCCAGGCGGACCGGGCGGCCGAGCTCTTCGGAGAGGCACTCGGTGACCCGCTCACGCAGCCGGGTCTCGACGATGTCCTTGGTGAAGTCGTTGGGCACCGCGATGAGGGCGGTGTCGTCGAGCAGTCCCACGAGCCGGGCCAGGGAGAGGAAGGCCCGCTGCTGGATGGAGACGCCATCCTCGTCGAGCGCGTGCAGGGTCCGGACCCAGATCGCCGACATCGACGCATCGGCCACGGCTGCTCCCTCACTCCGCGGCCGGTCCGGCCTCGGTCTCCTCGACATCCACAAGGTTTTCCACATGCTGTGGGTAGCCGAACGGGGTGCCTGACAGGGCTCCGACGCTAATGCGCGAGCCGTCGGGCGGCAACCTGATCGACCCCCTGATCGACGTGGACGACCCCCCGCACCTGCCGGCTCGCCCTGGGGGACCACCCGGCGTGTCGCCACCTCGGTGGGACCTCCGGGTGGGATCATAGGGGGTTCCTCGGCGGCTTTGGACGATCGCGCGGAGTTTGACCCACGATCTGCCGCTCGCGTACCGTTGACAGGTCCTGTTTGCATCGGGCGTTTTCGCCTGCCCGTGACACTCTCCAGCCTTCGCGGCCGGACGAGGGCGACCGATGCCGTCACCCATCATCCCCCGGGTCCTTCCCTGACCCGACACCTGAAAGAGACAGCCGCCGTGAGCAAGCGCACCTTCCAGCCGAACAACCGCCGCCGGGCCAAGACCCACGGCTTCCGCCTCCGGATGCGGACCCGCGCGGGCCGCGCCATCCTCGCCGCCCGTCGCCGCAAGGGCCGCGCCGAGCTCTCCGCCTGAGGCCACGCCGGTGCTGCCGGCGCGACATCGCCTGCGATCCAGGGGCGATTTCGCAACGGCCGTTCGGGGCCAGGGTGGAGTTCGCGTGGGGTCCAGGCTCCTCGTGGTCCACGTCCACCGCACCGACGCGCGCACGGGAT
>Ga0209369_1000675_pt1 | contig 30269 bp, 31 predicted proteins | sample EBPBio142010_DNA_FD_185865 | JGI IMG/M metagenome (GOLD analysis project Ga0209369, IMG submission 185865) | Wastewater treatment Type I Accumulibacter community from EBPR Bioreactor in Madison, WI, USA - Reactor 1_10/4/2010_ DNA (SPAdes)... | ecosystem: Engineered > Bioreactor > EBPR >... | reverse complement strand
CTGGCTGGCGCTGCGCAACATCACCGCGGACTGGGGGCGGGCGGCCAACCACTGGAAATCAGCGATGAACCAATTTGCGATCCTCTACGAGGACCGATTTACCAGATCGGGCCAGTAAGATCACCAAGCCGCCTCACGATTGAGTGACGGATTCAACAGCCTCACACACAGAAATCCTGACACTCCCGCTTAACGACTTGGCGCCTTTTGTTCTGGCCCGTGTGCACAAAGATACTTCGGGATCAATGACCGCCGAACCCGACACATCACACCGAGGCGTTGCCTGACAACGTATTCACAGGTTTGTCATCTTGTGTGGTCGCTGGACTGGATTTCAGCACCCTGGCGCACATGGGCCCGGTCATGAACGACAATCGTTCCCTGGCTCATCAGTTTCGCCAAGCCATTGTGACTTTTTGCCCGTCAGGCCGCAGGAGCCTCAGGTGCTTCGCCCCCGGCCGCCCGACGGAATGCACACCACAAGATGAACATCGTAATACTCGACGACTACCAGGACGCAGTGCGCAAGCTTCACTGCGCGGTGCGGCTCGACCCGTACTCGGCCAAGGTCTACACCAACAACGTCAAAGGCCTGGGACAACTGTCGGTGCGCCTGCGGGACGCAGATATCATTGTGCTGATCCGCGACCGCACGCAGATCAACCGCCAACTGGTGGACAAACTGCCGCGGCTCAAGCTGATTGCACAAACCGGGCGCGTAGGCTCGCATGTCGACATCGCGGCCTGCACCGAACGCGGCATTGCCGTGGCCGAGGGCGTGAGCTCACCCGTGGCCCCCGCAGAGCTGACCTGGGCGCTCATCATGGCCGCCATGCGCCGCCTGCCTCAGTACATCTCCAACCTCAAGCACGGCGCATGGCAACAGTCCGGTCTGCGGGCCGCATCCATGCCCGCCAATTTCGGGCTGGGCAGCATATTGCGTGGCAAGACCCTGGGCATCTGGGGTTATGGGCGCATAGGACAAATCGTCGCCGGATATGGCCGCGCATTCGGCATGAACGTGCGCGTCTGGGGACGAGAAGCATCACGCGCCCAGGCCTTGAGCGACGGGCTGCAGGTGGCCAGCACAAGGGCTGAGTTTTTCTCGCAGTGCGACGTGGTGTCGTTACACCTGCGACTCACGGACGAGACCCGCGGCATGGTCACGCTGGAAGACTTGTCGTGCATGAAGCCTACCGCGTTGTTCGTGAACACCTCGCGCGCCGAACTCATCGAAACCGACGCACTGTTGGCCGCACTCAATCGCGGGCGCCCAGGCATGGCCGCGGTCGATGTGTTCGAGAGCGAACCCATCCTGCAGGGCCATGCATTGTTGCGGCTGGAAAATTGCGTCTGCACGCCCCATATCGGCTACGTGGAGCAAGACAGCTACGAGCTTTATTTTGGCGCCGCCTTCGACAATGTGGTGAACTACATCAAGGGCACGCCCACCAACATCGTGAACCCGGGGGCCTTGCAGGTGCGCCGCTGAAATCGCACCAATCTGGCTTTTTGCCGAAAAAAAAGGGCTTCATCGAAGCCCCTTTTTGTTGACCACAGGCGGCACTGGAAGGTACCGCCATGCATCATCAATCGAATCAGTTCAACGGCGTCTTCTTGCCATCCTTGTAGACGTACAAGGTGATTGCCGGGTTCTTGATTTCGCCATTCGGCTCAAAGGCGATGGTCGCGGTCACGCCCTTGTAGTTGGACTTGAGCAGCTCGGGGATGTACACCTTGGGATCGGAGGATCCGGCACGCTTCATGGCGTCCACCATCAGCATGGTGGCGTCGTAGGTGTAGGGGCTGTAGATCTGGTACTGGCCAGGGAACTTGGCATCGTACTTCGCCTTCCAGGCCATGCCGCCAGGCATTTTGGCCAGAGAGCTGCCACCCTCGGCACACACCACGTTGCCCAGCGTCTTGGCGCCGCCGGCAAGCTTGGCGATTTCGGTGGTGCACACACCGTCACCACCGAAGAACTTCACGTTCCCCATGCCCAGCTGCTCCATCTGACGCAGCATGGGGCCAGCCTGGGGATCCATGCCACCGTAGAAGACGGCATCGGGGTTCTTGGACTTGATGGCGGTCAGGATGGCCATGAAATCCGTGGCCTTGTCGGTCGTGAACTGCTCATCGACGACCTTGATGCCCTTCTCGGCAGCCACACGCTTGAACACATTCGCCAAACCCTGGCCATAAGCCGTGCGATCGTCCACCACGGCCACGGTCTTGAGCTTCAGCGTATCAGCAGCGTACGAGGCCAGACCGGCACCCAGGGCATTGTCATTGGCAATGATGCGGAACGTGGTCTTGTAGCCGGGCTTGGTCAGATTGGGGTTGGTGGCAGCGCCCGTGATATGCGGAATGCCGCAGTCGTTATAGACCTTGGAAGCCGGAATCGTGGTGCCCGAATTGAGGTGACCGACCACGCCCGCAGCCTTGGAGTCGCACAGTTTCTGTGCAACGGCCGCGCCTTGTTTGGGGTCGGCCGCATCGTCTTCTGCCAGCAGCTCGAACTTGACCTTCTTGCCGCCGATCTCCACTCCTTGAGCATTCAGCTCCTCGATGGCCATGCGGGAGCCGTTCTCGTTGTCCTTCCCGTAGTGTGCCTGGGCGCCCGAGATCGGGGCCACGTGACCAATGCGTACCACTTCTTGAGCGGCGGCCACGCCGGCAATGGCTGCGATCGCAGCTGCTACGGTCAGTTTCAACTTCAGTTGCATATGGGTCTCCAAAAAAAGAAAAGCGCTGGAAATAAGATGTTGTCCAACGACCGGAAACATATCGCAATTTTTGGGCCCCTCCACTAGGGAACACGAGAAAGTGCCCAAGATTCACACTGGGAAATACCCGGTCAACTGATCAACGCCTTCCACCGTTTTCCGCCAGTTCGTCGGCAACCGCCTCATATACGGCATGGCGCACAACCGACTCCACCTCTTCGCGCAGCCGTGGGATCATGGAGCGGGTCTGCTCTTGCACCACCAGCGCAATGGCCTCGCGCAGGCGCTGATCGAGCACCAGATCGACGCGCTGCATGACGCGGTGCACCACGTATTCCTCCAGGCCTTCGGGCAGACTGCTGCCCGCAGCGGTATCGGCATCAGGCACCGGCCCGGGCGCCAGATTCTGCAAACCCTCTGGCGCAGCTGCGACCGGTTGCGGCGCTTCGGATGCTGCCGTTGCCTCAATGATCTGGCCCGCAAACCGTGCCGTGTCGGGCAAATGCACCACATCGGTGAGAGTGGGCACAAAGCGTGGCGGCGTTTTCGGCGGCATCCCCATTCAGTCCCCCCCTCGCAGCACCAGGTCATGCCGAACAATCGCATAGCCTTGGGCGGCGTAGTGGCGCCAGCGCTCGCGCGCGCGGCTGCGGTCGGCTGAATCTGACTGGCTGACCACCTCCACCAGCCTGGCAAATTGCTCGAAGCCCTGTGGCACCGCATCACCCAGATTCACCAGCAAGTCGCGCGGATCACATGACAGCGGGTCAGTTGCCAGCAGCACCGCTGAGGCTTGCCGCATCTCCTCGTCAGCATCGTCCATGCAGTGGGCGACGAAGTCCGACGGCCCCAGTGCCCACAGCAAGCGATCGAGGCGCTGCAGATCCTGCCGGCTGGCCGTGATCAGCACGCGCATGTCGTGGCGAGTCGCCTTGCGCGCCAGGCGACAGACATAGGCCAGCTTGTCAGGGGCATTGAAATGAAAAGCGACTTCGGTCATGCGCCCAACAACTTGCTGATGCCGCCTTCAATCCGCACGTGCGCGCCTGGCTGCAGCCGTCTTGCGCCTGGGGGTTGGCGCGCCCGCCATGCCCAGCAGGTAGTGCAGCAGCAACCCGACGGGGCGCCCCGTGGCACCCTTGGCGGTGCCGCCTTTCCAGGCGGTTCCGGCGATGTCCAGGTGCGCCCACGGAATGTCGCCCACAAAACGCTGCAGGAACTTGGCGGCCGTGATGGAGCCACCAGCTCGGCCCGCCACGTTGGCGACATCGGCAAAATTGCTTTTCAGGCCCTCGGCATAGTCGTCATCGAGCGGCATGCGCCAGCAGGGGTCAAGCGCCGCATCGCCGGCTGCCGCCAGGCGTGCGGCCAGCTCGTCGCTGGATGCAAACAAGCCGCTGCGCAGCCCTCCCAGCGCCACGACGCAGGCGCCCGTGAGCGTGGCAATGTCGATCAGGGCTGCAGGCTTGAAACGCGCAGCGTAGGTGAGTGCGTCGCACAGCACCAGGCGCCCCTCTGCATCGGTGTTCAGGATTTCAATGGTCTGGCCACTCATGCTGGTCACCACGTCACCAGGCTTGATGGCCTTGCCGTCAGGCATGTTCTCGCACGCTGGGATCAAGCCAACCACATTGATGGCGGGCTTGAGCTCGGCCAAGGCCCGGAACACGCCCAACACACTGGCCGCGCCTCCCATGTCGAACTTCATCTCGTCCATCTCGGCGGCAGGCTTGAGCGAAATGCCGCCGGTATCGAAGGTGATGCCCTTGCCGACCAGCACCACCGGCGCCTGCGAACGCGCCGCGCCGTCATAGCGCAACTCGATCAAGCGCAGCGGTTGATCCGAACCCTGCGCCACGGCCAGAAACGCCCCCATCCCCAGCTTGGCCACCTGCGCCGGGCCATGCAGCTTGCACTGTATGCCGGCATGCTTGCCCAGCGCCTTGGCCGCCTCCCCGATCAACGTCGGCGTGGCGTGGTTGGCGGGACGATTCGCCCATTCGCGCGCATATTCAACACCCACGGCAAGTGCCGTTGCGATTGCGAACTCCGGCTGCACGGCACCGGCGTCGGACACACCCACCGTGACGCGGGACAGTGCAGGCATCTCCGCCTTCGATTTGGTGGCCGTGTAGACATAGCCGGCCTCCGCCATGGTGCGTACCGCGGCGCCAACGGAACCCGCCTCACAATCCGTGGCAAACACCAGCGCTGCGCGCTTGATGGCGCGCGTTTTCAGCGTAGCCCCAAGCGCCTGCACCGCCTGGCGCACCGCATGGGGGTCACCCTTGCCGCAGCCCAGCAGCACCAGCCTGCGCGCCGCCATCTCGGCCGGCGCATACAGCGCGAGATGCTTGCCCGGCTTCAGCTCCAGGTCTCCCTGCTTGAGCGCGGTGGCAACCAGGACGGACAGGGCATCGCCCTGCGGCTTGAACCCTTCGGGCACCAGCAATATCAGCAAATCACATTTGTGCGAAACAGCGGCGGACAGTGAAAGCGTCTTGAGTTCAAAGTTCATAATCGGCCTTTTCCTTCGAGCCAATGTTATTCGATTCATCCATACGCAAGGAGCTGGCCCGCAGCTTTGGCGCGACCCTGGTGGTGCTGATCACCGTGGTCATGACCATGATGCTGATCCGCACGCTGGGCCAGGCCTCGCGCGGCAGCGTGGCGCCGTCCGACGTGATGCTGGTGATGGGGTTCACGGTGCTGGGGCAGCTGCCCACCATTCTCAGCCTGAGCCTGTTCATCACCGTGGTCGGCACGCTGTCGCGCATGTACCGCGACAGCGAAATGGTGATCTGGTTCTCGGCCGGGCGTGGCCTGATGAGCCTGCTGGCGCCGCTGCTGCGTTTTTCCTGGCCCGTGCTGCTGGTGATTGCAGCGCTGTCGCTTGTGGTCTGGCCATGGGCCAACCGGCAGATCCAGGAGCTCAAGACCCAATACGAACAGCGCAGCGATGTGGACCGCATTGCACCGGGAGAGTTTCAAGAGTCTGCCAACGGCGCACGCGTGTTCTTCATCGACAAGGACACACCCGACGCGAATGCCGCCAACAACGTGTTCATTGCCACGCGCGAGCAGCGGGGCGAGACCGTGACATCCGCCCAAAGCGCGCGCCTGGAGATACGCAGTGGCGAGCGCATCGTGTTGCTGCGCAACGGCCAACGGCTTGAAACCGCGCCAGACAAACCGGGGCTGCGCATCAGCGAATTTGCCGAATACGGCACCTTGATCGGCGGCGGCCCGCAGGGCGGCACAGACGCCGGCGCCATCAAGACCCGCGACACCTGGGATCTGGCGCAAGACCCGCAGTCTCAGGCCGAACTCGGCTGGCGCCTGGGCAGCACCCTTGCTGCCCTCAACTTCATCGTGCTGGGCCTGGCCGTGGCCATCGTCAATCCACGCGCCCATCGCAGCACCAGCCTGGTGCTGGCGCTGCTGGCCTTCATGGTGTACTACAACCTCATGACCGTGGGTCAGGCCTGGGTGGGCGCCGGCCGGGTAGGCATGCTGCCCTTTCTGCTGGCGCTGCATGGCGGCACGCTGGCGCTGGGTTTGCTGCTGGTGACCGCCAGGCACAACCATTGGTCGCTGCGCGCCCTGCTGCCACGCGGGAGCGCTGCATGAGAACCATACGCCGCTTCATCTATCGCGAGGTCGTGGTCAGCGTGGCCTTCGTCATCCTGGCCTTTCTGGCGCTGTTTTTCTTCTTCGACCTGGTGGATGAGCTGCGCTGGGTCGGGCGGCTGGGCATGGGTTACCAGCTCACGCATGCCCTGTTGTTCGTGGCGCTGGGTCTGCCACAGCACCTGTATGAACTGCTGCCGATCACGGTGCTGATTGGCACCATCTTCGTCATGGCCAGGCTGGCGCAGAGTTCGGAATTCACCATCATGCGTACCAGCGGCCTGGGGCCCTGGCGAGCACTGAGCACCCTGCTGTTGCTGGGCTGCGCCTTTGTCGCGCTCACCTTCGCCGTGGGCGACTACCTGGCTCCGATCAGTGAACGTGCGGCCGCCCTGGTCAAGGCGCGCGGCCAGGGCCAGATCAGCACCGGGGCCACGGGCGCCTGGCTCAAGGAGCGCGAAGGCGATCATTCCTTCGCCGTGAATGTCGGCGCCATCGACGGCAACGGGCGCATGCGCGGGGTACGCGTATTCGAGTTCGATGAACGCGGCCGTATCGCCTCCACCACCACCGCCGAACAAGCCGAGTTTGCCGACAATGGCGCGGGCTGGAATCTGCAGCAGGTGCAGCGCACCGTATTCGAGCAGCAGACCGATGGCGACATGACCGTCACCAAGCTGCAGGAGCCGCGCTTGCTGTGGCAGACCCGCATCAGCCCGGACATGGTGGCGGCCTCCCTGCTCAAGCCCGACAAGATGGCGACCATCGAGCTGTTTCACTACATCCGCCACCTGGAGGCCAACGGCCAGGCCGCGCAACGCTATGAGATCGAGTTCTGGCGCAAGGTGTTCTACCCCTTGAGCTGTCTGGTCATGGTGGTGCTGTCGCTGCCCTTTGCCTACCTGCATTTCCGCTCTGGCGGCATTGCGGGCTATGTGTTTGGCGGCGTCATGGCGGGCATCAGCTTCTTCCTGTTGAACAACGTCTTCGGCTTTGCCGGCAACCTGCAGAACTGGTCGCCCTGGCTGACGGCGGCGGCGCCTGGCCTGATCTACAGCGTGCTGTCGCTCGCGGCCTTTGGCTGGCTGGTGCTGCGGCGCTAGAGAGTCTTTTAAGTGTTTTCGGCCTCTACCACCCATGCAACAATCGCAATTAGCTATTATTTTACTAGCACACGGCTCGCGTGACCCGCTGTGGCGCCGGCCCATAGAGGCCGTAGCCGCCCGTATCCAGACAGACCAGCCCCGGCTGTTGGTGCGCTGTGCCTACCTGGAGCTGTGCGCGCCCGACCTGGCCGGCGCCGTGGCCGAGCTGGCGACGCTGGGCGCGACCCAGATCACCATTGCCTCCCTCTTCCTTGGTGCGGGCCGCCATGTGCGCGAGGATCTTCCCCGCATGGTGCAGGATCTGGCCCACAACTTCGGACACTTGCAGCTACGGCTGCAGCCCCCGATAGGCGAAGATGCGCGCATGACCGCGCTGATGGCCGACATTGCCTGCCAGAGCATTGCCAGCTGAGCCATAAGACGCCCAATCATTAGATTCATGCAACATAATGACGCGATTCTTTAGCCGTCATTCGATATGAACCTTCACCAATTCCGCTTCGTTCAAGAGGCCGCCCGTCGCAACCTCAACCTGACGGAGGCCGCCAAGGCGCTGCACACCTCGCAGCCGGGGGTATCCAAGGCCATCATCGAGCTGGAGGATGAGCTGGGCGTGGACATCTTTGCGCGCCATGGCAAGCGGCTCAAGCGGGTGACCGAACCCGGCCAGCATGTGCTCAAGAGCATAGAAATCATCATGCGCGAGGTCGGCAACCTGAAGCGCATTGGCGAGCAGTACAGCGCCCAGGACAGCGGCACCCTGGCGATTGCCACCACCCACACCCAGGCGCGCTACGTGCTGCCCGTGCCCGTGGCCAGGCTGCGTGAGGCCTACCCCAAGGTCAACATCAGCCTGCACCAGGCCACACCGCACGAGGTGGCGCGCATGGTGATCGACGAAGTGGTCGAGATCGGCATGGCCACCGAATCGCTGGCCGACTATCCCGACCTGGTCACCCTGCCCTGCTACGAATGGCAGCATGTGCTGGTGCTGCCTCCGGCCCACCCGCTGGCGGGCAAGGAACGCATAGGGCTGGAGGACATCGCGCACGAGGGGCTCATCACCTACCACCCATCCTTCACCGGTCGCGGCAAGATCGACCAGGCCTTCGCCACACGCAAACTGCAGCCGCGCATCGTGCTCGAGGCCATCGACTCCGACGTGATCAAGACCTACGTGCGCCTGGGTCTGGGCATAGGCATAGTGGCCGAAATGGCCGTGCGCGACGACCCCGTGGGCGACCTGGTGGTACGCCCCGTGGGCCACTTGTTTGGCCAGAGCGTGGCACGCGTGGCGTTCAAACGCGGCGCCTACCTGCGCAACTTCGTCTACAGGTTTGCCGAGCTGCTCAGCGACCGCCTGAGCCGCGAGTTGATCGCCCGCGCCATGACCGGCCATGTCAACGACTACGAACTCTGAACAGACCGTGAAGCAACTCACACCGCCCGCCTTTCCCAGCCGCCTGCCGAACGTGGGCACGACCATCTTCACCGTCATGTCGGCCCTGGCGGCCGAGCACCAGGCCGTCAACCTCGGCCAGGGCTTTCCCGACTTCGCCTGCGACCCGGCGCTGACGGATGCCGTCACCCGCGCCATGCAAGGCGGCCATAACCAATACCCGCCCATGGCCGGCATTCCCGGCCTGCGTCAAGCCATAGCTACAAAAATAGAAGCGCTTCACGGCCGCCAGTACGACGCAAACGCCGAAATCACCATTACGGCTGGCGCCACCCAGGCCATCCTCACGGCCATCCTGGCCTGCGTGCAGCCGGGCGACGAGGTGATCGTGCTGGAGCCCTGCTACGACAGCTATGTGCCCAACATCGAGCTGGCCGGCGGCGTGGTGGTACGCGTTCCGCTCACGCCGGGCAGCTTCCGGCCCGATTTCGCAAAGATCGCCGCCGCCATCACGCCGCGCACCCGCCTGCTCATCATCAACAGCCCGCACAACCCCAGCGCCACCATCTGGACGGCCGAGGACATGCGCGCGCTCGAAGACCTGCTGGCCCCCACCAACATCCTGCTGATCAGCGACGAGGTGTACGAGCATATGGTGTTCGACGGCGCGGAGCACCAGAGCGCCGCGCGCTTTGCCGGTCTGGCGGCGCGCGCCTTCATCGTCTCCAGCTTCGGCAAGACCTTCCACGTCACGGGCTGGAAGGTGGGCACCGTGGCCGCGCCGGCGGCCATGACGGCGGAGTTCCGCAAGGTGCACCAGTTCAACGTGTTCACCGTCAATACGCCCATGCAGTACGGCCTGGCCGAGTACCTGCAGGACCCCACGCCCTATCTGCAACTGCCCGCCTTCTACCAGGCCAAGCGCGACCTGTTCCGCCAGGGGCTGGCGGGCTCGCGCCTGAAACTGCTGCCCAGCACCGGCAGCTACTTCCAGTGCGTCGATATTTCCGCAGTCAGCGACCTGAGCGAAGCCGACTTCTGCCAATGGCTCACGCGCGAGATCGGCGTGGCTGCCATTCCGCTGTCAGCCTTCTATGGCGACGGTTTCGATCAGCGCGTGGTGCGTTTTTGCTTTGCCAAGAAGGATGAAACGCTGCGTGCGGCAATAGAGCGCCTGCGCCGGCTGTAAACCCACGGGCCTGCCATGCGCGCCATCCTGCTGCTGATTGCCGTAATGATCAGCTACGGCTCGCTCTACCCGTTCCACTTCGCGGCCAACCACCATTGGCTGGCGGAAGCTGCCGGACTGTTCAGCATGCCCACGCTGCGCATGGGCCGCGGCGATCTGGTCGGCAACCTGCTGCTGTTTGTCCCATATGGGCTTGTTGCGGCTCTGCATGTCGATACACGCAGGCCAGTGCGTGCCAGCGGCACACTGGCCCTGCTGCTCGGTCTGGGCCTGCTGCTGGCGCTCGCCTTGCAACTGGCGCAGATCTGGGTGCCCAGCCGGGTACCAGAACTCAACGATGTGATAGCCAATGGCGTCGGCATGTTGCTCGGCACCCTTGCCGGATGGGTGGCACGCAGTCTTTTTCCCAACGCTGCCATGCAGCTGCCGCGTGCGCTGGCACCCGCCATGCTGATGCTGCTTTGGATCGGCTATCAATGGGCTCCGCTGGTGCCAACGCTGGATCTGCAGAACATCTCGAACGCGCTCAAGCCCCTGGTGCGCTCGCCCCAGGTCGATGCCGTGCGGGCCTTGCACACGACCCTGGCCTGGCTGGCCTTCTTCAAACTGTGGGAGCTCGCCGCTGGCAAAACCCTGTCCACCCCGGTCATGGCGATGGCGGCCCTTGGCATCGTCGGCGCCAAGTTGTTCATCGTCGGCGCCAGCATCTCAGCGACGAATGCGCTCGCGCTGGGCCTGGCCCTGGTTTGCCTGCCCTGGCGCCAGCACGCCATGGCCGTGCCGGTGCTGAGCATCGCCATGTTCATCAGCCTGGCGGCCTCGGGCCTGGCGCCGTATGAACCGCTGGGCCAGGCGCAGGCGTTCCACTGGATTCCGTTCACCGGCATGCTGCAAGGCAGCATGGGCACCAATCTGCTGAACCTGGCCGAGAAGAGCTTCTTCTATGGCGCCTTGATCATGCTCATCGGAGCTCCGCTCAGCCGCCCCCTGGCCGCGGCCGGCATGGTCGCGTTCTTCCTCGGCTTGATCGAGGCGGTCCAGCTCTGTCTGCCCGGCCGTGTCGCGGAGTCAACCGACCCCGTGCTGGCCCTCATCCTCGGGCTGGTGATACGGCTGCTGTCGGTTCGCGGAAAACCGGCCTGACGCTTACAGCAGCACGATGTCGTATTGTTCCGATTTCGGCCAACAGTCCCTTTGGAATCAAGAACTTACGAAACACTCAAGCAAATCTCGTGGCCCCAGCTACCCATCTGGCTACCCACTGACCGTGGGACTTCAGTAGACCGCTGGAGACGTACTGAACCAGCCAAAGATGGAAGGCCATTGTCCCACCTCCGCGCTCTGCCTCAACCCGCAGAGCGCATCGCAGGGAAGCACCGTCAGAGAGAGGGACATACAACCGCCCACCGCAGGCTTCCGAGGTCAGGCTTCGTCCAACCACGCCATAGGCACGAGCTTCACGCCATTGCGCCACTCGGGTAAGCCGACGACTCCGTCGATGTCGCCCCACACATCGCGCGAAGCGTGGTCGAGTACGATGAGTTGCAAAGCACCCTTAGCGCCCAGAGCCACACGTCCCATCACCTCGAACGCCTGTCGAACGGCGTCCACGTCTTCATCCTGCAGTTGGGGCTCCTCGACCTCTTCGTCCTTCTGGTCCTCCGGTCGCGCCACGATTCGCTTCGGAAAGTACACTTGGCTCGGCTGGTCGAACACGAGGAAAGCAGGAACTGGACTCCTAGGTTGCGATAAGAAGAACTGGTGAAGCCCCAAAAGCACCGCAAGGTGATAAGAGAGCCAGTTAGAGCCACTTCCAATCTCAGATAGGTAGTCGTCACGCTCCTTGCCGCGCACCTTGATCGTCAGGTCATTGATCTCCAGGGAGATTGGATCGTTCGGACTCTCGACATCGAGGTGTGGCAGGAGTCGGCCCGCGTTGTTGCTGATGGCATGCAGGGCCCGACGCTTCCGAGCTTCAACATCCTGCTCGCGCAGTTCGACTTCCAACTGCTGTACCAATTCCCTCAGACGCCCCACCTCCTCGACGAGTTCGCTGTCACTGCCCAGCCGCCGATGCAGGTCAAGGGCGGACTCGAGGTTTCCGACGAACCGCTCGGCCCGCTGCGCGGCAAACTGCCGCTGACGCGCTTCGTCCGAACGCCCCGACAAGGCCCGCTTGCGAATCTGAACCGAGCGCAGCCGCTCCGTCGCCTGTCCAACCTCCGTCGTCACGCGCTGCAGTTCGCGGTCGAAGGCCGCCGGTACCTCCTTGTCGATGCCGGCCTCAGCCTCGACTTCCTGTAGGCGCTCGGACAGCACCGCCAACTTCCGCTTGGCCGAGTCCGTATGGCTCCCGCACATCGGGCAGTCCGCCTCGTCCCCGGTGTGCGACACCAACCAACTCGACAGCTGCAGGCGTCCCCGCTGCAGCGCGAGGGCATCCTGGTAATGGTCCACGCCGACACGCATACGGTTCATCTCACTGAGCCGATGGCGCAAGGTCGTCAGCTCACGCGATACCTCGCGCTCCTCGACCTCAAGGCCGCTGAGTTCGCGCAACGCATCCGAAATGGTTGACGTGCTCACCGACAGCGTGAGGTCCGTACGCGCGACGACTTCTTCCAGTCGCTCAATCATCTGCTCACGCGATAGCTCCTGCTCCGGCTTGGCTGCCAGCCCCAGTTCTTGGGCCTCGCTGAACTTCGCCGTCAAGTCAGCCAACCAGCGCGCAGATACCTCCTGGGCGTCCTTGAGTTCGCGTTCCTTGCGACGCAGTTCCTGCCGAGCACGTCCGAGTTCAAACTGCTTGGCCATCAGCGCTGGCGTCACAGCCCCGAGCACATATGGGAAAATCTTCCGGAGCTTCTCGCGGTGTTCGTAGGTATTGGCCTTGAAGAACAGCACGTCCGGATTGGCGACGACGTTCTGCGGCTGGAACGTGAACGCCGCCAGATCGCGGAAGCTAGGGCGACCATCGAACCCCGTCGACTCGTCGCCGCCCGAGAAGTCGAGCTTGGACAGACCCGCAAGCTCATCGAGGAGCCGCTTCACTGCGTCGGCATTGGTGTTCTTTGCGATGCGGCGCGGAATGTCCGAGATCCGCTCCGCTTCCAGCAGGTACATATCATCGGTACTGCGCTGAGCGCCGGGCTCTCGCCGAGCCAGCAGCTTGTCACCCTGCGCGGTCGCCACCACGACACCGAACCACTCGCAGTACTTGCGGATGGTCTTGACCGGGATCGAGCAAGTTCCCGCTCCCAGGCAGTAGTCGATGATGGGAATAACGGCGGACTTGCCGGTCCGCGACGCACCGCTGATGACGTTCACCTTCCCCAGTTCGAACTGGAGCCGACGCGGCTCGAAGTTCGGGTTGCGCGGCCACAGCACGATCTCGCGAATCTGCAGATACATCAGAGCTTTACCTTCAATGTTGTTGTCACCTCATGTAGCGTCAGTTGGCCGCACCATGCGCCGAGCTTTTCTGCATCGACCAACAGCTGCTTCACTTCATCCGGTAGACCGCGCGCCTTTGTGCGCGACAAGGGGATCACCTCTCCACCCTCCAACAGCTGGATCAGGTGTCCGGCCGCAGCTAGCTCGATCGATTGGAGACTGAGCACGCGCCAGCGGACCGCACGCTCGTGAACTTGGAGGAGCAAGTCCTGCTTGGAAACCTGTGAGTCCCCGAACTTCGCGGCGAAGGCCCGAAGCCCTGAGCTTGTCCGGGTTCGCCGCAGGAGCTCAGCTGTCGCCTGGTGCAGCACGATAGGCAGTACCAAGAACAGCATCGGCAGGCGAGGCGGATCGCCAACCGGATGGGCTTCGACATAACTGCAGCAAAACCGCCAAAGCACGGCGGCGCCAAGCGCCGGGTTTTGGATGTTCTGCGCTTCCCGGGCCAGCATCGTCACGCGGCCTTCTTGATCTTAAGCTGCTGCTCAAAGTCCGGGTGCCATCCGATCGACATGTCATCGGCCAGCCGGTGAAAGCACCCCGGAATGAAGTGGTCCGGCGGCTGCATGGCTTGAAGGGGGGTAGTGAAGTCCATGCAATCGGAGTAAAGCGCGAGCCCCTGGATCTGACCAGGTTTACTGCCATGCTCGATGCCACAAGTGCGTCGCTTGTTCTTCCAACTGCGCTTCAACGCAGCGTCCAGGTCATCGAACGACGACTCATCAACTTCGCCGCTGATGGCCCAAGCCGTGCGGTCGGCGGCGGCCATTAGATAGTCGCTCGCGGCCTCCAGCTTGTCCTCAAAGGGCAGCCCGATGAGGTCCAATTGCTGCACGAAGATCTTCGGCAATTGATCGCGCGACTCCTCCTCGCTCGGCGCCTTGGCTCGGCTGGGCAGTACGGTGTCCCTATCGACCTTGCGCAGGTAGGCGGCGTACCAGCCATAGAACGCGTCACGGGCGATGACGGCCGGCCGCCCGGATTCCAGCAGTTCATCCACCCGCCGCTTCACGACGCCACACATATGGTCGGCGATGTCAGCGACCTTGCTCGCGGAAACCGGGTGGGTGCGGATCACGGCCTCGATATCGGCCTGGGGACTGCCGCTGCCATGAGTCAGCTGAAAATTGCAAATGATCCGCTCCAAGCAGGCCGGGTCTGCATTGAAGACGCGTTCCAGGTAGGGGCCGATCTCGTCGGCCACGGTGCTTTTCAGCGCGAAGACGGGAGACTTCCCCCACAAGGCGTCACGCGCTCGCATAATGGCCAACCGTGCTTCCTCCAGCGTACAAGCATTGGCGAATGCCTCGACAAGCTGGCCTCCGACCGGACGGGAGACATAGATCTCGAAGATGGTCTTCTCCAAGTCGCAATCGGACTCCGTCGCCAGCGTCGTCCAATTGGAAAGCGTCTTCCAGAGCGACTTGGCGCGATCCGAGACAGGATTGGCCGTCAGCGCGCTCTTGCTCTGGATCAAACGCACGCCGCCGTCTGTGTGCTGCTGTGCAACATCATCGAGATACTCCATGCTGCAAAAGCTTCCGGCGGGCGCACTCAAGAGGATTTGCGTCAGGCGCGTGTACTGCAGACCATAGCCCAATGCCTGGCCCGGCACCTCAGTTCTTCGATTTTTAGGGCGGGAGGACCCGCCACGCTTCGATGCAGCCATTCAGTTCGTCCTCGACTGATTACTACATCATCTTACAAGTGATCCGCCCGTCCTCAGACGCTGAAGGAGCTGCAAGCACGGCGGTGCGCAGCCTCGTGACCTCACTGGGGCGCAATGCGCCGATCGCCAATCACGCTCCCTACAAGACCAATGCACCGGACAAGGGCAACTATCTGGTGAAGCGATCACACCTCAATCGCAATGCGCAGCCTCGGCATACTGATTCTGTGCGGGCATAGACAGGTGACGCTCGCATGGCGAGGATTGCCTCGCGTCGCCGATGGAGATCAACCACTGCTGCCGCATCGAGCAGCCGGACTTGGTGCGAACGCATCTTGCGATTTCGTCCAAGGACGGAAACGAAGGCGTAGGGTTCGACCACTACGCCCGTCTGAACCTCAATGGCGAGCCGCTGCGCCGACAACTGAATGATGTCCGTCAGGTAAGGGCGGTCTTGGCCTCGCGTCTTCAACTCGACAAGCACCAGCGATCCTCCTGGGAGCCTGTACACTCGGTCCACCTTCGCAACGAGCCGGATGGGCTCTCGGATGCGGAAGAGCTTCTCCATATAGACCAGCTCAGCATTGGCCAGCTCTCGCGGCCGGGACGCTCGCTCGCCAGATGCGTGCCAGCGTATCCACAGCCGCACCAGCCAAAGCGTCAGGACCAGGCCGACGAGCACATATCCAGCCAACCAGGTCACGGCGACCTCCTTTTGCTCAGCGCCGTTTCACAGCAGGTAACCACGATGCGCAGCATGCGGCGCGCCCCAACCACAGTAGCAGGCAATCGCTCCATGATCCTGCATACGCTTGGCGCAACCCGGTAGTACGCCGCCACCAGGACTCTCCCCCAGTCCCTACGCAACAGCACCGTATCGCGATACGCGCGGAGCACCTGCGTCTCCCGCGCATCCGGGCCGAACACGAAGGTGGCCACGAAGCATCGGCGATCTGCCGTCGCTGCCAGTCCCTCTTCCAGGTACCACTGGTGAGCCACCTGCCCTCGGGCCATGGCTTTGCGCTGCTCGGGCGTGGCCTGTTCGCCATAGATATGGGCAAGCTGCACCCGTTTCTCGCAGAAGCCCATCTCCGCCAACTGCGTTGCGCTCACCTCGTCCCCCGGTCTTTTTCTTCGCTTGGACATACCCACCTCACTCGGCCAGACTCGGCGCGAAGACGTCGTTGGTCACGGCCGCGCGCGTTGACGGGTCGCCGCCTATGGGGGCCGGCGCCAGGCGAGCACCCTCCACGGCAAACACCCCGTGCTGCACCAGCAACCCGTCATAGGCCAGCACACGCAGCCGGTTCACGCGCTTGGCGCCCTGCGGAAACCGCACCAGTTCGTCATACAGCCGCGGGTTGTCGGCCCGCGCGAGCTCGAACACCAGCCGTACCGGCTTGGGATCGTTCTGGGGATGTGCGTTCATGCGGCCTCCCCTGCCCCACGATCACGGCCGGGAGCCATCGTGCTGGCGGCGTAGTTCTGCCCCGCAAGCTGAAACCCTCGCACATTGGCGAACATCGGCTCCTTGACCTCGTGGATCCGATGCTTCGGAAACGCCGCTTTCACCGCCTTCTTGAACAGGAAGGCCCCGCCGCCCACCAGGATGATGTTCTGCAGGCTCTCAGGCGTCTCGATCCACTGCCGCATGGTGGACACCGCCTGCTGGGCCACGCTCTCGGCCAGCGGCAGGTGTTTTTTCATGTCATAGGGCTTCTGGAAGATGACCGGCGCCTTGCCGGTGCGCAGCGCCAGGTCGATCGCGTCGTAGTCGCGGTATGGCGTGCCGATGTCTTTCGAGATCTCGGCCGCCAGCAGGCGCAGCACGTCGGACATGCCGCGGTTGATGGAGTGCGACTGCTTTTGCACCAGGCGCATTCCGCGCGTCACGAGCCAGTCAAAGGTGCGCGAGCCAGGATCGATGACTAGGCTCTGCTCAGTACCGATGGTCTCGATCTTCTGATGCTCGGCCGCGTAGTGGACCAGCGCACCTTGCGGCTGGGCCACGGCCATCGCCTTGGCGACCATCACGGTCTTGCCGCCGCCGACCTGGTGGTTGCCAACCATGGCTTTCTCGAGTGCCGCCTTCTTCAATGTGAACAGCGCCACCGGCAGACCGACGATCAGCAGGTCGATGTGCGGCACCTTCATCATGCTGAGCGCGCCGCGCAGCAGCGCCATGTACTCTGGCGACTCGGTGTATTCGTCGTGCAGCTGCTTGGCGCGGAAGGTGTCGGCGGCCAGGCCGACATCCGGGCCGACCTCGTAGAACAGCGGGCCGACCGGGATGCAGAAGGTCTTGCGCCGTTCGCTGGTCGGCCACTGGGGCGCCTCGCCGCTGGACGGGTAAGCGACGGAAGGGAAGCTGGCGCAGCGGATATCGGTGCCCGCGACGCCGGTGACCAGTTTGGTGTTGCCGGATCCGACATCCACCGCTCGGACAATCAATTCCATAATGGTGCTCCCAAGCGAAGAAACATGACGGTCAGCATCCCCAAGGTGATGCGACCACGCCACGCGCAATCCGCACGAAATGACCCAGCTTTCGGGATCGGGCGTCACAGGCTTCCACTCCAAGGAGATTCGGGCGGCAGCCCAGTGACACCTGCCGAGCGTCAACCCCGCGACGAACTGCTTGTGTGTCACCACGGTCTCACCGCTCTGGCACTCGTCAACCCCACCGGCACGCCGACCGCAGACACGGTTCACGGGAGCTGCACAAGCGCTTGAGCGCACCGCTGGGGACCAGAGGCAGAGCTTTTGCCTGTCAAGCCCGCATGCAGCCTTGCTCTGCGGCGGCGCGGGACACTAAATCGCCCCTATCACGCCGTCGCGTGCCCGCAAGCGCCACCTGCAAGGCGGCGTCCATGCCGTCGCATGGCCATGCCGGCATTGACCTGCAAGCCCCTTTCGTCATCCACTACAGACTCCCGAGGGCCATCCTTGGCCCGCTCCTTCGCGGAGCAAAAGGCGTCGCAGTCGTTACCTGCCCTTCAAGCCCCGGCCTCGAGCCGGGGTGGCCGTCGCCTCCGAGGCGACCGCCCCGAGGTTCTCTTTCGTGGTGCATGTGCCTTCGACCCTCGCCAGCCCTGTGGCTGGGCGCTCTCTGAAGCGCGTCAAGGCCGTCGATCTCCCGACCCGGCACCGGATGCCGGCTCCCGATCCCGCCATCACCCGAGCACGCGTGTTTCACGCCGCCAGCGGTTGTGCTTGCCCTCATGGGCTCCCCGCTGGTTCCCGCTCAAACGCTCGACACCGCCCTGGACTTTCGGTCAGGGGTGGACCCATGCGCGCGGATGGCGCTGCGAATTCCAGGATTGATCCACCAGCAGGCGCGAGACCCGATCTCGCTGCCGACGCGGCTGTCCGCCCTTGAGGCGGCGGCGCGTCACGAACCTCCGTGGTTGCAGAAATGCACGGACGGAGCCGGATCACACGTTTTCATTTTTAAGACCGACCGAGCTGGCCTGCGCATGTACGCAGGGCTGGCGCAACTTTGGGTCGGCGGCACGCGGTGTGGTCACGCGTGCCGCCGTGATCGCCTGACCACCCGCTCCAGCGGATAGCGGAATCTGTCGCTGGAGCTGGCCCTCCCGGATTCCTGCCGGTGCGCTGTTCGGGCGGCGCGCCGTCCCTTCACTTGGAGAACACGATGACGACACCTTCACCCCGACCGGCCGATCCGGTCAGCCCAGGACGTATCCCTGGCATGGATCGACCTCGCCCCCAAGCCTGGGCGGGCAAGACGCCCCACGAAATCCTGGCCCGCCTGAGGCCCGGCCATGCCGATCCGCTGCGGGTGTTGGATACCCTGATCGATCTGTTCAACACCCGGCACACGGCACGCGAGAAAACCGTCTCGCACAAGACTCGTGCAGAACGAGCGCGCTTTCTGCGGCGCTTCTTCCACGACCTCAAGCGCAAGGCCGGCTTCCACACGGTGCCCGACCCGCGCAACCTCGGGCAGAAGCATCTGCACGCGATGGTGCAGGTCTGGCAGCGCGAGCGGCTGGCGCCCGCCACGATCCAGACCTACCTGAGCTTTCTGCGCGGTCTCGCGTCTTGGCTTGGCAAGCCGGGCTTCGTGCGACCGCCGGCACGCTACGGCCTGAGCCTGGAGGAATACGAGCGCCACGAATACGCGCAGCGCGATAGGAGCTGGAGCGCGCATGGCGTCGACGTGGAAACGGTTCTCGCCCAGGTGGCACGGTTCGATGCGCGGATCGCGGCTTCAATGCGGTTGATGCACACGCTGGCGTTGCGGCGCAAGGAGTCGGTGATGTTCAGGCCCTACGAGCACGTCGTGCCCTTCGAGCAGACCGGCCTGCCCCTCGAAAGCCGCAAGGCGGATGAGTATGTATGGATCAAGGGCAAGGGCGGGCGCGTGCGCTGGGTGCCGCTGGAGACGGAAGGTCAGCGTGCGGCGGTGGCGCTGGCGCGCTCACTGGTCAGGAGTCGCGATGCCCACATGGGAGATCCGGCGCTGACCCTCAAGCGCAACCTGCGCCGGCTGGACTATGCGCTGGAGAAGTTCGGCATCACGAAGCGGCAGACCGGCGTGACGGGCCACGGGTTGCGACACGGGAACCTGAACGACCTCTACGAAGGTGTCGCTGGTGGTCCATCACCGGTGCGGGGCGGCGGGTCGGTGGCCGCCGACATGGACCGGGCCGCACGGCTCACGGTCTCCGAGCGAGCCGGTCATGCCCGGATGAGAGCTGCGGGAGCCTACATCGGCTCGGCAATGCCGAAGTGCAGCGCAGGCAGCAGGCCATCCACCGACAAGCCGGAGGCGAACCCACCGGCCTGAAGCATCAGGCAGCGCGCAGATCGGCCTCGGTCTTGCCGTCGGCCAGTGCCTCGGTGAACCACTTGGGCTTGGGGCCGTAACCTGACCATGCGTGGCCCGCATCGTCCTTGTACTTGAGGCGGCCTGCGGCGCGCTGGGTCTTCGAGCCCTTGGCCTTCGCAGCGCTGGCCGGCCCCTTGCGCTTGGCACCATCCAGTGCCAGGTCGGTGGCGGTGATGCCATAGTAGGCAATGGCCTCCTTCATGCGCTCCACCACGCCTGCCTTCTCGGCGTCGCGGAGTTGCTCCCGCTCCTTTTGCAATCTGGCGATCTCGGCGTCGATTTCCTGTGCCGTACGTTTGGGAGATTTGCGAGCCATGGCAGCCTTTGTCATTGGAATGCGTTGGAATGCGTGATCGTGGGGGCGAGTCACACACCCAGACCACAAGCCAAGTCTATAGCAGGCCCTCGCACTCACGTCGCGGGCGACACGTCGAACTCCTCGTCCGGGAAGATCGCCGCGCCGCGTGAGCCAGCATGGCCCCGCTCCACTTCTTCTGCCTCGTCTTCGGATAACCCATATCTCGACAGCGCAGCGCATCGTGCCAGCGTCTCGGTGGACTCGGCTACCTGCCCGACATGAACAGCCTGCCCGTGGCGCATCACGCGCACATTCCATGGCTTCATGGTCATGGGGCGCACTCCTCGGCCACGGCTTCCAGTTCTGGCTCCTGGTGCATGTCGTCCTCGTGGCTGAATCCGAAGCGCGCCCAGGTGCGCGGATCGACCTCGATGGGGCCGCTGCGCTTGGAGTCGAGATTGACGACGACACCGTGCGCGGACAGCCTCCCTTTGGAGAACAGTTCGTAGAGCAGTTGCGCGGCATAGCGCACCGCCACGTCATTGACGAACAGCCCCTGGGAGGCCAGCGACATGCGCACCGAGCAGGAAGGTTGGTTGTCCTCGGGCGCAGACTCGTCGAGCAGTTCGGGAAACAGTTCGGTCACGCACGGCAGGCGCGGGCCTTGCCCTTGCCGTGACGTCGCGCCGGTATGCGGTTCGCCCAGCACCACCTGCGCGGTGGACTCGGTGTTGCCAAGGTCGAGCCAATAGTCGTAGTGGTTGGCGTCCCGCCACGCGAGGCGATGCAGTGTCTGCCGTACCGAGCGACTGTCCACGCAACTGACCAGCAGGTCGCCGCCAGCTGCGTAGCGGCGAGCGAGCACGTATTCCTCGTAGCGCATGGGATAGGCTTCCCAATCCAGTCCATAGAACTGGTTCAGGCGGTGGATGGTCACCAACGCCTTGTGCCTGCCGATGTCGGCGGCGCTGTAGAGCTGCCGCCCCACATTGGCCTCGCTGACGCGGTCGGCGTCGAATGCCTTGACGTGCAGGCCCAGCGGATGGCCAAGGGCGCGCATCGCAATGTCCAGGCGGGCAAGGCAGGCGGCCATCTGCGCGCCGTTGCCGCCCATGCCCACCAGATGCACCGCCACGCGGCGCTCCAGCAGCTTCGGATGAATCAGGTGTTCCACCAGCGCCTCCAATCGAATGTCCTGCATCCAGTCTCTCGCGGAAGGGGGAGCCTTCAACCCTGCAGGTGGCGCTCCCGCCAGCGCCACAGCACGCGGCGCATCCAGCCTTCGCCGCGCTGTGCCTCAGCGCCCTGCTCCGGCCACTCGCCTTGCGGCTCCCGCCAAGGATGTTTGTCGAGCGGCTGGTACAGGCCATTGATCACCAACCGGAAGCAGGCCGAAGGCCGGGGCCGGTCGAGCAAGCCGAATACCCCCGCCACCTTGATTCCCTGGTCATCCCGGTCGTCCTCGCCCGACCAGAATGCTGGTGCCCGGCCATGCGTGTGCAGGTCCACCGCCACCGTCTCGTCCTCGGCCATCGCGGGACGCCGGTAGCGGATGTGGACAGGCGAGGCCCGCTCGGGCTCGCACATCGCCAGCCGCAGTTGCCCGGAGCAGCGCGAATAGATCAGCACCCCAGCGGCTTCATTGGGCAGGCGCTCCCGGCTCGCCGCCAGGAACGCTTCGATCAAGCGGATGGGCAGCACACCGAAGCTGAAGCGCAGGTGCTCCGCGACTTCGCCATAGGGCAGGCGCATCTGCGGCAGGCCGTGGCCCAAGGCCACGATGCTGTCGAGCCAGTCGAGCTTGGTCTGCACGAACCAGCCGTTGCGGGCGACGATGATGCGCTGGCCGTTGCCCATGTCCGGCAGCGCGCCGAAGCGCGGCATGGCGACCACCGGGCAGGCGGCAAGCAGGGCTTGGTCCCTCGGGTCCATCGTGCTCATCACTTGGCCCCCGGCTCGCCCAGCAGCTGGCCCAGCGTGGTCTTGGCATCGACCAGCACCCGCTCGGGAAAGCGCGTGAAGCGCCCGTCGAGCATGTCGCGCCAGAAGGCGTAGGCCCCGCCCCGGTACCTCAGCAGCTTGCCCGTGACATTGGGGTGCGTGAAGTAGGAGCGCAGGAAGGCGTCGTTCCAGGCGCTGATCTTTTCCACGGTCGTACCATTGGGCACCGGCACATTGCCCTGGCAGATGCGGCCCTGGCCATCGACGTTTAAGTACGGGGCCTGAAACAGCGGCGTCAACGGTGTCGGGCGGCTCTGGCCCTTCACGGCCCATACCCTCCAGACGTTGCTGGCGGCGGCGAAGACCAGCCCCGGCTGCGGCACCGTCTCGCCGCGCTCGCGCCCGCCAAACGCCTCGGCCTGCTCATTGCCGACCCGAAACGCCAGATGTCTGCGTGCCGGTGGCACCCACCACACCAGCAGATCGCCTTGGAGGTACAGCACCGTCTCGGGCAGAAAGCCGCCGTGGGCCGCGCGCTGGAGCAAGGCCGCAGCCAGTTCCCGCGCCGCCTGGGCGGTCATGGCCCGGCCCGCGCCGATCACCGGGGCACCGTCCACGGTCATGACCTCATGCACCGTGGCCAGCGCGCTGCCCGAGCGCCCGTGGTACAGCAGCACCGCCTGATCCAGCTCCAGCACGTTGTCCGTGGGCGTGTGGATGGAAAACTCCGCCTCGTTCATGGGGACACCTCCTGTATAGAGTCAGTGTCCGTCGCACAGGCCGTGGATCAAGCGGTCAATCAGCGCGATGGCCTCGAAACGCTGGCCCATGCGCAGAAACCACGCTTGCAGCGCGCCGGGGTCGTCCAGCGGGATGAGTACCTCGCCCATGCGGTCGCAGTATTCGGCTTGGTGCGCCAGATTGAGCAGGTCATCGTAGATGCGCGTGGTGACATCGCCCTCCTCCCAGGACAGCACCGCGCCGAAGCCGATGTACTCGCCCTCGATGTCGGGATGGAAGTCGTCGGTGAGGGACAGGCGCGACAGGGCCAGCGCATCGGCGGCGATCTGGCGCTGGTGGGAATCGGTGAGCGTCTTGGCGGCGCGGCGCAGGTTGCATGGACGCCATGCTGGACCGCTTTTGCGCCGTCCCGCGCTCTTGCCGGGCTGCACCGGCCAGCGGCGTGCCCATTCGGGATAGGCGTTGTCCAGCATGCTGCGCGTGACCATTTCCTCGCGCATGGCCTCGCGGTCGGCGTCGTCGCTGTCCTCGCACATCATGTCCAGCGCCGCTTCCTCATCCATTTCCCCCTGCCAGTACACGTAGGACGCCACGTCGTCGGCAATGTCCGGAGTGAACAGTGGGTAGACATGGCGGCCCTGCTGTCGCAGCACCTGCAGCACAGTAGCGCCCAGGTGCGGCATGGCTTTGTTCAACCTCTCCAGGCTGCGGCCCACCGGCCATTCGGACTCGTGGTATTCGCACCAGTACACGTCGAGCTGGGCATAGGTGGTCTGCCGACCTTCCCGCGTGGAGGGATGGTTACCGTGCTCGTCGAGCACGTTGATGGAGAAGCGCGGCTGCAAACAATGCAGCGAGCCGATCTGGCGCTTAATCCAGGCGCCGATGGCGTGCTGGCAGGCCTTGAGCGGGTCGGCCTCGCCGTCCGGCAGGTCGTCTTCCCGCACCGCGCCCGACGCGATCAGGCATCGGCACAGCGCCGCGTTCGCGCTGGCCTGGGTCGTGGAGGCGACAGCCAGCGGAATGCCTGGTTGCAGGCTGGGCAGCGCCAGCATAGGAGAGGCACGCATGGTCGTGGCCCTCACGGCAGCGGGGTGAGCATGTCGCTGGTGACGCTCGCACGTCGGGCGGCGGCTTCGTTCCGGTGTTGCTCCAACGTTCTACCGGCAAACCGGCTCCATGCCGCCGAGCGATTCACCACGGTGCGCTGCGACAGGGCGCGGGAGAGCTTGGCCGTCGCGCTGGCCGGGCCGGGCTGCACGGGCTGCACGCGGGCCAGCAGCGCCGCGAGGCGGGGCGCTGCCGGGGCTTCCCCTGCGCCCTTGATGCCCACGGCCTTGCGGAAGCTGAAGTCCTGCCGCCCGTTGGCGACCTCGCCGGCTTCGACCTCGGCGCTGACCAGTTCGGGGTATTGGGCGCTGTAGAGGTCGCGCACCTCACGCGGCGAGAGGCCGGGCACGTCCGGCAGCAGGATGCCGTTGTAGGTGAAGGTGCGGACAATGGGGGTGACTGCGATCGACATGAACGGGCTCCTTGGGGGATGAACGCGGCAACCGCCTTGGTTGCCATGCATTCAGTCTCTCGCCGCAGGTGCCCGCATCAAGGGTGCCTGCTCGCTCACCCGAACAGATCGAAGGATTCGCCGCCAGCGACGGTGGCTGTGGCCGCGCCTGCCGTTGCTGCTTGCGCGGCATCGTCTTCCTCGTCATCCACCGTATCGCCTGAAACGGGGGCGGTCGTGGCGGGTGCAGGCTTGGCAGCAGCGGCTTTGGATGCTCCCGCCCTCACGGTGGCATCGCTGGCCTTCTTGACCGACGCCGCCTTCGCGGCCTCGATCACTTCCTTGGTGGCCTCGGCCTGCTGGGCAAGGCTCTGGCGCACCTCGCGGTAGCCGCGCAGGGCTTCGATGAAACCCGCATCGAACTCCTGTGGCGTGGCCGTGAGGCTCAGGGGCTGCATCAGCGCTGCCTCGCCCGCGTCCTGCCGGGGTTTGGGGATCACGTTGACCGTCAGGCGACCGGATTTCCCATCGGCGCTCACCGTCATCGTGAGCGTGGCGCTGCAAGCCAGCGCGAACAGTTCCTCGAACATCGTCATCTCATGCTCCTTTGTGAAATGGGGGACATGACCCCGTGCAGGGCCGTCCAGACCATGCTAGAACCCGGCCCCTTGTTGTCCAGGGGCCGGTGGGGCGTCAGGCCAGCGCGGGCTCGGGCTGCTGTTCCGGGATGGCCTCGGTGCTCTCGGCCTCGTCCTCTCCAACGGCCTCACCGCCCTGCCCGCCATCGGCCAGGATCGGCTGGCGCGGGTAGCGCATCACGGCGGGCACCGTGCCCTGGTAGGCGAAACCCTGCACCTTGAGCAGCGCCGCGATGAACTCGGGTTGGTGGGCGCAACGGGCTTGGGCTTCTTGCCCGCGTGCTTGGCCGCACCTGCCTTCGCCGTGCCCTTGTCCTGCGCTTCGTCCGGCGATGGCTGGGCATCGCGCTGCGCCTTGCGCCACAGGGCAACCTTCTGGCTGTTGCACGCGGCATCGAAGCACAGCGAGCGCGTGACCTCGCCGTAGCTGCCGGGCATCGCGGACACCGCGCAGCCGAAGGACTGGCATGCCTGGCAAGACGTGTACTGCGGCGCGCCGACACCCAACTCACCATTGGCGCTCACGGGCAGCGGCGTGAAGCCATCGCCGGTCTTGACGATGCGGATGACCGGGTACTCATCGCGCAGCGCATCAGCGCGGACTTCGATGGCCTGCTGGGTCAGTTCCTCGAAGTGGTTCGGGTGCTGGCAATAGCCCTCGCCCAGGGATTCGGCGAACAGGCCCGACTGCCGCGCCGAATTGTGCGGGCAGCCGCCGCACTGCGCGGTATCGAAGATCGCATCGGCCAGCCGCCGTGCATAGCGGCCCAACTGCGCCTTGAGCACGGCCACCGGCACCTTCTGCGCCACGATGCCGGTGAGCACGCTGTCCTGCTTGTCCGGGGCAATGCCCGAGAGCAGTTCGGCGTGGCCGAGCTGGATGGCGCGGGTGGTGAGTGCCTTGAGCACGGCGGGCGTACAGGCCAGCAGCGCCAGCCGTCGCTCCAGCACCTCGGGCGACCAGCCCATGAGGCGGGCGGTTTCCTCCTTGTCGCCGCGCTGGCGCAGGAGCTGGCGCTGGGCGGCATGGGCTTCCTCGGCGGGCGACATAGCGGCACGGTGGTAGTTCTCGATCACCGATATGGCCTCGGCAGTCTCGTCGCTCGCGTCCTTGATGACCACGGTCATGTCGTAATCGTCGCCAAAGACGTTTTTCGCGGCCAGCCAGCGGCGTTCACCGGCGATGATCTCGTAGAGGTCGGTGCCCGGCACGGGCCGCACGACGATGGGCTCGAGCACGCCGACGGCTCGGATGCCCTCCTCCAGTTCGGCCATCTCGGCGGGATCGAAGTATTCGCGGGGGTTCTTGCCCTGGACGATCCGGCGGATCGGCAGGGTCGGTTGGATAGATGGGGGCACGGTGCCTCCTGGCTGCATCGTGTGGATTGCAGTCATCCTCCCGCCCCACGCCTCTGGTTCAACTCCCGGCAAGCCGCACCACTGAATGCCGATGAGGCTCCTGGACCCAGGGGTCGTGCAGAATGTGCAAATGGCCTCAACCTCCAAGCCCCTGAGTGTGTTCCGCGACTTGCGGCTGCGCGGTCCTGCCGATGCCATCGAGCGCTTGCGCCAGGCTTTGATCGAGCATGCAACGGCTCCGTGGCGACACGCGCCAGAACGTGAGGAGCGTGTACACCTTCCATCCGCCGAGGGACGGCCCATGGCGTTCGAGCGTGCCGCCTCGCCGGGCTACGAATCGGCTGGATTGGTCCTCTTTGCACGGCCCGATGGACTGGAAGTCACGAATATCGTGCCGCTGCAACTCAGTGAACTGAGCCACCGGGCCTACAACACGATCCTCGAAGATTTCGCCGAGCAGATTGCGCGGCCGGCGTCGAACCCGACCGGATTCATGGTCGAACTGTCCGGGAGCACGCTCCAGATCGAAGACAAGCTGTCCGTGGCCGCCGCAGATGCGCTGCGCCGCTTCAACGCGCTGGCCAACAAGTCGACAGGAGCTTCCCACCCCTACGACCGTCAGCGCTGGTTTGACTTTGTCATCCAGACCCACACGGATCGCAGCGAGCTCGATTCCGATCTGCTCCACCGCTGGCTCATCGAGTCCGAGGACTGGCCTGAGGATCAGGTCAGTGATCTGGCTGTGATGGCGAGCAAGACGCCCTCGACATCGACCACGAAAGCGCTGAAGTTGTAGCGCTTCGGCTTTCCGCCATTGGCCGCCTTGGCATGTTCACCGGAGTCCACGCACGTCAAGTTGATGTAGTGCCGATGAAGGTTGCTCAGGTCTGCATAATTCAAAATCAGTTCGTCCGCCACCACTATCTCCTCTCAACTCCACGGCGCTCAACCGCGATCCACATTGCCAGGCCCCAGGTACTCCAGGTCGAACTTGCCGAGATCGCTGGTGGAGGTTGCCACGATCAAACCCTTGGAACTGGGCGTCCAGCCGAGCGTCCCGATCTCCCGGAAGTCGGCCGTGAACACGCTGCGTTCCTTCCCCGTCCCGCCTCCAAGGCGCAATGGCGTGCCGGGCGGCATCGGGACGCCTTGCCACGCGATGGGGCTCGTGTACTCGGTTGCGGCCCACGCTTGCACGGCCTGCGCGCCACCGGGCCCGTGGAAATCGAGCCACAGCGCATGCGATTCTGGTGTTGGCCAGTTTGGCGACGCGGACAACGCCTGCACTTCGTCCGAAGCAAGCCAAGCCATCAGGCCGCGCATCGAATCGAAGTTCGCCCCCGTGGACGTGACGGCCTGGATGGCCGCCTGCCGCGATCCGAAGCCCGCCTGAATCAGTATTGCGGCCGGGACCACCAGCGTCCCCGTTTCCAGTGCGGCAACGGCGTGCGCCCGCGGGTAGTCGGACAGCTTGACCTCGTCCGAGAACAGATCTTCGTGCGCCTCGGCACGCACCCGGACTGCCTCCATCGCCCAAGGCAGGTTGTAGATGAAGGCCTGTTCGATGAACTGGACGGACTCGTCGTTGCCCCTGGACGAAGCCTCGGAAACTGGTTCCCCGAGGAGCCAGCGTCTGAGCAAGGGCTTCCAGCCGTCGATCAGCTTCTCTGGCCGGAACGGCACGATGTCGAACGCGATCTCGGCGAAGGCCGTGATCGCCGCGACCGCCTCTTCCTGATCGCCAAGGCCGATGTTCACGTTGGCCGCCAGCAGGAGGCGCTCCAGTTCCGGCGAGCGCGCATCGAGCGCCTTTCCCGCAGCCAGCCCCACGCCGGCCAGAAAGTACCCCCGCCGTTGCGTGGGCGTGCTGTTGCGCCAGATGTACTTGGCGCGGGCATGCAATCCCGCCGGCAGCAGTTTCCGAACGTCTTCGTTGTAGCGCGCAAGGCGCCGCTGGAATAGCGAGGCCACCAGGATCTCGTCGAGCTTGGTCTCGACCTCGGCATCGAGCACGAAGGTATCACCGAGCAAGCTGAAGATCGCTGTGTCCAGACTTGCCAGATGCCGCTCCCACCGCTGCCTCGCGTCGCCGGCTTCTTCGGTCGATTCGGAGGCGAGCGCCGGGAACTCCCACGCGGCCTGCCCGGCAACATACTCGACCAGTTGGCCGGCGTCGCTGGAACCCAACTTCTTGATCATCCGGCTGAGCAACGCCGCGACCAGCCGGAGCAGCCCGCTTTCCATCTCCCGGCCGGCCTGGTTCGAGACCAGTTCCTGCCAGTCGTTGCGCCGCTGGCGGTGCTTGTCGAACATCGGATAAAGCACCAGACCTTCGACGTCGACATAGGCGCGCCCGGCCCGGCCGACGACATTGCGGAATTCCGAAGCGTCGAGAAGATCGCGGCCGCGCCGCACCCCGCGAAAGACCAGTGAGGTCGCGGCGAGGTTGAGACCCTGGGCCAATGTCGGCGATGACACCGTGACGCGAAGCACCCCCTCCCGCAGCAATCGCTCGACCTCCTTGCGGTACGGTGTGGGCAACGCGCCGTGGTGGACCGCCACGCCCAGCTTCAGGCACGCCAGGATGTCGTGGTCGGGCCCGAACCATTCCGTGCCGACGGCCAATGCCGTCGCCAGCGCGGAGACCGGTTGCGCGAGCACCGACTCGATGTGGCCCCGCTTGTGCATCTCGATGATGCTCGCGGCCAGGGGCAGCACCGAACGACGCATCGGGCAGAAGACGAGGACAGTCTGGCCCTCTTCCACCAGGCGCCAGGCCGTTGCGATGCACAGTTCCCCCTGGTCGGCCGGGAACAACTTTCTGGCGCGGCCGCGCGTCGGTTTCTTCGCGACCACGAACTTCGGGATGAAAGGCTTTTCGTCACCCACGCTCACGCTGAGCTGAGCATGCTGGCCTTTCCATTCGACCTCGCCGAAGCGCAGCCGGGTCGGACGCCAGTCGTCCTTGATGAGCCCGTCAGGCTGGTCGCGCGTCAGCCAGGCCGCGAAGTCCTCCAATTGGCTTCCGTCGGGCAAGATCGCCGAGAGGCACACGATGCGCCGACCAGCCGCGTCCGAGCGCCGCAGCAAGCGTTGAATCTGAGCCTCGTAGCGCACCTCGCGCTCACCCAGTCCGATCATGTGTCCTTCGTCGAGGACCACCAGGCCGACGTCGTCCAGCAGCGTCGGATCGCTGCGCAGTGCGAAATCGAGCTTCTCGGGCGTGGCCACGACGATATCGGTCGAGCGCAATGCATCGACGTCCGCGCCGCTGGCGCCGATGCTGCCGTACAGGCTCGAGACGGACTTGCCCAACGGGGAGAAGGTGCGCCGCAGGCCAACCTCGGTCTGCGCGGACAGCGCCCGAAGCGGCGTGACGAAGACGATGCGCTTGCTTCGTGCCAGGCAGGCCAGGATGCACAGCTCCGCGATACGCGTCTTACCGGCGCTGGTGGGCAGCGACAACACCAGGTTCGTGCCGGCCTCGAGCACACGCCGCGCCGCCTGGAGTTGTGATGGCCAGAGCTCGACCTCGGACTTGCTCCTGCGGTAGAGCGAGGCAATGAAAAGCTTGCGCAGCCGGGCCCAATCGCCGACCTCGGTGCCGGGCGACCCGGAAAGCTGCAGGACCTTGTGGGAGCTTGTCAGAAATTTTGTGTGTGAGGCATAGCATGTCGACAAGGAGCATGAATGCCACGCAAGACCAAACCCACCGCTTTGGCGGACCAGGCGGCACAGCCGCAATTTCACATCCCGGCCGAGCT